>OFGO01000237.1_pt1 | contig 56055 bp, 43 predicted proteins | sample 1521761 | NCBI WGS metagenome assembly OFGO01 (sample SAMEA3504128, study PRJEB24116) | mouse gut metagenome | biome: mouse gut; feature: mouse-associated habitat; material: faeces | place: Denmark | collected 2011
GTCCGCTCCATTCTAACGGAAAAACCGTCTGCACTACTTCGGCGGCTGTCGGTAGGTTTTGCGGTGGCTCTGCCCCCCGCGCCCCTGACCTCTCCCAAAGAACAGAATGGAGTATTACGCAACAGGGCTTGAAAAGGCTTTATTTTTTAAGGCGTTGCAGACGCGAAAATCCACATGGTAAGGGTTTTATACTACCTGCCCACGAAAAGGGCTTCTAACCGTCCATAGGCGCGTTTCAAGCCCCTTTTTCCTGCCCGTTTCCCGCCGCGCTGAAAAGTTTTGCGTCAATAACCCAAAAAAGCACTTGACAAAACGCTTCATGGAGTGCATTTCGTTGACGATATCGCCTTTACGGACAATGAGGAATGGGGCGGCCTCCTTTTCCCCATGTCTCATCGCCTTGATGTCATTTTGGAAAACAGTACCATCAGTTCGTGGGCGAACAATGGCGCAGCCGCCAGAATGCTGAGGCGCAGCCATTCCCTGCCCGATAGGGGAGAAGTTCCAAAGGCCTGTATGAGAAACGGAACCTCCGTAACCGCAAACTGCAGCAAAAAGCCCATTGCACAAGCTCCGATCATGAGTTTGTTCTCCAAGTGCTTCATTCGGAAAAAAGACCTATGGATGTCCCGCATGCCCACCGCATGGTAGAGCTGGGACATTCCAAGCACCGTGAAGGCATAGGTCTGGGCCTTGGCCAGAACGGAAGCATTCTGCAGCATCCCCGATATATTGCCGAAGCTCACCGCCAGCCCGTTCACCTTCAGCAGCGCGCAGGGCAGCATCAGGAATGCAGTCAGGCTCACCGCAGCAATGAGAATTCCGTAAAAGCAGGTGCATGCAAGACCGCCTCTGGCAAAAAGGCTCTCCTTTGCTGTTCTGGGCGGCTGGCCCATAAGACCGTCCCCGTCATTTTTATCCACTCCCAGCGCCAGAGCGGGAAGGGAATCTGTGATCAGGTTGATCCACAAAATATGGCTGGACTTCAGGGGAGAGGAAAATCCCACAGTCACTGCCAGAAACATGGTTATGATCTCTCCCAGATTAGAAGACAACAGAAAAATAACTGATTTCCTGATGTTCTCATAGACTCCCCTCCCCTCCTCGATGGCCCGGCGAATGGTGGCGAAATTGTCATCCGTCAATATCATGTCCGAGGCCTGTCTGGCCACGTCCGTGCCGGACAAACCCATGGCGATGCCGATATCCGCCTTCTTCAGGGAGGGTGCGTCGTTCACCCCATCCCCCGTCATGGCCACGATCTCCCCCCGCTGTCGAAAGCCTTCCACGATGCGCACCTTCTGGGCCGGAGAAACTCTAGCAAATACATGGACATTCCCGATTCTCTCCGCCAGCTCCTCGTCTCCCAGCTGCCCCAGCTCTTCCCCCGTCATACACTGGTCAAAACGCTGGGCAATGCCAAGCTTTCTGCCGATGGCAAAAGCCGTGTCCACATGGTCGCCTGTGATCATCACAGTCTTCACGCCGGCCCTCTTAAAGTCCTCCACTGCCCTTGCGGCCTCCGGCCTTGCGGGATCCCGCATGCCCACCATGCCAAGAAAGATCAGATTTTCCTCGGAAATTCTATTCTCACCACTTGATCCCCGACCCGCGATACCCATGGCCACCGCAAGAGTGCGCAGGGCTTCCCCCGACATCTCCTCCACCGCTGCCTTCAGTCGGGCGATCTGCTGCGCACCCAGCCTCTCGATCCCCCTATCGGTGCAGATCCGCGTGCATCTCTTCAGAACCTCGTCGGGAGCCCCCTTCGTATAGATCACCATACCGTCAGAGGGTAATCCCTCCAGCCTTCTCAGGCCGCCTCTGGCCCCCGTCTGCGCCCCATAACCGGAATACCCCACCATCTCCGCCGCCCGAAGCTCCGTGGAACGTCCCGCCAGACCTCTTTTTCTGTCTCCGCCACCAGTCCTTCCGTCCCTGACCCCTGCAGCTCCTCTGATACCTCCAAGGCTGCCTGAAAACGCCCCGGCTGCTGCCAAGGCCGCCGTCTCCTCGTCGCGCCTATGCAGCGTAGACATCATCTTCCGATCCGAGTCGAAGGACAGTTCATCCCGTCTGGGCATTCTGGCCTCCAGACTGCTCTTTCTGATCCCCATCCCCTGCGCAAGGTCAAGAAGGGCCAGCTCCGTAGGATCTCCGGTTCTGCTTCCGTCCTCTGAGACTGCATCGTTGCACAGCGCCATCCCCATGAAAAAATCCGGGCAAAGAGATGGTGTACACTCCTCCGCTCTGCGTATACCACCTCCGATCCAGCATTTCTCCACCGTCATCCGGTTCTGAGTCAGTGTTCCCGTCTTGTCGGAACAGACCACGCTGACGGCTCCCAGCGTCTCCACCGAAGGAAGGCGGCGCACGATAGTATTCACCCGCACCATGCGGGTGACGCTCAGGGCAAGGCAGATGGTCACTACAGCGGGAAGTCCCTCCGGCACGGCAGCCACCGCCAACGAGATGGCAGTAATCAGCATCTCCGGCACATTCCGCTGCTGCAGCACCGCAATAATGAACAGCCCGGCACACAGAAGAAGGCTCAAAAGGCTCAACACCTTTCCCAGCTCTCCCAAGCGCTTCTGCAGGGGAGTCATCTCTTCCTTGGCCTCCGTGATCATGGCAGCGATCTGCCCCAGTTCCGTGCTCATGCCCGTGGCCGTCACCAGCCCTTCCCCCCTGCCATAGGTCACTATGGTGGACATATAGGCCATGTTGCGCCTATCTCCCAGAGGAAGCTGCGTCCCCCTCTCTCCCACGAACGCCGCGTCCTTCTCCATGGGAAGGGATTCTCCCGTCAGCGCGGACTCTTCTATCTTTAAATTAGAGGATCGGATCAGGCGCAGATCAGCCGGCACCTGACAGCCCGCCTCCAAACACACCAGATCCCCCCGCACCAGCTCCGCCGCAGGAATCTCCGCCCGCTTTCCCTCCCGGATCACCATGGCCTTAGGGCTTGTGAGCTTCTTCAGGGACTCCAGCGCCTTTCTGGCCTTGCCCTCTTGAAGCATGCCCACCACTGCGTTCAGCACCACTACCACGCCGATGATGACCGCATCGCTGACCTCTTTCAGCATAATCGACACCGCTGCGGCCACGATCAACACGTAGATCAGCGGGTCATTGAGCTGCTCCAGAAAAGACTCCGCCACGGTCTTTTTTCTTGGCGCCTTCATTTCGTTTCTGCCATCCCTGCGGAGCCGCTCCCCTGCCTCCTTCCGGTCAAGCCCTCTGCCGCCGTCGCTCTTCAGCTCCTCTACCGTCTCCCTGACACTGTATTGTTCAAACACGAAAAAACCTCCCCCAAGCTTGTTTCCATTGCCGCCTTGCAATGTATTCTATGCTTGGGGGAGGGAAAGTATGTCCCACCGCCAAAACCTGAAGAGACATAAAGCCGTAAAACAGCTCTGTCAGCCTCACTCATTCAGATACAGCCAGACCCTGCGCTGGATGATCTCCGCCGCCTCCTCTGCGCTCTTGTCCCCTGCAAAATATGCGCCGGCCTCCTCGCTGACGATGCGCCAGATCGGGCCGTCCGATGGGTAGGCCACTCCTTTCTCCATAATCTCCATGTACTCCGGCAGGAAGGAGCTTCCGTCCGGCCTTCCGGCCAGATTAATGCGTCCGTTCTTCATAAGCTGAAATCTTGGCTCTTCGGAGGAACCGGGATTCTCCACAACATAAGCCGCAAGGATGTCCCTGCGCACGGAAGAGGTGTTCATGGTTCTCCGCTGCACCCTATCGCTCATCAGGTACTGCAGGAAGTCGCAGGCGGCTTCATACTCTGCCGCAGTTGCAGTCACTGCAAGGCAATCGTAATTGTTTATATAACTGCCCGAACCTCTGTCCGTCGGGTATCCTATGATTTTATAGCCATCTCCCAGTGCCGCCAGACGATGGCTAAAGACATTCAGATCTCCATACAGCTGGTATGCCAGCGCACTGCCATCACGAAGCTGAGCCGCATGCTCCTCCGTAGGCACATTTTCATAAGGCTGCATGGGCCTCCCTTGCTTCCTACAGAACTCCAGAAGTCGAACGAACTCCTCCGTATTGAAGTAGCACTGCTTTTCCTTCCTATCTACCAGATCGGAACCTCCTATTTCTACGTCTCGGATAGCCAGAAAGTACAGCAATTGCCTTGAAGTCACATTTTGCCCGGACAGCCAGACAGTCGGCTCCCCGGTTTTCTCCCTCTCCTCTATCAGGCGCATCACGTCCCTATAGGTCCAGGTGTCCTCCGGCCACAGCTCCTCCAGAACAACAAGGGTGCTGGCGCCGGCTTCCGGTATAACAGCCCAGAGCCTGCCGTCATCCGTGCTGCCCTGCCGGAGGACGCCCGGAAAGATCTGGTCCAGCAGCTCCTTGGGCAGCAGCTCCGTCAGGTCTGCCAGCGCCCCCTGCTCCTGCAGTGTCAGCGTCTCATCCCGGTGCAGCACAAGGATGTCCGGACCCTCCCCCATGGAGATCTGGGCCATGAGCTTATTCATCGTGATCTCTCCCTTCTCCCCATCCTCCGGGAGGATCATCTCGATCCGGGTGCCCGGATGCTTTCTGGAGTATTCCGCCGCAGCCTTCTCCAGATTCTGGCTCAGGCCCCATGTGGCCTGAACGGACACCACCGTCTCCTCTCCCTCTGCCTCGGGCTCCAGCCTAGACCAGTAGAAGCCCTCCCAGTCATAGTAGACCAAGATCATCCCGCCGTCAGGATCCTCTATGACCGCATCATAAGTGAACATCATAAGGCTCGTGTCCTTATAGAGCCGCCTGCAGCCGCCCCGTGCGGCGTCCCACAGAAGGACATGCCCCCCCAACAAGGAGAATACCCTGCCGTAGTTGTCTATGTATCGGAGCTGCGCCCCTATGTTCTGCCCCTTGTGCAGGACCCGCTCCTTCCCGTCCCTCAGGCAGAAGATCACCACATCGCCTGAATCAGAGTCCGTGGCTTCAAACAGAAGCTCCCCGTCAGGCAGCCTTCCGGTGCACAGGACGGCGCTGCCGGGGCTCCCCGGACACTCCAGCATCTTCAGGAACTTGCCCTCCCCATCCATGGCAGCCACCTGAAAGGTTCCTATATAGATGTTTCCGTCCTTATCCCACCGGATTCCCTCGGGAACGGCCGCGCCCTCCAAAAGCCCCGCCTCCTGCAGCCCGGGGGTCAGATCTACCACCCGCTCCGCCTTCAGCCCGGCGTCCAAATACACTGCGCACGACCGGCGCGGGCCGCCGCCCTCCCGGTTCCCCCACACCACGTATAGACAAAGCCTCCCCTCCAGAACATCCATGCCCCTTACAAAGGCATCGCAGCCGTCCAGAGCGGCAGCCAGCTCAGGCAGGCCGGGGGCCGCTTCCCCCGAAGTCCCCTCTCCTTCCCCAAGCTGCAGCTGCATGGTAGACACCTCCAAGGTATACGCATTCAGGCAGGTCAGATAGTACTGGTTGTCTATCGGGACATTATCCTCATATGCCATATGACTATATAGCACATAGTAGTTTTGTCCGTCCGTTGCGCTGCACTTCCTTAAATACGTGGTTCCATCCAGCATCTCCGGCTCCAGATACTCCCAGTAGCCCGTGGCCGTCCACAGCCCTTCGTCCTCGGAGATCTCCTCATAGCCCTTCCACTTTTCCGAGGACAGATCGTAAGGTTTCCTTTCCTCCATCCCGGAAGCTTCACTCCCGGAGGCGGCCTCCCCTTGTCCGCATGCGGATGCGCATATTGCTATAAACAATAGAAAAAGCAGGCTTAGCATCCTTGTAGCCTTTTTTGCCATGATTCGTCCTCCTGATAGGGCATCATTGTACCGCCTACACTTAGGGCTCAGACCTTGTACCAAGTCTGAGCCCTATGCTACACTGCCTATAATGTCTTAAAATTTGTCGCGATAAAAATTACCAACCGCACATATTATTCTTGGGACCACATATACTATGTGACTCGCTGCAGGTTCTCATTCCTGCATCTGTAGACAACGTTGCACCACAATCGATGCATTCTGTTGTATGCACGGATCTCATAGCAATCACATGGCAATAGGCCGTTTCGCCATTTGAAGTCGTCACTGTATGAACAGAAGGCGCCATGGCAGGAATGCCGCAAACCCGACATAATCCCGTTCCTCCACATCCCGGCGTAATATAACACGCATCAACAACCTGCCCACTGCCAAGCCCCACCACTCCCATAACAAGCAGAGCGGCCAATCCCTTTTTTAAATGTTTCATACCAAATTCCATCTTTTGTAAATTATAGTTTCATAATAACATAGTCTTCATTTCTTGTCAATGCAAATTTGACTATATTACAATAAAACCTTTTAACCGGCACTTTACACCCCGAACTGCCAAACAGTTAATTCTGACACTCCTCCAGCAGCGCCTTCAGCAGAATGATATGGTATTCCTCATCCCGTATGATACGGCGCAGCACCGCATTGACACATTCGTCGCTTATCATACCGATATGCTCCTTATATTGGGCTATGGCATCTTTCTCCGCCTGAATGTCCGCGCAAAGCATCTTTCTGGCGTTCCGGGGAATGGACAGACAAGAAGGCGTCCACTGCACCTGCGCCCCATTGGGACGGATGGCGGAAAAATCCACTTCTCCGCCCAGCAGCGTAATCAGCTCCCCCAGCTTCTGCAAGTGCATCATCTCTGCCATGGCAATTTCCAGAAGGGTTCTGGCAAGGCGGCAGTTCTCCATGCACAGCCGGTTCTCGTTGTTGATATATTGGGTGATGGCAGACAGCTCCGACACTGCGCCGCAATAATCATTGGTAAGGATTGCTGCATAGCCGGGATTCCTGCACCATGCCTGAATGGGCGGATAGGGCATGGGCAGCACGGCAGGCTTGATTCCCGCCATACTGCAGTCGTTGGTTATGGGCTTTGTGTTCTTTTCCATGATAGAGCCCTCCAAATATGATTTTATATCATATAATATTAAAGCTCCGTCATTTTGTTCCCGCTCCACCCTCTTTCCGCCCTAAGGCTTCCCGCAAAACCCCGGTCGCCAAATTCCATGCAAGGATTCCGTCATGCTCTCCGCTACCGCAGAACCGCCACGCTGTAAGGCGGCATGGAGACAACGCCGTCCTTTAGCACTACCTCCAGTCCGTCCACAGACAAGTATCCTGCCAGTTCTGTATATCCGTACTGTTCAGGGGAAAGCTCCACCTGCTTTTCCTCCGTCTCGGACAGATTATAGAGCATATATATCGTGGTTTTGTTCCATGTCTTGGAGATGGCCGCCACATCTCCGTCCGTGATCTCCGTTAACCGCTCAACGGTTCCTCTGGCGATCTCCGGATTCTGATTGCGCAGCAGAATCGTGTCCTTGTAAAAACGGTAAATAGAAGAATCGTCCTTAAACTGCTCCTCCCCGCAGGGGAATTGATTCTCCTGCGGCTCCATATCCGCCGGCCCGGCAGTCATGCCCTCCGCCCCGCTGTCGGAGGACCAGTACATAGGAGCCCTTTTGTTTTCATCCTTTCCGCTTCCGGTCATGCCGATTTCTTCTCCATAATACACGAAAGCGCTGCCGCTCATCAGCACGTTCAGAGCCGCCGACATCTTGATCTTGCGCTGATCATAGCGCATGAAGCCCGCCGCTCTGGCCAGATCATGATTCACATAGAACGGGGCGTCAATCGCATCCTCCCTATACTCCCGTATGGTGTTCTGCACCCGCACCAGAGCCTTGGCATAGGCCTGCGCATTGTTGGTCTCCCCGCTGTAGGTCAGCGTCTTGGTTATCACTCCCGAAGAATCCGCAAATTCAAAATCAAAGAAGCTGTCAATGCCGCTGGCATAGTATTGGGCATAGACATTCAGCCCGTCCCAGCACTCTCCCACCATGTATGCATCCGGGGTGATAGACTTCACATAATCATTCACCCATTTCAGGGTTTCCACGTTCTTGCTGGTCATGTCGGCATAAAAGTGCTTCACCGCGTCCAGACGGAAACCGCCCACGCCTTTCTCCAGCCAGAACTTCATGATGTCCTCGAACTCCTTCCTCAGCGCCTGACTGTCGAAATTAACGTCGGGCATGTAAGGCGAGAATCCTCCCTCGTAATAGTAGTCCGTGGAGCCTACCTGATGCCAGCCCCCGGCAGATTGACTGCCTTTGACGAAGTTGTAATATTCATAATAGGGGCACTCTTCCCCACTGGGCTCCTTCCCCTCCTCAAGTCCTTCCAGATACCGGCAGGCCTCCAGAAACCACGGATGCTCCGAGGAAGTGTGGTTCAGCACCAGATCAATGATCAGCTTGATCCCTCTCTTGTCGCACTCCTCCACAAGCTCATCGAAATCCTCCATGGTGCCGTACTCCGGGGCTATGGCCAGATAGTCCGTCACGTCATATTTGTGGTAGGACGGTGAGGGCATGATGGGCATCAGCCAGATTCCGTTGAATCCCGTGTCCGCAATATAGTCCAGTTTGGAGATCACTCCCTGCAGATCCCCCATCTCATCTTTGTCGCTGTCATAGAAGGAGCCTACAAAAATCTCATACCATGTGCGGTAATTATCATCAATCACCTCCACCTCTTTGGACAGCCATTTAGGCCCCTTTTCCCCACATGCGCCCAGACTGCAGACCATCAGCGCCGCAAGCGCGATCCCTGCCAAAAAACGTCTCCCTTTTCCCAGTTTCATCTTTCATCCTCTCCTTTTCCTACGAAACTTTGCTCTGGTTTTTCCATAATAGTTTCGCAAAGTTTCGCACTCTGATTTGAGCATACCATTCTACCACAAATCTGTCAATATGAAAAAAATCTAAAATTTTGCGAAAATTTTTCTTGCATTTTAATATCTGCTGTGATATTCTACTTGAAATTCAAAATGCCAGATTCAAATTCGGAACTTCAAATTTAAGCTCAGAGCGCCAGATTTGGATTCGGAACTTCAACTTTGTACTCAGAGCTTCCGCAGAGAGGTAACACATATGACTTACACAGCAAACAACAACTTTAAATCCGTATCCCCCTTTATGCTGGGATTGCTGATTTTTCAACATACGGTCACAACCTGATACCGGCGAACCGTCGGTGAAGCGCATGGCCGTAAGATGAAAGATCTTATTCGGCTATGCGGGAATCGGAAAGCAGAAGAACCGCATGGCATATGCACATAAGTGTATATGGCAAGGGGTTCTTTTTTTGTATCAAATTCATTTACCAACTTGACCATAGTGTTTTAAAAGAGGATCCAAAACAAAAATCGACATTTACGATTGAGCTATGGGATTCCAAAAAAGAATAGGAGGATATCATGAATGCCATCGAAGCAAGGGATTTGTCAAAGACGTTCCGGGTGAAACAGAAGGAAAAGGGAATGGCGGGGAGCCTTAAGGCGGTCTTTCGCCCCAAACTGCAGGAGATCCGTGCCGTGGATCAGATCTCCTTCTCCGTGGAAGAGGGAGAAATGCTGGCCTTCATAGGCCCCAACGGCGCAGGAAAAAGCACCACCATCAAAATGCTTACGGGCATCCTCTTTCCGGACGAAGGACAAGTGGAGGTGCTGGGCATTGATCCCGTGAAAAACCGCAGAAAGCTGGCCTATGAGATCGGAACCGTGTTTGGCCAGAAGGAACAGCTGTGGACCCACCTGACGCCCTATGACAATTTCCGGTTCTTCGGCGCTATCTACGACATCCCAAACAGCGATATCGAGACCCGCATCCGGGAGCTGGCGGACACCTTCGATCTGGGATCCTTCCTCAATACCCCGGTGCGGAATCTCTCTCTTGGACAGCGCATCCGGTGCGAGATAACGGCGTCCCTGATCCATAAGCCCAGAGTATTGTTTCTGGACGAGCCCACCATAGGACTGGATCCGGTGGTGAAGGAAAGTATCCGGGAGCTGATCATGCGTATGAACACGGAGCTTCACACTACCGTCTTTCTCACCAGCCATGACGTGGGAGACATCGAGAAGCTCTGCAGACGAATTATCATCGTCAACGGGGGCCGCATTGTGCTGGACGACTCCATGGAACATCTCAAGTCCCATTATCTCCACCGAAAGCACAAGGAGAATGCCCAGCCATCCGAAGTCACCCTCGAAAGCATCATCACGGAAATCTATAAGGCCCAATCTTTGCAGCATCCGGAGGCTCCTGAACCGGGCATGGAGGTATAAAATTGAGAAAATACATGGTTGTCTATCGATCTGTGGTTATGGAGCATCTACAGTACGGGGCTCAGATTGCCGTAGGCTTCATCAGCTATTTCATCATCATTTTCATACAGATCTATCTCTGGAACTATATGTACGGAGAGTCCGGCGCCTTGATCGCGGGCTATACGAAACAGCAGATGATCTGGTACGTCATGATCACGGAAATTATCTGGTTCGGCACCAGAACCACAACTGTAACCAAACAAGCCGCCGGCGATATCAAGAACGGAAACATCGCCTATATGATCAACAAGCCCTATCACTATGCCCTCTACATCCTCACCAAATACACCGGGGAATGGAGTATCAGGCTGCCTATCTATGCGGCATTGGCAGGATGTATGGGCATGCTCATGGTAGGCGGTCTTTCCGGCTTTCGCCCTGCCGCTCTTATAGCGGCGCTGCCCGTCATGATTCTGGGCGTCACCATCAACGGAGTTTTCAAGCTCTCCATCAGCCTCATCTCCTTCTGGACGGAGGACTCCAACCCCTTCCAGTGGCTGTATGACAAGCTCCTGCTGGTGATCGGAACCATCTTTCCTCTGGAAGTTTTTCCCGTCCCGCTGCAGCCTCTGTTCAAGATGACGCCTATCTACACGGTCTGCTACGGTCCTGCCAAGCTGCTGGTAGATTTCAGCAGAGAAAAATACATTGAAATACTGCTGGCCCAGGCCCTTTATCTGGCCTGCGGCCTGGGAGTCCTTTTCTTATTATATAATAGGGGGGTGAAAAAACTATATGTCAACGGTGGTTAAAAACCAACTGCGAGTATGCCTGCTGTCCGTCAAATACAATATCATGCGAGCGATGGTGAACCGGGTCGCATTTCTGATGAACATCCTCTTTATGATCCTCAACAATGCGTCTTTCATCATACAGTGGCTGATTCTCCTCGGCCTGAAGCCGGAGATCGGAGGCTACACCCTGCGGGAGATCATGCTTTTCTGGGGGCTGGCCGCCAGCAGCTATGGACTGGCCAATATTTTCTTCGCCAGAGCCTTCTCTCTGCCGGACCTGATCATAAGCGGCAAGCTGGATTCCTTTCTGGTACAGCCAAAGAGCGTGCTGCTTAGTGTGATCACCTCCGCCACTGCCTCCTCCGCCATCGGGGATTTCCTATATGGGCTGGCAATCCTCTGCGCCTTCTGCTTCAGCGTCCAAAGGCTTCTGCTCTTCCTATTGTTTGCAGTCACCGGTGCCGTCATCATCACGGCCTTCGCTGTCCTGATGGGAAGCCTTTCTTTCTGGTTCGTCAAGGCAGAAGTCTTTGGCAGCAACATGGTAAACAGCACCATCAACTTCTCCACCTATCCCGACGGCATCTTTGACGGAGCGGCCAGATTCCTGCTCTATCAGGTCATCCCGGTGGGCATGGCCATCTACCGCCCCGTGCATGTGATGATAGCTTTTGATTTGACTGAGCTTCTAATGGTACTGGGATACGCCGTGCTTTTGTCCACCGCGGCAGCATTCTTATTCTATAGAGGCCTCAGACGGTATTCCTCCAGCAATCTGATGGAAGCGAGAATATAGATGCCGCACCGTTTCCCTGCAGGACATACCTCCGTCCTGCAGGGCCAAAGCCAGCGCAGCCTTTCAATAAATCACCTGCAGACTGACAGTTCTTCCTTCTCTATGCGCCTGATGCGGGTCTTCACCAGACAGCTGCGCTCCTTACTGCCTCCTGCGCAGTAGGCCAGAAGCAAGGCGTCCTTGATAAAATAGATGGCACAGTAGCAATAACCGCTGTCCTTGTCCCATTCAAACGCCACCGGCTCCGTAAAGCTTCTGCCGTCATCCCCGCTGGCAGCGATCACCATTGGCGTCCTGCCTCCGGTAAAATAGCCCACCTTTTCCCTGCCGTTGTATTCCGGTATGGGATTCCAGATAGCATACAGCTTCCCGTCGTCTCCCCGCTTCATGCACAAGGGGCTGTTGGGAGAGGTGAACCGGGAGGGCTGGCAGGCTGTCCAGGTCTCTCCGCCGTCCATGGAAAAGGTTTCATACTGCCTTCCCAGCTCCGTTCTGGCCCATGCCCAAAGCACCCCGTTTCCAAGCTCCACCACACCCGGCTCCTGAAGCCCGGCTGCACAGTGGGAGGACTGGGGCAGGCTGCACTTGCCCATGGAGACTCTCCAGGTTATTCCGTCATCATCCGAAAGGAAGAACACCGTATCCGGACGGCTGTCCAAAATTCCCTTATATGCCCTATGGGCCGCTGCCGGAATCACGATCCTGCCGCTGCTTGTGCGCAGAACTCGGTCATTATTAATGACAAAGAAATAATCATATGTACTGCAGCACACCCGCTCTCCCCATGTCCTGCCTCCGTCCACGGAACGTCTGAGAAAGATTCTTGTGACATCATAGGTAATTCTGACCAGATAGAACAATCCGATATCACCGTTTCCCATACGCAGCAGAGAAGGCGACATCATGTTCACGCCCTCCTCCCCGTCGCAGGTCAGGATAATCTCTCCCTCGTCAAAAGTTCTGCCCCCATCCATAGAGCGCATCAGGCACAGATCCGCATAGGCATGATCCGCCGGGTCATTCCCCCGGAAGCGACTGTAGACAAATATAATGCCGTCTTTCTCCGTCTCCAGAAAAGTCCCCTCGCTGTTCCGGGGATTCCCCGCCTCCATATCAGGCCCAAGATCCAGCACCACCTTGCCCAGTTCTAAATACTCCATTTCTCATCCTCCTTTTGGTCTATTTCTTTTTGCGGCTTGTTCTTTCTTCCTCCAGACGCTCATTGTCCGGCCGTCCCGCGTTCCTATCCGTGTAACAGTCCAGAAGCCCCACCGTCTCATTGGCGGGACGGCCGTACATATTGCAGCACTTATGGGACACTTCCCCGTGGATGCTCTTTTCCTCGTCCATCTCCACGCTCATACGCACCACGCCCATCTGCGTCTCCTTGTCCAAATGCCTCAGAATATCCTCTATCAGCTTTTCGTTTTCCAAATCCACGCTCCCTTTCCTCAATCCTGCTCTGCACTTCGCCTGACTCTTTTCTTTTATTATAATAGACATTCCGGGCTAAATGCAACAAAATAATGACGCTTACGCCTCCGTTCACATTCTGTTTTTGCTTGACAGCCTACTTCCCTCTCCCACAGCAAGCGCGGAAATGCGAATGTCTGGCAGAAAGCACAATTGACATTCCGACTGCCTGCATGTTATGCTAATGGCTATATTTCACATAGGAGCTTGAACATCATTGATAGAATTACGAACAGTCGACGAAAATAATTATGAACAGTGCTTCACCTTAAAGGCAAGCGTCAAAAACGAGAGCTTTGTTGATTCCGTTATCTATTCCTTAGCTGAAGCATGGGTTTTTTATAAGGATACCAGACCCTTTGCCATTTATGACGGCAATCAAATGATCGGATTTGTTTCCATCTACATTGGTGAAGATAATTATCAAATTATAAATTTTTTGATTGATGATCATTTTCAGAAAAAGGGACTGGGGACAAAAGCAGCCGCCGCCTGCATTAACCTTTTGCAAAAAGAGCATGGTGCGAAAAGAGTTTCCGTTCCCGTAGAACTGAAAAACGAAATTGCTCAAAGGTTTTGGAGCAGGTTAGGATTTGTTTTTTCCGATACCGTTGAGGATGGATATGTTTTCATGAGATTATACTTAAAATAAGAGAGTCATAAGCGGAACTATTCGCCCATGGGCTCTCCGCCCAGAGGATCCACCGCCTCCCCCTCAACGTACACCGCAAGCATCAGGCTGGGGCCTGTTGCCATGCCCGTCTTTCCAAGGGCCGCCAGCTGATCCCCCGAAGAGACCTGCTGCCCGGTCTCCACAAAAATCTCTTTCAGGTGGCCGTACTTAATCTCCACCCCGTCAGCGTCCCGCAGAATGATATAATTTCCGGCCTCCTTCTCATAGCCGATTCCTGCAACAGTTCCCGAAGTCACCGCCAGAACCGCTTCTCCCTGCTCTCCCGGAATACTGATATGATCCGAAAATTTTCCGTTCTTTTGAACGCCGAAGGTCAAGGATACTTCCGTCCTGCTCACGGGCCAGATCCATTCCTCATTCCGAAGCCCCTCTGCGGAGGGGTACTTCTCCTCCTTCTCCCTCTCAGCCTTGCCGGCCTGCAGCTCCTCCACTCTGGGCAGCACCATCTCCCCCACATGGGACTGCGCCGCATCCTTGTCCGCCAAGTCCGCCCGCACTTCCGTAAAGTCTACCGTACACATCCAATCCTGCCCGAAGACGAAATTATCGTTGGTCAGCACCAGATAATACCAATCTCCCTCACCCAGCTCCTGCTCCAAAAACGCAACATCATAGGCAGGCGACAGATCAAGGCTCAGAATCCCTTCCGAATGGGGAGCGATCCTCACGCCGTCAAAGCATACTTTTTCGGAATCCCCCTCCACTTCCTGCGCCGTGCTCCAGCGCATCAGCTTCAGATTTTCCTGAAACACCAGCTCTTTGTCGGATGCATTCCCCACATAAATATGAAATTTCCCATCCCCAAGATAAAAGGCCTGAAATCCCAGACTCTCGCTGTCTATAGCAGAAAACATACTGTAGCCCAAAACCGGCAGCGAGCATACAGCAAACAATATCCCCATGGCCGCCGCCAGCCGCACCGCCCCCTTCCACAAGGGCCTCCTGCTCTTTCCGGGAATCTCCACGCCCGTCCTTGACCTAAAAATCGCTTTTATATGTTCTAAATTCCGTTCGTCAATTCGTCCCATGCTCTGTTCTCCTCTCTTCCTGCAAAAACTCACTGCGTCTCCAGCATCATTCTTCTCAGCTTCTGTTTCCCCTGATACAGACGGTTCTCCACCTGCTTTTTAGGAATGCCCAAAGCTGCCGCGATCTCCTTCGGTTTCTGGCCATAATAATATCTGCGGATCATGGCCTCTCTGTCGGCCTCATCCAGCTTTCTCAGGCAGTCCCAAAGCCTCTTGCGCCTATCCTGCTGACAGATATCCTCCAGCACATCCCATTTTTCGGCCACCATATCTTCCTCCATCCGGGCCTCATTGCGGTGCGCAATGACACGGTATCTGTCTATGGCTCTGGAGCGGGCCATAAGGGCCAGCCAGGATTTCAGCTTCCCTCTCCCCGCATCATACTTTTCGGGATTCTGCCACAAATACACGAACACATCCGCCACGCATTCCTCCACCTCCTGCACTGGCGCTGCACCGTCCAGAACCGCCGATGCCACGGACCACAGCAGCCCGGAGTACTTCTCCATCGCTTCTCCCATGGCTGCCTCGTCCCCGTTCCTGATCCCTTCCATTATCTGTCCATCACTCATGGCAACACCCCTTGTCTGTTTGCATTCTCCGCTTCAGAGGACGCTGTTCTATATCCTTTTGTTTTATTTGACCGGTCATATATATAGTACGAGCCATGGGACGAAAACACTTAAACTTTTTGCTCAATCGTTTGCTTTTTTCTTTTTTCTCTTTTCCTTTTGCTTTTTTCCTTTTTCTCTTTTCCTTTTTTCTCTTCGTCATACCGATGTATCGGATCTCTTTCCCATTCGGGGCAGCTGCACAAGGATCACTGCGCAAAAAACCAGCGCGCAGCCCCCAAGCTCCCTCCCCGTCAAAGCCTGATCCAAAATCACCCAGCCTGCCAGCACGGACACCACCGATTCCAGACTTAAGAGCAAGGCCGCCACAGTGGGCTCCGTATCCTTCTGCCCCATCACCTGAAGGGTGTAAGCCACGCCGCAGGAAAGAATCCCCGCATAGGCCAGAGGAAGGCTCCCGTCGATAAAGTCTTGTATGCGAGGCTCCTCGAACAGCAGGGCAAGCACACTTCCAAGAACCCCTGCGGTCAGAAACTGAATGCAGGAAAGCTCCACTCCGTCCGCTCTCGGTGAAAAATAGTCAATCACCAAAATATGTATGGAAAATAAAATGGCGCCCATAAAGACGAGCCCATCTCCAATGTTCAGAGAAAGACTCTCACTCATACAAAGCAGATACATTCCAAGCGCCGCAATAGCCGCTCCCACCCAGACCTTTCCCGGGATCTTCTTTTTCAAAAAGATTCCGAAAAAAGGCACCAGAATGATATAGAGCGTAGTGATGAAGCCCGCCTTCCCCACCGACGTGTGCAGAATGCCATACTGCTGCAGAAGGGACGCCGCACACAGCACCAGCCCACAGTATAGGCCCCCAATGAATGATGCATTATAGTTTTTCTTTTTTCCACCGTCCTTCTTCTTGTCTTCTTTTTCCCTATCTTCCTCGTTCTCCTCTTCCCTCTTCCTTTCCTTTTCCCTATCTTCCTCGTTCTCCTCTTCCTTCTTCCTTTCCTCTTCCCTCTTTCTATCTTCCTTCTTCCTTCTGGACCTGCCGATGGCTGCCACCGGCAGAAGCACTGCGCCTCCCATGAGAAATCTCACCCCGTTGAAGCTCAATGGCCCCAGATACTCCATGCCCACGCTCTGAGCCACAAAAGCGGTGCCCCAGATAAAAGCCGCCGCAAAAAGCATCAGACTGCTCTTCCATGATATCTTCCACTCTCTTTCCCTGCGCTGCATCATGCTTGTGCCTCCTTTATCACTTTTTTGCTTTGTCGTCCTCCAAAAAACAAGCCTTATTCTACCACACATCATATTTTGCCGCAACGCCAAAGCAAGAAAGCCCCTTCTATGCTTCACAAAATCTTAGGAAAAGAACAACAAAAAAGAAAATATTCCGAACCTTCCTCCGTCTATAATAAATGCAAGCTGATAGGAAAGTTCAAATGGCAGAGAGAAAATATCAATACGCCCCGGCAGCGCCGGACCGCATCATAAGGCAAGCTCCCCCAAGAAGACAGTATGATCCCATAAAATGGCGTGTTCCGCCAAAACAAGGCAGCGGAGCAATACAAAATGCCCCCATAGGACAATCCCGCGCGGCAAGGCAGGCCGCAAATCCCGGACATAGCAGAACTGCCGAACGGTATGCCCCCGTCAGTCAAAATGCCGCGGCAAGGCCAATAAACGCTGCCTGCCAAGGCGCCCCGGCCAGCCGAAACGCCCTCAGACGCCCCCATGCCGGGGGAGCCGGAACCAGACGACGGCGCATACGGCGCATACGTTTTCGCGCTCTGGCCGCCGCAGCGCTTTTATGTTTCGTCGTGATGATGGCATTTTACAGCCGCCTGCCCCATTTTTCCGATTTTCAGGGAGGCCTGCCCGGCCTGAACGTAAAAGCCAGCTCAAAAATCGACTCAATAACAGACGGTTTGGGACAGACCGTTTCCGGTCAGGATTTCTCTCAGGAGCTACAGAAGCTGTTGGAGCTGAATCCTGAAACCAAAGACTATGTGGAGAACTACCCTCACCGGGGATCCTATGTAAACAGTCCCATCGATCTCACAGAGGATTTCGTCAGCGGGGAGGTTCCCTTATTGATGCAATGGGATAAACGCTGGGGGTATGATGCCTACGGAGACAGCATGATCGGACTTGCAGGCTGCGGCCCCTTGTGCATGACAATGGCTTACCTATACTTTACCGAGGATACCCAGATGAACCCCAAGAAAATGGCAGATTTCGCATATGAGAAAGGCTATTATACCTCGGAGGGAACCAAGTGGAGCCTCTGGACAAAGGGGGCCGAAAAGCTGGGGCTGAGCGGCAGAGAACTGTCTCTGGACCAGAAGCTGATGCAGCGCGCCCTTGACGGGGGAGACCTGATCGTGTGCAGCATGGGACCGGGGGACTTTACCACCGCAGGACACTTCATTTTGATTCGGGGATATGACGAGAATGGCTTCTATGTGAACGATCCCAACCGCAGAAGCAACAGCTCAAAACAGTGGGACTTCAATACGCTGCAATACCAGATACGGAATCTCTGGGCACTGAACTGCCCGAACTGACAAAAAGAAAGCTCCTGCCGGAGGAGGAGCGGGTCTGCCGCCTATCCCTCCTTCAGCAGGAGCTTTGTATATTCTTCTTTTGGGTTGTCAAAGATCTCCTCCGTCTCCCCCGTCTCGATGATCCTGCCGTCCTTCATAATCATGATCCGGTCACACATCTTATAAACCACATTGATGTCATGGGAAATAAACAGGCAGGCCAGATTCATCTCCCGCTGCAGGCTCTGCATCAGCTCCATGATCTGGGCCTGAATGGTCACGTCCAGCGCCGACACCGGCTCGTCCGCCACGAGAAAGCCCGGCCCTGCGATCAGGGCCTGAGCGATGCTGACACGCTGACGCTGTCCGCCGCTGAGCTCGGAAGGCCTTCTGGAAAAATACTCCTCCCCCATGCCTACCCGGCGCAGCATATCGTAGGCCGCAGCCTCCATATCGCCCTTGGTCATGGCCAGAGAATGATCCAGCGCCCCCGCGGCCCTCAGAGGCTCCTGCAAAAGCCACCCTATGGTCTTTGCGGGATTCAGGCTGCTGTAGGGATCCTGAAACACCATCTGGGGCCGCAGGGAATGATGAATGATCTCTCCCTCTATCCGGCGGTTCATGCCCAGAATAGCCTTGGAAAGAGAAGTCTTTCCACAGCCGCTCTCCCCTACCAGCCCCAGACTCTCCCCGGGATAGACGGCAAAGTCCGCCCCTTCTACCGCCCGGTGCTTCTTGGTTCCGGAAAACAAGCTGTTTCCGCCGTCCTGATAATAGACGGACAGGTTGCGGACCTCAAGAACCGGAGAGGACTTCAAAGCCCTGCCGCCCCCATCGGAGCCGGAAACCCTCTTCATTCTGGAAGGAACCGCCTCCACCAGCATTCTGGTGTACTCTTTCCGGGGACGCTCAAAGATCTCCTCCGCGGTTCCCAGCTCCACCACCTGACCGTCCTTCATCACCGCAACCCTATGGCAGATCCTTCTGGCCAGATTCAGATCGTGGGTGATGAAGAGCATGGCATTGTTCTGTTTCTGATTGATCTCCCGCAAAAGCCCCATGATCTGATTCTGAACGGTCACGTCCAGAGCGGTTGTGGGCTCGTCCGCAACGATGAGCCGGGGATGAAGTATGATTGCCATGGCGATCATGACCCTCTGGCGCATGCCGCCGGACAGCTGGTGGGGATAGCTGGCGTACACCCTCTCAGGATCTTTAAGCCCCACCGACTCAAAGGTCTCCAAAACCTTTCTCTTCCGCTCTTCCTTTGTCAGCGTCCCGTGCAGCCGCAGCGTCTCCTCCACCTGCCCGCCCACCCGTTTGGTAGGATTTAGGCTGGTCTGAGGTTCCTGAAACACCATGGACATCCGGGCGCCCTGATAGCTCCTATAGAGGGCTCTGTCTAAAGGCTTCCCGGCCTCCCGCAGCACCACTTGGTCAAAAAGGATCCGCCCGGTGGTCATCTGCGCCGAGTCGGACACAAGGCCCATGAGGGTCAGGGCCGTGACGGACTTGCCTGAGCCGGATTCCCCCACCACCCCCAGAATCTCCCCGTCCCGCAGGTCAAGGCTTACATGCTTCACCACTTCGCGCCGGCCGAACGCCACCGTCAGATCCTCGATTTTTATCATATCTGCAAGCCTCCTTCTCCGCCTCTGCCAGCCTCCGGGCCCATAAAGCCTAGCTTATTCATGTCTGGCCTCTGCGGCGCACGCCCTCTCCGAACAGCGAAAAACCCAGCACCAGCCACACGATGGCCAGACCCGGGGCCAGAGCATACCAGGGCGCCCGCTGCAGATACCCCTGCGCATCCGAAAGCATGTTGCCCAGACTGGCGTCCGGAGCCTGCACCCCGATGCCCAGATAGCTCATGCCCGACTCCGCCAGAATGGCGTTGTTGAAGCCGATCATCACCGACACCCAGAACACGGAAAAAATATTGGGCAAAATATGCACAAAAAGAATCCGCAGCTTCCCCACGCCCATAAGTCTGGCCCGGCTGATATAATCCGCATCCCGAAGCCGGATAAACTCTCCTCGCACGATCCTCACGTAGCTGGGCACGAATACGATGCCCAGAGACAAGATCACGTTCTGTCTGCCGCTGCCCAGAATGCTGATGATCACCAGCGTCAGCAGAATGCTGGGAAAGCCGTTCACCGCGTCCGTGACCCGCATGACGGCCTCGTCCAGCAGGCCTCCGAAATACCCCGTCAGCGCCCCCAGCAGGATCCCGATCCCCCCGGAGAACAAGACCACTAGGCTGCTGATGGTCACGGTGGTTCCCAGACCCTGCATCACTCTGGAAAAGATGTCCCTTCCGAAATTGTCCGTGCCGAAGAGATGCCTCAGGGAGGGCGGCGCAAATTTCTCCGCCGCAGACATTGCGGTGGTGCTGTAGGGCGTCCATAACAACCCAAGGATTCCCAAAAACACCGCAAGGCCCGTCATCAGCAGGCCCGCCACGAAGTACTTATTCCATTTTGTTCCTCCTGCCTGCTTCATCGCCGTCCTCTCCCGCCCTTTCTGCACCTTATCCTTTTTTGTCCCCTATAGTCCGCTTCCATGCGCTTTGCTTTCCATGGTCTGCGTTTTCCGCATCTTGCGCCCCGTCAGGCCTTCTTCCCCGTCAGACCTTCTGCCTTTTTTGTGCCGCAGATCCGAAACGCCGGCAGTCTGCTTCCGCCGCCCCGGCTACCTCTCGCTCACTCTGGGATCAATGACACGGTATAGAATATCCACAATAAAATATACAAAAATAACTACGAAAGTAATATACAGAATCAAGATCTCCACCACCGGAAAATCCCTTGTGGAGATGGAGCTGATCAGCAGCCGCCCTATGCCCGGCAGTCCGAACACCTGCTCTATGACGATGCTGCCTGCCACCACCTCCGCAACGATCATGCCCAAGAACGTCACCACCGGCATCATGGCGTTTCTCAGCACATGTCCATAGAGAACCCGCCGCCCGGTGCAGCCTTTGCTGTATGCGGTGCGCACATAGTCCGCCCCCAGCTCCGTCAGCATGGAATTGCGCAAAAACCTTGCGGTCATGGCGATCTTTGGAATTGCAATGGAAAGCGCCGGAAACAGCAGATAGCCCAGAAAGCCCCAAAAGCTGTCTTTGTAGCTCACATATCCGCCGGGGGCGAAAAGCTTCAGCACTATGCCGAACAAAAATGTCACCAGAATTCCCAAAAAGAAAGAGGGCACCGCCATGGCGGCCTGAGTCGCCACGCCCAGAGCCGCATCCATGAAGTGATGCAGCTTCCGCGAAGCCTCCTGCAGCCAAACCATGCGGGCTCTCTCTTTCCTCCTGCCGCTGCCTTCCTTCCAAAGGCCGCCCTTCTGCGAACCTCCCAAGGCCTTCCTTGGAACACTGGCACATTTCGCCCAGAACACCCCCAGCGGAATGGATATCAATGCAATCAAAACAAAGGCGGCGGCAGCCAGCCATAGGGTCACCGGCAGCTTATCGCCTATAAGCTCCGCCACCGGCATCATCTCGTTCATGTTTTTGGAATACCGATAGCTGACTCCCAGATCCCCCCTGAGCACTCCCGCCGCCCAATTGAAATACCGTACAATAGGAGGATTGTCCAGCCCCAGCTCCTCCCGAAGCTGCTGCTCTCTTTCCGGCGTGGCCTCCGTCCCCAGAATGGAAGTCACCACATCCCCCGGAATGATCTGGAACGCAAGAAAGGCGGCGGCTGAAACCAGAAACAATGTCATAATGAGAGTGATTATTTTTTTACCTAAGTACTTCATACCGCCGCCTCCTTTCGTTCTCTTTTTCACTGGCTCCCTTTAAGTCACTCCACCACTTTTACCGTGCTCATGTCCTGCACATAGATGGGATAGAACTTGTAGCCCTCAAGCCGCTTGCTGATGGCCGTCATGTTTGCAGGCACCTGCAGGAACGCGCTTCCCGCCTCATCACAGAGTATCTGCTGCAGCTGGGCATAATATCCGGCCTTCTCCTTCAGATCCTGAGCGGCCTGAGCCTTTGCATAGGTTTCGTCATACTCTGCGCTGGCAAAGTTGATGAAATTCTTGGACGATGTGGTCTGGAACCTGTTCAGCAGATAGCCCGGAGTCATGTCGCAGGTGATGCCGCTGATGGTGGCCGTATACTGGCGGCCCTTGTACACATCCTCCAGCCAGGTATTCCACTCCACGCCCTTGATGGTGGCATTGATGCCCACCGCCTTCAGCTGCTCCACGATCACCTCTCCGGTCTGCATGTGGAATTCATAGTCGGAGGGAATGATGATCTCCAGATCGAACCCGTCCTCATAACCTGCCTCCGCCAGCAGCGCCTTAGCCTTTTCCACATTGGCCGCGGTGCCGTAGACATCGTTCAGATCCACGTAATTGTCCTTCAGGGTGGGCAGCATGGCCGAGCTGACCAGCGTGCCGTTTCCTCCCCCAACGAAATCGTTCACCTCATCCTTGTCTATGGCATACAGAATTGCCTGACGCACCTTCACATTGTCAAGGGGAGCCACCGCGTTGTTCAGAAACAGCGCCTGCACCACATTGGAGGCAGATGCCTTCACCTGATGGCTGTCCTTCAGGGCCTGAGCCTGAGAATCCGTCAGGTACGCGAAAATATCGATGGTGCCGCCCTGCAGTTCCATCAGCGCCGTGTCAGCGCTGCCCACGATCTTGAAGTTCACCTCGTCCAGATAGGGAAGCCCTTCCTGCCAATACTCCGGATTCTTGGCCACCACGATGCCTTCCTGAGGCTTGTAGGACACAAAAGAAAACGGCCCCGTTCCAATCGGATTTGCCTCTTCCTCCTCGCCGCTTCCCGAGGGGATGATGGCAGCCACAAAGCTATAGATCAGCTCTGTATTGGCTGTTCCCACTGTCACCTGAACCGTCTTTTCATCAATTATCTCTACGGACTGGATCGTGCTCATGGTGGACATCAGAGGCGTGCCATCCAACAGTCCCGCTACTCTCTCCAGAGAGTATTTCACATCCTCAGCCGTCACAACGTCGCCATTATGGAACTTCACGTTTTCCCGGAGGGTGAAGGTATACACCAAACCGTCCTCAGAGATCGTGTAGTCGCTGGCCACCGCACAGATCAAGTTGCCGTTTTCATCGGACTTTACCAAGCCCTCGAAAATGTTAAACAAGATTTCCTTCGTTCCTGCCGCCGTCGCTTTATGAGGGTCAAGACTGTCGATATCCTGTTGTATTCCTACAACAACAGAAGCCTTTTCAGGCTCCTTAGAGGAATTATCCCCCGAAGACTCTCCTGTGCCGTCTGCGCATCCGCCCAGTACGGCCATTGCCAGAAGCGCCGCAAAAAAGAAACCAAAAAGCCTCTTTTTTCCATGAAAACTCGTTTTCATCATGCTCTTCTCCTCTTCGATCAATAAACCTCTCATTATTCAATTGTCAACCCCATTTTAACACAGAATGCAAGGAATGCAAGTATTTTTTTCTATACCTGCACCAAATTATACCTGCACCAAATACCGACACAAAAAACAGAAGCGTTCTGTCTCCTATGTATTTGCTTCGGCTTTCCGGCGGAAACAAAAGGCGTGCGCCCCATGCTTCCGCCCATGTGTATTGACTATAAACGCTTCAACACAGCTCCGAAAAGAAAGATTACTATTTCAGCTGAAAACCGATTCCGTACACCGTCTGGACATACTCCTCCCCCGAATTGGCCTCCCGAAGCTTCCGCCGCAGATTGCTCACATGGACGTTCACCGTGTTGTTCTCCCCATAGTATCCGCCCTCCCACACCAGCTCGTAAAGCCGTTCTCTGGAAAACACTCTCTCAGGATACCGCACGAAAAGATACAGCAAATCGTATTCACGGGATGTCAGGGCAAGTTCCTTCCCCCCCACGGCCACCTTTCGGGATTCCGGCCAAAGCTCGATGTTCTTGTAGGTAATCACTCCCTGATCGTCCTTCCCGTCGCGCCCAAGAACGGCGTCGATTCTTGCGATCACCTCCTCCGGCTCAAAGGGTTTTGTGATATAGTCGTCCGCTCCCGCCTTCAGCATATCCATCTTTTCCTTCAATGCACCTCTTGCAGTGAGAACAAGCACCGGCACGTTGCACCGTAGCTCGTGCCTGATTTTCCAAAGAAGCTCCTCCCCACACAGCTCCGGAAGCAACAGATCCATCAGGATCAGATCCGGGTTCTCCTGATTCAGAAGGCGAATCGCCTCCGTCCCGGAATAAGCCTGAACAGTCTCAAAACCTTCTGCCTCCAACAGCCTCGCTAGCAAATTATTAATATCTGTCTCGTCTTCCACAATCAAAATCGTATGCCGCATACCTGCCTCATTTCCTCATAAGGATGCCGCTTTCACCTCCGGAATCTGCCTTCCCCCTCGCCCATGCAATTCAGGAGAGCCCCTTCCTTTCCGATCAGTCGGCAGCGCCTATGTATTCTTGTAATTTTTCTTTTTCAGTCCTGTCTCAGTCCAACCCGTTCACACAATTCCACATCAGCATGGCTATCGTCATAGGCCCCACACCCCCCGGAACCGGAGTAATGGCGGATGCAAGCGGCGCTACGCTGTCAAAGTCCACATCTCCGCAAAGCTTCCCCTCCTCGTTCCTATGGATACCCACGTCAACCACTATCGCCCCCTTCTTCACATACTCGGCATCCACGAACCGGGGTTTTCCCACAGCCACCACCAGAATGTCCGCCCTTCTGGTGATCTCCTTCAGATTTCTGGTTCTGGAATGGCATACCGTCACCGTGCCGTTCTCACGAAGCAGCAGCATGGCCATGGGTTTCCCCACAATATTGCTCCTGCCCAGCACCACGCATTCCTTCCCCTCTATCTCGATGCCGGAACGCTTCAGCAGCTGAATAATTCCTGCCGGAGTGCAGGACACATAGCCCGGCCGGCCGATGCTCAGGTTGCCCACATTGATAGGGTGAAAACCGTCCACATCCTTTTCCGGCGCAATGGCCAGCAATACCTTGTCCTCGTTCATATGCTCCGGCAAGGGCAGCTGCACCAGAATGCCGTCCACATCGTCTCGGCCGTTCAGCTCCTCCACGATGGAAAGCAGCTCCTGTTCCGTGGCCTCCTCCGGCAGCTCATAAGAAAGAGACTTGATACCGATATACTCGCATGCCTTTTTCTTATTGTTCACATATACCGTGGATGCCGGATCCTTCCCCACCTGAATCACTGCCAGACAGCGCCCCTCCCCCCGCTCCCGTCTCTTCCCCATCTGCTCCTTCAATTCGTCCTTGATTTCTTGGGAAATCCTTTTCCCGTCAATGATCTGACACATAGTACCTCCTATTCCAGTTCCGCATCCTTTTTGTTCAGCGCCGCCGCTCCACATCCTTTTTGTTCAGCGCCCCTGCTCCACATCCTTTTTTGTTCAGCGCCGCCCTACGCCTCAGGCGCAGGGAACTTCTTTCCCGTCAATGAACACATATTTCACCTTGGTGGACACTTCAAAGGGACATCCGTCGGTAATCACTATGTCCGCATCCTTCCCCACCTCCAGAGAGCCCACTCTGTCCTCAATCCCCGCATGCCTTGCCGGATTGATGGTGATGGCCTGCAGCGCTGCAAAGGGATCCATCCCCGCCTGCACGGCCAGCCCCGCGCAAAGGGGCAGGTACTCCTGAGGAATCACCGGAGAATCCGTGATGATGGAAACCTGACACCCTGCCGCCGCCAGCACTCCGGGCGTGGTCCAGCTCTTGTTGCGCAGCTCGAACTTGGACGCGCTGGTAAGGGTGGGTCCCACCGCCAGCGGCACGTTTTCCTCCGCCAGCTCCTCCACGATCAGATGTCCCTCCGTCACATGCTCCAAGGTGATCTTCACGCCGAATTCCTTAGCGATGCGCAGCGCCGTGAAAATATCCTCCGCGGCATGGGCATGGGCCTTCAGAGGAATTTCCCTCCGCAGCACGGGCAGAAGCGCCTCCAGCTTGATGTCAAAGGAGGGTCTCTTGGATAAGTCGTCGCCGGCCGCCTCCTTCTTCTCCATATATTCTCTGGCCTTGAACAGAATCTCCCGCAGCAGAGCCGCAGTAGTCATACGGCTGGAGTCCCTCTTGTCCCGGTACACCCTCTTGGGATTTTCTCCAAAAGCGCACTTCATAGCCACGCCGTCCCGCACTACCATGTCGTCCACCCTTCTGCCCACGGTCTTGATGGTGGTAAAAGTGCCCCCCAGCACATTGGCGCTGCCCGGCCCCACGCAGACGCAGGTCACGCCGGCTGCCGCCGCCTTGGGAAGGGCAGGATCCAGCGGCTTCACCCCATCGATGCCTCTCATCTGGGGACTGAGTATGTCGTTCATCTCGTTATAGTCCATTCCCTCATAGCCGATGCCGTAGCCGTCCAGACCGATATGCCCGTGGGCCTCCACAAAGCCGGGATACACCGAAAGCCCTTCCGCGTCCACCGTCTCGGCACCCTCAGGCACCTCCAAATTCTTTCCGATGGCCTTGATCTTGCCCTCCTCCACCAGAATGTCGGCACAGAACGCCTCCTGATGAATGCCGTCGTGAATCATTCCGTTCTTCACATGCAACATATTTTAGCCTCCTATTCCAGTTCATGTCTGTTTCCGGTTCAGTCTCTCCATGAGACCGCTTCCGGTTCTACCGTTTTGCAAGACTGTTTCCGGTTCTATCTGTGCAAATCCTTTTCCCTCAGTACACATAGGGCATGCGCCCCGTAATCTCATAATAACAGTTCAGTATCCCGTCCAGCGGAACGCACCAATACCGCACAGGATCGCTGGAAAAGCCGTATGCCATGCAGATCAGGTTGCCGTATCCGTCCAGCAAGGCGGAACCGGAGTCCCCGTGCACCAATTCCACTGTGACCTCCGTGTGGTATAGCCTGTCATACCATGCAAACTTCTGCTTCGTCTTCACCAGCTTGCCGGCAGTGACGTGAATCAGCCCTCCCTCTCTGTCCACACGCTCCAAAGCCACCTCAATGGACTGGTCATCCAGCTCATCCCAGTAGGTCTTGTCAATGTGTACTGTCATTAAATCGTCAAGCAGATTTTCTGGCACCGTCTCCAGATCCACTACAACCACGCCAACATCATATTTTTTGCTGACCCCCAGCGCCGTCCCCTCCGCCATGGTTCCATCGTAGAAATAAATTTCCCAATCCTCATACTTGTCCACCACATGACAGTTGCTGCAGATATAGATTTTGTCCTTGGTGATTTCCATGATATACCCGGATCCTGAGGTATAGCCTCCCTTTTCCGTGGGATGATACAGCTGCACCATGGAAGGCCTCATATACTCCAGCGCCGCCTCCAGATCCTCGTGGCCGGAAACTCCCCCGTCGTAGATATTGGGAGCGCCCAAAATGTTGTCTTTGCGATAATCTATCCTTCGGTATCCTATAAGCTCCTGTATGTCGTCCGCCCCGGCAACCAGCACCCTCGCCTTCTCCACGGTCTCCAGCCCATAGCTGTCCACCGCCAGATAACGCAGCTGGTATACGCCTTCCCTGTCCAGATCCACCTCGGAATCGTCTACTTCTATGTAATCAGACAAATCCCCGTCAACATCATCCCATGCTTCTATGGACTGCAGATAATCCGGCACGTTTCCGGTGACAACATAAAAGTCACGTATTCCTGAAAGTTTGGGAGGCGTGTCCACGATGACGGAAACCTTCCCTCTGGTCTCGTTCCCCGAAGTATCTCTGGCCAGTATCTCAAGCTCATATGAGCCCACGCTGTCAAAGCGTATCTCTGCAAGAGCCTCTCCCTCCTGCCAGAAGAATGCCTCCGCAAGCAAATCCGCATCCGAGACTCCCCAAATGACATCATCCACTGTGCAGACGTCATCCAGCGGCAGATAAATCTGTCCTTCCTTCCAGATAATTTCGGGAGGCACCGTATCCTGAATATTGACCGTATAGACGAACCGGGAGCCCCCATGACGCACTACTGCCTGATAGCTTCCCGTGCGTCCTTCGTCCACCTCAGACAGATCCAGATTCCCCAGCTGCACAGACCATTCTTCGCCTACAAGATAATCTTCTATATCGCGGCTGACCGCTTCCCCATACTCGCAAGTCATCTCGCTGAAAGCAGGCGCCACCTTATAGGCTTGCAGCCAAAAGACCGAGGCTCCTCCCAAAAGCAGTACGGCCAGCAGGAACAATGCGGCGATCTTCCAGCCTCTATGCCCTCCGTCTGCCCTGAATTTCCGTTTCCTCATGAAATGCCCTTCTTCCACAATGCTGCAGGATCAATCCTGATTACCAACGGTTCAATCCATTCCCCGCCATCAGCAATTGATTTCGACCATCGAATATCGCTCCATTGTTTGCATAAGCCAGTTGATTCCACCGCTAAAGACAAATCCTTATGCATTATAACACAAAAACTCAATCTTGAATAGAGGAAATGCTCTGTATCACGCAGTCATCCGCCAGTTTCCCGAACACCTGCTCCACAAGCTCCTGACAGTATTCCAGCGAAAAGCTCCCATCCTGCCCTACAATTTCGTTTCGGGCCGCCAGATCCTCTGTGTACCGGGAAAGAGGATATACCTTAACTCCCCCGAATCCCTGCTCCACGTGGCAGACCAGCGGCTCCACGCCATAGGACACAATGACCGCCTCCCCTGTCTCGTTCAGGCCCACCGTCACCTTGGCCATACCGCCTACCATTCGGTTCGCCACCCCGGCGCCCGTCCCTGCGGTCCAGTTGACAAAATTTCCCAGGGAATAGTACACCAATGCCCCTCCCGCGCCTTGGACATTTCCGTCTCCAGCGGCCTCGCCGTCATCTCCCGGCACCCACGCTATCTCCTCGATCACATGGGGATGGGTGCCCAGAATCAAATCCGCGCCGTTTTCTGCAAAAAAGGCCGCCCAGTCTCTCTGGGCCTTGGTGGATTCCAGCACATATTCCGTCCCCCAGTGAGGACAGACGATCACAAAGTCCGCCAGCTCCTGCGCCGCCTTCAGATCCGCCGCCACCCGCTCCTTCTCCAGCAGGTCAACGGCATAGGCCATGCCCTCCGGCAGCGGAATTCCGTTGGTTCCGTAGGTATAGTTCAGAATGGCGATTTTGATTTCATTCTGCTCGTATACATAGATCTCCTGCTGCGATTCCCCACTGTCATGAACGCCCAGAACGGCAATGTCCGGGTAGTTTTCCCTCCAGAAAGACAGACAGTTCAAAATCCCTTTCCGCCCCTTGTCCAGAGCGTGATTGGTGGCGTGCAGCACCACGTCGAACCCCGCCTCCGCCAGCGCGTCCCCAAGCTCATAAGGAGCATTGAAAGCGGGATACCCCGTGATTCCAAGTTCTTCGCCGCCGATGATGACCTCCTGATTCACTAAAGCCAGATCCGCAGCTGAGATCTCCTCCTTCATCTCCTCAAAAACCGCGCTGAAATCATATCCTCCCTCCGCCAGCAGGCCGCTTTTTGCCACCGGTGTATGAAGCAAAATATCTCCCACCATCACCAGCGTGATTTCCGTTTTCCGGTCTTTCGCGGCTCCCCCCAGATCTTCCGGCACTCCATCCTCCCCGGAGCCTTCCCCGCTTGGAGGCAGGACCCCTTCCTCCGAACCGGAACCCGATGACGAGCCATCTTCCCCACTAGGCAAAACTTCTCCCTGACTTGTCCCGGACGCCGGCCAGACCTCCTCTTCAGTCGCCAAGGAGCCCTCCGCCGCATTCCGGGAAGATTCTGCCTCCGAAGGGGCAGCGCATGCCGTCAGCAGCACTGCCGCCAGAATGCACAAGCTTCTCCCATATATTCTCCAAGCCTCTTTTTTCATATCGCTCTTCCTTCCATATTCTGCTGCTATTTACTGCCGTTTTTTATGGGGCAGGCCATTCCACCGCCATGGGCCGGCGCCCGCTTTCCACAAAAATAAAGTCGATTCCTTCACCATAAAATATACTATATCATGCCCGTATTCACAAGTCAAACATCCTATGCCATTTGCCTATCACACGCCAATTATTTAGCAAACATTAAAGAGCAGGCATCACGCCTGCTCCTCCACATAATATTTTGCCTGTGCACGCCACATTCCGGCGTATACCCCCTCTTTTTCCAGAAGCTCCTCATGGCTGCCTCGCTCCACTATTCTCCCATCGTCAAATACCACAATATCATCGCAGAAACGACAGCTGCTCATACGGTGGGAAATGTAAATGCTGGTCTTATCCTTTACCATCTCATGAAAGCCGGCATATACCTGCGCCTCGCTGATGGGATCCAGCGCAGCGGTGGGTTCGTCTAAAACCACGAAGGGCGCATCCTTGTATAAGGCTCTGGCCAGCGCCAGCTTCTGGGCCTCCCCGCCGCTGATGTCCACGCCGTCCTCCCTATCCTTAGACAGAATCGTGTCTATGCCCTGAGGCAGCTCTCTGACGAAATCCGCCGCCCCCGCCCTTGTGAGACTGTCCCATAGCTTTTCGTCGTTTCTCTCATAGCCGGAAGCCACATTCTGCCAGAGAGGAAAGGCAAAAAGCTTGAAATCCTGAAACACTACGCCGAACAGCTCTCTGTATTCCTCCTCTTTGTATTTCCTGATATCGACGCCGTTCAGTGTGATACTGCCCTCGGTGGGCTCATACAGCCTGCACAAGAGCTTTATAAAAGTTGTCTTGCCTGCGCCGTTTTTTCCCACCAGCGCCAGCTTGTTCTTCATGGCAAGTCTGCAGTTCACATGCTTCAAAATCATCTCCTCGCTGCCCGGATAGCGGAAGCATACGTCCCTGAACTCTATCTCATATTCCCCGTCCAGACGTTTCTCCACGGGAATGGCCCCCGCCCTATGACCGCTCTCCAGCTTCATCAGCTCCAGAAAATCCTTCATATAGGCGCAGCTGCGTCCGATGAGGGAATTATGTCCTACAATGCCCCGAAATCCCTCCGACAGTCTGGACAGAGCGCCCACATACTGCGTGAATGCTCCTATGGTGATCGCTCCGGCCAGCGCCTTCACCGCCACGAAGAGATAGTTGAACGCAACGCAAAAACCGGTGATCCTGCATCGGGACATATTCTTTTCCAGTTCCATCCTGCCCATGTTCCCATAAAAGCTCATGGTCTCCTCCGTCCTTTTTTGGATATTCTCCATGAGCATTTTTTTCATATCATAGATGCGGATCACCTTGGCTGCCCGCAGATCAAACATGACATTCTGCAAAAGATATGTAATCTGCCTTTCCATCCCGGCATGTTCCTGCAGATACGCCTTGATATTTCTTGCGGTGTTGGTATTCATTTTCACATAAAACAGCGACGTCAGACCCAGAAGAACCCCAAGCGCAAGAAAGGATACTGCGGGATGCGCCGCAAATGCCAGCAGCTTATCCTCTGTGGCCGGCCTGCTGAGACAGAGAGCCAAAATCAGCCCTATGGCCGTCCCCACATTCAGCAGACTGCCCAACAAGGACTGATACAAGTCCACCACCGCTCCGATTCCTCCGTACATATCCGCTATCCGCTCTGACATGAAAATCTTATCCGATACCTCCGGCTGCTCCATTGTCTCATAATCTAAAGAAAGCGCTTTCCTGCGCATCATCACGCTAAATGCAACGGCGCACCGCTGGGACGACTTGGCATAAAGCTTGGAAAACAGACTGGCCAAAAGGGCTGCCGCCAGCTCGGTCAGAACCAGCGCCCCCGCATACACAAATCCGTCCGAGAACCTTCCTTCCAGCAGCCTGTCGATGAGTTCCGCCGTCAGGTACAACCCCAGAAATCCCCCCGCCACGTCCACAACGCTATGCATAATGCGCAGGGGGATAGCCGATGAATCCACTTTATGCATGATCTTCAGCAATTCCAGCCCAGTCCTATGATAGCCCAAAAATTCTTTGGGCTTTTTCCAAAAGCCGTCCTCCTTCTCGTTTGTTTTTTTCTCGTTTCCGCCCCTCTTGTTTCTATCCATACACCAACTGCACCTGCCTTTCTCCATTTTCCGGCTATTCCCGCGGAGCATTCTCCGCCATTCTTGCAGAACTTTCTCTGCCACTCTTGCAGAGCATCCTCCGCTATTCTTGCAGAGCATCCTGCACCATTCTTGCAGAGCATCCTCCGGTCTCTATGTCCGCAGAGCTATCGCTAGTCCGCCTATGTCCCGGATCACCGGTCTCTTTTACGCTTCCGCTGCGGCCCTGCCCAGCTGCTTTTTATTCTCTCCCTTTTCGTAATACTGCGCCTGCGTGCGGAACATGGCCGCATAGGCCCCCTGAAGCGCCATCAGCTCATCATGGGTCCCCTCCTCCGCAATCCTGCCGTTCTCCATATACAGAATACGGTCGCAGAATTTGGTGGAACTGAGACGATGCGAAATAAAGATGCTGGTCTTATCCTTGGTCATTTCATGATATTTATCATACATCCTGCTCTCTGCAATGGGATCCAGCGCAGCGGTAGGCTCATCCAGAATCACCACGGACGCTTCATCCTTATACAGTGCTCTGGCCAGCATCAGCCGCTGAAGCTCTCCCCCTGACAGCGCCACCCCTGCGCTGTCCAGATCCTTGTTGAGATTCGTCCTTCCCTTTTTTGGGAACTCCTCGACCCTCTCCCACAGCCCTGCATCGCGAAGGCTTTGTTCCAGTTTTCGGGAATCTGTTTCCGCCTCCGGCCTGCAGGACACGTTATCCCCCAGCGGAAAGGAAAATGCAAACACATCCTGAAACACCACCGCAAATTCCTTTTTGTATTCCTCAAACGAAAGCGCGGACACATCCTGCCCGTCTATCAGGATTTTTCCTGCACCGGGGCTGTACAGCCCGCAGATCAGCTTGATCAAAGTGGATTTCCCCGCACCGTTGATGCCTACCAGAGCGATCTTTTCCCCCGGAGCAATGGTCAGTGACAAGTCATGGATGGTATCTTCTTCATTGTCCTCATAACAAAAGGATACATGCTCCAGACGAATCTCATGTTTTTCTCCCGGATTCGCTACCTTGCCGTCCCCTCCCTGATGCTCTTGCGCATACTCCAGAAAATCCCGGTAGCGATCCATATACCGATTATTCTTCCACATACTTGAGACAGCAGCCGTCATGGAGCTCATCCAGCCGCCAAAGCTTGCCACCACACCCACATAAAGAAGGAAAGCCGCCAGATCGATCCTTCCCTCCATCATCTGGACAATCAGATAACCATAAATAAACACATTTCTGACAAAAGCCACAAAATGTTCAAACACGCAAGCATAGATGGTGCAGTTCCTCTGCCTTCCCACCCAATAAGCAAGCTCCTCTTTCATCTTGTCAAAGGCGTCCTGAAACCAATTCCACATCCGGTAGAGCCGTATATCCTTCCCGTTGGCCGGAACCAGAACCTCCCTCTTCAGATATGAGTAGCCCTGACCCACCTTGATATGTTCCTCGCCGTACCCAACAGTGCGGTGGTCGGCGTAAAGATTCACGGCCATGGTCACTCCCGCGGAAAAAAACAATATCAGCAGCAGCCAAAAGCTCAGGCTTCCCACGATAATCGAATAGATGCTCAGGCCTGCCAACGCCACCGCCGCCTTCTCAAAATCCCCCAGAAACGCCTCAATTCCGTCATTGTTTCCGCTATACAAATTTCTTCCGGCCCCTTCCAGCTTCCGCTTGCCCTCGTTGCTCTCGAACTTCCGAAAGTCCTCCCCTACTGCTGCCCCGAAAAGCGCTGAACCCAGCTTAATCCTGAATAGAAATCTTGCATTGGAGCTGATATTCCACATGTAGACCCTCAACATCTGCATCGCCTGCTGCAAAGCCACATATCCCGCCAAAGAGAGGAATATGATCCCCGGCTGCCAGCCGCTGCCCAGAAAATACACCACGGCGCTGGGCAAAGCCATGGCGGCAAAGGGCGCCGCCACGGACAACACCGCATCGGCTCCCATGAATGCCAAATACCGGAGGCCCATCTGTTCGGCAAAGCTCCCGAAGGCCACTCTATAATTGTCCCAGAGCGCATACCTCTTAAAGCCTCTCTCTTCCTCTTTTCTTTTTTTCATACACGCCTCCTGTTCCGATTCCGTCATCCATGGCAGATATACCCTCCGGGGCCTCGATTGTTTCCCGAATCCTATCTGCTCCCGGACATCTCCCGCCTTTACATATATATTATAAAGCAAAAAATCCCCCTCTGGGGGATCATCGCACCAAATGTTCGGTTTTTAACACGAATTGCGTCAGACTTGCACATCACAATCAGAATACCATATTAAAACGTACCATGCTTCCATACGCCGTCATCGAATACGCCGCAGCCAAATACACCCCCGTCCAAAAAAGTCCCTCTCACAGCGGCAGCGTCACCTCCGCCGCAAAAATCCCCGGCTCATTGGCCAGAGTCAGATACCCCTCATACTTATCCGTCAGCGCCTTCACACGCTTCATGCCCAGCCCGTGATTCCCCCTCTTGGATGAGATATAGTTTCTCTCCTCGAACCCCAGCTCCTCCTTGGCGGAATTCTGTACCGAGATATAAAGCTGGGCGCCCTTGGCGGCTATATAGACCCTCAGAAACCGCTGCTCCTCCGAAATCTTCTCGCAGGCCTCCAGCGCATTGTCCAGCAGATTCCCCAAAATGACGCAAAGATCCACGTCCTCCACGGAAAGCTCCCCCGGCAGCACGGCCTTACAGCTGACCCGGATCCGTCGCTGCTTTGCAAGAGTCAGCTTGCTGTTTAAAATGGCGTCCGCCATCAGGTTGCCGGACTTCACATAGGTGTCCACCTTGTCCAGATTCTGCTCCAGATCGTCCAGATACCTTTGCAGCTCCTCCCGGCGTCCTGCAGCCATATGCGCCTTCATCACCTGAAGATGATTGTGGTAATCATGCCGCCAGCCTCTCATGTTCAAGTAAATCTCTCTGATCTCCTGATACTGATGGCTCATGACATTATTCCGAAGCCGCTCCTCCTTTGCCTCAAAGCTCTTCTGATAAAGATACATGGATCCCTCCAGAGACAGAAACAAAACCGTCTCCAGACCAAGAATGCCCAAGACAAAGGCCTGGTCCCCTCTGCCCTGAAACTGCCATGCAAAATAGCACAGAAAAAGAAACAGCGCCAGATTCAGCGCCCCGTTCCACACCCTTAAGCATTCCCTCTCCAGACACAGCAGCAGGAGAACCGCCGCCATGACTCCTCCGGTCAATACAGCCTCCTGCCCCTGAGCCAGCGAACAAAAAGCCATCAGAAATCCCGGAAGCAGCGCCTTCCACCACTGCTCCCCGAAGGGCTTTCCGCCATAGAAAAGCACATACAAAAAAAGAACCGCCGTTACGGCAAGCCATCCGCCAAGCGCCGCCACTCCCGGCGCGGCCGCGCCCAAAAAGCCGCAAAGCTTTGCGCCCGCCAATATGCCCAGCGTCATGCCCCATACCGCGATCCTTTTACCATACCCCTTTTCCGGATCCCCCACCTGCTCTATCTCATGCCAGTACAGCACCAGCCACAGCGCCCAGATCCCCGTCTGCATCATGAAACATTCTCCCTGATGTACTTCCTCCGGTCAAAGTCCGGTCAATAAATCCCTACGGTCAAAAACTCTGCCCTCTGAAATACCTTAAGTATGCCTGATTCAAAGGCTCCCATTTTCCTCTGGCAATCGGAACCAGCAGCTGATTCCCCATCCGCACATCCTTCTTCCCGATCCTCTCCACATGGGCCAGATTGATGAAATAAGATCTATGAGGCTTGAAAAAGGCATCCGAACAATTCTCCAGCTCCTGTTCCAGCTGCTGGATACCCATTTTGCTCACAAGCTTGGTTCCGTCCTTCTTCCAGACAATGCTGGCGTGGCCGTCGCTCTCCAGACAGCAGATATCCGCTATATACAGCCTCTCCAGCTCCCCGCCGGAAAGGGGAAGCAGTACCGCCGCCCTGCGGGCCATCCTTTCTCTGGCCCGGCTAAGCGCTGCATGAAGCCGCTCCCTCCTGACAGGCTTCATGACATAGGAAACCGCCTCCAGATCATAGCCCTCCAAGGCAAAATCGGGATTGCCCGTCACAAAAATGATGCCGATGGGCTCCCCCGCCTGACGCAGCCTCCTAGCCAGCTCCATTCCGTCCATGCCCGGCATCTCGATGTCCAGAAGCAGCACCTCCAGATCCTTCCTCTCCTCCCAGACAAACCAGAAGGCGTCCGCCGAGGCAAAGGTCTCCACGCTGCACGCTTCTCCCTCCGCCTCGGCCCACCTGCAAACCTCCTCCGCAAGCTCCTGCAGGGCTGTCCTCTCGTCATCGCAGACCGCCACATGCAACATGCTATACCTCCTGCCCCTTACATATCACTTTCAAGCCAGAATCTCGTCGATGGCTCTGCGCTCTTCCTGATCAAATGCGGTATTTCCGATCATTCCCACATTGTCCAGTATCTGGGAGGGACGGGACGCGCCGATAAGCACGCTGGTGATATCTCCGTCTCTGAGAATCCACGCCAGCGCCATCTGGGCCAGCGTCTGCCCCCTGCGGGCCGCCAGCTGCGCCAGTTTCCTCACCTTCTCCACCAGCTCTTCCGTCACCGCATTCTCGTTTAAGAACCGGCCGTCGGTGCGGATCCTGCTGTCCTCCGGGATTCCGTGCAGATACCTATCCGTGAGAAGCCCCTGCGCCAGAGGACAGAAGGTGATAATGCCTATGCCGTGGGCCGCCGCATAGTCCTTCAGCCCATCCTTCTCGATGCTCCGATCCAGCATGGAATATTTTCTCTGGTTGATGATAAAGGGCGTTCCCATCTGGGCAAACAGCTCCGCAATGGCTATGGTCTGCTCCTTATTGTAATTGGAGATCCCCACATAGAGGGCCTTGCCGCTTTTGACGACGGCGTCCAGCGCCCGGGCCGTCTCCTCCAGAGGCGTCTTGGGATCCGGCCTATGATGATAATAGATATCCACATAATCCAGCCCCATACGCTTCAGGCTCTGATCCAGACTGGCCACCAGATATTTCCTGCTGCCCCAGTCTCCGTAAGGCCCCGGCCACATGCCATATCCCGCCTTGGTGGAGATCACCAGCTCGTCGCGGTACTCCCCGAAATTCTTTTTCAGAATGCGCCCGAAATTCTCCTCCGCCGCCCCCGGCACCGGGCCGTAATTGTTGGCCAGATCAAAGTGGGTGATGCCCTGATCGAAGGCCGTCCTGCACATGGCCTCCATGGTGTCAAAATTGCCCCCTGAGCCGAAATTGTGCCATAACCCCAGAGACACTGCCGGCAGCAGCAGCCCGCTGTTCCCGCACCGGTTGTAGCGCATAGTGTCGTACCTCTTTTCGTCCGCAATATACATCTCTATTCTCCTCTCTTTCTCATGAATACAAAATACACTCTTCCGCCGGCCCACCGGAAAAGGGATTCCCATCCGCACAGAGACAGAATCAGGAATACGGGCGCATACAGATACAGATACCGCGCCCTTGCCTCAAACAGCATGACGAAGGCCATGAGCCCGCATACCACGATCATCACACAGGATTTACCCCCCCAAACTTCTTGATTTCAATCCCTGCAAACAAGACTCCTATAAGCATGGACAGCCATACTACCTGCATGACGGTTCTATATAAGCTAAAATACTTTCCTTCATTCCCCAGATATTCGGGATAGACCATAGTCTCCAGAAACAAGTCCGCCAGAGCATTGTCATGCTTTATATACCCTGAGAAAAACCCTCCTTCATCGCACCATGCAAAGGTGCCGTCGTTAAAATTCACCAGAGCCTTCTCCTTGAAAAATTCCCCAAGCCTCCCTTCTCTGGCATATGTCCTGACCCTATAAGCCGCTTCCTCTATAGCCGCCTGCTTTCGGGAGGCAAAATCAGGCTGGCTCATTGAATAATTAAAGTCTTCAGCATAGTATCCGCCCATGGTCTCCTCATTGAGGCCCATCATGATATAATGTGTGTAGGGAATCTGCAGCTGGGGATCCAGCCGGAAGCTATAGGTGTGCTGAATCCATACGGGGATCAGCTGTGCCGCAGCCCAAAAGCAGACTGTACTGACTGCCAGCGCAAGCAGCTCCCTCCAGCGCTCCCTGACAGCCACCAGATACCGCAGGCCGTGCGTCATGTAGGCGGCAAACAGAGGAAAAACGCAGGTGGGCTTGATCCAATAGCCAATGACAGCCGCAAACGCCACAACAACCCACTTCAGATATTTCCTATCCAGACACAGCAGGCCCCACATGCCCAGCATTACAAAGAACATCCCATACGTGTCGGAGTAAGGAATGATGATCCATGGGGAAAACAGAACGGCAATTGTGCTGAGCACAGTATAATACCCCCGCACGCAGCCGGATTCCGTAAATTTCCTGAGAATCAAATTTCCCAAAAAGCAGGAAACATTCACACTGAGACATGAGACATAAATGCACAAAAGATAGGGATCCTGCATGGAAACAAGCTTCCCTATTTTCACCACAATGCATTGGATGTAAAAAAGCAGCAGATTGTTGGGATAGATGGAATATCCCTCCTCGGCTCCCAGCGCCACCATGCCGCCGCCCTCAACGATTCCATCTACCCGGTATTTCATGACCCCTACGTCCCATCCGGTATAAAAATACACCCGGTTCACCCAGAACAGCTGTACGGCATACAGCAGCGCATACCCCAGAACCAGCCAAAGAATAGGATTCCTGAACCTCCTGCCCGCCCTATGTACCGATACACCGTACAGAATTCCTCCCGGCAGCATCACCGCCAAAGCAAGCAGCGTCAGAACGCGATTGTCCGCCAGTCGATTTATACATTTGTCGCTTGTGAGCAAAACGGCCAATACCACTGCAAAGCAAAACACGCCTCCGTAAATGGCAGCCTTGTCCAGCCAGTCAGGGAGACCCAGCAGCTTCTTTCCCGCCTTCCTCTCCCCTATATCCATCCTATGTGTTTCTCCCATATGGTTTACATCCTCCAGACCTATTCTGCCTCTCCTCAGGGCAGCACCTGCCCCGCCTGAACAATCAGCGCCACGGCTCCCGCCACATAGCCGCCTGCCAGCGCCACGGCTCCCGCCTTCATCCCTTTGGCCGCCAAGGCGCTCTTTCTGCCTATCCCCTCTATCAGCGTTCCCACTGCTCCTCCGAAAATCAGAAACGCCAGATACAGCGCCACTATGATATAGCGTATGTTCATAGTGCATACATAAGGATAAGCCAGACAAAATTTCGTGTACGAAAATACACTTACGGCCAGCGCCACACTCAGAAACACCTTTTCCACGGCGCTCTGCCTTTTCTGAAACAGCCAGAGAATATACCCTGCCGCCACAAGCACCGCCAGCGCCAGCGTGGCCCAGAACATCACCGTGGCCGCCCAACACAGCGCGGAATTGGAGTTGTAGTAATAGCCTTCCCCAAAAACAGCGCACTTTATCATAGATATGGGTATATTATGGTCTATCCAATTATGGTTGTCCCACTGCAGGGCCAAATTGTCGAAGACATTCTCAAAGTCCAGAAAGCGGCTCCACCCAATATGCATCCCGATGAACTGCGCGCTGTCCTCCCCCAGAGAGGGCACGTACCCGAAAGGCATCCCGTTTTTAACATACCGGAAAACGGAATACCATAGGCCCAGCGGAAATGCTACCGCGCCAAAGCATACGAACTGCCTCAGCCAATTCCCCAGACGCTCTCTTTCCTTCCATGCCCTATGCAGCATCAGCACCGCCATGGCCGGAGCCACCAGCGCCCCGGACAGCTTCGCCATCATGGCGCCCCCGATGCACAGGGCCATAATGATGATATTCTTATAGCTGGGGTTTTCATACCAGACCAGCGTATAGTACAAAGCCATTGTCGATAGCAAGGTCATCAGACTGTCGTTGTTCACCGCTCCCCCCATCATGATGCCGTAGGGCAGGAAAGCGGCGAACGCCAGACCGATGCCCCTGCCCAGAGGGGGAATTCTCAGCCTGATTCCGATTTTGTTTATGAAAAACAAGGTCAGCATCCCATACATTACCGCCTGCACCTGCAGCAGCTCCTGCATCTCCCCGATCTCATACCCCAGCGCGAAAAAAACCTTCAGCAGCAGCGCACAGATGAGATGGTGCAGAGGAGGATGATAGAATTGTACCTTATATGTGTCCGGAAGCCTTCCCTCCGAATAGATATGATAGACATACCCCATATGTCCGTAATCCTCGGCCAGCAGCGCCCCCGTATCATTCTGCAGTATATGGGACTGCACCAGAACCACATAGAAAATCCGTATCAGGAAACCGCCGAACAAGATCAGCAGGACGGTGTTCTCCGTAACTCCTTTTTCCGCCCATACGCACAGCCCGCACCAGACCAGTACCACGGCGATCAGCACCCAGCTCTCCACAGTGATCAGATCTCCATATTTCCCCATATCCGCCTTCATGCGGCAGGCCCACCAGATCAGCAGCGCCGCGCACATTCCCATGCCGCCGCACAGCAGCCCCAAGCGTCTGTCCGGCCACGGCCTTTTTCTTATGTGCAGGTATCCCTGATAGCCTACGGCCACAGCCAGCAGCAAGAAGATCCCTGCCGGCGAAAGCTTTTCCGCCGCGTCCTGCGAAAAAAGAAAGAAGGACAGAACACACAACAACATCACTGCCAGTATCATTCTATTATCTTTCTTCATGATATTCCTTCTCCGTGTTCACATTCCAGACATTGGACTTGTCTTTGCCCCCTGCCAGAATATCCTTTACCGCCTCGAAGGCAGTGCCCATGGAATGATCCATGTTGTTGTAGCGGTGCTGCCCGTTCCTGCCGATGCAGTAGAGATTGCCGCATTCCTTGTTCAGGTAGGCGATCACCTCATCTATCCGGTCATACGTGTCAAAATACGCCGGATATGCCTTTTTCACCCTCTCCCTATGGAATCCCAGCACATCCTCCTTTGACCCAAGGATCCCCATCTCCACCAGCTCTCCTATGGCAAACTGCGCGCATTCCTCCTCCGTCATGTTCCAGAAGCCGTCGCCTTCCTGACAGAAGTATTCCAGTCCTATAAATACCCTCTCGTCGGGATTCTCCACCATATAGGGGGACCAGTTGTTGAAGATCTGGATGCGGCCCAGCTTCACCCCGGTATCCTGCACATAGATCCAGCAGTCGGGGATCAGATTGTTCAGCGTCCGTATATCCGTCTCGTTCTTCAGGTTCAGGGAAGGAACCAGCAGCCCCACTGTGACAAAATCCCGGTAGGGAAGCCCGCCTGCCACCTCACGCACCTGATCCGGAACATGGGGCATACATTCTACCAGATCCTTCAGCGGCATGCTGGAAAGCACGATATCGCCCTCCATGGCCGTCCTCTCCCCGTCCTTTTCAAAGATCACCTTCGTTATATCGCCCTTTGGCCCTCTTTCCAGCCCTACCACCTTGCTGCCGAATAGGATCCTGCCGCCCCTGTCCTGCACCTCTGCGGCAACCGTCTCCCACAGCTGCCCCGGCCCGTACTTGGGATACCAGAATTCCTCGATCAGAGAGGTCTCCACCTCCCCCTTCTTCTTTCCGGGCAGCATCTTTCTGAACATGTCCTTCAAGATTGCCACCACGGAAAGGCCCTTTACCCTCTGGCTGCCCCAGTCCGCGGAAATGACGCTGGGATGCCTCCCCCAGAGTTTCTCCGTATAACCCTCAAAAAACATGGAGTACAGCGCCTTCCCGAAACGATTTCTATAGAAATTCTCCAGACAGTTCTCCTCTTTTTTGTGGACACAGCTGGCCAGATAGGAAAATCCCGCCTTCATGGTACAGAAAAAACCCATCTGCCGTATGGTCTGCCATTTCAGGCTGATGGGGTAGTCAAAAAATTTATGGTCATAATAGATTCTGCTGACCCGGTGGCGCACCAGCATGACCCGATTTTCCTTCTCCGGATCCGGCCCTCCCGCCTCCAGAGCGGAAGACCTCTCCAGAACCTTGTCATCATAGCTTTTGCCGCCCTGCAGGGGCATCATCTTACGCCACCACGCGGACACCTCCTGATCCTTTGAGAAAAAGCGGTGTCCCCCGATGTCCATCCGATTTCCCTGAAAGGAAACCGTTCTGGAAATCCCTCCTATGGCCTCCGTCTCCTCCAGAACAACGACCTGAAAGTCTTTGCTCCTATTCAGCAGTTCATATGCGGCCGTCAGTCCGGCCGGTCCGGCCCCGATAATGATAACATTCTTCATTTAGATTTCTGCCCCTTTATCCCATGTGCTTGTCCTACGCCTATACATCTATAACACAGCTTCTCCTATCATATCACACCATTCCATAAATTGTAAACCGTTCTTTGAAATTCGATAGATTTCAATGGAATTGCATTTCAATAGAGTTTATTATAATACAAAGCCCGAACCTTATGCGTCCGGGCTTTGTCAGAAAACGTCGAAGACGATAGAGGCGAAACCACCCTCAGCAATTGCGGAACATTCCCTCCTCCGGGAATTCCTCCAGCATATGAAAAACCTCCTCAAGGGTTTCAGGAATAAAATCCCTTACAAAGTCCGGCGCCACGATGGCATTCAGGCACCATTGGGCTGCAAAGTTGGTGCTGATCCAGCGAATCTCCGGAAGCTCTCTGAGATTGCCGCAGCCGCTACTATACACAGGGGCGAAGCCTGCACAATCCCTGCCTGTTATCATGGCTCGCAGCAAAACCTGCACGGTCTTTTTTGCCAGAGCCTCATCACTAAAAAACCACGCCCCGTAAGCCGCCATAGCTGAGGCCATGATAGGATAGAGAAAGGGCTTCGCCTTCTGCTGCTGATCTGCCCTGCACCGGGCTTCACCCAGAGCGTCCCCCTGCCAAGGCATATCCCCCTGACACAGAGCACGGTAATAGAATCTGCCGTATTCTGCGATCTGAGCCTTCCACTCCTGATCCTCCAGCAGATCCGCCAGCTCCATCCACACCTGAGGACCGCCCAGAGCCACCTGAAGATGGGTGCCGCCGGTGGCGCTTTCCCCCATGTACCCCAGATGCCCGGTCCGGGGATCGTAGGCAAAGTCAGGGCCTGACACCAGCCCCAGCGGCGCGGCCTTGATATCCTCCATGCCTACACGTATCTTGCTAAGATAGGACTCGTCAAGGGTACGCTCATAATGGGTCATCCAGTTGGAGACCATGGCGGACCAGTCGGGTCCGCTTCTGGCATGGGTGGGGAATCCGTCTTCCTTTTCCGGATAGACATACCGAAGGGGATCCATGGCCACAAGGGCAAAGTCCGCATCCCTCCCATCCTCAAACACATCCTCCATGCGCCTGTCGCAGAGCAGATAATAGTGATACCGATAATGTCCCGCCATGCCGATGCGGATCTCCTTGCAGGGACACCCCCAATGGCGGATGCCGTGCCTTGTGCCCAGCCCCTTGAGCCGTCCCAGATGATAGGTGTCTATGTCCGAGGCATGGCGGGTCATAGCCTCGGCCAGAGTCAGAATGTCTTCCCTGCCCGTTCTGAGAAAGGCCAGCCAGAGCCACATAGTAGGCATCAGCTCCGTATTCTGCCACGCGTACCCCCCTATGTCATACCGCCATACATGGCGGAACGCATCATATGTATGCATGATATCTCCATAGTCATACAGCCCGTACCAATGCCTGTTCTCCACCTCCCTTTGATAGAACTCCACCGCCTTGTCCAGCTGGTCTTCCAGCCAGCACAGCGTCTCGGATTCCCTTGAGGGAAGGCTCCAGAAGCCGAAGGCCCTATGGCTGTGGTAATACTCCGGATCCCCGAAATAAAGAGGCGGACGGGACACGGAATCCCCGAACCCCTGCAGCCTATCCTCCTCAGGGATGAGCTCCTGCCTAAATTCGATGCTGCAGTCATTGGTGTTTGCCACTCCGTAAGGGGTTGCGCCGCAGTCGGAAAATCCCTCATAGCAGGTCTCCGCATAGCCTCTGGTGTCATAATGTCTGAAGTCATAGGCCTGTGCAGCGGGAGAATAAATCCAGACAGTGGCCTTGGCAGTGTCTTTGGAAAGCCCCTCCACCTCCAGACCCGAGGGGTACTTCTGCCAGAAATCCCGCAGCCCTATCAGCACGCTGCCGCCCACGCCTCCAAAGGCCATGGTTCCCTTGGCATGGGCGCCATGAAGAGCGTTCAAAAAACAGCAGTTCTCATGGGCCGTCTTTTTTTGAATGAAAAAGTGCATATCGCTGTCCTGAGTCAGCCGATACCGGTCCCATATAGGAGAGTCGGCGGCTATTCCCTTCAGCCGTGCCGCCGTTTCCTCTGACAGTCCGCAGCCCTCTGCCAGAGAGCTTCCTTTGATCTGGGCGTCATAGATCTCCCCCGGATGCTTGTGATCCCACACCAGCATAAGGCTGGAAGCCTCGTGAAAGCTGCCGTAATCCGTGCCGAAACGGACATGTCTGTCAAAGCTATCTCCCTTCAGAGGGCAGCGTACCTCTATGCCCACTCCCTTGAGGAAATCCACTGTCTCGTCTCCGTCATAGAGAAAGGTATGCTGCATATCGATCCTTGTGGTATCTCTATAGAGCTTCATCCGCAGAATAAAGGGAATGGCCTCTTTGCCTATCTCCGGAAAGCTTCCCCTCTCCATAAAGTCCTTCATTCCAAAGTCCTTTATTCCTTGGAAGACATGCGTCCCTCTGAAGCAGAAGCTCCACATCAGCGGCCCGGCATCCTCCAAGACCGCCTCCTGAATCATGCTCACCCCCGGCCATTCCATTCTGACATAAGAGCCCTCCGTTCCCCCTCGCCTCTCCAGAATCACCTTCAGGCAGGCGTCGGCTGCCCGAAGCTCTCCCCCTATGGTCAGGTCCCGGAACAGCTCCCTTCCCTGCCGGGGGACAAAGAGCGTCATGGCGCCGGAGGAAAACCTCCAGCCATCCTGCCCCTCCGTGCAGAGAGCTTCCCTCAGGGACTCCCGCCCCAAAGCCTCCTTGTCCAAAGCGTCTCCTCCACAAGAATCCTCCCATGAAAGCTCCGCCTCCTCCCCCATCAATCTGCTGTCAGCCGTATGGGCGGCCCACTTGACGCTTCCGTCCGGCCAGAACGCGGTGATTCTGGACTGTACCGGAACTTCCCTGCCCTGTGCTCCATGCAGGCGAAAACGTCCCCCGCGCACCTTTCCCCTCTCCCATATGCTCCCGAACTGAACATAGCCGTAAACCCTCCGGCCCTTCAACAAATGCAGCTTCATAGGATACCTCCTTGTCTTGGTCGAAACATGAATAAATTCTGTTCAATGTGAATTCCATTCCTTATGAATTCCGTTCATTGATTGTCTGGTTGGCCCGTTTCCTTCCTCTCCGATACAGACTGCTTGTACCGGGACGGCGTGACCCCCAGATTCTTCTTGAAGACTGTGCTGAAATACAGCTGTTCATAGCCCAGCGCGGCGGCCAGATCCTTCACCGGGATCTGGGGATTTTCCTCCAATAGGCGAACTGCATACCGGATCTTTTCCCCCGAAATAAAATCATTGTACGTTTTCTGGGTATATTTCAGAAAAATTTTGCGCACATAGGGCTGGCTTACCTGAAAAATCCCACAGATCTCCTGCAGCGTATAGTTGCGGCTCAGGTTCTGCAGGACAAGGGCCTTGATCCGGGAAAACAGCTCCAGCTCCTTGTCGTCTGAAGAGGCCTCCTGACAGACGCAGGCCTTCAGAACCCCCAGCGCCCCTTGGCAAATATCCTCATAGCTGTTCAGAAGGGATATCATTTCATCGATCCTGTCATTTACGGAAAACGGATCAACGGCAAGCCTCTCCCCTCTGGCAAACAGCTCCGTAAGGCTGTGCATTCGCCTGCGCAGAAAGGAAACCGGCATCCTGTCTTTCTCCCAGAGGCGGAAAAGCTGTTCCAGAAGCCCCCACACCTCCTCCCACTTTCTGGATAGAATGTCCCTCCCGATGTCCTGCCAGAGAGAATCGTCTCTCCTGTAAGAGGCCGCCTCTCCCATCCTCTCCTCCAGTTCCGAAGCCGTATAGCAGACAAAGCATCCCGGTATCACCATCTTCAGCACCTGATTCCTATAGATTTCCCGCAGCTGCCCCACGGAGGGGCCCTGATCCGGAAAGGAGGCAAGATGCAGGCAGAGTCCCGTAGCCGGCCTCAGGGCCTGTCTGGAAAGTTTTACGGTGATATAGCGAACCGTCTCCTCCGAATCTTCCTCCGGCCAAAAAAACAGCACGGCATTCTGATAATGCAGGTACAGCAATGAGTCTCTGGCCCGTTTGGCGCAGGCCAGCAGCTCCCCGTGGTCCCCCGGATAGTGAACCAGAAGCACTTCGCAGGGAACGCAGCCCTGTCTGGCCAGCAGCTGCCTGAACTGCTGATCATTGCCCCCAAAGGCCTGCTCCAAAAGGAAACGTACCCTTGCAAGACGGCTCCTTAGACAAGTTTCCCTGATCCGGAACAGAATCTCCTGAAACTCTCTCTGGTCGATGGGTTTCGTGACAAAAGCGTCGATGTTCAGCGGCACGGCAGTCTTTGCATATTCAAAGGATCTATAGCCCGTGACTATGATGATATGCATGTCCGGAGCATATCTGCGGGCTTCCTCCGCCAGCTCCAGACCGCTCATGCCGGACATCCTGATATCGGATATGAGCAGATCCACAGAAGCGGTTCCCAAAAACGAAAGCGCCTCCTCCGCCCCGGTACACTGGGCCGCCACCTGAACCCCTTCCGTCTGTTCCAGCAGCCGGCTCAGAAAACGCAGCATGGGAGGTTCGTCCTCCACGACCACCACCCTCAGGATGCCCTGACTCTTTTCATATGGAAACTGCTTCATTCTCCCACCTCCCCCGGCCTCTCCTGCCCCCAGCCCCCTTCCAGAGTCACCCGAAAGCCTCCCGAGGGCACATTATCGATAGAATACCGGAAAGAATCCCCGTAGAACAAGGACATCCTGACCAGAGTATTCCTGATGCCGATATGAATCTCCTCCTGCACGGAGTTCCCCGAAAGAGCGCTGCCCCTGATTCCGTTCTCTATCTCCTGCGCCAATGCCTGCAGCTCCTTCTCAGGCATGCCTGCGCCGTCATCCTGAATCACAATGCTCCACTTATCGCTTACGACGGTCCCTTTCACGGACACGGTGAGCTTTGTATGGCCGGCGTCAAAGGCATGCTCGAATATATTTTCCACAAAGGGCTGCAGGGTGATGCGCAGAGTCCTGCGCTCCTTAAGATCCGGATGGCATTCCAGACCAAACTCCAGCCTATCCTCAAAGCGCAGCTTCATAAGCTTCAGATACATTTCCGTATTATCAAATTCCTCCCCGAAGGTGGCGGAATCGCTTTCCTTGTCCGTGACGGCGTACTTAAGCACGGCGGAGAGCATTTGGCAGGAATTGTAGATCCGCATGTCTCCCGTCTCGGCTCCCATGATGCCGATCATATTCAGGGTATTGTAGAGAAAATGGGGATTGATCTGAGACTGAAGATAACGGAGCCGCTCTTTGGACTGCAGCGCGGTGAGGGCGATCTCATTCTCTATCATCACCTCAAGCCGCCCGCGCATTCTGGAAAATTCGTCATACAGAAGCTGTACCTCATGAAAGGGAGCCTTGCTCCTATCGTCGGAATCCTCCAGAAGGTTCCGCACGGTGGTATCCTTCATTTTTTTCGTGAACAGAATCAAAGGGGCGGACATTCTGCGGGCAAAGACATAGATCATGATCAGAGTCAGCAAGGTCACAAAAACAGCGATGAGCCCAATCAGCATAAAATCAGCCCGCATCTGCCGCAGCACGGTTTCCATGGAAATGACCGCCGTCACCTGAATGTCGCTGTCCTCCCGGAGAACGGAGGACACCAGATAATTTTGCCTCAGAGCAGGCAGCAGCGCTCCCCTGTCCTCCCCCAGACTTTCGGCGGCATAGGCTGGAAACCCTTCGCTTCTATAGATGATATCGCTGCCCCGGGAGATCATGATGTCTATGTCGTACAGCTCTCCCACACAGAGAAGCTGCGTCAGGCTGTCCCCGGTCAGCTGAACCGCCAAAAATCCTACCACGGAGCCCGGGTCCCGCACGGACCGCACCAAAGAGAAGCCCTCCGTGGCCGTATTGGGCAAGGCCTCCGACGATACGGGCAGCATAATCTCCTTGCCGTAATTATTCCGGGCGGTGCCGATCCAGCCATATTGTTCCAGACAGCCCTCCGGCAGTCTGTAAGTATAGTCATAGGCACGGTTGTACCTTTCATTTGTCATAAAGTAGCCCTCCTCATTGAAGAAGACCACCCGATAAGAAGAACTTACGTAAGGGTAGGCGCTGATGGCCCCTACCAGCGTATTGTAGCAGCGGGATTTCTCATAGGATGAGGTGTTCTCATAGGTGAGCCCCACTGCCGCAGCCACAAATTCCCCATGGGATACGATGTCCAGAGAGATGAAGGACATGGTGTTCCAGACAGACTCCAGCTGGATGCTCAACAGCTCTGCCGTGTAGTCAGCAGTCCTCTGCATTTCCTGCTTTCCGGCATCCCATTTCAAATGAAACAGAATGCCGATTATGCAGAACAGAGGAATCAGCGCGGCCACCAGATACGTCAGCAGCAGCCTGCTCAGGAAACTGTTTTTCTTTTTGGAACCCATGAATCGGAACATGAGAGACACCTCCGTTTCCCCACCGCCTCTTTATCAGGAAAGCATCCCGCCCCTTCCTTATCCTTTTACGGAGCCCGCCGTCATGCCCTCCAGAATTCTTCTGTTCAGGAAAATATACAGCAAAATCAGCGGCAGGGACACCACGATGGCTGCGGCAAACAAGTGACCATAATCCGTAGTCCATGCAGACTTCAGGGAATACACAAAGAGCTGAACCGTCTGGGTGCTGGAACCGGACATATAATACTGGGGATTCTCGAAATCATTGTAAATCAGCACGGACCGCAGGATGATCACCGTGGCCGTGATGGGCTTGCTCAGGGGAAACAGAATTCTGGTATACAGAGTCAGGCTTCCGCATCCGTCAATGACAGCCGCTTCGTCAATCTCCGTGGGCAGAGAACTGATATAGCCCTTGTAGAGCATGACGGCGAAGGGAAACATGGTGGCTACTTCCACAAGACACAAGCCCGCCAGCGTATTGGCCACATGCAAAGTGTTCAGCATCCAGTACGTAGGGATCACGGAGGCCGGCACAATGAGTCCCGCCACGATGAGCTTATTGGAAATCCGGCTCAGCAGCCCTTCCCTGCGCTGCATGATCACTGCGGTGGCCGACGCTGCCGCCACCAGAAAGAAGACGGACACCAAAGTAATGACCAGACTGTTCTTGAAAGCTTTCAGCAGCGCCCCGTGCTGGTACTGGAAAATAAACTGCAGATTTTCCATCAGGCGGAAATTCTCCGGCAGGGAGAGCGTGAGCTTGGCGGCGTCCGCCGTATCCTTGCAGGCAGTGACAATCACAAAATAAAATATCAGCCAATGGGTGAAAAAAGTCAATACCACCAAAAAAATTTCCGCAAGCTTTGATCCAAGGCTTCTTTTTCTAATCATAGGATTTCCGCCTCCCTTCTGGCAATAAAGGAATTCAGGGGGAAGACGATCAGCGCCACAGCCACGAACAGGATCACGTTTCCGGCAGTGGCCAGCCCATAACTGCCCCGGGCAAACAGCTTATAGATAGCTGTTCCCAGAACCTCAGAGGAATATCCGGGGCCTCCCCCCGTGAGAGCCTGAATCAGGTCATAGCTGCGCAGCCCGCCGATGAGGCATAGGGTCAGAACGGTGTTGATGGAAGGCAAAAGCAGGGGCAATGTGATTTTTCGGAATATCTGCCACGGATCGGCCCCGTCGATGGCCGCCGCCTCAAAATATGTCTTTGGAATGGCGCAGATTCCTGCGATCAGGATAATGGTCACTGTGCCGATGCCCTTCCAGATATCGGCTATGATGCAGGAAAGCAGGGCAAAATGTTTGTCCGTGAGCCAGTGGACGGCCTCAAGCCCCATGGCCGTGAGGAACTGATTCACCGTGCCCTCAGGCTCCAGCAGCGCCCTGAAAGCCAGAGCAACCACCACGTTTCCCAGAAGATAGGGGAAAAAGATCACTATTTTCAGGTATTTTCCGCTGCGGATTCCGCTGCAGACATAGCGGGCCAGCAGTAATCCCAGCAGGATCTTGGCCAAACAAGTGGTCAGGGCAAAGATCGCCGTATTGATCAGCGCCGTGCGCGTATTGGTCATGGTAAAGAAAGTGATGAAATTTTCCAGTCCCACAAAGGTGGTGTCCTTTAAGTTCCAGATAGTGGTGGAAAAGTAAAAGGACGCAAAGGTGGGAATGATGAAAATGACCACATATACCACCAGACCGGGGGTGGCCATCCAAAGCGGATATGTCTTTCTGTTTCTGTTCTTCATATAGCGTACCTTTCGATGAATTCCTTCCCTTTTTTCAAAAAACGGCAGAAGGCACTCGAACAAATGCGCATTCTGCCGTCAAGTTTTATGGATTTGTCCGTACAAGCTTCCGATAGGCTTACCAGCCTGCCACGCCTTTCTGTCTGGCATCGATGGCATTGTCCTTCTCGATCTCGGAAATCGCCTCCTCAGGAGAGTACTCCCCGGTCTCGGCCATCTGCAGGATGGTCACCATATTGGAGCCCTTGATATTGCAGGAATATTCCATCACAGAGGTGGAGGATTTTGCCACCCATTCCTGAGCCTCTCTGGCCGCGGCAGAAATGGTGTCGGGCAGAGAGACGCCGTTGAGCATGAAAGCGCCGGTGGGAACCGTCACCTCGCAATAGGCGTCGATGGCTTCGCTGGTGGTAAGGTACTCCATCAGGGCAAGAGCGCAGGCTTCCTTCTCCGGAGCAATGGTTTTGCTCATGCACCACGCCACCGGCATCCAAGTCGCCACCCCACGCACCTCGGCCGATGTGTCGGGCAGCGGGAAGAATCCGATGTCATCTATTTTGTCCGGCGCCACATTGGAGATGGTGGACAGGATGTTGGTGCGGGAAAACGTCATTGCGGCGTCCCCATTGGCCAGATCTGCAGCGGACTTCTCGAAGCTCACCGCCAGAGGGTCATCGCTCTGATACTGCTTGGTATATAGGTCGTTCAATTTGTAAAGCCCGCGCATGAAGGTCTCCGAATCATGCAGCTCTATCTCCCGGTTCGTATATTTATCCGCAAAATCAGGATCCTCCTGATGTACATAGAAGTACTGGGACAGAAACAGGATCTGGGAGCCGGCGCCGTCACTGTAAGGCGTCACCACGGGAACCTTGTCCGTCTGGGTCTTGATGATTTCACAGTTGTTCAGGAACTCTTCCCATGTAAGGGGGATCTCCAGCTGCAGGTCCTCATACACTTTCTTGTTGTAGAAGCAGCCCGCCACGTTGGAGGTAGTCAGGGGAATGCAGTACACGGCTCCCGTGTCCGCATCCGATACCAGATCCAGATAGGAGGACGTGACATTTTCACGGATCCAGTCCTGCCCGGACAGATCATATATGTTTGCCTTGGGATCCAGCTTGTCCAGCTGAGCGCCGATGGAGCTCTGGAACAGGTCGGGCAGATTGCCCGTAGCCGCTCTCACCTCCAGAGTGTACACGGACTCCTCGGAATTGGACGAAAGCAGCTCCACCTCGATCTTGCATCCAGTCAATTCACAGAAAGCGTCCAGCTGTGCCTGAAGGGCATCTCCCACTTCCCCCGTGGTAGAGTGGGCAATGTTCAGGGTCACGCCTTCAAAATTCCAGTGCTCCGGCGTCTTCGCATTATCTGCCCCGGAACTTTCTTGGGATGAACCCGATACGCTTCCTGCGGCATCAGATCCCTCCTCGGACGAATCCGATGCTCCGCCTACATCCCCGGAAACGGAAGCTCCGTTTTTATCGCCGGAATTCCCGGAGGACGGTTCATCGGGGCTGCCGCAAGCCACAAGCCCCAATGTGAGACTCAAAGCCAACGCAAGTGCCAGTTTCTTTTTCATAGGTTTCCTCCTTTTTTTCTGATACGTGCCTTCTGGTGCCACGATATTCTTTGCAGGTACAATCACATTATACTTGGAACGAAAAAAGGATTCTATGGAAAATAAGAAACGGGCATATTGAAAATGGGAATCCTGCCGTTGGGGCAATCAAGCCCATACCTCACCTCATTCCAGAGAATTTGATGTATAATTAGAAAAAAATGAACCCCCTGCAAAGTCATGGCGAATATAGGGTGAACGGGCAAAGGAGGTGAAACAGTGGACGCAAGAGAAATCGAAAAATGTATCGATGATTTCGGTACAGATATTTATAGATTCTGCCTAAAACTCTGTGCGGACAAGGAAGATGCCGAGGATTTATATCAACAGACCTTCCTAAAAGCGTTGGAAACGGAGCGGACGCTCGACTGGGAGAAAAACCCAAAAGCGCTTTTTTTCTCTTTGGCGCATAATCTTTGGAAAAGCGACAGAAGAAAACAAGCACGGCGAAACACCATTGCTCCCTGCAGCAATTTCGATGATGAGACAGAAACCCTGCTGTATTCTGAGGAGAGGATTGAAGAGGGTTATCTTCAAAAAGAATTAATCACTAAAGTCCGTCAAATCATCCAAACTCTCCCGGAAAAATTTCAAGTACCCTTAGACGGGTTTCATCGTCAGCGCAGCCGTGGGAAATGATATCAACACGGATCCCGCTTCTAAAGATCGGGTATGGAACTTAGGTACAATCCGCATGAACTATAACTCCTATCTGGACGGTGTCTGGCAGCTGGATTTCAGAAGCGCCAGCGACGGATTTGTGAAGGAGCAGAATATGACCATTGCGGACCGGGACGCTCAGCTGCTTCACGCCCATATTTCCTGCGGCACAGCGCCGGCCGGAGCAACGCTTGTCTTGTGGCTGGTACAAGGAGATGTGGTAAAATCTATCGATGTCACAGATCTTTCCGAACCGTTAGAATACCCTTTGAATGAATTTGAGAACGGCAAGGTTCATGTCAGACTGCAAATCAACGGTGTGGAAAATACTGTTTCAGAAATTTACATTCAGTAATCAAAGGAGAGCCCCAAGATCACTGCTTTATCAATAAGCTTGTATGGACTTGGAATGAAATAGGGAGCCGCCCGTGTCAATAGTATTTAAAATTATTTTGAAATTCCATTGACACGGGCCAGAAAAAGACATAGAATATATTTAAAAATATTTTGAAATAGATGCCGTAAATAGGTGCATAACATATGAGTCAGACAAATATTTTTAAAGTCCTATCCGACAAGCGCAGAAGAGATATTTTGGTGATGCTGAAAGACGGGAGAAAAAGTGCCGGGGAAATAGCGGAGAAATTAATGGTTTCACCTTCAGACCTCTCCTATCATTTGAAATTGCTGAAAAGCGCGGATCTTGTTATGGAATACAAGAGCAAGAATTTTGTATATTACGAAATCAATACAACCGTATTTGCTGAACTGATCTTATGGGTGGAACAATTCGGAGGTGCCGGAAAATGAAAAAACTGATGTGGGCAATTTCAATCCTTTCGCTTGTGCTTACCGCCATTGTATTGCAGTTTATGCCAGATTCTGTACCGATGCATTATAATCTGGCGGGAAATGTTGACAGATGGGGGTCAAAATACGAAAATCTCCTATTCCCCGCAGTCATCCATCTTCTGTCTCTGCATTGGCATCTATTCGCCGCACATTTCGAGAAAAAAGCGGCGAAGGCTGCTGCTGAAAAGGAACGGGCTGAGGCTTTGTCCAATGCGAAGGTGCTGAAAATCGTTGGCGCTTCTATGGCGGCCATGTTTACGATCATGCAGGGCTTTATTCTGTACAGCGCATATATGGAAGCCCATGTAAATGCCTCTCAGTCACATGCCGATATCGGGAAAGTCTCTTGTATTCTGGCCGGCGCAGTGCTTATCATTCTGGGAAATTATATGCCCAAGGCAAAAAAGAACCATATCGTTGGCGTCAGGATAAGCTGGAGCATGTATAACGATACCACTTGGATGAAGAGCAATCTCTTTGGGGGTGTCGCCACAATCATTGCAGGGCTGTTGATAATTGTTACAACCGTTTTCGTCAGGTCAGCCCTAGCCGTTGTTTTACTCCTCGTTTATATACTGGCCGCCACCGTGATTACCCTCATCTACTCGCACAAAATATATAGGGCCGAACTTTCTAAAGACAGTGAAGGCTCCTTATAGCTTGGGGCTTTCCTCCTGCGTACTGCCGATTTTTGGGTTTGGGAATCTCCTCTTCCATGCTGCGGTTTTCTTGGTTTGGGGATCTCCTCTTCCATGCTGCGGTTTTCCCTATGTTGTCCTGCTCATGTATCGTCAAATTCTGCATGGTGTAGAACTTATCAATATCGATATCCAGCGCCGGCTTCGGCCTGAAAGCTTTTAATTTATCCTATCCGCCAGAACAGTTCTGGCCTCCTCCCTGCCAAGCAGCATCTGCGGGTTTATGGACCACTCTCCCGCAATATTCAGCACGTCCTCCTCGTCTATCCAATTAAACTTTTCTTCAAAGAGGTCTTCCTCCCTTTCCGCATAATTCAGGGCTAATTTCTTTTCCGCATCGGAGCGCTCCCCCATACATCCGAAAAGCTGCCCGTCCCCATAGAAATACAGCCTCACAATTTTATTCTGCACTGCCTTCGCAAAGCCATATCCGTCCGACACTCTATGGGATACGAAGCAGCAGACCTCCTGTGCCCGCTCTCCAATCCTGCCCATTGCTTCTACAATCTCATCCACCTGCGACAAATCCCACAGAGCATTTCCAATCATAAAGACCCAGCCGTCATACGGCCCTGACAGCATGACCCTGCTCCTCCACTTCTCCGTCCTCTCTGCCGACGCATCCTTCCAGCATATCTCCCGTACATACTTCAGTTCGGGACAGCAGGAAAGAATCGTATCAATGTCCGCCCCCTTCACAGCAAACCACATTTCTTTATATCCGAAGCATTCTTCAATTTTTGCCATTTTCTGCACCCATTTCAAGCATTCACTTAATTACCTTTCTCTCGCAGTCGATACCTTCTTGTTCTATTTGTCCCCAATATCTCAACATCATCCATTTCAGAAAGTATTACCCTCGTTCTTGCCATGCTCAAACCAAGCACTTCTGCAATATCGCTTGTTTTTGCTGTTTCACATTTTTGCAAATATAACCTGATTTCTTTCATATTTTTTCCTGTTTTTACCGTTCGCTTTTTATCGCTTGTTTTTATCGCTTGTTTTTTATCGCTTGTTTTTATCGCTTGTTTTTTTATGAACTTTAAGATCAATGATGTTCTGTCCGGGTCAAAGCTTTCTTTTATGATAGGCTCCTCCCAGCCCTCATCTTCCCATACATTAAATATATTCGGTACTCCGCTGCCTGCATGTTCACCTATATCTATCAGATTAAACATTTTCATCAGACTCTTATTTCTCGGGTCGGACTTTCCACCCCTACGCATCTGTTCCTTTCCGAGTCTGATATAACCGGGATTCTCCAATATGACTTTACCCTAATAATACTTTGCATATAGTTTTCATAAGTAAATTGAATATTGCTCATATTATATCAGGTTTTTAAAATAATTCCCATAACTATCACCAATATTCCCTACAGATCCGTATTACTTCTATAATCCTCCAACAACTGTTCTATGAAACATTATACTCCATTTTCGGAACAATATCAATCTTCCCATCACTAGGGCGGATCGGGAACTTCCACTCATTAGAAACGCCCCCGCAGCAAGGCGACTATAAAAACGGTCCCGCAGCATTGCCACGAGACCGTTTTTCTTACATCAAAGATTTGTACAGATCAATAATTTCCTCCACAGAGGTGTCTCTCGGGTTCCCAGGGCGGCATGCATCCGCAAAAGCAGACTCTGCCAGGAACTGAATGTCCTCTTCCTTCACAATCTCCTTCAAATCTGCCGGAATCCCAACATCCATAGACAGCTTCTTCACCGACTCCACTGCCGCTTTCCTGTACTCCTCCTGGCTCATAGTGTCTACTCCTTCCACACCCATGGCCTTTGCAATGTCCTTGTACTTCTCACCTGTGCAGGGAGCGTTGTATTCCATAACAGTAGGAAGGAGAATGGCGTTT
>OFGO01000251.1_pt1 | contig 53701 bp, 50 predicted proteins | sample 1521761 | NCBI WGS metagenome assembly OFGO01 (sample SAMEA3504128, study PRJEB24116) | mouse gut metagenome | biome: mouse gut; feature: mouse-associated habitat; material: faeces | place: Denmark | collected 2011
CTTCATTAAGATATCACAGTTGCTTTGCTTTGTCAACAACTTTTTTCAATTTTTTCCAAAAATTTGTTGTTGCCTACTACAGATCACAATTCGTTTGCGGCGAAATTCATTATAACACCATCCGAATTTATTTGTCAATGCCAATTTTCATTTATTTCACATTTTGTTGTACAGCTTCACTGCGTCAAAAACTCCAGCGGAATAAAGCTGAATTCTTTCAATATGCGCTCGATTCCATATGCGATATAATTATGCTCATAAAACCACGAAAGGACAGCGCTATCCTCTGTATATGACAAAATCACCTGACCAACAGCCCCCATGTCCATCATCATTACAAAGGTATATATCGTCCACAGAAGCAGGATGACCTCCGCAGCGCCGAATATGAATCCCAGAAGCTTGTCCACAAAACGGATCAGCGGAAGCTTCGCTGCAAGCTTAGCAGGAAACAGCGCCAGCTTGAGGAAATGATGAGCAATCCCCAAAACCGAAAAAAGTATGATCATGATCATGACATTGAGTATCTTGCCATCCAGATAGCTGTTTACCCCATTGGCCACCAGCGCTACCGTCAGACACAGCACGATCATGGTAATCAGGGCCACGACCTCGCTCACCATCCCCTTCTTATACCCATCCGCAGCTTTTCCTATGACTGCCAAAACAAAAACAATCAGCATGATGTTAACCGCATAAATTCCTTCCATCTTCCTTCATCTCCTGTTCTTCTATTTTAGTTGTATCGTATCTATGGAACTGTCCGTGACAAGCTGATACCTATAAGCATTACCGATCGGGAGCATGAGCCTCACCGCCTTAGAAAACTTTCCATGATATTTTTCAACCCCGCCCAAAGTGACGATCTGACATTCTGTTTCATTATATATCACGAAATTGTCCTTGCCAAAAAATATGTCGTTATAATCCATATCGAAGTAGAAGCTCTTTTTGCCCATATCAAAATCGTTTGTAGTATCATATACAATCATCTCATATCTGTTTTCTCCGTTGTCGGACATATATACCAGCCCCACGTATCTATCGCTATGATGCACGGACTGTATCTCCCTGCTGTACAAATCCCCCGCCATCGGAACAGGCTTATGGCTTCCCCAATAGACATCGAACTTACCGTCCCCTACCACTATGGCCGTGCTGTCGTTCAGAAACTCTATGTACGGAATCAGCATATCCGGATATAGCCAGCTGCTCACAAAATTGTCGCTGACGTTGTCGCCTACTGATCCCAAATTGTAAAACCCAACCGTTGTCTTCAGGATTCCTGCATCTACATATACGTACACTACCCCCATCAGCTCTCCGCCCGGCGATAGGGCGACGGCCAGAGGATAGCCGGAGTCATCCATGTGGGCCTGCCCCTCGTACACCATCTTTCCATTATATTCATATGTATTGATCCATGTAAGATTTGTATCGGAAAGCACCGCCGTAACATACCCCCCTGCCGACACGGCAATAGCCCGGATAGGCATGGTCGTGGTAATCTCTCCCAAAATCTCATCGGTGTTGGCCACATAGATGCTGCGCCCGTTATAATCCCCTATGGCAACAGTGTCCCCGCTGACTGCAACTCTGGCATCCTGCATCTCAAAGGTCTGATTCCACCTTACGTTCCCCTTCGCGTCCGTACAATGGGCTCCGTCCTTACTATATGTCAATATCGCATTGCCCAGCCTCACATCCACCGAACCGCTGGCAATCTCCCTTTCCACAGAGGCTATGACATCATATTCCGTGTAGACATGTTGCCTATACTGAACCACCACAATGGCTACCAGAGCAGCTAAGGCAGCTGCCACCAGCAGAATACGGTATACAGAAGCCAGCTTGTGTTGAGCTATTTTTTCCTTATAATTCGTCTGCTTCCGTGCTTTCTTTTCTTTTTCCTTCATGTAGCTTCTGATATCTGCCATGGTACCTCCACTGAAGCTCAGGGCTGTGGTAGCAAGATCCTCTGTCCCTCTTGGATGCTGTCCGGATTGACTATATGGTTAAGCGTACACACCTCTGCCACCCGGGCATCGCTCCCGTATTTCTTGATACAAATACCTATCAGAGTGTCTCCTCTCTGCACGGTATAAGAAACCGGTTCCGCCGGAGGCTCTGCAGTGGGCTCCGGAGTAGGTGCGGACGTAGGCTCCGGAGTAGGCTCTGCAGTAGGTTCAGGTGTGGGCTCCGGAGTGGGTTCCCCGGTAGGCTGGGGCGTAGGCGCAGCCTCCAAACCGGCGCCGGCATTTTCCTTCAGCAGCGCGTCGGTGAGCCTGTCCTCTGTCACAATGGTTCCCACCTGCACGGAATTGTTGGCCACCTCCATCACGTCCGAATCCGGAAGCTGTCTCCGGGATACTTCATCAAAAAACTGTCTGGCAGCTGTCTGCAGATTCCCCAGACCCTCACCGCCAAGCATGGTGGAAAGCCCTACCACACACAGCAGCCCGAATGCGGCGGCAGCCGTGAACTTCATATTTCTCAGACTGGCGTTGGGAGAATCGCTTCGTCCGGCCCCAAAAGCATGTCCGGCTTTCCTCCCCGACAAGACGCGCCTTTCTTCCTGACGCTTTTTCACCACATCATATTTTTCCTGATTGAACTCTTCCGGCTTGGCTTCCTCCTGACGCTCGTCCAACATCAGCGCAAGCATTTTTTCGTTCTTTACATAAAACTGGGCATATCCCTCTATGTATCTGCATACATCCTGCTGACAGACATGAAAGCCCTCCACCATCTCCCCGTCCAAGAGCCGGTAGCCCAGAAAGTCATACTCCGAAAAATACTTCTTTCTCTGCTTCTCCGCCTCCTGCTGGACCGCCTGCGACAGATGGCGGCATTCCTTCTGCAGGAAATTCAGCCTGCACGCTCCATAGAGGAACAGATAGGTAATCCCTGCCTCCTCCTTTCGCTCACCGTACAGACCCACTGCCAGCATCTTGTCGCAAGCGTGCTGGTTCAGCTGCTTTATGTAGGAAATCACATAATCTTCCACGTATATCTTGCAATGGGGATTCGTCTCCCCAATCTGCGTAATATTTTTCGGCAGCTCCATGCAAAACACCTCCCAAACCATTTTTCATAATCATAGCATTGGTATGCGAGGTATTTTAGCAATCTTTGTCGCGGGCAGACAAGAACTGTTCGACAATCTTTGCGGACAGGCCCTTTGTCCCCCAAAGGCCCAATTACTGGCAAAAACGAAATACTGTCACGGAGTCATATTCCTTTTCCGCTCCGAAGACGCAGGAGGGAAATTCCGGCTTATGTATGGAGTCGGGAAAATATTGCGTTTCCAGACACATGCCGCAGCGGTAATCGTACACAGTGCCTCCCTTGCCGGTCTGCTTTTGAATAAAGTTGCCCGCATAGAACTGCACACCGGGCAAAGTGGTATAGACCTCCATGGATCTGCCGCTGACAGGAGACTTCAGCGTGGCAAAATGACGCAGCTTCCCGTCCCATCCGTCAATGATCCAATTGTGGTCGTATCCTCCCGCAAATTGCAGCTGTTCAAAATCGGCTCCGATATCCCTTCCCACTCTCTTGGATACGGTAAAATCCATAGGCGTGCCTTGTACCTCTGCCATCTCTCCGGTAGGGATGGATCCCCCGTCCGCAGGAGTATAGCGGGCAGCACCCAGCCACAGCTCATGCCCTTCTATGCTTCCGCTGTCATGTCCCTCCAAGTTGAAATAGGTATGGTTCGTGGGATTCAGTATCGTCCGCTTGTCGCTGACGCCATGGTAGTGAACCGTCAGAGCATTCTCCTCGTCCAAAAGATACGTGACGCTGATCTTCTTCTCCCCCGGAAATCCCAAGTTCCCTTCTTCGTCCTTCAATGTGAATGTGACGCCGTCTCCCTCCGCCGAAGACTCCCAGAGCCGCTTATGCCATCCCTTTTCCTTGTGGCTGTGCAGATTGTTGGCTCCGTCATTAACGTCCAGCTTATAGTCAACTCCGTCCAGAGTAAACGCCCCTCCGGCGATCCTATTTGCGCTGGGCCCTACCACCACTCCCATGAAGCTGGGGTTTTTCATGTAATCCTCACCCTTGTCGAAGCCCAGCACCACATCGGCCATCCTGCCGTCCCGGTCAGGGGCCATGACCTTCACCAAGGCGGCGCCTATATTGGTCACCGATACCTGCATGCCCTTCTTGTTGGAGATGGTGTACAGCTTTATCTCTCTACCGTCCGGATATGTGCCAAAAGAACTCACTGAAACTGACATATATGTCATCCTCCTGTTCTAAAGCTGCCTACAGCTCCACCCTTCCTTCCAGAGCCCGAAGCAGCGTGACTTCATCGATATATTCCAGATCTCCGCCCACGGGCACGCCGCTGGCGATGCGAGTCACCTTGACGCCTACGGGCTTGACCAGCTTAGCTATATACATAGCAGTCGTCTCTCCCTCCAGACTGGAATTGGTGGCGATGATGACTTCTTCAACATCCCCCCGGAGACGTTCCATCAGCTCCTTCAGCCTGATCTCCCCTGGGCCGATGCCCAACATGGGAGAAATGGCTCCGTGGAGCACATGGTATACCCCGTCGTATCTGCCCGTCTTTTCATACGCGGCCAGATCTCTGGTATTCTCCACAACCATGACAAGCCCGTGGTTTCTCTTTGCGTTGGAGCAGACCGGACAGACTTCTCTGTCCGTAAGCGTATAGCACTCCCTGCAGTAACGCACGTTCTCTCTGGCCTCCAGCATGGTGTCGGCCAGCCTCTTCACCTTGTCCTTGGGCATATTGATGAGATGGAACGCCAGACGCTGGGCGGATTTGCCCCCAATGCCCGGAAGCGCCGCCAGCTCCTCTATTAATTTGTTGATATGACCGCTGTACAGCTCCATCAGAAGGGCAGCCCTCCCAGGCCTCCCGTCATCTTGCCCATCAGCTCTGCACTGGCCTCCTCCGCCTTGTTCAGCGCCTCATTGACGGCCGCCACAATCAGGTCCTGAAGCATCTCTATGTCCTCCGGATCCACGATCTCCTCCGACAGCTTAATGCTCAAAATCTCCTTCTTCCCGTTTACGGTCACTTCTGCTGCCCCGCCGCCTGCCGCGGCGGTAAACTCCTTCGTCTCCAGCTCCTTTTGTCCCTCCTCCATCTGACGCTGCATCCTCTGGGCCTGCTTCATCAGATTGGCCATGTTTCCGGGCACCCCGCCCGCAGGAAAACCTCCCCGCTTCGCCATTATTCCTCTTCCTCCTCTATCTCCATCTGCACAATCTTAGATATGTCTATATAGCTCTCTTCAAAGTCCTGCCGCCCCTTGACGGCCTGAATGTCCACCTGGACTTGCTTTCCCGAAAAATCCGCCAGCAGGCTTTCCAGCCGGGCCTTATTTTCGGGATGCTGAAGGAAATAGTCCGAGGCCATTCCGTCCTCCAGCACCATCACCAGCCTGCCGTCGGCTCCCAGGGACAGCTTGGCTGCTTTCATATAAATCCGCATGGGATTCTCCGCATTCCCCACTATGGCCGGCCATTTGGCCACAATGCCCCGCACGTCCTCGGGAATAGCCTTTGCAAGCTCCGTCATAGCAGCCTCTCCCGGCTTCCCTCCGGCGTTGGTCCCGAAGCTTCCGCCTCCGCAGCTCCCTTCCCCGGCGGCCCGATTCCCGGATCCCCCTGCTTCTTGTATCACCACGCCCTTTTCCAGACGCTCCTCCACTTGCCTGATACGGTCCAGCAGGGCATCCTGCCCTACCTCCATCTGAGGCCTGCAGAGCTTGATCAAAGCGATCTCCACCAGAATGCGTTTTTGGGCAGAGTAACGGATCTGGCCCGAAAGCTCCGAAAAGATCCTGATATACCGAATGATCCTGTCCATGTCCGCCAGCCGGGATTCCTCCTTCAGCCGCTTCAAATTGTCCGCAGACATATCGATCACGTCCTCCAGCTTGTCCGAGGCCTGTACCAGCATCAGATTCCGCAGATACCACGTAAAGTCCGTCACGAACTGAGTCAGCTCCCTGCCCAGCATCACAATCTCCTCCAGCAGCCCCACGCAGCCTGACACATCCCCGTCCAGAACATGGCGCAGCAGCCTGCTGAACACTTCCGTGTCCACCGCCCCCAGCACGTCCAGCACTTTATCATAAGTGAGCTGACTTCCAAGATGAAAGGCCACGCACTGATCCAAAAGGCTCAAGGAGTCTCGCATGGAGCCGTCCGCAGTCTTTGCGATATACCGCAGGGCCTTCTCCTCCACCTGCACCCCTTCGGCCTCGGTGACCTCCCGCAGCCTGTCCGCGATGGTATCTATGGATATCCGCTTGAAATCATACCTCTGGCACCGGGAGAGAATGGTGATCGGCAGCTTGTGTACCTCCGTGGTGGCCAGAATGAATATGACATATGAGGGCGGCTCCTCCAGAGTCTTCAGCAGCGCATTGAATGCCCCCGTAGAAAGCATATGCACCTCATCAATGATATAAACCTTGTATTTTCCTTCCGCAGGGGAATAGGACACCTCCTCCACGATCTCCCGGATGTTGTCTACGCCATTGTTGGATGCGGCATCGATTTCGATGACGTTCATGCTGGCGCCGGCGGCGATGGCACGGCAGATACGGCACTCACCGCAGGGCCCCTCCGAACCCGGATTCTCACAGTTCACGGCACGGGCAAAAATCTTGGCCACTGTGGTCTTGCCCGTGCCTCTGGTTCCGGTGAACAGATAGGCGTGTCCGATCCTGTTTGCCGCCAGCTGATTCTTCAGGGTGGTCACGATATGATCCTGCCCCTTTACCGTCTGAAAGGTATCCGGGCGGAATTTCCGGTATAGTGCCGTATATGACATGTCTTGCACCTCTATGTTTCCGGAGACATCCGATTTTTTACCCCCAATCGGATGTCTCCCCTAAGCTTAGTCTCCGAAGCAGATTCCCAGAAGCTTGGCCTCCTGCACGATGGAAGCATCAGGCGAGACGGCCTTCAGCTTGCCCGCCACTTCCTCCAGCGGAACCCGCACCACTTCGCGGTTCTTATATCCTACCATGAAACCATACTGGTTGTCCAGAATCAGCTTGCCCGCCTCTGCTCCCAGACGGCTTGCAAACACTCTGTCATAAGGGCAGGGGCTGCCGCCTCTCTGCATATGACCGGGAATCGTCACGCGAACCTCTCTGCCGCTCTTCTCCTGAATGGCAGCCGCAAGCTCGTAGGACACGGAAGGATGAGGTCTCTTGGCCAGCTTTTTCTTGTATTCCTTCTTGGAAAGCTTTGCATCGTCCTTGGAAATGGCGCCCTCCGCCACCGCAATGATGGTAAAGCCGCTGCCCTTCCTGTCTCTCTCCTCGATCTTGGAGACCACCTTCTTTATGTCATAGGGAATCTCCGGGATCAAAATGATGTCTGCCCCGCTGGCCATGCCTGCGTTCAAGGTCAGCCATCCCACCTTATGTCCCATGACCTCCACAATGAACACCCTGCCGTGGGATGCTGCCGTGGTATGGATATAGTCGATGGCGTCCGTGGCGATATCCACGGCGCTCTGGAAGCCGAAGGTCATGTCCGTTCCCCAGAGGTCATTGTCGATGGTCTTGGGCAAAGTAATCACATTCAGTCCTTCCTGACGCAGCAGATTGGCCGTCTTGTGGGTGCCGTTGCCCCCGAGGATCACCAGACAGTCCAGCTGCAGCTTGTAATAGTTCTGCTTCATGGCCTCCACCTTGTTGAGGCCGTTCTCGTCCGGATCTTTGATGGTCTTGAAGGGAGTACGGGAGGTTCCCAGCATAGTGCCGCCCTTGGTCAGGATGCCGGAGAAGTCCTTGCCCGTCAGCATCTGGAACTTGCTGTAGATCAGCCCTCTATATCCGTCCAGAAAACCGTAGATCTCCAGCTGCTCCCCGCTGTTGTACAGCGTCTTCACAACCCCCCTCATAGCCGCATTCAGGGCCTGACAGTCCCCGCCGCTGGTCAACATGCCAATTCTCCTCATGTGTAAATCCTCCTTCTCTGATTTTTATCCGGGAAGACGTACCCGGCGCATATGCCCCAACGCCGCGCCGCCTCTCCACAACCATATTAAAATATTACCCTTTTTGGAATAAATTTGCAACCTTTAGAGAAAAAAACGTATCCGGCACTTGCAAAATAGCGCCGGATGCTATAGAATAGGATTTGTTGTTGGAGAGTTATCGAAGCGGTCATAACGAGCTGCACTCGAAATGCAGTTGTCCTTTACTGGGCACGTGGGTTCGAATCCCACACTCTCCGCTAGGCGTTTACGTCCACAAGCGGGTTTGCCGCTTGTGGGCTTTTTTCATTTCCCCGCTTTCTTGAGGAATATTTCCACCAAAACGGCAGGCATTTGAGTATTTCGCAAAACATAGTATCCTTCGGTTTTTGCATCTCTTGCAATCGGAAACATTCAACGATTTTTATTCAAAACGATTTTTTCGCCGTCTTCTTTTGCTAATACATAAATGCCATCTGCATCGCAAGTAACCAACATTGCAGGCATATCACCAATCAATTCTTTGTTGTTCCCGTCCTTGTCGCAGGAATAAACGAGGTTGCCGTCTGTTCTTGACACATAATAAATTGACTGCTCATCAATACAGAAATCATACGCAACGATATTTTCATAAGCGTAAGTTTCGCCGCTTGAAACACAGTACCTTGTTAAAACGGATTGCCTGTTTTTGTAAAAGATACTTTCTCCATCGAATGATATAGTTCCATTTGTGGGGATGTCGAGTTTTGTAATGCTTTTGGTAGAGCGATTTACTTGTGTTATGCCGTCGTTACCAATGAAAAATATACTGTTGCTATTTAGAAAAAAAGCGTAATGGAACTCTAAGAATTTCCATTTATCCCCCGTTTCATAATCAATGCCAAAGAGGGAACGACCAGAATTTGTAATCTGCTCAAAGACAATTTTTTCCTCTAAAGTTTCTAAATTCAGTTCTACAACCGCCACCTTTGTTATGCTGCTGTTATAGTTTCCGACACGGTTGACATAGCTTTCCGTAACCGATGTCGTATAATACAGATATGGCGAACATACACAAAATGCACACACCTTTTCTTCATCAGAAAACGCACCAAACATAGGAGAGCGTACTAAATTGAGCGTTTCTCCCGTAGAAGCATTTTTAAGGTAATAGCCAAAAGTCTCTGCATCCTGTGTTATTTCATATCCCATACAATCATAGTCTGCCGATGAATTATAAACATAGTTCTGGCTTTTTTCGTTATTTGAACAGCCTGCCATTGTCAATACCAAACTAAGCATAATAGCAAGAGCCGCTGCATTTCGCCTTTTCCTTGATTTCAGTTGCCATTTGTTGGAATTGCACCGTAAAATCCAAGCGACAGCCAAAATACATAAGAGTACGGATACTGAGAGCAAAATCAACATTGTGTTCGTATCAACCTCCGCAAAAACAATTTTTTCATCACCTGTAAAAGCGTCATTTGAAACAATATCTCCTGCAAAGAAGTCTGTTCCGAGCAAAAACGGCAGCGGAAGCGGAAGACGGTAAATGCTTGTTTTTGACAGACCTATATAGGGAATAATCACCGATACCGCACCCGTCAGCAAGGTCACCGCATACTTTTTTGCTACAACAGAAATAAACATCAAAAAGTTAGCAAGAAACAGGCCGCCAAAAAGGCGGAGCAATGCTATACATACATATCCCTCAAATAAAGTTATGCTTTTGCTGCTGGCTGCAAAGTAACTAAGGCTTTGAATGGGATAATTTCCATTAGGCAGACCATATTTAAGACTGTAAAATCCGTATTCAATGAGCGATATGCTTACACACATCAAGAGGACGCCTGCAATTATATTGAGCAGCTTATGCGAAGAGCTTTTTCGTCCCTCTTTTGAGGTCAAAATCAAAGCGTCCATTCGGCAGCTATACTCGGAACAGAATACGGGCGTAACCAAAAGCAAAATACCGAAAAAGAGGACAAAATTGAGCGTACCACCGCCAATAAGCCCCATCCATCCGTTTGTTTGAAGGAAGTATCGGTTTTCTGCATTTTCGCAGATATAGAGGTATTGTTGATAAATGACCTCAAAGCCGTTTTGATGTTCCAAAATCTTTCCGATTTCTTGGCTCTCTTTTTTATATTCACTTTCACTGATTTTTCCATCATAGTAGCTTTCCAAAAGATTACTTTGCTTCTCCTTAGCATCTGCGATTCTCGCCGCTTCCTGCTCCAGATAGAGAGAGTATTCATCGGTACAATATCCATCTACTTTTTCAAGATACCATTCATATTCACTTTTGTATTGCTCCATTGCATTATCATAAGGACTATCTGATACAGTGAGCCAAACAGTGCTAAACAATAGGACAATGACGATATAGAGCAGCGCCTTTTGGTGGAGCATTATCTTTTTTATTTCGTACACAAATCCAGGCATTTTATCCTCCTGTCTCGGCAATGATAGTTCCTTTTAGAAAGAATCAGCATTGCCGTTATAACAATCAGTCCCACCACTACGGCAAAAATAATAGCTGCCAAAAAACTCTGTATCGGATAGCCTGCAAAACCGATAAATTCAGTCTTGCCGAACAGAACACGGTTAGTAAGCAATGAATATGGGTTTATTATCTTTAGCCAAACATTGCTTAAATGGCTCTGCGATGCACCCGTAACAATCAAACATAAGGCTGCTCCAAAGTCAGCGACAAACGGGATAAGAGCATTGCGCCAAAACATAGAAATCAATAAAAATACCATACTCATAGTCCATACACCGATTGTTCTTGTAACTGCGGACAGAATCACATATTGCCATAAATTACAGTTTACCGCAGCCGTGCTGAAATTACTGATGGCATACAGCGGCAGATTATACCCTTGCGTTGTTCCAAACGATAAGGCAAAACCGATATAGTCCAAGGCAGAAAACCATATCACGACACTTATTACAAACAAAGTAACTGCAACAATTTTAGCTGATGTGGTCTTTTTGCCACCATTCGGGTTTGTCAGTAACAGCATATCCATCTGCGTTTCCTTTTCACAGACGAAAGTGCTGATAATTCCGTACAAACAAAGCAATAAGACTAATATGTTCGAAAAGTCATAGTTCAAATAATAGTTATACATTTCCTGATAGGCAAAGGCTGATATGCTCCGTCCGGAATAAAGATTGTATATAACACTGTTTTTACGCATTTCAAAGTTAAGTCCCTGTTCCTTGTAAAATGCGGCATTTTCTTTTGCTTTCTTTGCCACTTCCGAGGAATAAGTCCGATAATTATAGAAATATTCCATAGGCTGGACATAGTACTTTTCTAAGATATTTCGGTCACTATATATATTTCCCGTCATTGTATTCGGATTGTTGCCCGTGGCTGTGCTTGCTGTCATATCAGCCGTAGCATCTGCTAACGGCTGATATAGTCCAAGAAGATGGTTGATTTTTTCGGCAGTAATCTCCCCACTATAATTTTCATAGAGCTGCCAATACACGCTGTTCCAACTGCGGCTGTCATTTCCGTCCGCCAAGTAGGAATAGGAATGAAATTCGTCATTTATTTTGAACAAGTTTATTACGCTGAACAGTATGAGTACAACAAGCATTGACCGCTTGCAAAATAATTTATAAAATTCATATCTGATTAAGCGTGTCATTTTTTCTCTCTCCAAAATAATATAGAAATACATCTTCCAAGTTCGGGGAAGCTTTTACTGCGTTTGTTGCGGGCGAATTATCGCTTACAATTCTTACAGAAAAATTTTCGCCCTGCTGTTTCATATTGCTGACATAATATTGGCTGCTGAGGCAGGTAGCATCTTCCACATTCGCCGTCACTTCCCACACTTTGCCATAGATACTCTGTTCTAATACATCAGTAGTCCCTTGTGTAATCAAGGTGCCTTCCTTTAGAATGATAATCTCTTTTGCAATGCACTCGACATCAGAAACGATATGGGTAGCCAACAGAATCGTCCGTCCCTGTGCAAACTGTGAAATCAGATTACGGAAGCGGATACGTTCACTTGGGTCAAGCCCTGCTGTCGGCTCGTCTAATATCAGAAATTTAGGGTCGCCCAACATTGCCTGAACAATGCCAACTCTCTGCCGCATACCGCCAGAAAGAGCACCAATCTTTTTATCTTTCGCATCTAAGAGATTGACAATGCCCAGAAGCTCCAAAGCCCGCTTTTTTCCTTGTTCAGCAGGTATTCCTTTCAATGCACACATATATAACAGGAAATCCATTACCGTAAAATCTCGGTAGAATATAGGATATTGCGGCATATATCCGATTTTTGACAGAAATTCTTTCCCCAATTTCTTCGCATCTTGACCGTCAATCAAAACCGTTCCGTTATCGCTGCCCAAAATGCCCACAAATATATTTATCAGCGTTGTTTTTCCTGCACCGTTAGCTCCTAAAAGACCATAGACGCCCTCCGTGAGTTCAGTGGTAAAATCCTTTAAGGCATACTTGCCTTTATACTGTTTTGAGATATTCTGAAATGATACTTTCATAGATAATTACCCCTCAAAACCAAATGTTGTTATCAAGGTGTTTACCTCGCTAATGCCTCGTCCAAGTACAACGATACAGGTATTAGAATCATCCAAAATCAATATCTGAGGTACACGCAGGAAATAGGTGCTGTTGCTGTCCTCTACAGTTTCGGTATGGATGACATTTCCACTTGCCGTATCATAAATATTTATTGTTACGCTGGTATCTCCCAAAATGGAAGTAGCTACATATTTACCTTGCTCAGAGCAGAAAACACCGTCTTTCCCTTCACCGCTGCTTGAGAATGTCATCATTTTTTCTGTGTTGGATACAGTATCAAACATCAGCAGTGTTCCATTATTTTTGTTAAAGCTTTGCGGCATGACAAGCAAGTTCCCGCCTCTTTGTACTTCTCCAACCTCGTAGTCTGCTTTTCTTGTGATACTGAGATTTGCATTGTCTATGGATACTGTGCCATAAATAGAAATCCCATCACCACCACCGGAACTGCTTGTTCCTGCACCCACATAAGCTAAAGTCTTATTGTCTGTAAATGCAAGACAATCTATTGTTGAAATCTGCATATTATTTGCTCTGCCGTCTTCGGAATAGTTCAAAATAGTACTAACCTTTTTGGAAGAAGCATCATAGAGATAAAGCCCTTGAAGTCCACCGAATGCAATCTGTTTTCCGTCCTGTGAAATGGCGGCATCTGCTGTTCCGAGAATAAAATCATCACTTAATAATCCATTAAAGGAAATCGTATCTTCAATCTTAAAATCCTTACTTAATATGTATCCGTTTATACCTTGGCTGTTTTGTGATGTCATAAATGAGCCATTATTGCCGCCGCCAATTTCTTGACCGACAATAAGATAGCCGTCCGAATAGGTCTGTATACATAATTCTTCCAAGAAAATATCCGCACTCGCTATATTCTCGCCCTTTTGCGTATCATAAAGATAGAGCTTATCCGCTGCAACGATAATCTTATTGTCATCGGCATAATAGCAGCCTTTGATCTTTCCAGAAAAAGCGGAATCATTAACTGTGCCAACCTTTGTATTATTTGTATTATTGTCGCTGCTTTCATTTCCTATATTTTCTAATGCTTTATCTTTTTCGGACTGTGTCATATCTATGGAAATTCCATTTTCGGAGCTGTTCATATTTTCCTTACTATTACCGCAAGCCGACAGATTAAGAGCAAAAGCAAGCATAAGTATCATACACATGAATTTCGTTTTCATTTTTTAGTCCTCCTTGTAGAATAAAACTGAGCTTGTTTTATTTGCAGGATAATCATTGTTTGCAGCAACAGCTACCGCGTAAAAGGTATTGAAGTTATCTATTTTTGAGGTATCTATGGTTGCTTCAATTATCCACACATTTCCTTTGCTTAATGTTGTATTGTATGAAATCACTTCATCAAACGATATCGGCTTATGGTTTAAGAAGAATGATACACCATACCTCACGCCTGCCGTTCCACAAATAGTGTAACGCACTGTAAGTTTATCTTTATTGGTAAGATTTATATTGTCATACACTGATTCACCGTCATACGAAATAGTCGAATAAACGCCATTATCCAAGGTATCCATTGTAACGCCATTCCAACCATTCTTTGCAAGCTCATTCTCAATAAAAGAATTAGTGACTTTTTCTTCTGTAATGCTGACATCAGAAAAAATATTTTCATTTTCTCCATAAATGCTGTTGCTGTCTGGAGCATCCTCATTAAAATGCAGTTTCAGCACTCTTGCAAGGGGTTGGTGATACCAGCCGTAGCTTGATGTTTCTTTCATATCGGGCTGAAAATTGGGGTTGGTAATGCTGATGATTGTAATATTGGGAGTATCGCCTTTTTTCCCTGTGTTCGGTGTAAACACAAATGAAAATTTTTCTTCGTGCTTATCTGAGGTTTGGAAGCAATGGAGATACTCATATTCCGTCCCCGTATCGTTTACCTTGTATGCTTGTGGTTTTCCGTCCAAAAAGAGCAAGAAGCCAATGTTATCCAATTTCCCCTCTGTCATAAACTGATAATCCAAAGTAAATTCTCCGCCATTATACTCATACGGCAAAACACTTTGGTCATCCGCTCTGGCAGGATTGACTTCCCCATGACTGATTGCACCTAAAAAACCGTCCTCCTTTGATTGCGTGAATGGGTTTTCTTCTGTTTGTTGCGGGGGAGAAGCATCCTTGTCCGAAATATCATAATTTCCGCAAGCTGTTACAGTGAACAGCAAGCCGCATATCATAACCAATGATAATAATCGCTTTCGCATTTTCTGTTTTCCTCCTGTGATTTAGATTTGACCTTAATTATAAAAACCAAATGTCAAAATGTGGTCAAAGAACAGAAAAAAATAGAAAATGCACCGCCACGGATCTCGGGCGATGCATTGCTGCATCAAAATATCAACTTGTTTTGCGGACTGCAAGCCTAATTGTTACACAGGCTCCAATGGGAGCAATGTTTGAAAGCTCCAAACTTCCACCGTGTTTTTGACTAAGGGCTCGGCTTGTTGCCAATCCCAAGCCCCTATGCTCTCCCGTTTTATCCTCAGAATAAAGAAAGGTATTCTTTTTACGAAGCATCGCCTTTGAAAATCCTTTGCCATCGTCTGATATGGTTATAGTAAGCATATCATCGGTAAGGGAGTACTGAAAACTCACTTTACTCTTGGCATATCGAATGGCATTGGAAAAGATATTCTCAACAATACGGTAGAATATTTGCTCATCTAATTTAACTTGACAGTCAGATACGGTGGAATGGTATTCAATTTCCAGACTATGTTGTTCAGCAAGAAACGAAAGGCTTTCCGTAGCCCTTTTCAAAAAGCCTGGTAACTTAACAACAGAATACTTTGTTTCCGTTTCTTCAATAGTATTCAAGTCACGGATATAATCTGTATAATGCTCAAGCCGTTTTGAAGTAATTGCAAGGTTAGACAGCGTATGTTGAAGTTCCTCGTTATTTAGACTTCCACTTGCCAAGCATTGCTGCATATATTCCACATATCCCTCAACAATCGCAATCGGATTTCTAAGGTCGTGTGCTACTGAAGCCTGCAAAAGTCTCCGTTGTTCGATCATGTTCCATAGCTGTCGGTTATTATCATAAAGAGCCTGCCGCATTTCTTCAAAAGCCGTACAGAGTCTGCCTAATTCATCATTTCTGTTATAGTCAACCGTAAAATCAAGGTCTTGCTCTCTTATATGCTTTGTTGCATCTGCAAGGATTTGAATTGGCGGCGACAGCTCTTTCCTATAAAACCACCATGCACACAAAATGATGCCTATAACCGAATAGATAAAAGGAAGCACCACCATAGAAATGCCTGTCACTCTGTATAGTAACTGTCGCTTTGGGCTAAGTGCAGAAAAGCTGGACTCGATTCTCTCTACTGTAAATTCTGTATTCTCTAATATTCTTTCCTCATCAGCTTTAGAGGAAGCAAGTATAGATACCTTAGAAGGTGTGTCAAGCGTAAATCTATGCTTTGCCTCAGATACCGTCCCATCTGCCATAGCCGTCTGCGTATGCAGCCAAATCTCCTGTGAGTCGGGAAGTATCTGCTTCTGCACACGATAACAGACATAAATTGTCAGAGCAGAGGATAAAAAGACAATCAGCATTGTAAAGGCAACAGTCCAGATAAAAGCTCTTTTGATTGATTTGGGTTTCTTTATTTTTTCCATCTGTATCCCATCCCCCAAACGGTTTCTATATATTCTCTGCCCGTAGCTTCGGTCAGCTTATTTCTTATTTTTCGGATATGCTCTTTAATAACATTGCTGTCCCCCTCGGCATTAAAACCCCAAACGGCTTCATATATCCGTTCTTTATCAAATATCTGATTAGCGTTACTCATCAGATATTCAACAATATCAAACTCACGGCTTGATAAGTTCAGCGACCTTTCTCCATAAAAAATTTTGCGTTCTGCAAGATTTACAATTAAGCCCTGTGAAGATACGATTTTAGGTGTAGATTTGCTTCTCTCATCCCTCCGAAGGTGAGCCGCTACCCTTGCAGTCAATTCCTGCAAGCTAAACGGCTTGGTTATGTAGTCATCACCGCCGACTTGCAAACCGTTTACCTTGTCCTGCTCAGTAATCCGAGCTGTCAAAAACAAAATAGGGCAGGTGACATTGTTACGGATAATTTTGCATAGTTCCAATCCGTCCATTTCGGGCATATTGATGTCAAGCAGAATCAAATCTGGATACGTATTCAGCATTGACATTGCCTGCTCAGCATCTTCCGCTACAAAAGTGGTATATCCGCACTTCTGTAAGTGACTTGATAATAATTCTGTCAGCATTTTTTCATCATCAACAATGAGTATCTTATATGCCATAGCAAAAACCTCCTATTTTAAAATATGATAAAACCTAAAAGTCAAAAAAAGGTCAATTTGAATTTAATTTTATATATATCAAAATAAATATTGACTTTTTAAAAAGAAATTGATAAAATCAATATAGCGCTAAGTCGGAGGGGTACTCATGGGCAAAAAGACAGTCCATTTTCCGCAGGGAAAAGCTGCAGCAACGGCCGTCTTGATCTATTCACAAAATAGGATACTGTGCTGGATAAAAACGGCAGAAACATTTCATATCGCCGCAGGCGTAAGCAGAATGTCTGACGGCGCAGGCAAAACATCCGGCCACATTGATTTTGTGGGGCACGGAGACGGTGAGGTTATCCAATGATCGAACAAAAAGCATCAAGGCTAAACGACTACTTTGACGCACAGATTTCACTATGCGAACAGCGAGGCAAAAAATTGCTGGCCGACGACCGTACAGACGAGGCTAACTTTGAAAAGGTAAAAGCAAATATCTATGATATTTTCCGCACAATATTTTCTGCGGGAATCAAAAGCTGCAAAGATGACTCGGAAGCAGTGAAACGTTTTTTTATGCTCAAAATCCAGCAGATTCCTACAAGCTGGACAGAAGCCTACAATAAGGCCAAGCAGCATAACGATGGGGTGAAAATGCGGATCGAACAAATCAAGCTTGACACTGCAGGAGAAATCAGAGAAACCTTTGCAGAGATTTGGGAGGAAGAAGAATGACAGAGACAGAAGCAATACGTCTATTTAAGTGCCTATCCGATAAGTCTCGCTTACAGATTTTGAAGTCCCTTGCAATAGAGGATATGTATGTGGAACGACTGGCCGAACGGCTGGGCATTACTGCGCCTACAGTATCTTTTCATCTCAAAAAGCTGGCAGACGCCGGAGCGGTTACTTCCTACAAAAGTCAGTATTACATGATGTACTCTCTCAAAAAGGAAATCTTTGAAACCAGCATATCGGAAATTCTGCAGGAGAAGTCTGACGAAGCAGAAGCTCAGGCCCGGCGGGATGCACAATACCGTCAAAAAGTGATTAACGCCTTCTTTGAATACGGTAAACTGAAGTCCATACCTGCCCAGCACAAAAAGGAGCGCATCGTGCTGGAAGTCATTGTTGAGGCATTTGAATTTGACCGTGTCTACACCGAGCGGGAGGTAAATATCATTATTGCGGATTATCATGATGATTTCTGCACAATCCGCAGGGATATGATCGGTGAACGGCTTTTGGCCCGTGATACAGAAGGATACTGGCGCGTAAAAGAATAAAATTAGGAGAAATCAAATGGTTATCGGAGTGATTGGTGAAAGCTGCACGGGGAAATCCACCCTTGCAGATAAGCTGAAATGTCTGCTTCCTGCAGAAGTCTATACCGGCAAGGATTATTTGCGCCTTGCAAAGAATGAAGCCAATGCAATAAAACTCTTTCAGGAGAAACTGAATGAGGCTGTTTGCGGCCTGCACATTATCTATGTGATTTCGGATAAAGAGCATTTGCCGCTGCTGCCCCAAAAAGCTTTTAGGATTCTTGTCACAGCGGATCTGAATGTCATCAAGGAAAGATTTGCACAGCGAATGGGGGGCAATCTTCCTGCTCCCGTGGCAGCCATGCTGGAAAAAAAGCACGGATGTTTTGATGACGAATCCCACGATTTACATGTAGTTGCTGATCGGGATGATTTAGATGAAGTATGCCTTTCCATCCAGAGCATGATAAATGCACTGTAATACTATACTTGTTTAAATCAGATTTAGGCTTGTCAGGGCACAGAGCCGGTAAGCTGCGCGCAGCCACAGTCTACCGGCTCTATTGGTTCCCGTTATCCCATTTAATAACTCTAGGCCCGATATCAATACCCCTCGTTCACAACCTCCCACATCCCTTCCGCAAACCCCAGTTCAATGGTGCGGTTGGGCTCCTGAACAATGCCCCCCTTGCTTACGCAGACTTCAAAAACAATTCCCGCCTCCGTCCGGCTTTTTTCCTTCATGGAGATCACTTCAAAGACAGTATTGGAATAATATGCTCTGGCCGCTTCCTCGGCACCTTGTACGTCGATTTCACATAAACCGGCTGCCCCGGTTTCCTCTTCTGCAGGCGCGCCATAGAACGGATCCTTCTCCTTTGTCGAAACATTTCCCTCCTCCAAGGCCTCCCCTTCCTCCAAAGGCTCATAGAGCCAATACTCCCCGTTGTCTTCTATTATAATATCATCGCCCCACTGATAAATCTTTGCTCCTACTATGGGGTGATTTGCCTGAAAGTTCTCCTGAGGCACTCCGCTGTTCACTCCAATGGCGGCTCCCTCCTGAACCTTTCCCTCATCTTGTCCTTGGGCAGTATCCTTTTCCACATTTCCCATAGCCTCCCCGTCGGTGACATCCCTCTTGATCTTCCCCAGATAGACAAATTCCTCTCCAGACCCTTCATATGAAGTCTTTTGACTCATTGACCGCCGGTACAATCTGTCATTGACACGGATCATAGGCGGCGCGTCCTCCGATATGCCGTCAACAGATCCGGAACCTTGGGCATATAGGACATTGCGGGGAATCCCCTGACTGTCTGGGCGCCTTACAAAAGCATCCTCCTCTCCAATCTCATAATCGTCAAAAACGGCAAAGAACGTCCCGTCGTCCAGAAGCGAAACGCTGATACCCTTGGTGGCAGTTCTTCCGTCTGCAAACACAATTTCCATCACAATGATATCACTGCGCAGTTCCTCCGGCAGGTCTGCAATGGAGCTGTTTTCATGGTCGGTCAATCGGCGTATGGTGACATCCGGAATCCAGTCTATAGTCAAATAATAGTATTCGCTCTCGTCATCTCCATAGGACACAGTAAAATTCCGTGCATTTCCATATTCTTCTCTCTTTTCCGTCCAATCCATGAAATTGATCTGCTGGTTTTTGCAGGAGAACCGAACGCTGGAAATGTTCCTGCCCAAGAGGTAGAACATCAGCGGATGTCCCTTCATCTCGCCCTTGTCGCTGATGCTGCCGCCGCTCATCACCACCCCCGCCGCGGTAATCTCCTCGTGGGTGCCGCAGGCGTGAACCGATACGGCAGTCCTGCCGCGAAGCAAGACCGCAAAGCCTGCAATGACAATCAGAAAAACAAGACATGCCGCCATCCCCATCCAAACCATGCCCGTCTTATTCAAAAGCATTTTCTTTTTCAATGGCATCCTGACGCCTCTCAGCCCCTGTTCTTTTATGATATTGTCATCAAGCTCGCCAAGAATCTCAAAAAAATCTTCTTTCCTCATAGCGCAAACCCCCTTTCGCACAAATATGTCCTCAATTGTTTCCTTGCCCTCTCCAGAGTCTTCGACACGGTATTCTGCGGCATTCCACAGTCACATGCAATCTCGGAAACGGACTCCGCATACCAATAGCGCCGAAGAAATATGCTTCTCTTTTTTGCTGACAGACTCATCAGGAACTCGCCTATGACCCTGACCAGCTCCTGACGATCCATCGCCTGCTCCACATCGTCATTGTCCGATACGCAGTCCCCGAGCTCCTCCAGAACCAATGCCATTTCACCGCCGCCCCGCTTTTGAGCATGATTACACTTATACCTATTAAAAGATAGATTGCGCGTGATTTTGCCCAGAAACGGGGCCAGCTCCTCCGGCCAATGTTTCGGCATTGCGTTCCATGCGCCGAGATACGTGTCATTGACGCATTCTTCTGCGTCTTCCTCGCTCTCCAATATGTTCCTTGCTATGGCTTTGCAGTAGCGGCCATATTTTTCCGCCGTGGCCGTGATGGCTTGGTCGTCTCTGTCCCAATACAGCTGAATAATACTATTGTCATCCATAGAAATCCTCCCTTCACCTATATACACAGCTTCTGCGGGTAAATCTGACAAAAATATATAATCCATAAACAGATTTCTTTTTTCAGGCATCATAAATCTCTTGAAAATGAGTCTGTTGCTGATTGTGATATTTGCCTATGGGGATTGAGAATCGAAAAAGCAAACAGCGAAAGAACGTACTTGTCCCTCCGCTGCCGGTGTCGATTTATGTTTGGTTGTGCGTTGCCTATGAATCTCTTCGTGATACATGTCAGCAATCATATTGACTTGTTTTCTCACCATGCAGAGCATGATTTTTCATGTGCCGTGTTCTCCCTTGCAGCCAGCGGCCTATCTCTTCGATTCTTCTGCCGAAGCTTCCTTTCCGCCGCCGATCACCCGCATAGGCTGGGCCACAACCGTGCAGCCATCGGGAACGTCCCCGTTCACCACCGCCCCTGCGCCGATCTTCACATTATTTCCTATCCTTACGCCGCCGATAACGATGGCCCCGGCTCCGATCAAACAATTGTCCCCTATCACCGGCGCTTTCTTGTTCACTTCTCCGATTGTTACATTTTGATAGATCCAACAGTTTTTCCCTATCCGGGCATAACGAGATATAAAAATCCCCTGCAGTCCGTGAGGAAATTCCGGCATACCCTCTATTTCGGCATCAGGGCCAATGTATCCTCCGTGCCTGAAAGCACATCTGCTCATGCGGAAAGTAACAATATCCCGCCAAAGCTTGTTTTTTGCCTTCTTCTGCCTCATATAGAGCCGCCAAAGATGATCCATATTGATCCCTCTGGAGTAATCTATTATTCTTCTCCTGATGCTCATAGTAATCCCTCCTTTGTGCAAATGCCTCTTCCTCCCCAAAGCCGCTGTCACTGCAGGCATTTTGCCCCTTGCGACCCTAGGCCCTCATACACCGCCCGAATCTCATCCCCCGTGGCCAGCAGCTCAGAAAACGCACTGGCGCTCCCTGCGGAAAGCCCCATGCGGAATGCATGTTCATAATCCTGCCTCTCCATCCAGCCTGCCAGAAATCCTGCCACCATGGAATCCCCGGCTCCCACGGCATTGACAAGCCTTCCCTCCGGTGCTAAGGCCCCATAAACTCTGCCGTCCGCTGCCGCCAGAAAGGCGCCCTCTCCCCCCATGGAGACCAGCACGTTCACCGCCCCCATTTCCGCCAGCTTCAGCGCATAGGGCAGCGCCTGCTCCCGGGTCTTCGGCGCGGCTCCGAATATCTCACCCAGCTCGTGGATATTGGGCTTAATCAGAAAAGGCCGGTATTTCAGCACCTTCACCAACAGCTGTCCGGCAGCGTCCACCACCGCCATAACACCCCGTCCCGAAAGCCTCCCAAGAATCCTTTCATATATGTCGTCCGGCATGGAGCCGGGAATGCTGCCCGCCAGCACAAGCACATCCCCCTTCCCCAATATGTCCAGCTTGTCCATGAGCTTTTTAACCGCCGCATCCTCTATCATGGGGCCGCATCCGTTAATCTCCGTGCCGTCGACGGACTTCAGCTTCACATTGATTCTGGACAATCCTTTTTCCACGGAAATGAAGTCTGCCTTCACCCCCATCTCCCCCGCCCGGCGCAGGATCTCCTCTCCTAGGAACCCCGCCGCGAATCCCAGCGCCACGCTCTCGATCCCAAGGTTTCTAAGAACCATGGACACATTCAGGCCCTTCCCGCCCGGAAGCAGCAGCTCGGAGCTGGTTCTGTTGGTACGTCCCAGCCTGAAATCCTCCACAGAGACAATATAGTCCAGCGACGGGTTGAAAGTCACCGTGTAGATCATTTCGTTTCCTCCTGACAGTTCCGCAGCAATTCCGCAATGATACCAGTTTTATCATTACCTCTTAGCATTCCAAATCAGTGTCTTTATTGCCGACTCACACTCCGATACAAGCATTATATTTGATTTTAAGCCAAATGGCAATCCGATATAATATTTTGTGCCTTTCTATCGCCCTTCAAACGGTTTTCTGCTATAATTGACTCTGACAACTTCTGGTTCAGGTATTTCTGATTTCTATGGAGGATTTCATATGGAAAATGCAACAAAAAGACAGCCAAACATTTTGCTCATCATGACGGATCAGATGCGCGGAGACTGCATGGGCACGGCAGGGCATCCGGATGTGAAGACCCCCAATCTGGATCATCTGGCCGCCTGTGGCGTGCGCTATACCAACGCCTATACCGCCTGCCCCAGCTGCATCCCGGCGCGCTGCGCACTGCACACCGGCCTGAAGCAGGAACATCATGGGCGGGTGGGCTATCAGGACAGAGTGCCTTGGCAATATCCTGTCACCATGGCAGGCGCGCTGGCAAAGGCCGGCTATTATACCCAGTGTGTGGGAAAAATGCATGTACATCCTCTGCGGAACCTTATGGGCTTCCATAACGTGGAGCTCCATGACGGCTATCTCCACGCCTATAGGAACGGCAATGTTCCCTATGTAGAGAATCAGCGCATCGCAGACGACTATTTCTACTGGCTGAAAACCCAGCTAGGCATCGACAGAGATGTGACTGACATGGGGCTGGAATGCAATTCCTTTACTGCCCGTCCTTGGATGTACGAGGAACGCCTCCATCCCACCAACTGGGTCACGGACCGTTCCATAGACTTTCTGCGGCGCCGGGATCGATCCATGCCCTTCTTCCTCATGGCCTCCTACCTTCGGCCACATCCCCCCTTCGATGCGCCTGAGTACTTCTTCTCCATGTACCGGGACATGGAACTGACGCCGCCTCCCATAGGGGACTGGGCGGATGCCGACAGACTCCGGCGATTGGGCAGGTTCACGGATGCGGACACCGGCTCCTGCGACCCGGAGCTGATGCGTCAGGCCCGGATAGGGTATTACGCCTGCATCAGCCATCTGGACAACCAGATCGGTAGGCTTCTGGACGCTCTGCGGGATGACGGCTGCCATCAGGACACAGTGATCCTTTTTACATCCGACCACGGAGAGCTGCTTGGGGATCATCATACCTTCCGCAAAACCCGCCCCTATCAGGGCAGCATCCACATCCCTTTGCTGATGGCGAGAGTCCCGGGAATCAAACCCGGATCCGTCTCTGACCGGCTGACGGAGCTGCGGGACATCCTACCTACTCTGACGGAACTGGCAGGAGTGGATACCCCGGAGGGAGTCGACGGCGTTTCCCTGCTCCAGGATCCTGACCGGGAATACCTTCACGGAGAACACAGCGGAGGCGATCTGGGAAATCACTACATCGTCACCAAAACCGACAAATACTGCTGGTTTACTCAGTCAGGCCGGGAACAGTATTTCCGGCTGGACAAAGATCCGAAGGAGCTGCACGATGCCATTGAAGAGCCGGACTGTCAGGAGCGCATCGCCCACCTGCGCAGCCTTCTGATCCAAGAGCTGACGGGACGGGAGGAGGGCTACACCGACGGTCTACGCCTGATTCCCGGCAGACCCGAAAAATGCTGTCTCTCCTTCCTGCCCCCCAGACAGCAGTCCTAGGCCCCATCCCAAACAGCAGTGGCTCCAAAACAAAAACGAACCTATATGATATATTAATGTCCCGTCAAAAAAGAGATGGTTTATCGAAAAAGACGTCCTCCGGATCAATTCCGGAGAACGCCTTTTTCGGTTCCGAAGCCGCCTCTTGCAGCGTCCTCGTATATTGCAAACATGGTTTCCATAGTGTTTGCCGCATCCTCGGCAGAAAAATGAAAGCCCTCGTCATAGTATCTCTGTATCAGCCTCTCATGGCCGCTGCCCCAGTAATCCTTTCCGGCGGCAGCCGGAACGTCCTCCGCAGCCAGCTCCCCGTTTATCCAAAGCTTCTGATCCATGTATCTGGCAACACCCTTCTCCAAGGAGATTTCAAAGAGAGGAGAAGAATTCTCCCCATAGCCGTTGGTGGCAAAAAACACGCCTCTGACTTGTTCCTTGTCTTTCCCAATCTCAGCTATACCTCTGCCAAAGCCTTTGTCTTTAGCTGAACCGCCCTGCTCCTGTCTACTGGACAAACCAAAATCACAAGGGTTTTGTTTTACACTTTTGTCGCGCTCTGAAGGCCCTCCGGAAGGACATCTCAATTTCAGATGGGCCACAAGCGCATCCTCCACCTCGATGACCCCCTCCAGAGTATGGTTGCACATGTCTGCCCTGACACTGCAGACGTCCCCTACCACATAGCTGAAAAAATCAAGGGTGTGCACGGCCTGATTGATCAGCAGCCCGCCGCCTTCCGTCTCCCATTTCCCTCTCCAGTCAGCGCTTCTATAATAGGCCTCGTCTCGGTTCCAGGTCAGAATCCCCCGCACCGCCTTCACTGCCCCAAGCTCCCCGCTTCGCACCAGCTCCCGCATTCTCTGCACGCAAGGGTTCAGCCTGTTCTGCAGCACCACACAGATTCTGTCCGCTCCGGGGAGACGCCGCAGTTCCTCCCACTCTAGTCTGGTGCGAACCAGCGGCTTTTCCGCCACCACATCTTTTCCGGCCGCCAGAGCCTTTTTTATCATCTCAAAATGAAGATAATGGGGGGTACAGATATGGATGCTTTGTATTTCATCATCCCGAATCATGGCATCAAAGTCATCGTATTCTACCGCGCCGTACCGTTCCCTGCAGGCCCTGCGCCTTGCAGGGTCGATGTCGCAGACCCCGTACAGCCGCCCCTGCGTCGTCTTTTCCAGCGCCATGGCATGAATGGGGCCGATAGCCCCGTATCCTACAATGCATACCTTTTTCATCTCTCAGCAAAATCCCTTTCCGGCCAAATAGTCATAGCTCATCTTCAGAGACTGGAATGGATCCCGCCTGCAGGTATCCTGCTCCACCAGCGCCCACTTTACTCCCGCCTCCTCACATACGGAAATGATCTCGTCCCAGTTCAGATTTCCTTCCCCGATCTCCGCCATCTCCGAAGTATTGTCCAGATTCGCCTTCAGATCCTTGAAGTGAACCGCCATGGCCCTGCTGCCCAGCTCCTTCAGGAAGGCCGCCGGCCCCATCCCCGCCGCCTGCACCCAATAGGTGTCAGCAATGAAATAGAACTCCTCGGGATCTGTCTCCCGAATCAGCCGATCCATGATCTGCCTGCCCTCCAGACGGGCAAATTCAAAGGCATGGTTGTGATATCCGAAGTACAGCCCTTCCTTCCGCAGCCTTGCCGCCATCCGGTTGGCTTCCTCTATAAAGCGGCTTAAGTTTTCCCCGCTCTCCTTTGCCCAGCCGGGCATACAGCCCACGCCGCAGAGCTGACAGCCCAGAATCCGGTTGTACTCCATGACCTCCTCCAGATCTTTCTGGAAGTCGTCAAAGCTCCTATGGGTAGTCACCGCTTCCAGCCCATGGCGGTCAAGAACCTCCCTCATGGGAGCTGCTTCCAGCGGCGTGCCGGAAATCTGAACCAGCTTATAACCCATCTCCCGCACTTTCCTGCAGGTCTCCTCAAAGTCCTCTATGGTCTTGGTGAACTCTCTCAATGTATAATACTGCGCGCCTATCCTCTTGTCCATGTTATGTTTCCACCTGATCCTTTCGCTCCGCTCTTTTGGTTTCACCCGATCCCTCTGCTTCCGCTTTTCCGGACTCCACCTGATCCCACTGCTTCCGCTTTTCCGGGCTCCGCCCGGCTCCTCTGCTTCCGCTCCCATGCCGCATGCATTTGCCAGCACGCCCTAAGCCCTTCCAAGAGACAATGGGCGTCAGGAGGGTCAATATGTCTTGCTGTTGTCCACCACCACCTGAGATTCCTTCTTCACCACCGTGGAAGTGCGGATTTTCTCCTGCAGCAGCTCATAGAATCTCTCGTCCGGGAAGTTTTTCACATCCACCGTCTCCCCGGTCCAAGCGCTCAAATGAATGGCGTTGGAAATGGTCAGGCCCAGAATGCCATCCTCCCCCTTGGCCAGAAGCTCCGTGCCCCGCAAAATCCCAGAGGCGAAATCCTTCAGGATTCCCACATGCTGAGGGCCGCCGGAAAAGTCCGCAGGAATGCTGCACTCCCAGCACTCCGGCTTTCCAAAAGGCTCCTGATTGATCTTGTTGTGTTCCCTCTCGGATATCACGTTCCTATGGAAGAGAATGCGGTTATGCTCCACCACCACCTTGCCCATGTCACAAGCGATCTCCAGACGGTTGGTTCCCGGCACCTCCCCCGTGGAGGTGATGTATTCTCCCGTAGTGCCGTTGTCATACTCAAAAAACGCCATCACGTCATCTTCTACTTCGATATCATAATATTTCCCAAAGCTGGCCTTGGCGAAAATTCTGTCCGGCATGCCGAACAGCCACTGCCAGAGATCCAGCTGATGTGGATTCTGATTGATCAGAGCGCCGCCGCCCTCCGTCTTCCACGTGGAACGCCAGGTACTGCTGTCATGGTAAGCCTGAGGTCTGTACCAGTCCGTGATAATCCATGTGATCCTCTTGATATGCCCCAGCTCCCCCTTGCGAATCATCTCCCGGAGCTTCTGGTACACCGGATTGGTCCGCTGGTTGTACATAATGCCGAACTTTTTGTCGGACTGCGCCGCCGCTGCGTTCATCTCCTTCACCTGCTTGGTATGTACCCCCGCCGGCTTCTCCGTGATCACATGGAGCCCGTGCCGGAACGCATCTATAGCCAAGCCCGGATGGTCATAATGGGGCGTGGCGATGATCACTGCGTCGCAGAGTCCGCTGCAAAACATTTCCCCTGCATCCCCGAATACCGGCACCTCGGGATACTGCCTTCTGGCAGCCTCCTGTCTGGCGGGGGAGATATCGCAGATAGCCCCCAGCACCATATCCGGCACCTTGCCGCCTGCAACGTTTCCGGCATGGCCCGTGCCCATGTTGCCGAAGCCAATGACCCCCAGCCTCACCTTGTTATCCGCTCCCTTTACATGTCCTTTTTCCATACTGCTCCTTTCCATTTCCGGATACACTACTTAATCTTCATCAGTTTTTGTCACATATCGAAATCTCTTCAGCACATACTCCGCCATGACCCGAAACGGCTCGGAAGAATCTTTGTCCGATTATCTTCACCGGATTCACGCCATGATTCCGTCCACTATCTCCTCCAGCGCCCGATAGGCCAAGGTAAAGGTTCCCTCTCCTCCCTGCGGAAGGTTCAGCATCTTGTCGTCAAGTTCCAGACCTGCCAGCCCGTCAAAGCTGCCCAGATGAGGTTCCAGACTCAAGAACCCGTCATATCCGCCGGCAAAAAGGCTTTTCAGCACGTAAGCCACATTGCCGTCCCCTGAGCCTGCAGGCACCACCCTGCCGTCCTCCAAGAACGCATCCTTCACATGCACATAGGCGATGAAATCCTTCAGCTTGTCATAGGCTTCTCTGGTGTCCTGACCGCACTGCACGAAATTGGCAGGATCGAACACCGCCCGAAAATGGGAACAGCCCAGCTCCCGCATCAGATCCGCACATCTTTCCGCCGTGTCCCCGTAGATATCCTTCTCGTTTTCATGGAGCAGCACCACGTCCTGCTCCTTCGCATAGGAAATCATTCTGCCCAGCCGCCCAAGCACCTGATCCCGCTCCTCCTCGGTCCAGTCTCCGCCGTCATGATAAAAGCTGAACATCCTGATATACCTTGCATCCAGCTTTTTTGCAATCTCCACCACTCTCTGGAACTGCCGGAAATGGACTTCAAAATCATCCTCCAGCATCACCTTGCCGATGGGGGATCCTATCGAAGACACCCGGATCCCCTGAGCCTCCATCTTGTCACGAAGCTTCTCCACCTCCCCGTCGCTCAGATCCGCAATGTTCCTGCCATCGATCCCCCGAGGTTCAAAATAATGGATGTCAAGCTTTTTCAACACACTGAACTGGGTGTCCACATCGCTTGCAATCTCATCCGAAAATCCGCTGATTTTTGCATATCTCATACCTTTACCTCCCTTTTGAAATCCCGAAACCGGCCTAAGTATCGTCTCCGCATTCTGATTATTTTCTTTTCATTCATCATAATCCATCTTTTTCACAAATAAAATACTGATTCTTGCGAAAAGTATTGCAATTATTGCCTGCCTATCATAAAATGACAATGGTAACATCACTGATAGGAGCATCCGCCAAAAGCACCGCTGCAGCATAAAGAGGAGGCCCAGAGCGGAGAGATGAAACCTTTTAAGAGAAGAGAGGTATTTTGCTATGGAATCCTGCTACACCATAGGCGAGTCCTTTACCGCCGCCCCCACCAACGCATACTTCCAGCTCCATAACCACAACGACTATGAGATCCTCTTTTTTCTGGAAGGAGACGCCAAATACGTGGTGGAGGATAAGATGTACACTCTGGAACCCGGAGATCTCATTATCATACGCAAGCATGAATTCCACCGCATCTACCACAACAGTCCCACGCCCTACCGCCGCGCGGTGCTCATGGTCTCCCCGGCCTTCTTTCAGGAGAACGGCTGCACCGACTATGAGGAGCAATTTCTCAATTCCGCCCCCGGCACGGGAAACAAGATCGCTGCGGACGCCGTCCGGTCCAGCGGACTATATGACGCTTTCCTTCGTTACAGAAAATATTCCGAAGGGTATCGGCTGTCTGCCGATACCCCCGTCTTAAAGTCTGTCATTGTGGAAATATTGTATCTGATCAATCGGATCAGCTGTTTTTCCTCTTCGGACTGCTCTACCAATCCCATCAAATCAGTGATTCTGTATCTGAACAACAATTATGACACTTCTGTCACTCTGGACTCCCTGCAGAAGAGATTCTTTATCTCCAAATACTACCTATGCAGAGAGTTCCGCAAAGCCACCGGCCTCACCGTACATGAGTATATCCGGCGCAAGCGTCTCACCAGAGTCCGGGAGCTGCGCTCTCAGGGCCTGCGCATCAACGACGCCGCGCTGGAAGCCGGGTTCAACGACTATTCCTCCTTCTATCGGGCTTTCCAGAAAGAATACGGCATGCCGCCCCGGATGGACGTGTTCTGAGCCGGCATCCGTGAAAATATACGGATCGTCTTTGTTCCTTTTCGTCTCAGCGTTTTTTTCTGTCCCCGGAATATCCCTTTACACTTCCATGGGACTTCCCTGCCTTCTTTTCACCATCATCGGATCCGAAACCGGCTTGATCTCCCGTGGCCTCCATATCCTTTCGCCCTGCAGCCCCTCCTATGGCCCCGGCCGCATCCTCCCCATTTCTTTTCTCGGCCGACAAGGGAATCCCTCTGGCCCTATTCCGGTTGTTCACGCTCTCCCGCAGCAGCGTATATCCGGTGGACATCAGCGGAATAAAGAACAGCATGCCCGAAACGCCAAAGAGACTGCCGCCCACGCTGACGGCCATCAGCACCCATATGGCGGGCAGGCCTACGGAGTTGCCCACCACTCTGGGATAGATCAGATTCCCCTCCACCTGCTGCAGAATCAGAAACAGTATCACGAACCACAGCGCCTGCAGAGGATTGTCTATGAGAATCACGAAGGCTCCCACCGCGCAGCCGATGAAGGCTCCCACAATGGGAATCAGCGCCGTAAACGCGATCAGCACACCCACCATCAGCGCATAGGGCATACCGAAGATGCTCATGGCGATGACGAACATAACGCCCAAAATCACCGCCTCCAGACATTGCCCGGTGATAAAGCTGCTAAAGTTCCGGTACAAAAGACTGCATATCTCCAGAATCTTATTCCCCGCCGCTGCTGGCAGATAGGCGGAAACAATCCTGCGCCCCTGATCCTCCAGCCTTTCCTTCTGGGCCAAAATATAGAGCGCGAAAATAAAGGCGATCACGGCATTGACCACCCCCGATATAATGCCGCTGGCCACGCTGACCGTGGAGTTCAGCACGTCCCCTGCGCCGTTTCTCAGAAAGTCGATGACATTGCCCAAAAGGGAATCCCAGTTGATCTCCTCCAGATCCAGCTTGTCGATCTGCCGCATCAGCTCCGGATTATTCTTTGCCAGCTTGTCCAGCTCCTCCGCCACATTGTCCATGAAGACAGGAACCTTCTTGCCGATCTCCGACGCCGTGGAGGCCACCTGAGGCACCACCGTGCCCACCACCACCGAGAGCACCAGCAGCACGGACACCATGGAAAGCACAAGACACAGAGGCCTCTTGACACTTCCGGCCCCCTTTCCCCTCCAGCGTCCCAGCAGCTTCTCCTCAAATGCCTTCATAGGAATGTTCAGGACAAAAGCTATGGCCCCGCCCGCCAGAAACGGAGTGATGATCCTAAACAAAAAGCCCACTCCCCAGAACACCTGCTGGCTGTAGATGATTCCCAGAACCAAAAGCGCCGCCAGCAGCATCAGATGCCTGATCTGCTTCAATTTCTCTCTTCCAAATTCCATTCGCATACCTCCCTGCCCGCCGGGCATCCTTGGCCCCTTTCGGGCCGGCCGTCCCTCAGAACCGGCCAAATCTTTCTTTTGACTTCTTTTCATTGTACACTACATTATACGCTTTGATAAGCCTGAAAGGCAATTTCTGCCTAAGCTACATACTCTGATCCGGATAGGCCGTGACCCCAGCCCTCTTTCCCCCCAAAAGGAAGCTTACGTATAAACGTATCTCTCAAACTATTTCCTCTTCTGCCCCCTTTTCTTCTTGTCCAGCCTCCTCTTTTCGCCCACCTGCCAAACCGTCAGAACCTTCTTTTTCTGTACAAGATATCTCGGCAGGAGGTTTATACACGGTATAATAACTATGTATTTTTGATGCGTCCACATTTGCGGAGATAAAGTCTGCCATAGATCCAAAGCCATCCATCAATTTCTCCACCTTCACCTTTTTTCCCGACAAGGTTTTGATCTTGATCTGCTCCGTATAAACATAATTGTTCAGCGCCTTCTTCCATTCAACATGCTCCACGTCGGAAACGTCAAAATGATATTTGCGGCCCATCCAAGTTCTCACAGAAATCGTGGTTTTGTTTACCGTGATCCTGAATACCTTTGCCATGAGTATCAGCCACATATTCATCAATAGATAGGGAAAAAAGAAAAGGAACATCAAGGCAAAATTTGTTGTTTCCCTATTGAATATCATTTGCACAATAAAGACCAATGCAGCACATCCAATACCTATAATCCCCAAGTAAAATGAATGCCCCGACATTTTGACCGTAAAACCAGAGCGTACTCTCATATTATACCCCTATCTTCTATCCCTGCAAGAATCCCCTTATGACCCTGCTGCATTTCAAACGCATTCATCTCTCCGGTTCTCCTCCCCCTCCAAATGCACTACCCGGTATCCATGATGCACTGCCTCCAGAAACCTCCCAAAAACAGCCTCCGTCCTCAGCCGCAGGCTGGAGGTATTGACACAAGGGTGGCAGCCCACATACTCCTCCGTCAGCACATCCTCGTCCACAAGCAGCTCCACATTGTTTTCCTTATCGTTCATCAAACCCATGACGCTGACGGAACCCGGAACAATGTCTAAATATTTCTCCATAAATTCCGCCGGAGCGAAAGACAGCCTTGCACTGCCTATCTGATGGGATATCTCCTTGGTCTTGAACTTTTTGTCATCACGGATCATCAGCAGATAAAACTTTGTTTTCTGGGCATTGCATAAAAAAAGATTTTTGCAGATCACCGCAGGGGCCAGTACCTTATCGATCTCCAGACAGTCTTCCATAGTTCGGGCTGCCTCATGATCCACTCTCTCATACCGGATGTCCAGAGCGTCCAGAAGGTCGTACAGCCTCATCTCCTTCTCCAAGCGCCCTCCCTTGGGCCTCCCCTTTTCCAAGACATATTCCATCCCCTTTTCCTCCCCTTCCCCAGCCGTGAAAATTTTTGTCCCTGAAACCGGAAATCACATATCCGTCTCCACAAAATGAACCGTCGGTTCCGCCCCTTTTTTCATCGCTTAACCACACTATTTTACCATATGTGCATACCCAAATCTATTAAATAATGCTAAAAAAAGGCAGGGCCCCTGCCCCGCCTTTTTGCTTCGGAAATACGATTCCCTATCTCAGTTCTCGTTTGCCTTCAGGAACTCCTGCGCCTGCTTCTGCATCTCGGCATACACCTTGTCCGCTCCTGCAGTCGTCATCTTGCTCTTCAGCTTTGCAATGTCCCCTGCGGGATCGTCCGTGAAGCCCAGACCCAGCAGCTTGTAATCAGAGTTGAAGATCTCCGTAATGGTAGCGATCTCGTTCTTTACATCGGCATCGTTAAACACGAATGTCTGATAACGCCTGCTGCGGGCATTTTCCTTCCAGACAGCGTTCAGTTCCTCCAGATTGGGAATGCCTCCCTCCAGCACTCTCCAGTTCGCGTCGTTGCGCACGCCCCAGTTGCAGTTGCCGTCATAGGCATAGTTTGCGCTGTCAGGCAGGGATACCAGAGCGTTGTCTCCGGCAGCTTCCCAGTGCTTGCCTTCAATGCCGTAGCAGAACAGATTGTTGATCTCCACATCATTGCGCAGGTAGTCAAGAGCCATCAGGGCGCGCTCCGGATTCTTGGACTTGGAGAAAATGCTCATGCCGTTTGCCAGATAAGAATTCAATACGGGCGGAGCGCCGTCCTGTGCGTCAAATACCTGAACCTTCCACTCAGGATGCTCGGTGGACATCTGAGAATAGATGCTTTTGGCGGTATTGGCATTGCATAGGGCCATAGCTGATCTTCCCGCCAGAAAGCTCTCCGTATTGTTCTGGGTATTCACAACGGCATTCTTGCTCCAGAAGCCCCTGTCCTTCCAATCCTTCAGACGCTCGATAACCCCCTGAAACAGCGCCTGATCGTAATTACCTTTTACCTCTGCATTGTCATCCAATTCACTGACGCTGCCCATGGCCTGCCATGTGCCGATGCCGGCCACTTTTTCCTCGGACTCCCAGTTTGCCTTTTCCCACATACGGTCAAATACGAATAATTTGTCATAATCAGAACCTACATCCAAAGGAATCAGGGTGGGCTCGTTCGCCACAATTGCATCCATATAGGCTTCCGCCTCATCCAGAGACGAAACGGATTTGATATCGTATTTCTCCATCAGATCACCCCTAACCATATACACATAGGAAGTGATTTCCTTATAGTTCATAGGCAGCATGAATACCTGACCGTTCACCTTTGCCTGCTCCCACGCCTCAGGATAGATGGTGGCCGCCGTCATAGGCGCATACGTGTCAAGCGCCTCCTGCGTGATCTCCCAGAAGCCCTGCTTGGTGGCCTGACCATTGTAGAAACACCAGTCTGCGGTATAGATGATGTCCCATTCCTCGCCGGAGGCAAAGATCAGAGGGTATTTCTCCTCATACTCGCCCCAGCTCATGAACTTCACGTTAATGGTGGCATTGATTTCCTCTTTCAGCCTTGCATTGATCTTTTCAAACACCTCGTCATTGTCTACCGGGCGGTCTCCGATCAGATACATTGTCAGCTCCACCTCTTTGGAGATATCCGGCCCATTTCCCTCCGGCTGACCTGCATCCGGCACGGAAGCCTTTGTAGATTCAGGCGTGCCCGAACCCTCAGCAGGCTCGCTGCCGCATCCGCCCAGAACGCCGATCCCCAACAGCATTGCCATGAGCAAACTACAGATTCTTGTTCTCTTTCTCATAAATCCTTCCTCCTTTTTAAATTTTGGAATAATAAGGTTTTTTAACCTTTTACCGCACCGATGGTAACGCCCTTTACAAAGTATTTCTGCAGGAAAGGGTACAGCAGGATAATGGGGCCGGTGGCTACCACCGTCATGGCCAGCTTCATAGGCTCGCTGGGCACGTCGCTGGCAGGAATGCCGCTTCTCGCAGCGGCGGCGCTCATGGCCTGAGCCTTGGTAAGAATATTGTTCAGGAAATACTGGAGAGGGTACATATCCCGCCTGCCCTCGTCCAGAAACAGCATGGCATTGTACCAATCGTTCCAATAGTTCAGTGCAATGAACAATCCCACCGTGGCCAGCCCCGCTTTGGACAAGGGCAGCGCTATGTGCAGATAGATCCGGAAATCTCCCGCACCGTCCAGCTTTGCCGATTCATATAGAGCATCCGGTATGCTCATCATGTAGCTTTTCAGTATCAGCAGATAGGTCACATTGATCAGAATCGGAAGAATCAATGCTATCATACTGTTATGAAAATGCAGATATTTCGTATTGAAAATGTACCATGGCACCAGACCTCCTCCAAAGATCGAGGTAAAGTAAAAGAAGAAGGATACCTGATACCGATACCGAAAGTCCCTGCTGGCAAGCACGTAGGCCGCCATGCTGGTAAGCCACAGCCCCAGCAGGGTCCCCGTCACCGTCACAAAGATCGTGATGCCGTAGGCCCGCAGCAGCTCTTCCGGAATTTTGAACAGCATCTTATATGCGTCAAGGGAAAAGGTCTCCGGAATCAGCCTATAGCCGTGGAGCTGGATGGCATACTGTTCCGACACGGATCCGCTCAGCACCAATAGAAAAGGCAGCAGACATGCGACGGAAAGTATGGCCAATATCACATAGGAAAATATGTTGAACAAAATGCGGTCCCGTCCCACGGGTTTTCTGCCGCGGTGTTTTGTGCTTGCCATGGGCACAGCCTCCCTTCTGTCTTTCTTTCTCCGGCTCCGATTCCTGCCCTCCTCAGAACAAGGCATAATCAGGCTCTACTTTTTTCACCGCATGGTTTGCGATAAGGACCAAGACAAAGGACAGTCCCGACTGATAAAGACCCGCCGCGCTGGTCATGCCGAATTCCTGAAGATTGAGCATGGAACGGGTCACATATGTGTCTATGACATCCGTCACTTCCAGCACCATGGGATTATTGCCGGTGACCTGCCAGAACATCTGGAAGTCCCCCTTCATGATGGTGCCTATGGCCATCAGAAACAAGATCACCACCGTAGGCCGTATGCAGGGCAGCGTGATATACTTGATCTTCTGCCACATGGTAGCGCCGTCCAGATCCGCCGCCTCAAACATCTCCCCGTCAATGTTCACGATGCTGGCCAGATACATCACCGTGCCGTACCCCACATTCTTAAAAGCACTGACCACAATCAGTATCACCGGCCATGCAGCCTTGTTGGAGTACACATCCAGCGGCTTCATACCCACGGACCGCAGAAAGCTGTTCACCGCTCCGAATTCGTAGTTGAACATGTTGTAGATGAACGCGCCTACCACCACCCATGAGATGAAATAGGGCAGGAACATCACCGACTGGGTGATCCGCTTGAAATACTTCCCCCCCAGCTCGCTGAGAAGTATGGCGCAGGTGATCTGCAGAAATGTGTTCACGCCCAAAAAAGCAATGTTGTAGAGGATGGTATTTCTGGTAGTGGTCCAAGCCTTCCCCGACTGGAAAAAGTACTCGAAATTCTTGAAGCCCACCCAAGGACTGCCGAAAATGCCTCCGTGATAGTTGAACTCTTTGAACGCCAGCACAATGCCTGCCATAGGAATATAGCACATCAAAATCACCACCACAGCAGCCGGCAAAATCATCAGCCACTTTGTGCGGTTTTCCTTCAGATCGCGTAAAAACGGATGTGATCTCTTTTTCATCGCCTTCCCTCCCCGTGGATCCGGTGGTGCAGAATTCCTGTCTGTCTCTATAATCCCGCTGTTCCTTTAGATGTATTTATCCTAACAAAACGGCTCCCCGAAAACAACGGGACAGAATTATGAAAAGAGGGTAATCTTATGCTATTTATTCAATTTTGCTTATAATCGGCGTAATCTGCTTGAAATTTTGTGCTATTTTATATATGATTGAATCAAGGAATAGAAATATGAGGTGAATATGATGAATTTTACCGTACTGATCGCCGATGACGAGGCCATGCCCCGCACCGTGCTGCAAAAATACATCCCCTGGGAGGAGCTCTCCGTAACCAGCGTCTATCTTGCCACCGACGGGGAGGAAGCTCTCGAGCAGGCCCGCCGGGTGCGGCCCCAGATCATCATCAGCGATATCAAGATGCCCCATTTAAGCGGGCTGGAGATGGCTGCCGCCGTGCGGGAATTTCTGCCCGAATGCCAATTCGTCTTTCTAAGCGGCTATTCCGACAAGGAATACCTCAAGGGCGCCATTCGGCTAAAGGCAGCGAACTATGTGGAAAAGCCCCTGAATCTGGAGGAGATCACCGCTGCCCTTCGGGAGATCACCACACAGCTGCTGCGTCAGGCAAAGCCCACGGCTGAGGAATTGTTTTTTCAGGGCGGCCATTTCCCCGACAAGCCGCTGAATACAAGCGTGTTTGGCGATGAAGAAACCGTCTTAGATCAATTGGATCAACAGATTCGGCACAACAAAAAAGAGGAGGCCCTTTTTGCGCTGAAAAGTCTCTACGAGAGAACCAGTCGCTGTCAGGGCACGGCTCCCGAACAGCTGCGCCGTTTATACTGCCGGATCCTCTTTCTGCTTTTGCATGCCGCAGAAAGCCGCAATGTCCGCAGCATCGCCGCCCAAGCAGACCGGCTGCTGTATGCCGTATCCAGCCAAGAGACCCTTGCGGGGCTGCAGAACATTCTGATGCAGACAGCAACGGAGTATTTTGCCTCTCAGGATCCCTCTTGTCCCGATATCGCCTCTCAGGTGGAAAGCTATATAGAGAGCCATTACCATGACTGTACCCTTACCGTACAGAACATTGCCAGCGATCTGGGGTTCACCAATACCTACCTCTGCTCCGCCTACAAGAAAAGCTGCGGAAAGACCGTCAACCAGCGTCTGACGGAAATACGTCTCCTCCACGCCAAAAAGCTTCTCGCCACCACCAGCTGCAAGCTCTACGAGGTGGCAAACGCCGTGGGATATGGCGACGGAAAATATTTTGTCAAGCTGTTTACCAGAGAGATGGGACTTTCCCCCAGAGAATACCAGAAGAGGCATGCCTATGAGGAATAAATTTCTGCGGTGGCTGACCTGCGGAAAGCTGGGTGCCAAGCTGATGTGTATTTATTTCCTGCTCATCGTCCTTCCCCTTGGGATGTTTTCTTTTTATGCCTATCTGCGGGTCAGGGAGCTGATTCAGGAACAGACCTTCTCCGCCGCGCAAAACGCTTTCGACGATACCTGCATGTCTCTGGAGAGTCTGCTGGGACGTCTGGACGGAGTCATCGATATCTTATCCACGGATCCTCTGATCTATATGATGGCCTCCAACGATCCAAGGGATTACACTTATATCAACCGGCTGGAGGATTCCGCCCAGCTGGCCACCACCTTTGAACATCTCTGTATGCTTGCGGACATCGACTTCATCAGGCTCTACGTGGGCAATGATTATTCCTATTCCAACACCACGACCAATATCATCCAAATCAGCGAGGTAGAGCACAGCGGCTGGTATCATGCTGTCAGGGAAAACAACGGCCGTCTATGGTGCGCGCCCTCCGATCTGGAGGACACGGAGGGCGAGTCCCCCCAGCCATGCTTTTCCTCCGTCCAGATGATATACAATCCCCGCAGCGTGAAGGAGCCACTGGCTATCCTCCGGGCGGATATCGATGCCAAACGGATAGAACAGATTATATGCGGAAGCTCTATCACGGATAACGGCCTGCTGCTGCTTTTCCGTGGAGAGGACATTCTGCTCTCCTCCCATGCCGCATCCTCCCTGCCCTGCCCTGAGGCTCTTGCAAGGCAGGTGCAGGATCTGCCTCCCCACACATGGGAGACGATTCAGGCAGAGGGCATGGAATACTACGCCCGCTGCAAGAAAATCGGCCCCTCGGGCTGGTGCATCGCCAGCATACTTCCTTATCGTGACGTGTTCCGGCTGAGCCGGGAGATGGGCGCGGAGATGCTTATGACCGTCATATCCGTGGCAGTCACCGCCTATCTCATAGCGTACCTCATCAGCCAGTCCACCCTGAAACGCATCAAGCAGCTCACCGGGACCATGCATACGGTGGAAAGCGGCGATGTGGCGGTACGGCTGGAGCCCTCAGGCAACGATGAGATCGCGCAGCTGATGGACGGCTTCAACCAGATGATGGACCGGCTGGACGCTTTGATGGAAGAAAGGGAGGAACATGGCCGACAGATCAAGAATCTGGAGCTGAAAGCCCTTCAGGCCCAGATCAATCCCCACTTTCTGTACAACTCTCTGGATCTGGTTAACTGCACCGCCATCAGCCGCAATGTTCCGGAAATCAGCCGCATGGTCAATGCTTTGGGCCAGTTTTACCGTTTGTCCCTCAGCAACGGCAGGGAAGTGATCTCCTTGTCCGAGGAGCTGAAACATGCAAAGCTTTATGTGGAGATCCAAAACCTCCGATTTGAAAACCGAATAGCCGCAGAATGGGACACGGACCCCTCTGCCGATTGCTGCCAGATCATCAAGATCGTCCTGCAGCCCCTGATTGAAAACGCCATCCTTCACGGCATCTTTGAAAAGCCCTCTAAATCCGGACGGCTGAAGGTGCAGGTGCGGCGGCTAGATGACGGCATCCGCATCTTTGTGGAGGATGACGGCGTGGGAATGGATGCGGCCAAGACCATATCCGAATTCAAGCGCCACAAAAAGGCCCGTTTCACAAAAGACAATTTTATAGAAAGCATTGATTTCGACTATCTGGAAATTCAGATCATCGAAGAAGATTAGTATTGACATTTTCAAATTCCGGGTATAATATCTTCTTAAGCAACATGTAGTTTTTAAAACTATGTATCGCATTTTTATCTCGCGATATAAGGTTGTTCGTGCCGCATCATGGCCCCTATGTCCAGAATGCGGGCGCGAAGCAGGAAGCAGGAGGTATCCCCATGAATATAACAATCAGAGAACCCGGAAGCGCAATCACTCATTTCATCGGCATGATGCTGGCCTTGTTCGCAGCCGTGCCCCTGCTGGTGAAGGCCGGAGTTTCCTCCGGCGCGAAGACCTTCACCGCCATGGCCATTTTCATGGCCAGCATGGTTCTTCTCTATGGGGCCAGCGCCATGTACCATTCCGTGAACCTCAGCGGCAGATCCCTGCGCATCTTCCGCAAACTGGATCATATGATGATCTTTGTCCTGATCGCAGGCTCCTATACGCCGGTGTGCCTTATCGTGCTGGGCGGAGATCTGGGATATACCCTTTTGACTCTAGTGTGGGGAATCGCCCTTGGGGGGATGCTGATCAAGGCCTGCTGGATCACCTGCCCCAAATGGTTCTCCTCGGTGATCTACATCGCCATGGGCTGGGTATGCCTGTTGGTGTTCGGAAGGCTTCTGGATACCCTTCCCACGGCCGCCTTCCTATGGCTTCTGGCCGGAGGCATCATCTACACCGCAGGGGGCGTGATCTATGCCCTAAAGCTCCCCCTGTTCAACTCCAAGCACAAGGACTTCGGCTCCCACGAGGTCTTCCACCTATTCGTCATGGCGGGAAGCGCGTGCCATTTTGTGTTCATGTACTCATTCGTGGCATAAGGGGGAATATACGAAATGTCTCCCAAGCTTGCTCTGTGAAGCATCCCCTTTGCTTTTCCAACCCATCAAGGCCCACACCCAAAAACAGCCATGAAGCTTTGTTTGCTTCATGGCTGTTCTTTATCCTGCGGCTTGGCTTACGCCCCCAGCTCAGTCCTCATATCCGTTGGGATTGTTTTTCTGCCATCTCCAGGAGTCCTCGCACATCTCCCGGATTCCGTACTTGGCCTCCCAGCCAAGCTCCTCCTTCGCAAGGCCTGCGTCCGCATAGCAGGCGGCGATATCGCCGTCCCGTCTGGGCTTGATGGAATAAGGAATCTCCACCCCCGTGGCCTCCTGAAAGTTCTTCACGATATCCAGCACGCTGTAGCCAACCCCCGTGCCCAGATTGTATATCCTCAGACCGGCGTTTTCCTCGATCTTTTTCAGCGCCTTCACATGTCCCTGCGCCAAATCAACTACATGGATATAATCTCTTACCCCTGTGCCGTCGTGGGTATCGTAATCGTTTCCGAACACTCCCAGCTCAGGCAGCTTGCCCACCGCCACCTGAGTGATATAAGGCATCAGATTGTTGGGGATGCCGTTGGGGTTCTCGCCCATGGTGCCGCTCTTATGGGCGCCGATAGGGTTGAAATAGCGCAGCAGAATCACGTTCCACTCCGGATCCGCCTTCTGGATGTCGGAAAGGATCTGCTCCAGCATGGACTTGGTCCAGCCATAGGGGTTCGTGCACTGCCCCTTGGGGCACTCCTCCGTAATGGGGATCACGGCGGGATTTCCATATACTGTAGCGCTGGAGGAGAAGATGATATTCTTTACCCCATGCCTGCGCATCACATCCACCAGCGTAAGGGTTCCCGCAATATTGTTCTCATAGTATTCCCAAGGCTTCCGGACGGATTCCCCCACTGCCTTTAAGCCTGCAAAATGAATCACCCCATGGATGCTCTCCTTGGTGAATATCTCCTCCAGCGCTGCCCTGTCCAGTATGTCCGCGCGATAGAACGGAACCTCCTTGCCGGTGATGGCCTTCACCCTCTGCAGGGACTTCTCGCTTGAATTGCACAGATTGTCCAGCACTACCACATCATAGCCCGCCTGCTGCAGCTCAACCACCGTATGGCTGCCGATGAAGCCTGCGCCCCCTGTCACCAATATCTTCATAGCTCCCTCTTTTCCGCATGATCCCATCACTGCAAGCCCGCCTCACAGCCCATGTGCCATGCTCATGATTTGTTTTCTTTGTAATTCAAGAATAACTGTTTTCTCCCTTTTTCTCAATACTGATATGTTGCAAAAATCTGTCGAAATGTTATATTCCTTCCCACAGTAACTTTCCCCCAAAAACTCAGGCTCCCCCGCCCGCCCTCTGCCTGGTGACTTCATACAGAAGAATGGACGCCGCACAGCTTACATTGAAGGAAGTCGCATAGGATTTTTCCGACATAGGAATGGTGCAGAGACGGTCGCAGGCCTCCTTGAAAGCCCGGTTGAGCCCCAGCGTCTCATTCCCCATCATCACCATGACCGGACCGGTGAGGTTCACTGCATAAATAGGCTCCTCCTTATGGGCGGTGGTTCCCAGAACAGTGAAACCCGGATACTTCCTTTTCAGCTCATTTATATAGTCGAAAAGGACGGTATTGTCCCCAACCCTCACCACGGGCATATTGAAGAAGGAGCCCATGGCAGATACCACCACATCCGGATCGTATAGGTCCACTCCATGTCCCGTGACAATGAGCATATCCGCCCCCAGCGCGTCGCAGGAACGGATCATGGTGCCCAGATTCCCTTTGTTGGAGGGACGGTCAAACAGCACGATGAAGGGATTTTGTGCAAGCTGCACCCCGTCCAGCCTATCCTGCCGCATCTCGATCACCGCCATCAGCTCAGAAGTGTCCTCCTTGCCGCTCAGCTCTCCCATGAGCTCTTCAGTCAGACAATAGTTCACCTCGGTTTCCACTGTCCGGATCATCTCCGAAGCCCATCCCGATAAGCTGTCTTTTTGATAGAGAAAAGATTTGATCCTCCAGCCGTTCTTCACGGCCTCATTGAGGCTGCGGACTCCTTCCACCAGAAATTCATTGTACTTGTAGCGCTTATTCCTGTTCCTCTTCAGCACGTCGAACCGCTGAAAGGCGTTGTCTCTATTGCACAATTGTACTACCTTCATGCACTCTCCTCCCACTCTCCGGGCACTTGTCAAACATGCAGGGCCTCTTCCCTCCATGCCTCGATCTGCAAAAATATATTCTCCGCATCGATTTTGGAAAAATCCGTCGTGTCGATCTTGATTTGTCTGCCGCCGACAGAAAATGCGTCAAATCCTCTCCGCTCTATCCCCTGCACAAAGTCCTCATAGGAAATCCCCGCGGCCTTGGTCTCTCCATGAGGGTTCCTGCGCTCCTCAGTCCCCCGCTCCTCTCTTTCCGGATAGCAGTCGTTCACCACATGCCCCCTATGTCTGTCAGGGCTCGACTCCCTTTCCAGAAAGCGCTGGTAGATTGCCCTGTAGTCGCCCGTCAGGGTCAGGGTCAAAGCGGCATAATTGTATTCATCTAAAAGAGCCTGCATACCGCTCCGGGACGAATATTCAAAATTGTTTTCCAGAATAAACGGCAGTCCCGCTCTCATAAGCTGCGCGGCAGCATAATACATGATTTCCATGGCGGCAATTCCCAGATTCACTTTTTCCTTTCTCGACCGAAACCCCACGCTGTCAAACAGCAGCTCCTTGATTCTATCCTTTGAAATAACAGGCAGCTTCAGCCTTTCCGCCACAGCCTCCGCCATGATGCTTTTTCCTGCTGCCGGAACTCCGGTCACTAGTATGCAGTACATAGAGGACGCCCTCTGCCGGTTTTGGGGGCTGAAGGGCCAGGCAATGCAGCTTGCCGTGTCCTTCCCGCTCCGGCCGACGCCACCCCCTTCTAAACGGCGGTCTTTTCTCCCAAAGGGATATGCCACCTCATTTTTGCACAGCATCTCGTATTTTTCCGGATGACGGTAGGCATTTCCATGTACCTCCTTTTCGCGATAGCGGCGAAGGCGGTCCAAGGAAAGCTCCGCCACATAGACGCCCTCCCCTTCACCGCACTGCAAAATGCAAGTGTCTCTTGAACCCTTCACATCCGGAAGATAGACAACTCCGTCAAAGACGCTGGAGCCTCCGTTGCAGTCGGGGACGCCCTGAGGATAATTGCAGGTGGCAATCCCAAGCATATTTTCAAATGCTCTGGCACGGAGCTGGGAGAGACGGTTGATTTCCATGGGGCAGGCATTGGGAACCAAAATAACCTCGGCCCCCTTGAGCATGAGGATTCTGGCGCTTTCCGGAAATTCCCTGTCGTAGCAAATCATAGCCCCAACCTGCACATCTCCCCAGACGGTATTCAGGGAACACACATAAAAATCCTGCCCCGGCGTCAGGCTGCGCTCAACATCAAAATCGCAGGTGTGGACTTTGGCATAGGTCAGTTTCCGCTCCCCGAACCGGTCAAAAAGCACCAAGGTGTTTCGGGGGTTATGGTTGTATTTTTCCAGCAGCGTGATTCCGATGGCCATGTCCAGCTCTTTGGCAAGCTTCCCAAATGAAATGACAAAATCGCCGTCTGAGGGAATCGCCTCCGCCGTCCATTCTTCCATAGGCCGTCCATAAATGTTGTATCCATTGCTCCACATCTCAGGAAACAGCGCAATATCTGCCCCCTGCTGCTTTGCTTCCCTACAAGCGCTAACGCCTTTGAGCAAATTTTCCTCCAATGTGCCGCAAGGTTTGATTTGCAGCAAAGCGATCTTCAATACTTTTTCCATGCTTACGCCCTCCAGACCAAAATCCAGCCCATAGCACCGAGACCCTGCTTCGGATCTCCTTAGGCGGTTTCCCGCGCAAGCCCTCCCCGCACAAGAAACGAACCCTGAAATAAGCCCTGCATTCCGGCCGCCCCAAAAGATGCCGTGTGTTTAGATATACAGATCCTTTCTTTCAAATACCATGATTCCCAGCGCATACAGCACAGCGGCGCCGGCAAAAAGTATGGCGGCACCGGCTATGGCGCCGCTTTCACCGGCCACAATGCCTTCCGGGCCAAACAAGGTGAAAAATGTAAAATACTTTGCTTTTTCCGCCTTTCCTCCAACATTTGCAAGCATCTGCAGCACATACATAAATGCAGGAATCCCTGCTCCGAATGCCACACTATATTTGGTATCGGAAAAAATGCAGGAAGAGAGAAAGCATATGCCCCCGATAAACAAATGCAGGCACAGCAGCCCGCCGTTCAATGCAAAGAGCGCCGCCGTATCCAGCTCTCCCGGAAACCCGCTCACGGCACAGACCAATTCCACGATTGTGCCATAGAGAACCAAAAGCAGAATTCCGCTTACAAGCACCCCCAGCTGCGTAAACGCAATGGTGCGCCGCTTTACGGGCGCCGCGGCCAGAGAAACCATAGAGCCTTTTTCCACATACTTCGCAATCAGGGCATTTCCCCGCAGTATGCTAAACAGCATGGGAAAAACCAGCAGTATAAATCCGTAGAGATAAGATACCATAAATCCCAAAAGATTGGTGTCATTGGCTTTCATGCCCACAGCCGCCATCAATTCCGGCATGGCCTGCGCAAAGCCCTCCAGCATTTTCATCATTTCCGGGTCATACATATTGATTATGACAGAAACATACATGGTAATGATTGCTCCAAAAATGATAAGCAGCTTTACACTTCCTTTCATTTCCCGTTTATACAAAGCCATATCAATCATTTTCCCCGCCTCCGTAATAATTCATGAAGATTTCTTCCAGACTCTGCTTCGTTGTGACAGTCACTTCTGTGCCGCTGCATGTGCCGCCAAAATCCGCTGCAAAGGCTTCGGCAACGGCCTCGTTTTCAAGCGTCACCCTATAGCTGCGTGTATGCCGTTCACGCAGCGCCGCAGCAGAATCCACGGCTATCATCCGCCCTTTGCGTATAATGCCGATCCTTTCGCAAGTCCGTTCAACCTCCTCGAATATATGGCTTGACATCAGCACCGTTTTGCCATGGGCCTTCTCCTCCGCCACCAGATCCACAAACCTGCTCTGCATCAAGGGGTCAAGTCCGCTGGTGGGTTCGTCGAGAATCAGAATGTCGGGGTCGTGCATAAAGGCGGCCACGATTCCAAGCTTTTGCTTCATCCCTTTGCTCATCTTTTTTATCTTGCCTCTGGGATCCAGTTCAAAACGTTCCAGCAGCTCCTCCTTGCGGCTCTGAGGGCCGATCTTGCGATAGTCTGTGATGAATTTCAGAAACTCCGCGCCCGACATATCATCAAAAAAACTGATTTCACCGGGAATGTAGCCAAGCCTTGCCTGCACTTTATCCCTCTCGGTCCAACAGTCCATACCATCAATGGCGCAGGTTCCTGATTTGGGTTTCAGGAATCCCATCAGATGGCGTATTGTGGTTGTTTTGCCTGCTCCATTGGGCCCCAAAAAGCCGAAGGCCTCCCCTTGATTCACATGAAAAGATATATCAAATACTCCCTTTCCGCCGCCATAGTCCCGAACAAGATTTTTGATTTCAATGACGCTCATAAACGCCCCTCCTGCTATCCGCCCCATCCATGTTCATAAAACAATACCTCCGGCAATGCCCATAAACCTCCCATTCTCCATAAGTCTCTCATGGGAGTCCCCCTGCACGCCCCTGTTTCTCTGTGTCATTTCTCATTATAGACTATTTCCATAGAACCCACAAGCAATTGTTCTCTCCTAGGCATCATAACGCCCATTGCGCCATGATGCCGGTTCTTTGATCTACCCCATACCGAAACTTAACAAAAAGAGACTTTCCGAGAAGCCTCAGAAAGTCCCCTAATTATTTCTCCCTTTTCGTCCTCTAATTCTTTTCGTCCTCTAAATTCTCTCCGTCCTCTAAATTCTCCCCGTCAGCCTCCCATGTCCCCTTGGTGTAGGTTTCGTCCACCATATCGCTGATCCCTGCCAACAGCATAATTACGCCTTGTACCTTGTGGGGCTGGACAACGTATGCGCCTTTCTGGTGCTCGTCCTCCACAATGATATCCGCGGCAAGCAACGGCTTCATGTGATGATAAACTTGTCCCGTAGACCCAAAGCCGCATTTCTCTACCAGCGATGCCACTGTCTTAGGTCCCCTAAGTATCTCCAATAATATGGCAAGGCGGTTTGAATTCCCGATACAAGCTAGCACCTTGCTTGCGATGCCGCTCTCAATAAGAGCAAGCAGATCATCGGTTAGGACACCGCTTCGGATCCAGTTAGACTGTCGCCCCCCTGAAGCATACACCCCAAGGTAAGTCACAAGTCCACTCGTCCCTTTTTCCTCAGCTTTATAGCATAGTTTTTCCATATGTTCACTGAGGCATTTATCCACATGCATTCCGTGCATAACATGGACTCTTTTCAGTTTCTCTGCGGACGGCTTTTCAGGAAGCAGTTCCATCACCATAGCTCTCAGATCGTCAATTTGCGACGGCGACGCTATCATATTCCGGAGATTTTCCACCTGCTCTCTGAGGGCATCTATCTCTTCACCATAATTTCGCTCCATAAACCTATAAGCACTCCTTTCTAAAGTTCGTATTTTCGGAATTCCGTAATTACAAACTATCATAGAATGCTCCCCTTGTCAAGAGTTCTGTTAAAATTATTTGATGATAGACGAAAAGGCATATTTAAAAAACGGGACAGCCACGCCGTTTCTCCAGTCACGCTCATAAATATCCAGCATAAATTGATAGATATTTCCGCAGTCCGCCAATACGCTGCGATTTAACCAAAAAGTTTACCCTTAAAGCAATTTATATTGCCCAATGGCTTTGCTGTAATTCTAAACAGAACGCAGCCGTCCGGACACATAATAACCTTACTGTACTTACTATCCCCACCTACATTTTCTAAATCTCCGCCGCTTCTCACGGCTTCCATGATAGGGTACATCATCATCATGACTTTAGAGCAAATACCCTGCCCTTGTGAATTTACCGGACAGCCATAAGTACAAGTATATTTATCTCCAACCTCCTCACCGTTCCGGCAAAATCTCTCCGTCTCCTCATTGTCCTTATTAAATCCTATCACTTCTATTTCCCATTCATATTCTTCATCATACCATTTTTTCAAATTAATTCCCTCCTCTTTTTCAAATTAATTCCATTCTCGGATTCTAACAGCAATGCCATTTTTGCCTGCCGGTTCTCACACTGCAAAGGTATCGAATTCAACTACATGTAAAATCTATATCATATCTTGTTCCATGTGAAAAAAGGACGCCGTCCGTTAATTGAATACATAAAATAATTGTGTTTTTATCATCAAAATTGGTATGTCCGTTATCAATCCACTCTTCAAAGGCTTTCTTCAGCTTATCCGCAATGTCTTTATTTTCTTCCCTGCAAACCCAGCCTAAGTTTACGCCTTTTCCATGTCCGGTAAACCAATCTCCGCAAATTCCAACATTGGAGTTCTTCTCCAGTTGTTTCATTTTATTTGATAAACCGTATGTAATGATATAAAATGCTCCGTTCTCGTAATAAGCATTGACAGCCCGTACATGCGGAATATTATCATCTATTGTTGCCAGCCCAATCAAGGTATCGTGTCCAAACCGTTCATTCATTATCTCTTGCGCCTCGCGCGGAAAAGTCTCATTCATCAATTTTCCCTCCTAAATAATAATCGCCTTCTACACTCCACGAGAATCCAAATATTTTGCCTCGTCCTCCCTTGCGTCAATATATGCTTTTTCCAAATCAATATTATACACATCCGCAAGCCGAATCACTTGGATAATTCGCCCACTTGTTTGACAAGTTCAATCACTGCACACTGAGCATTCCACTCATTTAATTCAATCTTATGAAAACGCCTTACTACATCTCTATACATTTCAATCATTTCACTGAAAGTTTTCCCCATATAATCCCTCCCTACGCTCTGTCCTTTTTGTAAAACAGTATAACACAAAACCGATAGGAATTGGTAAACTGTTTGAACTATTTTCCCCTGCAAATCTCTCTTTATAAGTACTCCGCAATCACAGAACCCGGATTTTCCTTTATCTCCTTAACAGTCCCCGCGGCAATGATCCTTCCTCCGGCAGTTCCACCGCCGGGGCCCAGTTCAATTAAATAATCACAGTTTTTCAAAACATCCGTATCATGTTCGATAATGATCATGGAATTTCCCCCGTCAACAATATCATTCAATAGCCCCATCAAATGGTGGGTATCCCGAAACGACAATCCGGTAGTAGGCTCATCTAAAATAAACAGACATCCCCTTGTGGAATGGCTCAATTCCTTGGCAAGCTTAATCCTCTGTGCCTCACCGCCGCTGATGGCGGTGGTCTTTTGCCCAAGCTTCATGTATCCCATGCCTACCCGAACCATCACTGCCATAAGTGCGGACAGCTTTTTATCCTGCTTAAAAAAGGCTTCCGCTTCCCCAAAGGACATCTTCATGATTTCATAAATATTTTTCCCCTGATAGCTTACCTCAAGGGCCTCCGAAACATATCCTGTCCCACCGCAGTCCTCGCAGCTTAAGAATAACGGATTTCCCAGTCCCATATCTACGGGAATCTCTCCTAAGCCCTGACAGCACAGACAGCGTCCCTGAGAGTTCTTGGAAAACAGAGCTTTTCCGTAATCATGCTCCTTGGCATAGGTTGTGTCTGCCAGCAATTCCCTGATTCTTTCCAATCCGCCCAGATAGCTGATGGGGGTCGATGTGCTTTTCCTTCCTATCGGTTTTTGATCCACAATACTGCATTTTTCTATTTTCTCAATGCCTTGTACATCTACATTTCCCACCACTACGTCTTCTTCCGAATCTTCCTCTTCTTCCACCGATAAATCAACGAACCGATTCCGCAAATGCTTCTTCAATATAGGAACCAGGGCATCCGATATCAAGCTCGATTTGCCACTGCCCGACACTCCTGCAATTCCCACCATAACCCCCAAGGGAATCACGGCGGAAACGGATTGCAGATTATGTATTGTTACATTTTCCAGCCTCAGCGCATAATCCAAATCCACCTTCCGGCCTTTGGCACTTGTCTGCAGCCGGCAGGAACCGTTCAAATAACAGGATGTGACGGAATCCTTACAGCGTAAGAATTTCTCATAGCTTCCCTGAAACATCAATTGTCCGCCGTATTCTCCCGCACCCGGTCCGATATCCACAATATAATCCGCCTGCTCCATAAAATTCTTATCATGTTCCACAACAATTACCGTGTTATGATTCTCAACCAGTTTTAGGATTACCTGAATCAATCTTTGTTTTTCTATCTCATGTAACCCTATGGTCGGTTCGTCAAACACAAAAATAAGCGATTGCAGATTTGTAATTAAGCAGCTGACCAGAAAAAGCCGCTGTACCTCTCCTCCGCTCAATGTCGGCACGGTTCTCCCCAAGGATAAATGAGACAAGCCTACTTCCTCCATCAGCTCTGCCTTCTTTACAATCCCCTGAATCACTCCGTCTTTCATGGGCAGACTTTGTATAAAAGCCTTCAGCTCCGTTATAGTCAACTCTGCCAGCTCCCCGATATGTTTTCCTTGAATACAAGTGTTTAATGCTTTTTCTCCCAGACCATACCCCTTACACTTCCGGCATACACATCTTTTTGTGTACATCCGATAAATATCACTGTGTTTTCTTCCCTTTGAAAACATAGTATCTCCGGTATAATCCCGAAATATCGCTTCCAGACCGTCAAAACCCATTGCGGCATCTCCCTCTATCAACTCGTTCCTCTGGGAATCGCTCAGTTCCTCTATTCTCGTTTCAAAATCAAGCTGATGCTTTGTACAAAAAAGCGCAAGCTGTCTCACATACTGATTCTTTCTTACGATTTTTCCCTGAAACAGTTCCGATAACCTTTGGCTGTAGGGCTGCAGCATCTTCTCTCCGTTAATCCGGGTGACATAACCTCGTCCCATGCATGGCAAACACATCCCCTTTGCTGTATTCCGATTAAAAAACTCCAAACCGGACATTGTGTTTTGGCGCCTTCCATGATACGCCCCATATTTGGCATACAGATAAGCCAGTCCGTGTATCATCTGACTTTTGCTTCCCACTGTACTCCTTATATTTGTCTGCCGAATCACCCTCTGCTCCAATGCAACTGTAGGAGATAACCCCGTAATCTCTCCGTAAGTCTGATTGGCTTCCGTTTCCAGGCCGCTAAACATCAGATACCGGCGTCTGCCTTCCTCATAGATCGTATCAAATGCCAGACTGGACTTTCCCGAACCGCTCACACCGGTAATTACGGTCAGTTTTCCTAAAGGTATATCAACATCAATGTGTTTTAAATTATTCGTAAACGCGGCCCTGATCTGAAGCATGTCATCTCTCAAATTACTGTTCTCCTTTGTCCTAGGATATCAATGATTCTTCTTTTAATATCACATGATATATCACACCTAAATATTCTTTTGATACTTTTTTCGCCGTCGCCTGAATCACCACGACAAGCCCGTACTTGGGAAAAACCCCTATCTCATTTCCTCCAAAGCCTCTGGCAAAATATGCATCCTCATGAACCCACCACAAAAAACCATACTCCCGCATTCCAAAATACTTTACAAACTCATTGGTATCAATCTGTTTAGCTGTTGCCATCTTCAGATACGCTTCGCTTATGATTCGTTGTCCTTGATATTCTCCTCGGTTTAAACATAAATTTCCTATCTTCGCCATCTCCTGTGCTGTCAGCATACCAATGCCGCCCATATGATTGTTTCTAATTCCAAAATCATTATCAGTCCCAGCCAATGCAATTCCAAGCGGTTGATATAGGTTCTCGGAAATAAAATGCTGGATGGATTGCCCTGTCGCCTTCTGCAGTACCTGCGTCAGCAGATAGACATCCGCATCTTTATAATAGAATCTTTTTCCCGGCGTATATGCACTGGGAAGCTCTAAGATTGCCCGCGCCCAATCCTCCTCGGCTTCCACGGCCGACCAAAGCGGCTGACTTGCATGAATCCCGAACTGCCAATAGATTCCGGAGGAAAGCGTCAATAGATCCCTTATTGTAATTTTTCTATGCGCCTTTTCTGTCGTACAATGGAAAGCCTCTCCCAAATATTCGCAAATACAGTCGTCCAGTCTCACATATCCCCTGTCGACAGCAATTCCCGTTCCCAGAGAAATAATACTCTTTACAACAGAGGCAATGGGATGCTTTTTTCCCTCAAACTCTTTATTAAAATTTTTCAAATAAACAGTCTGTCCATTTTTTGTAATCAAAATATTGTCAATGTTCTTATATCTCATTTCATGTATATATTCTTCTATCCGATTGAGCGGCTTCTTCATCTTTCCCCCATTTTCTTCACCGGTATATAGATTTCCATTTGTGCTGCTCCAAGCTGACAATCCCAGCGCTCATCATAATATTCAAAGTCAAATGCTGTATTGCCATCAATACAGTATTCCGAGTTTGGCAACCACACAAAATAAATATAACGGAACGCTTTCCATATTTCACCTCCGGCATTATTGCCATTCACTGTAAAAACTGCATACTTTGCTTTTGGCACCACCTTGCGATAGACGCCTTCCGGAAGGGTTGCATTCATGTCCACTTCCACTCCAGCCATATAATAAAACGCTAATGGTTCAGAACAGAATTCCTCCGAATAATCTTCAAAACCATACATAGTATGTGCATTTTTTCTCTCAATGGCATCCAGATTGCTCTTTAGATCAAACCACGACTCTCCTATGACATCAAAGCCCTCTCTTGTGTGCTTTCGATACCCGGCAATTACAAATTCTTCCTTTTCTTCAAAACGTGGTTCTGTCGAAAACACACCCTCTATCGCAACATGTTTTAAATACCCTATAACGATTTCTTCTACACTGCGGTATGTTATCTTTGCCTGCTTTTCCCTTGCCACAAGGGGCTGCATTCCGAAGGTATCTTTAAACACTCGGTTAAAGGTCTGAATACTGTTAAAGCCAACACTGTAGCAAATATCTGCAGCGGTCTCTGTTGTCTCACATAGTTTTTTATGCGCCATGGTCAGGCGGCGCTTCCGGATATACTCCGTTATGCTTAATTCTGTCACTGATGAAAAGATCTTGTGGAAGTGGAAGGAAGAGTACCCGAACACCTCTGCCAGACGTTCATAGGTCAGTTCCTCATATATATACTCATCAATGTAATATAATACCTTTTCTATCAGTTGCAGATTATTCATTTTTTACCTTCTTTCATGGTTCCCAACTGCCCAAGTTGCTCAGCTTGCGCCCAACTCTATTATACATCGGCTTGTCCTATCTGTATTATCATTTCTTGCGAATTGCAGAGTCGCATTCAATGCAATAGTTTTACCGTCCTCATTGCAGGTGCCGGCGCTCCCCTCACACACCACCATAAAAATAGGGCATGACAGCCGCCACGCCCCCTCCCTGCAGTCTGGCTTTATCAGCTTATATTTCCCGGTCAGATTGCAGATTATATTATTTTCTTTTATCTGCTCCGGACAGGCCAGCCCAGTCTGTCAAATTTTGCATTTTCTTACATCCCTGCCATTCATTTTAGTCTGCCGAAAATCTTTTGAAAATATTTTTTGCGCTAATGGCAATCATAAGCGACACAATACCCGAAAACAAAACAACAGCATATTCAAATCCTTTACAGATTTCAAATAGGACACCGTAGAGCGCATTGCCCAATGGCTGCGCGCACATGGAAACGGTAAGAATGACAGCAATTACCTTTCCAATTAAATTTTGCGGGGTTTCTGTTTGCATAAAGGACAGCATCTGCACGGTAAAAATCGTTGAACATACCATAATGGCAAAGCAGCATACGGTTATGACAATATAATTTATGATTGCGGATGAAAACAGTATCAATGAAACACTGATAGGGAACACGCATACCGCACAAGCGATTACGAGATTGCCCGATTTATAAATCGCCAGTTTGTTTGCAAAAATGCCTGCTCCGATACCCCCTGCCAGCCCGCCTGCCGCCAATGCTCCCTGCGAAAAGCTGTAGAGGGTATTGGCCGTATTTTCCGTGCCGAGTTCCAGCACCTCCGTAACCAGATACGGTACCGCTACAATGATCATGGCTGATAAAAACAGATTGATCTCGCAGACCACCAGCGTCACTCTCCCAATCTGAGGCTTTTCCTTTCGGATAAAATGAAAGCTCTCGCGAAAATCTTCCTTTACCATTTTCAAAATCCCCCCTTCAGAGGCCTGCCTGACAAAGGGAATCCGGATAAAGATCTCCATCACTGCCGACAGGAAAAAGCACGTCATGCAGAGCATCAGCACCATTTTCAGACCATAGGCGCTGTAAAGCATACCTCCCAGCACCGGTCCGATGAGATTGGCAAAGGAGCTGATGGTGTTGATAATGGAATTGGCCTCCATGAAATGCTCCGGATCTACCAGGGCCGGAATACTGGCCTGAACGGAAGGCTGGTAGGCGCCGGCAATTCCGTAGAGCAGCATCATAGTCACGGTTAAAAGCACTACCAGATTCACATTTCCCATCAAAAGGGAAAAGCCAAGGATTACGGCCGCCGTGAAAAAGTCGAGAATCACCATTATGTTTCTCTTATTGACCCGATCCGCCACGATGCCGCCTATGGGAGACAGCAGGATC
>OFGO01000254.1_pt1 | contig 53521 bp, 47 predicted proteins | sample 1521761 | NCBI WGS metagenome assembly OFGO01 (sample SAMEA3504128, study PRJEB24116) | mouse gut metagenome | biome: mouse gut; feature: mouse-associated habitat; material: faeces | place: Denmark | collected 2011
TAAAAGTCTAACAGCCAAATCTCATCTTAAAATCAATGCGTTTTGCTCTTCTCTATCTTTATCACTGTTATCTCCATATAAAACAAATACATAATCTGCATCCTCCTGTAAATGGTCATACAGATATTTTGCCTGTTCTTTGTATCTTGTCAGAATCACCGGTGTTCTTCCCTCTTTCACGCAAGTTCTTGTATCTTCGAGAATCATTTCATTCCTGGCCGTACTTGCACTGATCAAAGCGTATGCTCCATTAATATTATTTTTGCTTTCATTGGTATCAATCACTCTTGTATACCGCGGATATACATAATGGCCGATTCCCTGTTCCATTGCCCGCTCTTTCGCAGTATAACTATGCCTGATCGGTCCTAAAAGCATATGAATGATTTTCTCCAAATTATCCCCTCTTTTGGGTGTTGCCGTCACACCATAAACGTATCTAGCATTTACCTTCTGCATAACCTCAATAGAGGTATTGGAACCGCAGTGATGACACTCATCCATCAGAACCATGCCATAAGAATTTATAAAATCATTAAACGTTCCTTTATGATACATAGAACCAACCATAGCAACATCTACAATACCCGTCAGCGTATTTTTACCGCCATGTAAAATGCCAATCACACTGTCCCTCCGCTTTTCTCTTCCGCTTTTTGTCCGGTAAATCGGTGGCTCTTCGTCTATGATTAAAAATTTATTTAGTTCATCGATCCACTGCTCCAGTAAATCCTTACTTTGAAGCAAAATAAGCGTGTTCACTTTTCTTTCTGCAATGAGATAGCTGCAAACTACTGTTTTGCCAAATGCAGTCGCTGCACTGAGAATCCCATAATCAAATGCAAGCAAATGCTGTGCCGCCAGATTCTGTTGCATTTTCAAATCACCCTGAAAAGAAACTCTGATTGGTCTTCCCTTTTCCCTATGGTCAACAATCTCATATTCAATGCCCGCTTCTTTACATGAATCAAGTAAGTTCTCACGAAGTCCTCTTGGGATACAAATATAACCGTCTTTATCTTTTCCCATATAGACAGCACTAAAATGATAATAATTAGAATATCCAAGCCTTTTATTTTTGTAAAATATCGGATTATCAAAAGCCGCCATACTTCTAACTTGATTCTGCAGGTTCGGCATTAAATTCAATGTATCAACATATATGCCGTTCCCAAGAACAATGTGCATTTTTCCAACAACATCTGTTTTTACAAACTTCTCTTTTTTCTTCCAAGGTTTTGGTCGATTCCCGGAAATTGACAAAACTGACATCCCTTTTTCTTCGGCAAGCTCTGCCTGCCATTTTTCCATGTATTTTTCAATCTCTTCTTTTGACAATTTCTCCGTATGTTTGAGCAAGATATCCCACTGATCTGGATAAACATTCCAATTTTTATCAACAAAAGCACTATTGCCATTTTTTAATGCCTGCCCCTGTAAGGGCAGCGCAATCAGATTCCCTATACTACTTGCCGCGTCCTGAGACGGATACATTCGGTCATAATAGTGAAAGGATTTCAGGTTGATCGAAGATGAACCCTTATCCAACAGCAGGAAACCAAAACTTCTTGCAAGAGAGGCAGATATCGGTTTTTTAAAGAAAATCCATACATGGGCACCTCTGCCTGATCTTGATCTTTCTACCAGCGGTGCTATGCCATTTCTTTCACAGATAAGCCTTAAAGCATCAACTTCTTCATGCCATTCATCACTGGTATTGGCGAAATCCGTCTTTTCAGCACCTTTCTCATGATTGTCAAAATCAAACACAAGAAACCGACAGGTGCCATCTGGAAACAACGGATATACACCTAATACATCTGCGCCATCTTCTCTAAGTCCGAGGAGGTGCTCTATAATTTTTTTCGGTTTGAGCTCTGTCCACTTCCTGTGCCCGCAAGCTTCGCAATGAATCTTTTCGCCATGCTGTTTTGGGCATATCCTATCGTTCCATCTATGATCGCACTGCGGAAAATATCCGCCTTTTGTACCTCTTTTTGCATAAACATCCGTTCTTCCCCAAAACATTGCAAAAAATCTATTTGCCAACTCTTCCGTAATGTATTTATACTGAATACGCTCTCCCTGGTCAGGATCATATTCCTCCATTGTCTCTAGCTTCTCCTCAAAAAAATCCTCTGACTCATAATCGATATCCGCCTTATTAAGCTGTTCTTTCAGTCTTCTGTTCTCGTCCTGAAGACTTCTCACTAACTTCCGAAGCGAATCTAAATTGTATGCTTCTATATTCATCTATATCATTATCACTTTCTCTTATCTTTCCACTTTTTATTGCATATCTGTTTTTAATAATTTTACTTTCTGGACATGCTGCCTTCTTCTTTGCTTTATTAACTGAATTCTCATTGCTTCCAACTTAGAAATGGTCTCTTTGGGCATCTGTAGTTCCAATGTTTTCGAATTTACAAATGAAACTATTTCAAATGCAGAAGCTTTTTTTTGAAATAACTCTTTTAAGTGCTCAACGTCTTTTTCTTCTATTTCTCTATAAGGAATCGCAATCTTTTTAAACTCACTTGGTACTAATTCTCTTACCCCACCTCCATAATAGCGACCGTAAAACTCACACTGAGCCAATGTCATTGAATTATAAAAGCAAAATACCACACTTGCCTTATCATATTCTTCATTCAAACGTATATGATAACCAGCATCGGTAGTATGAATATCCATTTCATTAATATATAATCTTGGTAATATGTCATATCGCTTAAAAAAAATAATATCTCCCTTCGCTACTATTGGAACACCATACCATGGATTTCTATTCGCACATTTGAATCTTTTTTTCAATTCTGTACCTTGTATCTTTTGTTTCCCAGCCCATTCTAAATATTCATCTAATTTTAACGGTAAATCTTCTTGTGGAACTTTTGCCAAATTTAACAAATAGACCGGCTTATTCCGCTCTTTTATTTTATCAAAAACAGCTTCATCAATACATATGATATTGTCTGAAACAAATGAAGATTTCTGTAAAATCGGTAAAACCTGCTCTCTGCATCTGTATGCCTCTACTTGTTGTTCTGTAAGAATAAAATATTTATTCCCTCCGGTTACTATTCCCGGAGCCGTTGTCCCTATCTTTTCAACTTTCGTATAATTCAAAGAAAAATCTTTTAACAGAAAAATATCATCGTCCTTTAAAATTGCATTTGACCATTTCTGTAACGGTTTATTCTTTTGAATAATATTTCTGCTTACAATTGCTGTCTCTTTAGAATTCGGATAAACTTCATAAAGAATATATGGAAGATCATCAATTTTATTAGTAAGGTATACCAAACATACTTCCTGCTCTATCCCTGTGAATACACAATCTTCAAAAGATATAATATGTATTGTATTAAACTTTGACTCCAAATACCCTCTTAATTTCTCAGCATATTGTACCTGCAGAAATTCCATTGGCAATACAAAAAAGACCGTACCATTAGGACGTAATAATTTACATGATGCCAAAACAAACGCAAACCACATGTTTTGCATTGCTGATGAAGGAAGCCCAACTTCTTCACAAAATTGCTTTGCCTTTGCTATATCCTCTTTATTCATCATCTTTAAACTAATATATGGTGGATTCCCTATAATAAGCGAATACCTATCATCATTTATAGACGCATATCGAATAAAATTTTCACATTCTACCGATAACTTTTCGCATCCATACTGTTGTTCTATTCGCTGAACTTTTTCCTGAAATAATTCCACTGCTTCCACATGATTAGAACATGACAATAGTAATGGAAGAAACCTTCCGTCTCCTGCGGAAGGTTCCAAAACATGGTCAAAATCTTGTTGCTCTTTTTTTTAGATATGTCACCATAAATTCCACTAATTCTGTAGGCGTATAATATGAACCACTTTCTTTTCGATTTTCCAACATCACTATTCACCTTTTACGAACGCCTGATCTATGTATTCATTAAAAATCATATTAGTTTCGATATAAATGTCCTTTTGCCTCTCTGTTAATTTGCCCTCCTGAAACAGTTCTTCCAGTTCCTTTAACTGTATCCTCAACTGCGCGGCATTCCAATATAGGTCTGTTCTTCTGATATCCAAATGCAGCATATTGCACATGCTTTTTCCTACAGAGGTTTTCCCTATCACATATCCTTTATCATTGCGTTCCAAATGTTCGTCAAATTCTTCACTGGCCGGATCCACAAATCCCCTCTCACCATTATGCGGCTGCATACTATCTCCCGTCGGCCACTTATCCGACTTGGATAAATTACATCTTGGACAGGCCAGAACCAAATTATAATAATCTTTTTCCCTGCTTTTATCCAAACTCTTTGGAACGAAATGATCCAAATGAAACTTCTGATGCAGCACATTTCCATTCTTTCCGCAGTAGCCACACAAATAGTAAAAATCCTGTTCTATCTGTTCTCTGCCATCTTGATAATGCTTTAACTTTGATGCGCCTTTGCGCCGACGAATTACTTTATCACCATGTACTCTCAATATTCTCTCCTTTATTTACCGTTTTCTATTCCATCTTATGTTCCGAAATAATCGCACTTCCCAGTTCCAATATCCGTTGTAACCGCTCTTCAAATTTTGAATCCAGCATATTTTTAGGTAACTTTTCTACCATCCCATAAGATGACAAAACCTTGTATAACTCTAAAAATTCTTCTTCATCTGCCCCTAACTCCCCTTGATGTTTCTTATCTAAGAGTTCTTGATACCTCTCCAGCTTTTGCTGTCGCCGAACCTGAAATACTTTCGCACTCTCCAGCAAAACCTGAATAAAATCACTCAGTTCTGCCTCCTTTTGGGGATCTGCTGCCTCCGTATCAAAAATATTTTTGGAATATTTATCCCTCTCTGCCACAAGACCATCCGTAATCTGCTCCGTATCCACAGCAGTCATAATAAAGCACTGGATATCACGCATAGAATCATTGATATAATTAATCAATGTAGTTCCGTTAAATCCATAACTTTTTACCATTTTATAATCAATTAACAACACATCGATCTGTTTCTCATAAATTTTGTCCAAAATATCCTGCTTACTCTCACAATCATCTATCAACACCAATTCGAGTTCTTTACATCGCCGCTGCAATGATCTCCTATAATTTTCAAATTGTGTCGGTTCATCATCAATATATCCTACTCTATACATTCCGGCCTCCTAGTATGATTTTTGCATAAAATCCCGTCTCTTTCCTCTGATTCTCACTCAAATCAATAATTCCATTATACTCGGATATGGTACGGTTTACAATCCACATTCCCATACCTGTTCCATCATCTTCATCCTCCTTCTCAAAATGATGACCACTTTCAAACGGCTCTAAAATCAACTTCGGCCGCTTTTTATATTTAGGGATCAGGCCCCAGCCGCTATCCATATAATCCATGGATAATCCATTTCCAAATTTGGATATATTCAGGTTAATCTGCCGTTTCTCCAATCTTCTGTCCATTTCCTGATCAAAAGATGCTAAACTGTTGGCAATCAAATTGCTAATAATATTTTCAATGTCAAACTCAAAACACCAAAGATCAATATCAGGATCACATTCATAGAATAAATCAGTACCGCTTTTATCTAGAATATCCTTCCACGTATACATATATTGTTCCAGCATAGTTTGAATATTATGCTTTTTTCTCTTTCGTTTGTCTTTCTTGATAGATTCAATGGTAATCCCAAACCATGACGCAAAATTTTTTTTCACTCTGATTGCACGCAGAATATTTTGTAAGGCATATGCCATATCATTGTCATATTCTATAGCTTCATAAGCCGCATTTAACTCAAGACCGATATTATTGGTAGATGTTCGAATCTCATGCATAAACATATTAGTAATAATTCCTGTTGTAGCTAAGGTCTGAAGCATTTTGTTCTCACTACGCAGATCTTCCAGTTCTTCCTCCTGCTTCTGCTCCATATCTGTCATCAGTTTCACAACATCTTCTGGATTTGCAGAAGGCGGCAAACCTGATTTGGCAGACTGCCCCTTTGATTCCTCTGCCTTTTCCTGCTGTTGGCTGGCTTTCTGTTCTTCTTCCCATTTTTTCCGTTGTTCTGCAAGCTGACGCATTTTTTCCAATTCAGCCGCCAATTGATCCTTTTTATCCGCATACCTTGCCAGTTTACGTCCCACGGACTGCCGATCCCGCTCAAATTCCGCAATTACGAATAACAGGATTCGTTTCAGCTGTGAAAAACCAATTCCCTCTTGAATGCCATTCCGATTAGCTGCATCCTCCAAATTTGTATTCTTTCTGGATATTGACACTGTCCCTAACATCTGCTCCGAACCAACCCGCCAATTCCCGATCTCCTTTCCAAGACCTGCCGGCGAACGATTCCGCCTGGCAGAAAGTTCCAGCCAATCAAAATCATTATCCCCATACTCACCGTAAGGACGTACACGGAATTGATCACGATATAATTTAATTCCTCCGAACTTTTTTGCAAGATTTTCCCGACCTGTAATATCCTTAGAATAAAATCGTTCTCTTTCCTTTTTACTTACCCTTATTTTATAAAAATACAGTACGCCTCCAAAATCCCCAATATAATTCTCTTTCTCTCCTATTTCTTCCATGGTAAAAGACTCTTCTTTCTTTTCCCCTTGAAGATATGCCTGCTCCTGCTCATCGAATCCTGCCTCTTTATATACCTCCTGCTCCTCTCCACGAAAATCGAATTCATTCCTTATAATCTGAATATCAACCAAATTATCAACAACCTGAAAATCAATCCGATAGTCATAAGATTCCACATTTGCACTGGTTATCAATGCCTCTTCTAAACTCGTTGCGTCATCGAAAAACCAAATGTGAAAATTCTGTACCACATCCGGAGGTAGCAGATTCTCTAAATGATTCTTAAGACGTTTCATAGCCCTTTCGTCCCAGACATCATGCAGATTCTCCAACCGAAATGCGGTCCCTGTTCCTGAAAAATCATATTTTTCTATCTCCGATGCCACTGCTTGGTTTCTCCAGTTTTTCGATCCAACATGCTCCAATAGACATATATCCGTATCATAGACTTTTGCCTTAACTTCTGATATCTTCTTACTCCCATCAAAATCCCGCCAGTCTACAATCCACTCCAGACCGCCCTCTTCCGAAATCGTAAGCATATCACATTTATCTGACATACGCTCCAATGCAAACCTGCCAATCCCTTTTGCTCCCGTCTGTATCCTTCCATTTTTTGTAACATAAAAATTCTTTTTTGAAGAATTGCCAATTGTCATCCAATGGGTACGAAGTACTTCTTCCTTCATTCCGCAGCCATTATCTACAATATAGACACAATCTTCTGTATTAGAATAATATAGGCAGCACACGCATGCATCAGCATCATAAGCATTTTTTACGATTTCAAGCACCGCTCCCTCCAATTTCGATACATTTTCCCGTCCAATCAATCTCGCAGTATAAGCATCCACATCAAACTCTATTTCTCTGACCCGTTTTCTCATAGGAACTCCTTTGGCATCAATATTATTGTTATTGTACCAAACTATGAACATTTCTACAACTTCTGCATTTAATAAATTATTATCTTTCTTTTTACATTTGATAACTCAATAGATGGTTTATACTGGCAAGCTATCCCACACACACAACGCCCCAAACCCCACCTGCGGATTCGGATACTCTGTAAACCCCGGCAGCTCCCTCGCCCCACGCCTCAAATAAGCTTTCACCTTCTCTCCATACAGATACGGATCATTCCCTCTCACGATTCCCCACTCCATCATAAGCGCCGCCCCGCCCGCCGCAAAGGGCGTTGCAAACGACGTTCCGCTCACTGCCGCATACCCGCCGCCTGCTGTCACGGTTGTGATATCTACTCCGGGCGCCACGATATCCGGCTTAACGATATTCTCCCCCCATCGCGACAGAGACCCCCGTCCGGAAAAGTCCGCATAGGCAAATGTCAGCCCGTTATACGCCCCCACGGATATCACGCGCCCTGCCGTTGACGGTATCGTGAGGGTCATGTTGTCCGTCGGATATAAAAATCCTGTTCCCTTATTCAGCACGCCCTCGCTGGGCAGCCACATCTGGAATTCCCCGGACACGATATCCCGCGGTATCAGCACGATCCGCCAGACCCCGCCGTTTATATAGCTCTCCCTCGGAATCATATCAATATAAATCTCCTGCGCCACGCTGTATGGACTTGGTTCTCCGTAATACAAAAGAATCTCTGTCTGTCCTGCCACGTACCGCTGAGATCCCAGTATTTCCTGCACCGGCCCGATCCGGATCCCTGACGGCGAAATGATGGATATATCTACCAGATCCACATATTCCTTCCAGATCTGTATGTTCAGTGACGGCTGCCCTTCCTGGACGGCAAGCTCTATGACCCTCTCCCCCTCGTCCGTAAGCCGCCCGGACACATGCCCCGCGCTGGCCGCCTCATTTCCTGTTCCAATGCAGATGCAGCTTTTCCACACGTTCGAGATATCGTCGATGAACCTCTCCAAAAGCGACGTTCCGTCATGGGAGCCGTAAGTGTTCCCAAAGCTGATATTCACCGCCACCGGCATTCGGTACTCCAACGCTTTCCTGAGCACATAGTCAATCCCCATCATAAGCTCCGTCGTCCGGGGAAATCCATCTCCTGTGGGATTCCCAAGCTTTACAGCCAAAAGCCCGCTTTCCGGCGCCACGCCCGCATAGCGGCGGTAGTCTTCTCCTGCCCCTCTGCCGTTTCCTGCCGCGATTCCCGCCACCGCCGTTCCGTGTCCGGACGTATCTCTTGTCGCCACAAGCTCCGCCCGCTGCGCCGGAGTCTGGGCTTTCAGCGCCTCGTCAAGCCTCTCTTTCGTATACTCCACACCGATGCCGTATCCTTCCGGCGCGCTCTCCCCCTCTCTTGGGCGAAGCGACTGATCCCAGAGCGAGCGTATCCTCGTGGTTCCGTCATCATTTCGGAAATCCGCCAGCGTATAATCGATGCCCGAATCAATCACCGCTACCAGCACGCCCTGTCCATACAAAGAAAAACGGCCGTCCTGCACTGAATCAATGCAGGACACCCGCCTTCCCTCTGCTGCTTGAAAATATAATCTTTTCGGTTTTTCTACATATTCAATCTGAGACAGTGCCGTCAGCTCACCAATGCGGGATTCCCGGATAGTTATTACCGCATATTCATTCATCAGTTCCGTCACCCGTTCCGCAAGCTCCCTGGCTACATCAAGATTCCCTGAATATTTTACAATCAGCTCCCAGGTTCTCTCAATCGGATTATACCCTGTCTCCAGCTGCAATGACTTCTCCCTCTCATCCTCCGTGGCGTCAAGCGCCAGATTTAAAAGATTTTCTAATTTCTGCCCTGCCAAAATATTGCTCCGTTTTTCCTTATCCTTCTATCATATGCTAACAGACACTTGTCTGATGAAACAGCAAATCTTACAGTCAGTATCAGGACAATACCTCGCGCACAAAAACACTCTTACATATTCATCAGTTCATGCAGCATTCCGCCAGATATGGAGCCAGCCCCGCCGGTATAAAATACCCTTTTCCGTGCAGGCACACCGGGCACTGAGCGGGAACGCTCGTTCCGCTGTAAATATGCCCGCAGTTTAAGCACATCCAGTCTCTCCCCTCGCTGCTGTCGTAGATCTTTCCATTCTCGATAAGCTCTGCCAGCTTTCCGAACCGCTTCCCGTGGATTTCCTCAATTTTCGCAATCTCCCGGAAAGTATACGCCGCCTCCTGAAAGCCTTCTTCTTCCGCTGCTTTAGCAAACGCAGGATACACATCCCCGAATTCTTCCATCTCATTGTGATGGGCAGACTTTAAAAGTTTCACCACATCGTCAAAATGATCCACCGGATATCCTCCGTCAATATGGATTGTCGTACCGGACAGGTTCTTTAACAATCCGTAGAACCTCTCCGCATGTGCACGCTCCTGGTCGGCAGTGAAAAGGAACACCTGGTTTACGGCGTACATCCCCTGTTTCTTCGCCGCCTCCGCAGCTATGGTGTAGCGGTTCCTCGCCTGGCTCTCCCCGGCAAACGCCCTCATCAGGTTTTCTCTTGTCTTACTCTCTTTAAATTCAACAGCCATGTCACACACTCCTTCTTTTTTATGGTAGTATGCTCCATGGCTGTTAAATTATTCATCTCCCGCAAAGATCTGTTCTACATGACCGTCTATATAGCTGCCAAGGCCATAGACAACATTGCTGATAACATATTCCCCGTCATTGATAAATATCTCTATCAGGTTTGGATCCACGATGATGTCAAGGCTGCATTTCCCGCCTATCCCGGGTGTTTCACTCATCAGATGATATCCTTCAAGACTGCCAAAGACTTCACTCCTGTCCGTCTTTACAGCGCCGCCCTCCATCCGTATCTTATAGCCCCCGATATCCAAGGACTCTCCCTCTGAGAGCACGGCCTTCACCCTATAAGGATATATTTCTTTCTGCCGGAAAAGCTCTTCCCTCCCGCCAATCCTGCGGGAAAGGTACCTGTCTGTTTCCGGATGCATCTGAAAACAAATATGCTCTCCGTCCTCTTTCACGACCCTGGGAACCCCCATCATGCCTATCCACTCCCTATGCCCCGGCTCTTTCACGGCCTTCGGCATACGCATCCATCCAATCAGGACTCTCCTTCCCTCTCTGTCTACATTTGTCTGGGGCGCATAGAGGTCAAACCCATAGTCGATGTATTGATAACTGCCGGACAGCTCAAACTTTCCCTCCTCCGGGCAGAACTCTGCCCGAGCGCACACTGCATGGTGCTCATATCCGTAAGTTTTCTCTTCAATATACATCGGAGATCCAATAAACACATGTTTCTCTTCAAGGCTGAAAAGGTCGGGACACTCCAAAATCCTGCCGAACTGTTTCCCCGACACCTGAAAAGCATATCTCCAGTCCAGAGCATCCTCACTCTCATAAAAAAGCAGCCTGCCCTCCTCACCGCCTTTCGTACTTCCGAGAACCATATAAAATTTCCCGTTTTCCTCCCACACTTTCGGATCCCTGGTGTCTTTTGAATCCCCTATGCCGTCATCTTCAATCACAGGAATTACGGTGCGCTTGCTCTCAAAATTATCAAACGTTTCGCCGTCTTCTGAAATAAGCATAAGCTGCGAAGATGCAAACCTTTCTTCTATGCATGTGTGTATGTTGTCTGCTCTCGGCTTGTCATAATGAATCCCGGTATAGTACAGATTCAGCTTTCCGTCATGTTCCAGCGCGCTCCCTGAAAAGCAGCCGTTCTGGTCTTCGTACTTTGTGGGAAAAAGCGCAACTCCCAGATGCTCCCAATGTACAAGATCCGTGCTCACCGCATGACCCCAGTGCATAGTTCCCCACACGGGGGCATAAGGAAAATATTGATAGAAAAGATGGTATTTCCCTCTGTAATAGATAAATCCGTTTGGATCATTGATCCAGTTACCCGGCGCTTTTAAATGTAATGTATGTCTCATGGCGTTCTTCTCCCGTCACGCTCTATTATAATAATTAAGAGGGCATTTTTCAATACCCTCTTTTGACAGCATATAGAATATCCGTTTATTTCACAGCGCCTGCCACAACGCCTCCGATAATCTGCTTTTGCAGCGCCACATAAAGAACCAGTATCGGTATTACGCAGAGCAGAAGTCCTGCCATAATCGTTCCGTAATCCGCGGAATAGGTTCCGTAGAAACTGTAGGTAGAAAGCGGGAGGGTCAAAAGTTTCTTGTCCGTCAGGACAAGCGACGGCAGCAGGAAGTCATTCCAGAATGCCAGTGAGTTCAATATTACCATCGTGGAGATAATCGGCTTTAACAGCGGCAGCACAATCTTAAAAAATGTCTGTGAATGTGTGCATCCGTCAATATAAGCCGCCTCCTCAAGCGCCATCGGCACATTTCCTTTGATAAAGCCGTGGAACATAAACACGGACATCGCCATGGAAAATCCGGTATGCATGAAAATCAGCGTAAGCCTGTGATTTAAAATATTAAGCGTTCCCCCGTATATGCTCACCAGCGGAATCATGATCGCCTGGAAAGGAATAATCATGGACGCTACCATCAGCGCAAACGTAAGCTTTGAGATCCCGTTGTTGTGACGGACGATATAGTACGCCAGCATCGCCGCAAGCAACGTTACCAGTACCGTCGCCGACACGGTTACAAGCAGAGAATTTTTGAACGCATTCAGAAAATCCATCTGCGTAAATGCCTTTACAAAATTGTCAAAAGAAAGTCCTTTAATTGTAAACAGCCAGGAAAACGGGCTTTTTATAATATCCCTTTTCTGTTTCAGGGAGTTTATAACTACCATGATAAACGGAAACATATATGCGATAAAGATAATGATAAGCCCCAGCATCGCAAGAATGTTTGTCACTTTTCTCTTTGTTCCGCCAATCTGTGTCTTTTTCATTATGCTTCCACCTCCTGTTTCTTTGTCAGATATACTTGGATGCCGCTGATACACGCGACAATCACAAATAGGATAAGCGCCTCTGCCTGACCCACTCCAAACTGCCTTGACGTAAACGCTTTCTCATATACGTGCATTGCCGCCATCTCCGTCGTCCCGTAGGGCGCCCCTGCCGTCAACGACAAGTTCACATCATACACCATAAATGCCCGCGACAGCGTAAGGAACAGGCAGATTGTAATGGAGGACATCATAAGCGGCATGATAATGCTCTTAAGCTTAACAATCCCGGATGCCCCGTCAATGCTTGCCGCCTCCATAACGTCCTCGCTGAGACCCATGAATCCTGCAACATAGATAAGGATCATATAACCGGACAGCTGCCATACTGATACCACTACAAGAGCGATAAATGCATTCGTCGGATCTGAAAGCCAGGACACTTCAAAGATCCCCCATCCCGTGCTTTCTCCGATGCTCACGAACACTCTGGAAAACACAAACTGCCATATATAACCAAGCACGATGCCGCCGATCAGGTTCGGCGTAAAAAATCCTGCCCTGAAAAAGTTCTGGCCTTTTATGCCTCTTGTGAGCAGATATGCAATCGCAAATGCAAGGACATTCACGATAATCACAACAAAGATGACATATTTGAACGTCAGGAGGAGGGATGTCCAGAACTGGCCGTCCTTCACAACGCCCGAGAAATTCCTTAAACCTACAAAGTTCTTAACTTTAGCAACTCCGTTCCAATCCGTGAGCGTCAGATATACTCCGTAGAGAAACGGTATTATCACAACTGCAAAAAAGCAAAACATACCCGGCAATGCAAACATGCAGAAATCTTTTCCATTATTTTTTGACCTCATATTCCGCCCCTCCTTCTTATTCCTGCTCATCCCAGTAACCCTGCACAGAGCTGATCATCTCGTCTCTGCCGCTCCTGCCTGCAAGATACTTCTGCATCGCCGCTCCCAGTACCGCCCAATGGTCGTTCGGCACGATTGCGGACGAGTTAAACGCCTTCTGTTCATGCACCTTTGTGTAGATATCGCGGCTCAGCGGGTCGGCTGGCTCAAACGGATTATTCTTGAACGGAGGTATGACGTTGCATGTCTTGACAAGCATCTGCTGTCCAATCTCGCTGAACACGATCCAGTTCAGGAATTCTTTCCCTGCCGCCTGCTCTTTTTCTGTCGCCACCTGCCCGTCAAGCATGACCTGTTTCGACGGAGACGCCTGAATCATCTGGTTTGCAAAATCACTCTTGTCATTATTCAAAAAGTAAGGAAGGAATCCGTACTCGTCATCTTCTTTTGCCCCCGCTTCGGAAATGTTCGGCCACGCCCAGTTTCCGTTGAACCAAAAGGCCGTCTTCCCATCGGCAAGGTCGATTGCCATCTCGTCATAATCTGCGCCCAGAGGGTCTTTCTGAGCGACGTTATATTTCTTCAGGATATCAAATGTATCCAAAAATTCCGACATGCGGCTGTATGTAGCCAGATCCATCTTCCCGGACTTAATATCCCCGATTACCTTCTGCGCCCCGTCAGATGTTCCATCATATGTCTCATAGATATATTGCAGCTGGTGGGCTCCAAGAGACCAGTCCTCCTTCGCCATCGACACCGGGCGTTCAATTCCTTTTTCCACGAGTTTATCCAGCAGCGCCACAAACTCATCCTGTGTCGTGACAGACGCAGGGTCAAATTCTGTTCCGAGAGCTTTGTCTATGACCGCTTTGTTATAGATAATCCCCCGGCCTTCGATGCAAAGCGGAAAGCTGTATATCTTCCCGTTTATGTCCGTCGTATACCCTTCTGCCTCCGAGACCCACTTTTCGGCAGACAGATCAACCGCCTTTTCCTCTGCCAAAGCAATAACATCCGTCGTGTCCAGAATCGCCAATGTAGGCGGATTCCCTGAATTGTACAGGCTTACCATCTTCGTGTACGGCGAATCGCCGTCCGTTACTGGCATAACCTCTACGTGTACGCCTGATTTCTTCTCATACTCCGCCCCCATCTTCTCCAGCGCAACCTGTATCTCTGCCTTTGTGTTAAGGAGCGTAATGTTTGTTCCTTTCAGCGCACCGTCATACTCAAATGTATCGACAGACGTATCAATCGGCACCTCCTTAGACTCCTCGTTCGGGTCATCAGGATCGCTGGCAAACCCAAACCTGCATCCCGTCAGCGCTGTCATCATCAATACCGTCACAAGCACTGCTGAAACAAGTTTTGCCAAGACTTTCTTTCCCATGAATCATTCCTCCTATTTTTTATTAATAACCGGTAAAGTGACCGGTTATTTATGTGTAATTATCATAGCACCTGGAATTCCCCTCGTCAATTCCAACTTATAAGTTTGTGAAATGTACATGAATTCAGAAACTTAAAATTGTATACTTGTTACAAAACCGGTTACTTAATCGGTTACTCATTGCCCTCCTAGTTCTTTTTTGATATAATAATCCTTACTATCAACACATAGCAAAACGGAAATAAGAAAGGCCGGCATCATGAGCAAAAAAAATGTGACATTCAACGACATTGCACAGTACACCCATTTTTCCAAGACAACGATCTCCCGGTATTTTAACAATCCGGACTCCCTGACTCTTGAAAATCAGGAAATCATCGCCCAGGCATTGATTGACCTTAACTATAAGGAAAACAAAGTGGCCCGCATCCTTGCCAGCGGGAAGACAGAATTTATAGGAGTCATCGTCTCGGAACTCTTCCACCATTTCTTCTCCGAACTGCTGAACAAGATTCTTTCCACCCATGAACAGTTCGGATACAAATTCCTTGTCTTCATCAGCAACGGCAACGAGGAACAGGAGCGGCGCTATATCGACGAGCTGCTTGCTTATAAAATTGAAGGGCTCCTGATCTTAAGCCATGTGATTCCTTCAGAAGAACTCAGCGAATTGCAGGTTCCTATTGTTACAATCGAGAGGGAAGACCTTCATGTATGCAGCGTAAACACAGACAACTATACCGGCGGTTACCAGGCGGCCGGCCTTCTCGCAGAGCATGACTGCGATATTTTGATCCATGTAAATACATCTTCCAGCCCGGTCAATCCGGCTTACGGACGCATTCAGGGATTCCTTGATTTCTGCGCCGAAAAGAAGCTGAAACACGAACTGATCATAAAAGACCTGGGAAATACTTTTGAAACATTCAAAGAACATCTGGGCGGTATTGCAGAACAGCTGGCTGAAAAATATCCTGCACAGAAAAAAGGGATTTTTTTCTCAAGCGATACACAGGCAAATATTTTCTTAAACATCCTCATTAGAAAGCACGGCATGCTCCCGGAAGACATATTAATCGTCGGCTTTGACAACTCTCCCGTCTCAAGGGAGGCGATCATCCCGATCAGCACGGTCGGGCAGCAGACTGATGTCATGGCATACGAGGCGGTAAAGATGCTTGTAGAACAGATGAATGAAAGAAAGAAAAGAAGGCCGGCCCTCCTGAAAGAGCCGGTCCATAAGGCAATCGCCCCTGTACTGTTTAAACGTGAAACAACAGAAAGAGGCAAAACAGAAACTATTACTTTACAGCACCATTTACAACACCGTTGATAATCTGTTTCTGGCATACCAGATAGAATACAAGGATTGGCAAAAGTGCAAGCAGATAAGAGGCAAACGCCAGGTTGTAGTTCGTACCGAACTGGGTCTGGAACGTAAGCTGTGCCAGAGGCAGCGTATTCGCTCCCGTGCCTGACATGATGACAAGAGGCGTCATAACGTCATTCCATGTTCCAAGTGCAGTCAGGACTGCAACGGTTGCGTGCATAGGTTTCATAATCGGGAAGATAACTTTCCAGTAGGTAGACCATGTAGTCGCCCCGTCTACGAAAGCCGCTTCCTCAAGCGCGATCGGGATATTTTTCAGGTAACCGGAATACAGCATGATGTTCATCGGCATATAGAATACCAGGTAACATAATATTACGCCGAACCAGTTGTCTACGCCCATCTGCGCGGTCTGCTTTACTAAAGGCATCATCAAAATTGCGAAAGGAACGAACATACCGCTCACGATATAGAGGTATGAAACTTTATAAAACTTACTGTTTGCCATGCTTCTGCCGATTGCATAGCCGGCAAGTGAATGGATTAAGATTGCAAGGACTACTGTCACTACCGTAATAAGCACGCTGTAGCCCAGGGAATGCCAGAAATCCGTAACACGCATTGCCTCTGCAAAGTTCTCAAGGCTCCATGTCTTCGGAAGGCTCAACGCCCCTGCAATATCGTTTGTCATCTCTGACGGTTTCTTGAACGCGATTACAATCGCCATGTAAAGAGGAAAAATTACGGTTATACAACCAACAATCAACAAAATTGTAAGCGGCCAGTTTGTAACGGCAGCAACTTTATTTTTCTTTTTCATTATAACTGTTCCTCCTTCTTTCCTGTAATGTTAAGCTGCAGTACAGATATCGTCACGATTACGATAAAGAAGATTACCGCGTTGGCGCTCTGGAATCCGAACTGTCCGCCGCCCATACCATTGTTGTAGATCAGGAATGAGATGGACTCTGTACTCTGTGCAGGACCTCCCTTGGTCAAAGCCATGATCTGGTCGAATACCATCAGGAAGTCTTTCATGCTCAGTACCATATTGATGCTGAAGAACGGGATGATAAGCGGGAAAGTAAGGTTTTTAAAACTTTTCCATCCTGTAGCCCCGTCAATGGCGCCTGCTTCGTATACGTCCTCAGGCACTGTCTGAAGTCCGGAAATATAGATGAGGGTCGTCTGTGCAATGGACTGCCATGCCGCAACAATTACGATCGCAATCCATGCTGTTCCTGTGTTTGACAGCATACTGGAACCGCCGGTGATTGCCGGAAGAATATATGTAAAGATATATCCAAAGATATAGCCTACAACAAGTCCTCCCAGAATTCTCGGTATAAAGTATACGCCTCTGAGCGCGCTCTTTGCACGGATCTTTCCGTTCAGCCCAAGTGCGATCAAAAGAGCGATCACGTTCGTAACAACTGTTGCCAGCAGCGCAAATTTAAAGGTGAACAGATAGGATTTTCCTACCCTGGCATCTGTGAATAAATCTGCATAGTTTCGCATCCCTACCCACTCATAAGATCCGAATCCCCTGAAGTTCGTAAAGCTGTACATGAGGCCTTTAATCAGCGGCAGCGTGTTAAAACAGAAGAACAGTGCCAAAACCGGGATTGTAATGAGCAAAAATGTCTGGTTTCTACTTAGTTTTTTATTCATTATTTATTCCCTCCGTTTTTCTCATATTCCTGTACCTTACGGATAATGTCGCGATTATACCTTAACCAGTCAGTATCGAATTTGTTGAGGAATTTCTCAACGCTGCCGTCCAGAAGGAATGTCTGAATCTGGGCGTCCACTGCCATCTCAGAAGGATAGTAGTGATCCTGGTAGTCTGTCATCTTGCCGGCATTGATATAATCCAGCATACCGTCCAGCACGCTTGACAATTTGAACTCTTTATCCTTGCACGGCACGGCATTCTGGTCGTCAAGATAAGTCTGGATTGTAGAATCCTCCAGCATAAAGCTTAAGACTTCATATGCCGCTTCTTTGCTCGGGCAGTCTTTTGTAACGCAGAACTGAAGGTCAACACCTGAATTCAGGACATTGTCTTCTGCGTTATCGCATCCTGGCATAACAAAGGAATCAATGTTCATATCCGGATTTACAGACTGAATCTGAGGAACCGCATAGCTTCCGATCGGGTACATCGCTGCTTCGCCGTTTGCAAAAGCCGTACACGCATCATTATAATTGTATGCAAACGGGTCGTCCTGTGCGTACTGAAGGAGCTCTAACATCTTCTCTGCCACCTCGCCGTACTCGTCGGCAAATTTCGTTTCGCCCTTATTTACCTGACGGCATACATCGGCCGGTGCAAGATCGCAGGCAAGCGCATTCCACGGTGCAAGACATGTCCACACATCCTTGTAACCGAAGTACAGCGGCTGCTGTCCTGAGGACTTGATTGTCTCGCAGAGGCTGGTGAACTCATCCCATGTCGTAGGAATCTTCCAGCCATTTTTTTCAAACATGTCTCTGTTGTAGAGAATGCCTGCAGCATTTGCTACGTAGGGAACTGCATATACCCCTTCTCTCGGAACAAATTCCAGGTTTTTGTCAATGTCCTTGTACGCCTGCTTGACAAGTGACAACCCCTCAAAGTCTGAGATGTCCATGAGCATGTCAGCATCAACGAAGTTGGAGAAATTGACATCTCCGCCGATTCCGATAATGTCCGGGGCATCCTCCTTAATAAAGCGTGTCTTCAGTACCGTCATGGCATCGTTAGGAGATTCAATCTTTAGTACAATATCATCGTGAGTCGCATTGAATTCCTCTTCCATCTTTTCGAAAGCCTTTACCGCCTCCGGTTTGTACTGAAGCATGGTGATATGGGTCTTGCCATCATTTGGTTCGGATGAACATCCGGTAGCTGAAAGCATGGTCCCAATCAGCATTGCTGCCACAAGTACTGTGGCAATTACTCTTCTTTTCATTCCACACCTCTCCTTTTCCCATGCTTTGTTAAGTTGCATGAAGATTTTGTTTCGTTTCGTGTAAAATAATAGCAGTTTGCTGCAAAGACGTAAATATTTGAATGCGTTTCAAATTTGTAAAAATGCGTTTTTGGAACGAAAAAGTTGAAATATAGACGCATTATGGTATATAATATAAAAAAACAATTAAAAATCGGTATTTTCAACAAAAATCACTCTTAATTTTTTGTGAAAATCACGAAAAAAAGTTCAAAGGAGGATAACGCACCATGACGAATCACTTCTTTTCAGTATTTCAGGACGAACGTTTCATGGATCTTACAATTTACCAATATGGATACGAGCAGTGCGAACCGCTGAAGTCCTTTGGTCCATATGTAAGAAATAACTTTTTGTTTCACTATGTAATTTCAGGCAAGGGTGTCCTCTATGCCAATGACGAGAAAGACAACGTCTCTTACCACCATATCGACGCCGGAAACGGCTTCCTGATCGAGCCGGGACTGGTCAATACCTACAGCGCAGATGCCAAAGAACCCTGGGAATATATCTGGGTGGAATTCGGAGGGCTCCGCGCAAAAGAGTCTATGGAACTGGCAGGTCTCTCCCACAAATCTCCCGTTTTTCACCCTATCCAGCCCGAATACGGCATAAAGGTGTTGGAACAGATGAGGGCTATGCTTGACAGTCCAAATGATGCCTCGCTGGAACTTATCGGGCACCTGTACTTGTTTATCAGCAAGCTTATCAACTATTCTTCTTCAAGGAAAAAATCCCAGGGCGGGAATCTGAGCGAATTCTATGTAAGAGAGGCCGTGGCATACATAGAACACAACTACGCCAATAGCATCACCATTGAAGAACTTGCCGGAAAATGCCGGCTGGACCGAAGTTATTTCGGAAAAATATTTAAAAAGGTACTTGGCCAGTCCCCTCAGGACTTCCTAATCCATTACCGCATGGCAAAAGCAGCAGACGCACTGATCATCGGGGAACAGTCCATCGGAGAGATTGGAGCGTCAGTCGGATATCCTAATCTCCTCCATTTCTCCCGCGCATTCAAAAACGTTTATGACATGCCCCCCAGCGAATACCGAAAGAAAAATAAAATCATATAAGCATATCAAAAAAATGCCGTTCACAGATGCAATCCTGCGAACGGCATTTTCAGCATATATTCTAATTAAATCCTATCAGTCTCCTCGCCACGGAATACGCCAGGGACGATATCTTCCTTCCCGACCTTCCGGGAATATTCATGGTCTGCCCCAGAATCCCATACCGTATCCGAAGATAAGTCTTTAGATCCTTTTTCTTAAGATACCCCCATAGTTCCTTCTTTTTCTCCAGATTCTCCTGTTTTTTTGACCGTATCATTAAGATAGAAGATACCGTCATCATAATAGCCAGATAGTTTACCATATAATGCCTGAGCTTTTTGCTTGAGATGTTTTTTAAATGATACATGTCAATCATTGTTTTCGTAACAAAAATCTGCTGGTCTATCCTCGATATCATCACTTTTTCATTTACTGACTGGTCTTCCCTGCCGATAAAATAACGGTAAAAATCCACATCCAGATAATAAATCTTCCTCACATAGGGAAGAGGATAATAAACATAGATATTATCCACATAAAATGTATGTTTCGGCAGCGTCATCTGGCTTAATTTCAACATGGATGTCCGATAGATTACCGAATGCATCAATATATACTGATCCAGACGGAAACGGCCGACGTCATCCCATGTGAACACCTCATCCTGAGGCAGCACGTTCCGGTAATGGATGCATTTTTTATGAGCGGCCCCCTCTTTTTCATAGACATAATTGGAAATCAGCATATCGATCTCCTTGTCTTCCTCCTCAAGCTCCTTTAAAAATTCCAGGATCTTATGCAGGGAATCCTCATCCACCCAGTCATCACTGTCAACAACTTTAAAATATTTTCCTGTCGCATGAGACAGCCCGGAATTGACGGCATCTCCGTGCCCTCCATTATCCTTATCAACTACCCTCACAATATTTGGATACTTATTTTTATATTCATGGGCGATTTCCGACGTGCCGTCTTTGGAGCCGTCATTGACAACGATAATCTCAACATCCTCTCCTCCCGGCAGGATGCTTTCAATTGCATGCGACATATAATCTTCTGAATTGTAAGACGGAATCGCAAACGAAATATACTTCATCTTAATTTCCTCCTCTTGCTCACTGTTTCCTAGTATAAAGCAATCTCACCCTTTTTCCAACTTATTTTTTCAGAAAAGTGAATTATATGATTGTAATATCAGCTAACATCCGATATAGTTAAGTATAGAATTGGAGGAATGAATATGAAGAAAAATGTAATTGTCGGACAATCCGGCGGACCTACCGCAGTAATTAACGGAAGCCTGTATGGCGTCGTATCTGAAAGTTTAAAGCAGTCAGAAAAAGTAGGAACCATATATGGCATGGTAAACGGCATTGAAGGATTTCTGCACGACCACTTTATGGATATCGGAGCGCTTGATGCCACCAATGAGCTTGAGCTCGTGAGGACTACCCCGGGCGCATACCTTGGCTCCTGCCGTTACAAGCTGCCGGAAGATCTAAACGATCCTGTATACCCTGAACTATTTAAAAAGTTTGAAGAAAAAAATATCGGTTATTTCTTTTATATCGGCGGAAATGATTCCATGGACACGGTAAGCAAGCTCTCACGCTACGCCGCAGGCGCAGGCAGCGACATCCGTTTTATCGGCGTACCGAAAACAATCGACAATGACCTCGTGGAGACAGACCACACCCCCGGCTACGGAAGCGCCGCCAAATATGTCGCTACCGTCGTAAGAGAAATTGCCACTGACGCAACTGTCTACGACAACAAGCAGTCCGTCACCATTGTAGAAATAATGGGCCGCCACGCGGGCTGGCTCACTGCGGCAAGCATCCTTGCGCGTAAATTTGAAGGGGATAATCCGGTACTTGTCTATCTTCCTGAGGTCGCTTTCAATCAGGATGCATTCATAGAAAAGGTGAAAGAAAACCTGAATACTACGCCAAATCTTGTTGTCTGCATCTCTGAGGGAATCAATGACGGAAACGGTACATTTATCTGCGAGTACGCAAGTGATGTAGGAGTGGACAACTTTGGCCACAAGATGCTCACCGGCTCCGGGAAATATCTTGAAAATCTTGTGAAAGAGAAGATTGGAGTAAAGGTACGTTCCATCGAACTTAACGTATGCCAGAGATGTTCCTGCGCCCACCTTTCCAGAGTAGACCTTGACGAGGCCGTAAATGCCGGAATATATGCGGTACAGGTTGCCATCGCAGGAGAGACCGGCAAGATGATCACTTTTATCCGAAACAAGAGCGTTCCCTACGAACTATCCTATGGCACGGCAGATGTGAACATCATCTGCAATAAAGAAAAACCGGTTCCTGCCGAATGGATCATCGGAGAAGGCTCCGACATAAGCGATGACTTCATCGACTATGCAAGGCCGCTCACACAAGGGTATGTGGAGCTTCCCACGAAAAACGGAATACCGCTCTTTGCATACCGCAAGTAATTTTGCCGTTCATAATTTGTTTACTTATCTTTCAAAATTCTTTTACTACTTTAACATTGTTTCTTCATAGCTGACCCGTATACTATAATCAGCAAAGGGAAACAAAGACGATATCATAGTAGCACACTATTTTGAATAAACTTTTTCATAATACATGCCGGGCATCGCGAAAGCGGTGACCCGGCATCCTCCCTTTTATCCGGAAATTTTACTGTTGACGCGGCGGCAAAAAAGGGATATTCTACTTTTATCGAAAAAAGAAAGGAAAATTCTATGCAAAAAAAGAAAATAGCTGTGCTCTTTGGCGGCCAGTCATCCGAACATATCGTGTCCTGCATGTCGGCGGCCAACATTATCGAACAAATCGACACCTCAAAATATGAACCGCTCCTTATCGGAATCACGGAAGACGGACACTGGCTCAAGGCAGAATCTCTGGACGATGTCCGTTCCGGGGCATGGAAGGACAGCAGGACAGAAGCCATAATTTCCCCCGACGCCACAAAGCAATGCGTAATCTTAACAAAAGATTCTCAAAATACATCCGTAAAAATTGACGCTGTCTTTCCCGTACTCCACGGGCTTTACGGTGAAGACGGCACTGTGCAGGGGCTTTTTGAACTGGCACAGATCCCATATGTCGGATGCGGCGTCCTGTCCTCTGCCGTATCAATGGATAAATTATACACAAAAATCATTGTTGACGACCTTGGTTTCTGCCAGGCCGACTATATTCCCGTCATGAGCTGGCGCATGCGCGACAGCATGGACGATATCGTAAGGCAGATTGAAGAGAAATTTGACTATCCAGTATTTATAAAACCTTCAAATGCCGGTTCCTCCAGGGGCATCAGCAAGGCAAAGAACCGTCAGGAGCTTATTTCCGGACTGAGAGAAGCTGCGGTCCATGACCGAAAGATTCTTGTAGAGGAGACAATCTGCGGCCATGAGATTGAATGTTCCGTACTTGGAGGAGGCCAAAAGCCTGTGATGTCATCCGGCGTAGGTGAGATTTTCTCCGCTGCAGATTTTTATGATTTTGAATCCAAATATTTCAACTCCGACTCCCGTACCGTCATAAATCCCCAATTGCCGGACGGCGCGTCCGAGCAAGTCAAGAAAGCTGCCGAGAAAATCTTTAATGCTGTAGACGGCTATGGGCTTGCCCGTGTGGACTTCTTTGTAACCGATGAAGGAAAGGTCATCTTTAATGAAATCAATACGATGCCCGGTTTTACCGCCATCAGTATGTACCCGATGCTCTGGGAAGCGGAAGGCATCCCTAAAAAGGAGCTTGTCGACAGGCTTATCAGCCTGGCTTTTGAACGCACTGTCCAATAAAACCTCAATAAATGTATGATGTCTGGCAGAAAAGTCCATATATAGATTTTTCTGCCAGATTATTTTTTATTTAAAGTTCCGTTTTCACGGCCTTTCGTTCCTCCTGTTTTCTTCTCATCCAAAACAAAATCGCCCCAATTGCCGGAGCTATCCCTAATAGCCCGATCCCAAAAGTTTTTTTGGAAAAGTTTCCCCCGTTTACCTCTTGGTTTTGCCTTCCTTCCAAAGTCTTCTTTGAGTTCTCTGGCTTGTGTTTGCGAAACAGCACTTTATCCGCAAAGCTTTCGGCAAATGTCTTCTTCGGCACAATTCGGAAATATATATTTTTTTCAGAAGTATTTCCTGCCATGTCTGCCGCCTTTACCGTCACTTCATAATCTTTACATACATCCAGCGTATATTCATATGCCCTGTTTCCTGGGGTAAGTTTCTGCTCCTCTCCATTGATCAGTATCTGCCTGATTGCGTCCTCTGTTCCTTTTACCTCCGCCTTAAAAGTACGCTCCTCTTCATATTCTCCCCCATTCTCAATATTACGGAATACGATCTCCGGCGCAGTCCTGTCTATGATAAACTCTGCCGACGACTGCGCTTTGTTTCCGGCGGCATCCGTTACTTTTACCGTCATCTTATGCGCTCCTTCTGAATCAATTGCCTCACCCATATGGTAAAGCCGCCCATCCACCCGGATTTCATAAGAATACGTAGTAAAATCCCATATCATCTTATTGGGCGGATAATCCCACCGGAATTTTGTCAGATATTTTCCTTGCAGCGTTTCCACCCGCCGGATTACCGGATCCGTCTTATCTATGATAATCTGCATTTCCTCTTCTGCCGCTTGTCCGGATGCGTCCTTAACATAAGCTTTGATATAATAGGTTCCATCTTTATCTAATTTCTGAGAAAGAGTCCTTTTCATTCCATCTCCACCCCAGGCGGATGCAGGCAGCGATTTTCTTTTTCCTTTAACATTTTCCCAGATAATTTCTGCATAATACTCCTGAAACATATTTTCCTCTTCCGTTTCACAGGTAAGCATTATATCTCTTCCCGCAATCATATAATCCTTCGCCCCGGACAGCTTAAGCCGCGGCGGCTTATTATCGATATAGACTGTTTTTACCCGCTCGCTTCTGTTCCCCGCCCTGTCCTGTGCGGCAATCGTCACTTCCACTCCTTTTCCCTGCTCTGATGCCTGGGCGATCAAAAAATCTCCTTGTGCCTTATCCGTATTTCCCAGCACTTTGCCATCCAGCTTGCATGTAATCTTTTCTATTTTACTGCCTGTTCCGTCTCCCTTTACTGAAAGGACTGTCTTTCCCTGATACCATGTTTCAAATCCCTTTGGAACGCTCATATGGATCTCCGGCGCTTTCGTATCAACCAGAAACTCCTTTTTCATTACAAATTCCTCTAATTTCTTCCCCTCCTCATCTTCCATCCAAATGTGCAGGATATTTTTCCCTTCCGCAAAAGCCTTCCCATCAATAACTGCTTTTTCTCCCTGACCTTTAAGCGTCCTCTCTTCCTGCATTTTATCTCCGTGGGTCAGCCTGTACCTTGTCGCGCCTCTTTCACTGACATGCCTGATTGCGACTTCCGGTTTCCTGATATAATATCCTTCGTTTCCGTCTGCCTCGGGAATTTTTGTTTCATACTTCTCAATTGGCTTTTCTTCCGGGAGCGGCGGTTTTTCTTCTTCTCCGTCTCCCGCATCCCCGCCTCCATCTCCCTCTGACTCTGTTTTATCCTGGACGTCTCCCGCATTTTCCTGAGAGCCTCCTTCAGCTCCGGCATCTCCTCCATCTCCCGGCACTGCCGTATTCTCCCCCTTTATATTCGTCTGCCCGGCTCCTCCCGCGTATATCACAAAATCCCCCTGCATGTAAATCATGTACATCACAACCGTCAGCGCAATAAGATATTTTATTTTGCCTGCCATATGTTTTCTCCTTCCAAATTAATTCCATGTTCTCTCATTAATTTCTGAAACTCCTCATGCTCTGAAAGTTCCGGGCTTTCCTTTAACTGCGACCTGATACTCTGAATACACAGCTCCCGGTCTATGCCCCCGTCTTTCAGCAATGTTCCAATATAAAGCGTCCTTAATTCTATCGATCCCTCTATCTCTCCGATTCCTTTTCTGAGCAATTCCTGTGCCTCGCTGCTTTTTCCGGACAGCTCTAATAGATGAGCCGTTTTTTTATAAATCTCTTCCCTTGCTTTCTCATCTTCCTCATATTCCATCTGCTCTCCATACATATCTGCCGCCTCATCAAACTCGCCAAGGCCCTCGTGGGCGAATGCCAGATAGCCCAGAACCTCAGACAAGTCATCCCCGGCGGTTTCCCTGATACATTCTTTTCCCAGTCTCAAAACCTCTCTCAGATCCTTTTCTTCCCCTAAAGAGATATACCCCCTTATCATGCATCGATAATAGTCCGGCTTTTCTCCGATTTTTTCCCCATTCACTTTTTGAATCTCCGCCTCTGCCCCTGACAGCGCATCCCTTAGCCTCTCCGGAAACGAACGGTTCCCTTCCCCGGAAAGGGTTTCTGCAATTACCTCCATATGCTCTGCCAGAGCATATTCTCCTGCCTCTTTAAAATATTCCCGGCTCTTTTTATAATCTTTAAACTTCAGAAAGTGCACAAGACCCAGTTCCATGCTCAACTGGCTTTCCTTTTTCATTTCCTGGTTTTCCCTGTCTTCCGCCGCCATTACCTTTCCTTCCGTCCTGTTCCCCGCCTGACCCCCTTCCTGATTCTTTTTTTGTTTCTCGCTTTTTTGCTCTTCCGATACGGAACAGATGCTATGTACAGCCATATACCCGCCCCCTGCCGCCAGCCCTGCAATCATGCACAAACCCAGCACGGTAATTGCAAAACGGATAGTAGGTTCCGTTTGTATCTGCTTATCTTTTTTTGATTGGATATTTTTTGGAATGATTTTCTGAATTTCCGAAACATTTTGAAATGATTTTTTAGAATTTCTGTCTAAGCATCTTGAGATGATTTTTTTTAGCTTTGACTCTTCTTTTCTGGTAAGATACGGCTCCACATCTGATTCAGAAAGTAAATACTGCACTGTCCTTCCAAATCCGTATATATCAAGCCCAACGCTTTCTTTCTGGTAATAAGGCTCATCCGGCGGCAGGAAATGCTCCCGAACCGTACGGCGTTTCATTAGCCTGAGCTGCCCGGCATTTGAACCCGCATTAATATCCAGAAAAAACACTTTACTGTCTTCAGAAATGATAATGCTGTATGGATTTACATAGCGGTAGCATGGATTTCCCCGGCATCGGTGTATCTGCGACAGTTGTCCGGCAATACCGCCGATTATATGAAACAGCTCTTCTTTCTTTACGCAAGGATGGTATTTTATCCATCGCACCAGAGTCTTTCCCTTTACATACTCCGAGCTGATATAACAGACTTGATTATGTTCAATCAGCCGCAGAACATCATATTCTTCTTTTATTTCCAAACGCAACACCTCTTTTTTTAATACTGTGGGAATATGGATTTTTACTCAGCCTAAAGGAACATTAAAGATAAAATAGATTTTAAGAATGATTAGAGTAATTCATATATTAAAAGAATTCATGAAAAAAATCAAGAGTTTTTTGAGGATTTCCGCAATTTATATTTCTGGCAAATAGCCCGGGAGGACAAATCCTCCCGGGCAGTGTTTTATTTTTTGTTTCTCTCGCTTAATTCCCTCGGTGTATAAAGGTGTCTCGGAATCCCATCTACCATGACTGGAGACACATCTCCCTGAATCAGCGGCCTTACATAAGAGATGAACTCGCTTGACACATATGTTCCGTCTTTCGTCACCCACTCCGGCGGAACGAGTTTTTCGTCATTGGCAATCTTATGCACATCTTTCACTTCTGTTCCGCACTGATACGGATCGTCAGAAAGCCTCTGCAATACAACCATCTTACCGCTGTCTCCCTCGTCCGCTGCCTTCACAGCCGCACCGCCTACCTGATAAGCCTCTAAGATATCCACACGGGATGCCGCGTGGGATGCCGCTCTCTGGAGCGTGCTGAGCTCGATCGCACGGGTCTTGCAGCCAAGCTCTCCTGCAATATAGCTTGCAAGGTAAGCTGCTGTTCCGGAAAGCTGCTTGTGCCCGAACGCATCTACAAAATCAACGCTGTTGCCAAGCTCGCATACATAATTGCCGTCCTCTGTGCGGATTCCTTCTGATACAGCGACAACAACCGATGTCTTCTTATCCAGAATCTTCTGAACTTTATCCCTAAACTTAACCAGGTCAAAAGAATGCTCCGGCAGATAAATCATATCCGGCCCTTCGCAGTCCTCTCCCTGTGCAAGCGCCGCAGCGCCGGTAAGCCAGCCCGCATTGCGTCCCATGATCTCTACGATGGTAACAATCCCTTTCGCGTACTCCAGGCAGAATCCGTCACGGATGATCTCCTTCATGGAAGTTCCGATGTACTTCGCCGCACTTCCGTATCCCGGCGTGTGGTCTGTAAGCGCAAGGTCATTGTCAATGGTCTTCGGGCATCCTACAAATCTTGTGGGATGGCCGGTAATAATCGCGTAATCAGACAGTTTCTTAATGGTGTCCATAGAATCATTGCCGCCGATATAGATAAACGCCTCGATATCAAGCTTATCCAAAATGGAAAAAATCTTGTCATAAACTTCCCTGTCCTCATGAATCTCCGGCAGCTTATAACGGCAGGAGCCAAGGAACGCCGCAGGAGTTCTCTTAAGCAGCTCTGCGTCAAGCTCTGTCTTGATATGGTCGGAAAGGTCGATATACTTTTCCTCCAAAAGACCCTGCACCCCGTGCAGCATACCATATACTTTATTCGCTCCACGGTCCTTCGCAGTGCGGTAAACACCTGCAAGACTGGAGTTTATCGCCGCTGTCGGCCCGCCGGACTGTCCAACAATAACATTTCGTTTCATAATTCCAATACCTTCCTTCTACTATATGTCTAAAATTTCTCAATAAAGCTATTTTATTATATTTTGTGCCATCTGTCCACTGAAAAATAAAATAGGCCGGCTATTCCTCTTCCATCCTACGTATCTCCTGCTGTGCAAAGATAAATCCCTTCATACACCCGTTTCCGGATGCGTCAAGCACTTCCCCGTCCTCAACTTCCGCCTCTATCTCACAGTGATTGTCACAAATTTCACACCGAATCTGCTCAATCTTCATCCTTCGCCCAGCCGTAAGCATACTTTACGGCTTTCTCCCATCCTTTTATTTTCTTTATACGTGCCTCTTCTTCAATCTGAGGAGTAAACTCCCTGTCCATCGCCCAGTTTTTCACCACTTCCTCCTTGTCCTTCCAGTAGCCGACGGCAAGCCCCGCAAGGTAAGCCGCTCCCATGGCCGTCGTCTCGATGCACCGGGGGCGCTTGACCGGCGCATTGATAATATCCGCCTGAGTCTGCATGAGGAAATCATTGGCACTGGCTCCGCCGTCCACTTTAAGGGCGCTTAAAGGAATCTCCGAGTCAGCCTCCATGGCATTGAGCACGTCATTTACCTGGTAAGCCAGCGATTCCAGCGTAGCCCGGATAATATGGTACTTGTTCACGCCCCGGGTAAGGCCCACGATGGTTCCTCTGGCATACTGATCCCAGTGGGGCGCCCCAAGCCCGGTAAACGCCGGCACCACATAGCATCCATTGGTGTCGCTGACCTTTCGTGCCATGTACTCTGAATCCATGGCAGAATCAATCAGGCGCATCTCATCCCTTAACCACTGGATGGCGGCTCCCGCCACAAAGATAGAGCCCTCAAGCGCATAGTATACTTTCCCGTCAAGCCCCCACGCGATAGTGGTAACAAGCCCGTTCTCGGAAAACACCGGTTTCTCGCCCGTGTTCATCAGCAGAAAACAGCCTGTTCCATAAGTATTTTTCGCATCTCCCGGGCGGAAACAGGTCTGGCCGAAAAGCGCCGACTGCTGGTCGCCTGCCGCCCCCGCAATGGGAATGGCGCCCCCGAGAAAGGAGGAATCCGCATGTCCGTACACACAGCTTGAGGGGAGGGCTTTCGGCAGCATCGCCTCGGGAATATCCATAATCTCCAAGATCTCTTTATCCCACTCCAGCGTATTAATATTAAAGAGGAGCGTCCTGGACGCATTAGAATAATCCGTCACGTGCACCGCGCCCTTGGTCAGTTTCCAGATAAGCCACGTCTCCACAGTTCCGAAAAGCAGCTCTCCGTTTTCCGCCTTCTCTCTTGCTCCCTCCACATTATCCAAAATCCACTTTATCTTCGTTCCCGCAAAATATGCGTCGATAATCAGCCCCGTCTTTTTGCGGAACATCTCCGTATATCCCTTTTTCTTTAGCTCGTCGCAGTATTCCGCCGTCCTGCGGCACTGCCACACAATCGCGTGATAGACCGGCTCCCCCGTAGATTTATCCCACACGACAGCCGTCTCCCGCTGGTTCGTGATTCCGATTGCCGCGATATCCTCCGCTGCCGCCCCAATCTTGTTCATCGCCTCCACCGCCACTCCAAGCTGCGAAGACCAGATCTCATTGGCGTCGTGCTCCACCCAGCCCGGTTTGGGGAAATACTGAGTAAATTCTTTCTGCGCCACACTGCAGATCTCTCCCTTTTCGTTGAACAGGATACTGCGGTTGCTGGTTGTGCCTGCGTCCAATGCCATAACATATTTTGCCATGTATTTTCACCTCTTTTGACCATTATTTCCACCTGGAAAATCTATTATTAACATTGTATCACATATTGGGGCCGTTTCGGTATAATTTTAATATAATCAGTTCTATCATTATATTTTCAAGATATGCCGCGCCAAACTGTTTCAGCTTTAGAGCTGTCACAGAGGGCCTTTCCGATAACCACAAAAATTCTGTCTGGCTGCAAAATGCCTCCATCCTCTCCTTCCACTGCGAAAAATCAGACCATCTGGCAGGCCAGCCTTCCGCCGTAGCTATGCCCATAGCGAGGCAGACGCACCCCGTCACGATAATTATTGTAAAAAACATTTCAAGCAATGTCTTGCCCCGGCTTTCCCCCGGCTGTTCAGATACTTTCCTCCGAAAAACTGAAACAAGCAAAATGAAATCCAATATCACAAAGCAGCCCAATATCCTGTTCATCATGAAGTAATCCCACTTCTTCCCCTCAATCCCTGCAAGATTCTGAAACATCTTCTCCTTTTCCGCCAAGCGCCCTCCTTTTATGCCCGAAGTAAGATGGGTGAGCGCCATCGTCTCCCCATCCTCACTGTCAGAAAGATTCACAACGATAACCTCTGCCGGAAAATCAACAACATCCCTGACCGTATACTCTGTCTCGCCCCAACGAAACTTAAGGCCCGCTGCCCTATCACTCCCAAAGAGGGAAAGAGCGCCTTTCCTGCTGATGATGCAGCCCTCATCATCTTGGTCGCTTAAAAGCGCCGCATTCGGAAAAAGGAGCCTGCTGTCTCCCACTTTCGCAATCACACGGCTCCTGATACTTTTTTCCTCTCCCTTCCAAATCTCTGCCTCAGACTCACTCCACAGCACCACATCCATCATATCAGCCACATTTGCCATGCACTCCTCTGCCTCCTGCCTTGTGATGCCTGAGCCTTTAAGCTCCATTTCACAAACATCGGATAAATGCCTCAAAGCAAAGAAACTGTATGCGGCAGCTAACGATAAAGCTGCGGCCGCACATACAGCTACGCACTCGGCAAAACGCCTTTTATACAGCCTCCTGTCCGCCATCCTGACCACCCTGCCCTATTTTATTCTTTCCTTACCCTGTTTCCTTCCTCAATCTCCCTGCCGGAAGTTATGATAACGTCCATATCGTCTGTGACCGGCCCCGGCGCTACAGCGGCATATTCATTATTCCTGTCCAGAATTTCAACATATACTTTCCGCGCGGACAGCTCATCTCCCAGCACCGTCTGCTTTGTATCTGTAACATAGACAAAATCGCCCTTATCGTCCTGATTAAAAGCGCTTACCGGAATGCAGCAATCATAGTTTTCCGAATAGTCCTCAAAAGAAAGAGAGACATATGACGACAGGCTAAAAATATCCGGCGGCAGATACACTGTAATCTCAAGACATTCCTCTCCCTCTTTCTCAATCTTCCTGACAGAGTGAACCTTTCCCTGATACTCGTTAAACTCCGAATTTTCAAGCCTGCCCTTTATATTCACTTCCGTTCCCCGGGAAATGTACTTTCCTTTCTCCACATCCTCATACACAACGATTTTAAAATCCTCCTGGACATCCGCAATTATAAAAGACGCTGTGGCAGGAGACAACTCTCCCACTGACAATAATACCTCGTCCACAATGCCGCCCGCAGGCGAATGTACACAGTATCCGTTCTTTATATATTCTTTTATCTGCTCTATCTTATCGCCTGTCATGCTTTTTTGAATGTCAAGCTGTTCGGCGGAAGTATTCACCGCCAAAGGCACCGATGCATCCTCCAGCGCGCTCTGTGCGGAGAGAACCTGTTCCTCCCTCTTTGCCAAAGTGTCATAATACGACCTTTCCGCCTCCTTTTTTTCGCGCTCAAGCTCTTTCAGGCCGTTCCCGCCGCTGTCCGCGCTATCCTCCCCGACATCCGGATTTTCTTTATCCCCGTTCCCATTCACCGGATTTTCTTTATCCGTATCTCCCGCATCCGTACCGGTATCCGGATTTTCCTCACTTTCATCCTTCGCATCATTTTCCCCTTTGCTGTCGGGCAGGGCAGGCTCCTCCTTCTTCTCTTTACTGCTTTTTAATGCCTTGTCATACTCTTTCTGGGCCTGTTTCATATCATCCTTCGCCTGCTTTACTTCCCTGTCCGTCGAATCCAGCGCAAGGTTTAGCTGTTTCCTGCTGTTCTTCACTGTCGTACCATGCCTGTTCCTCTCGGCCTGCGCCTCGCTCTTCGCCGTTTTTATCTGCAGGATAAGCTGGTCATATTCATATTCCAGCTCCTTAAGCTGTTTTTGCGTCTTCTCCTTGTCAAGTTTCAAAATCTTTTGACCCTCAGACACTTTTTCCCCTTCCAGAGCCATGATCCTTTCCACAAATAATCCTTCGTCAAGAAATACCGGCCTGCGAAAGCCTGCCGCAACTTCCCCCTCGCTCTCCACGCGGTGGGCAATCTTCATACGTTTCGGCTTGCTTACGCTGACCGTGGGAACCGCAAAGCTTGCCCCGATTCTTGAAATAATCGTCAGCAATATAACCGTACCTGTAAATATTATAAGTATTTTCACTAATTTTTTCTGCATAACTTACTCCTTCGAGATAGTAGAAAGACCTTCCTCAAAATATTTTTGGAGCAGCATAAATATCAGCAGCACAAATACCGACAGGAAAAATGCCATTGCAAATACTACTCCCATCCCATACTCCGCATCCCCCGGCGAAAACAGCGCCAGAGGCCAATAACTCTTGTTCTTTATAAACATAAGGGGCTGTTCTATCATATTCCAATATTCCAGCAGCGCAAGGATGACGCAGGTCACAATTGCCGGAACCGCAACCGGAAGGCTGATCTTACAAAACACCTGAAATTCCGTGGCTCCGTCTACCCGGGCGCTCTCCTTAAGCGCCTTTGGCTGATTGGAAAAGGAATAGTACATGATCAAAACCGGCAGCGCCGAAAATACTTCCGGCAAAATAATCCCTGCCGGGCAGTCAAGCAGATTAAGGTCTTTAAGCACCAGATATTCCGGCAGCATCCTCACCTGAAAGGGCAGCACCGCCACTGCAATATCCGCCACAATGATAACCTTCCTGAGCACAGGCCTTATATTCGTCAGCGCCCATGCCGCGGGAACCGCTATGGCAAGCTGCCCCGCAATAATGCAGATTACGTATGATACAGAATTCCAGAACAGGACATAGAATTCCGGAATATCAAACAAAAGCTCCACATAAGAGACCGCCGTCGGATATTGCGGAAAAAGAACCCATTCTGAAATCTCCATTTCCCCTGTCAGGGAACCGGCAAGCAAAAACAGCAGCGGATAAAACAGCACAAAAATCAACAATAATTTCATCCCTTTCCCCGCTCTTTTCATCCGTCCCGCCTCCTCCCTTTGTCCAGCAGCATAAATACGGCGAGCAAAAACAACAGAATAGAAACCGCGCTCAAAACCGCCCCTGCCGACATCTTGTCTACAGAAAATTCCTTAAACCAGTTGTTGAAAATATGCTGCAGCATATATATGTTCTCATCCGGGTAGCTCCCCGTCATCAGATAAATCTCCCGGAATACTTTGAAGGAATTGATAAACATAAACACAAAGCATATAAACCCTACCTGTTTTAAATTCGGCAGCAGGATGTCTTTTATATACCGGAACTCTCCCGCCCCGTCAAGATATGCCGCATCCTTAAGCTCCAAAGGCACATTGGCAATGCCCGACAGCCAGACAAGCATATAAAGCCCGGTATACTTCCAGATATAGATGAAAAGCAGCTCCTCAAATCCGCTGCTGTCAAACAGGATGCCGCAAAATACCGACACTGCGGCCGCCGGCATGACAAGCGGCAGGATGACGCCCTCCTTTAACCACATGTTCAGGATGCTTTTTTCGCTGAGAAAAACGGCTATGGCAAGAGAGAGCACAAGCATCACAGGTATGCTGATGAGCATGAATTTCAGCGTATTGGCCGCAGCCAGCCGAAACGACTGGCTGCCCATTACATCCATATAGTTTCCGAACCCATTCCACGCCCCGGTCTGTGACTGAAAAAAAGACGAGAGAATCAGCCTCAGAAACGGAACTGCCCAAAAGACCGCAACCCCTGCAATACTTGGCAAAACCAGCAGGACGTTCAGGCATCTCTTACTCATTGAGATAAAGCTCTATGCTCTGGGCGCACTGCTTAACGGCAGCATCAAGCTCCAGATTCCCATTCATATAATCCGCCACCGCATTTAATACCATCCCCCTTATCACAGCATCCTGAAAAGCCGGCGTCTTATAACCTTTTAACCTATCCTTCCACTTCCGGTAATCGTCCTTCTTTATATTGCCTTCCGCTTTTACCACGACCTGTTTCCCGTCACGGTCTTCAATCGCATACTCATAAGATTTTGCATATTCAGATTTAAAAACCTGATCCAGAGACACCTCATTGACCGGGAAACCCTCTTCCAAATCCTTGATCCTCTTCTGCCCCTCTTCGGAGACGGCATATTCAACAAACTTCTTTGCCTCGTCAGGGCTTTTGGCGCTTGCGGAAATTCCAAGGGATGTCTCGGCAAAATACTGTTTTTGCAGCATGTCGTCGAAAAATCCACATTTGATATCCGGATTCTTGGCCCTTAACAGATACGCAAGCTGTATCGCCGGCAGACTCCCAAGCTTTCCTGCCATCAGCTGCGACTCCCCAATGTGCAGCATCATACTTCCATTCTCCATGTTCCCCGGAAAAGCCCCGGCAAGGCTGACCCCCGTTTCCCCTTCAAGCTCCACCGTCCAGTTGTATTCCGAATTGTCATAGATTTTCTTCATGTTTTGGAACATTTCGCCAAGCTCCCCGCCGTCTATCTTCCCGTCTTTCATACAGTCCGGAAAATAATAATAGAACAGCGAGCTGAATATGCTCTCCCCTTCCCACAAATCTACTGCGGCCACGCCTTTTTTCTTGAGCGCCTCAGCCTGCTGGGCAATTTCCTCTAATCCCATGCCTTTTTCTAAAACCTGAGACGTGGCATGAATGTCCAGAAGTGAAAATTTAAGGGGAACCGCCCATATCTTCCCTTCTCTTTCATATGTCTTTGCCACTGCGCTTTCAAGAGGCTGCGAGCTTACAGCGTCCGTAATATCCGCCAGTTTCTTCTGCCTTATATAAGAATCTGCCGGAAGTCCGTCCAGCACCAGTATATCCGGCCCGTCGTCGGCAAATAAGGACACATTCAGCGAACGGACGGCATCTTCAAAAGTCAATCCCATGGACTCATCCGTTCCCGTCTCTGTGTGCACCAGTATATCCGGGTACTTCTCCCGGAACCCATCGATCACCGCCTGCATGGCGCTGTCCTTTTGCAGCATGTATACCGTCAGTTCCTTCTGCTCCTTTACGCTTGCATTTTCATCATACTCATACAGATAGATTGCCGGCCTGGAGCCTTCATAAGACAATACCGCATAAGCGTCCTTGCCTGCCTCCTGGATTTTCTTCAATGTCACATCTGATTTCCCAAACTGATACCGCTCTCCGTCCAGTATCTTTTCCCCGCTTTTTTTCTCTTCATTATAGCGGAATAATCCCGTCTGCCCGAGATAAAGCATTTCCCCTTCACCGCTTGCATAAAGAATCGGAGAAGTCGTCTCATTTCCCATTTTTTCTAAGCAGAAATCCGCAAACGGGTGAAAAGCATCTGCCACCTTTCCCGTATTAATATCATACTGTTCAAGCCCATCCCCGCTCATCCCAAGAAGGACATCATCCGAAACCGCAAAGTCATAGGGCGTTCCACAAGTATCAGCCTCCGGGTTCAGGATTTTCGCACCGCTCTCCTTAAGCTCATAATAATAGCCGTTGATGTCGCAGAAGAACACCCTGTCTTCATAAATGTAAAAATCCGCTATCATGCCGTTATCCCTGACATCCGCAGTAAACGGCCTAAAGTTTCCCTCTTTGTCGATCACGCCGTATGACTTCGGCTCCTGAATCAGATCCACCTCCTGATCCATTTTTTCCAGCAGCCCCTTGTATGCCGCAAATATAACGCTGCCGTCCTCCTTTACCGCCCCGCTAAAGATCATATCTTTTTTTAATTCCTTCGGCAGCGCCGTCATTTCCTCCCACGATTCACCCTTATCTGTAGTCTTAAAGAGAATGCAGTCACTATCCGCCATTGCCGCAAACATTACAATCGCTCCGTCCTTCCCCGCCTGAATATCATAGACGGCTGTTATGTCCTCCGGCAGAACAACCTCCTTTTCAACGTATGTGCCCTTTTCCTTGCCCTGTCCTGCTTTTCCCGCACATCCAGACAAGGAAACTGCCAGGCATATGCCCATAACAAAACTGATTATCCGATATGAAAATTTACGCATAAGCAATCCTCCTCCCGCCACCGTTCCATAATTGATAAACTACTCTTGTTTTGCTGTTTCCAGTCTCTTTATACACCTTCAAGTAGCTTTAAGGTCAAGGAAAACTTACTGTTGAGCTGCAATTTTTTTCAAAAGGCAATATAAAAAGCACTCCAGAAACCCAGAGTGCTTTTCTTTCTTATTTTCAAGAAATATATAACGTGGGCGAGAGGATTCGAACCCCCGACCTTTTGGTCCGTAGCCAAACGCTCTATCCAGCTGAGCTACGCCCACACAGTTGTACCTCTCTACAACAGAACTAATTATATCTCATATTCTGCTGTCTGTCAACTAAAAATTAGAAACAAGATTTTTTTCCTTTCTCTTACTTGCGCGCTCCTCCCTCCCCCCGGCAACTGGCATGTCTCTTTCTTTCAAATCTGGACTTTCCATCACAGCCACTCTCATGCTAGAATATCAATTGCCAGAATACCAATATAAGGAGTTCATATATCATGACAAAAAAAATCGCTGTAATCAACGACCTGTCCGGGTTCGGCCGCTGTTCCCTGACGGCTGCCATATCCGTACTATCCGCTATGGGCGTCTCCCCATGCCCGCTGCCTACCGCCATTTTAAGCGCCCAGACCGGTTATCCCAGCTACTATTGCGGCGACTGCACAGACAAGATGGAGCACTTCCGGCATGAATGGGAGAAGATGGGAGCACAGTTTGACGGCATCTACACCGGGTTCGTGGCAAGCGAGGAGCAGATAAGGCAAATCTTCCGGTTCCTTGGCACTTTCCACAAGAAAGGCAGTTTCCTTCTGGTAGACCCTGTCATGGGAGATGACGGGATTCCCTATGACATGTTTTCCGACACCCTCCTCTCCCTGATGAAAGAGCTTGCCTTTCAGGCAGATATCATCACGCCCAACGTGACGGAGCTTTGCCTTCTCACAGACACGGATTACAGCCGCATCTCGCAGACCGGGCAGTCTCAAGACCTGCTGGTAGAAATCCGCACCCTCGCCCAATCTCTGTGCAGGGGGAGGCTTAAGCACGTCATCGTGACCGGCATCCGGTTCGCGGATGATACAGGCACAAGCCAGATGGGAAACCTCTACGCCACAAAGAATACTTATGAAGTGTTCTCCTTCCCTTACGTAGGCGGCAGCTACTCCGGCACCGGAGACCTTTTTGCCTCCTGCCTGTGCGCCGGAATCGCAAGGGGCGATAATATCCCGTCCACCATACAGACCGCCGGGAAATTTATCGAGCTGGCCCTTACCGACTCTGTGAAAGAGCAGATTGACCGCAACGACGGCGTAAACTACGAGAAATACCTTTCCCTGCTTATGCCATAGCCTGCCAGTCATAAAACACAGGGCGGCAGATCCCGTCTGACCTGCCGCCCTTTCCCGTATTTATCCTAACTTTTCCTTCAAAAGTCTTCCCTACAAAGTCTTTACAAACCGCATAAATGCCTCGCGCCCTTCTTCTGTACACTTATAGACGCCCGCATCCTCAAGAACCTCAACGAACACATTTCCAATCTCTTTTTTCAGGATATCCGTCACATTTTCCTTCGTAACATTGTCATATTCAGCCAGAAATGCCTCTGCCCATTCCGCATGCTTTTCAATCTTTTCATTGCTGCGGATATCCTTGCCCTCGGTGATATATTCCGCCAAAAGCTCAATCTCTTCCTTAAGCCTTGACGGCAGAACCGCCAGACCCATAACCTCAATCAGGCCGATATTCTCCTTTTTGATGTGATGGCGCTTTGCATGGGGATGGTAAACGCCCAGCGGATGCTCCTCGGTCGTGATGTTGTTACGCAGCGTCAGGTCAAGCTCAAAGACTTCCCCAACCTTCCTTGCAATCGGGGTGATCGTGTTATGTGGCTCCCCGTCCGTCTCCGCGAAGATAAATGCCGCCTCATCCGTGTAGCCTCTCCATTTGCCCAGAATATGGTCTGCCAGCTCTATAAGCCTCTTCTCATCCTTGCTCCTGATGCGGAGCACAGACAGCGGCCATTTCACGATGCCGGCCTCCACGTCCTCATAACCCAGAACCGTCACTTCCCTCTCGATGGGAGCCTTCGCCATAGCGAAAGTGTAATGCCCTCCCTGGAAGTGGTCGTGGCTTAAGATGGAGCCGCCGACAATCGGAAGGTCCGCATTGGAGCCCAGAAAATAATGGGGAAACAGCTTGACAAAATCAAACAGCTTGACAAACGCTGCCTTCTCTATCTTCATCGGCGTGTGCTGCCCGTTGAACACGATACAGTGCTCGTTGTAATACACATAGGGCGAATACTGAAAGCCCCATTTGCTGTCGTTGACCGTGATGGGAATGATCCGGTGATTTTCTCTTGCGGGATGGTTCACGCGCCCCGCGTACCCTTCATTTTCCATGCAGAGCAGGCACTTCGGGTAGCTGCTGGCCTTGGCGTTCTTCGCCGCCGCGATAGCCTTCGGGTCCTTCTCCGGCTTGGACAGATTGACCGTGATGTCAATCTCGCCGTAAGGAGAATCCACTTTCCACTTCATGTCCTTCTTTACCCGGTAGCGACGGATATAATCGCTGTCCTGGCTGAGCTTATAGAAATACTCGGTAGCCTCCTTGGGGGATTTCTCATATTTTTCCCAAAAACTTTTCTGCACCTGCGAAGGCCTCGGCATCAGACAGTTCATCAGCCTTGTGTCGAACAGATCCCGGTATACGATGCTGTCCTCGATGATCCCGCGGGAAACCGCCTCGTCAAGAAGGTTCTTAAGCACATCCTCAAGCTCAATGTCCTCCCCGTCAATCTCTATATCCTCATAGCTGTCCTCGCAAAACATTTCTAACAGAAGATTCGTTGTGTAAATGCGCTCGCACTCAGGCACAAGCCCCGCCTGCACGCCGTATTCCACTAATTTTTTAATATTCTCCGATAACATGCCCGAACCTCCTTAACCAAGCTTTCCGGCTCCGTCGCCGATATCTACCACATAGAACTCCGCCTCATGGCCTACTTTTTCAAGATACGCTTTTCCAATCTCCTCCACAAATGTGTCAACCGCGTCATTTTTCACAATGCTCACAGTACATCCGCCGAAACCGCCGCCGGTGATGCGGGAACCGATGACTCCGGGCATCGCCTGTGCAAGGTCAACCAGCACGTCAATCTCCTCACAGGACACCTCGTAGTCATAGCGAAGAGATTCGTGGGAGGCGTTCATCAGCTTTCCGAACTTCTCAATGTCATTGGCTTTAAGAGCCTCCACCGCATTGATAGCGCGCTGGTTTTCATAAACCGCATGTTTCGCCCGTTTCCGGCGAATCTCGTCCTTCACAGCGCCTTTGTGCTCCTCAAACTGCTCTTCCGTCAAATCTCCCAGAGTCTTGATGTCCACAACCGCCTGAAGTTCCTTAAGCGCCGTCTCGCACTCATTTCTCCGGTCGTTGTATGCAGAATTTACCAGACTGTGTTTCACCTTGCTGTTGGTGATGACAATTTTCGCATCCGGCAGTTTCACAGGGGCGTACGTGTAATTGAGCGTATTCGTATCCAGGAAAATCGCGTTGTCCTTCTTTCCCATAGCGCTGGCAAACTGATCCATGATACCGCAGTTGCACCCGTTAAAGTTATTCTCCGCATCCTGCCCGATAAGCGCGATATCTACCATGGAAACGTCAAATCCAAAAGTATCCTTTAAGATCACGCCTGTCAGAACTTCTAATGACGCAGAAGAAGATAAGCCGGAGCCGTTGGGAATATCACCGTAGATCAGGATATCCATGCCATGGGCCATCTTAAAGCCCCGCTTTTCAAATGCCCATATAACTCCCTTCGGGTAATTGGTCCAGGATGCCTCTTTCGTCGCCACGATCTCATCAAGGCTTACCTCCACGATTCCCACAGAATCAATATTGACCGAATAAAGCCTGAGCATCCTGTCCTCCCGGTCTCTTACGATACCGTAGGTTCCCAGGGTGAGGGCGCAGGGAAATACATGCCCTCCGTTATAATCGGTGTGCTCCCCAATAAGGTTCACGCGTCCGGGCGCGAAATATGTACGGACCTCGCCGCCTTCCCCGAAAGTTTCATAAAATGTCTTAATCAGCTTTTCTACCATTTTATCGCTCTCCTTTTCGTTTTATAGCCGAACTGCTAAATTTGCCTTGCAAGAAGTTCTCCCTTGCTTTATGATTATAATGATAATGAGAATAAAGCTTTCGCGCAATAAGAATATTGAACTTTTTTATAAGGATATTGAGGGAATTTGAATTATATATGGAAAAGGAATTACAGATTATGGAAAAAACGCAGATTAATACCGAGAAGAACCAGAAAGAGATCAAAAAGCATGGGGATTACAGTTTTCCGGTGGAAGTCAGCATCGAAACAATCCAGTCTTATGAGCAGGGCTCTTTCCTGTGGCACTGGCACCCGGAAGTGGAGCTTACGTGGATCATGTCCGGCGCCATCGAATACCGTGTCAACAACCAGAGCTACATCCTAAAAGAAGGCGAAGGGCTTTTCGGCAACAGCAACACCCTCCACTCCGGTTACATGAAAGACGGGCAAGAGTGCACTTATCTCTCCGTCACCTTCCATCCCAGGTTCCTCTACGGGTATGAAAACAGCATCCTGCAGACAAAATATATTGATTTCATCACATCAAATGACAGCTGGCCTTCACTGAAACTTGAAAAGCATGTAGCATGGCATCAGGAAGTCCTTGACCAGATAAAAGGGCTTTACCATCTGTCATTAGAAAAAACAGCGGACTATGAACTTACGGTCCATATCATGCTCATGCAGATTTTCAGGAAACTCTATCATTATTTTTCTAACCTTCCTGAAAAGCAGCGGCATCCTCAGAAACACCTGCAAAGGCTCAGGGATATCGTCTCCTTTATCCAGAGCAATTACAGCCAGGACATCACCCTGGACGACGTGGCGTTCCATGTGAACATCTGCAAAAGCGAATGCTGCCGTTTTTTCAAGAAACATATGAATATGACGATTTTTGAATATCTGCTGTTTCTGCGTGTGCAAAACAGCCTCGCATTTTTAAAAGAAGGCGAAACCATTACAAAAACTGCAGGGCTTGTTGGATTTTCAAGCCCTGCATACTACGGACAGATTTTTAAAAGGTATATGAAATGTACTCCAAAAGAATACCGCGACAGCATCATGAACGGATAATAGCAAAAAATAAAATTTAGGTATTCCATTTTGATGATAATGTGTTATACTAAGCAAGTGTGGAGACGTACCGAAGTGGCCGTAACGGGGCTGACTCGAAATCAGTTTACCGGTTTTGCGCCGGTACGAGGGTTCGAATCCCTCCGTCTCCGTGTTCCCAAAATATGGAAACTCCTGTGTTTATCAGGGTTTCCTATTTTTTTGCAGAGACATAGTATGCTTTTTCGCTCAAAATGCCTGAACTTTCCCTTCCACATACTTTAAAAATGCCTGCATGAACTCTTTCCTCCGAGCCTTGCTGACCATAACCTCAGACCCCTCTTTCAGGTATACCTGCGTTCCGTCTATCCTCTGGATCTCCTGCATATTGACAATATACGCGGAATGGCATCGGAAAAAGGGCTGTTTCCATAACAGTGTCTCATAATATTTCATCTTCCTGTACACCGTATAAGTGTCTGTCCTTGTATGGAGCCTTACATTTCGTCCATAAGTTTCAAGGTACAGGATGTCACAAAATTCAAACAGCACTTTTCCTTTATCCGTCCTGTCCCAGAAACGGTTGGCATCCTTATCATTGATCTGATAGATCATCCGGTTCATTTTGTTTTTAAATTCTCTATAATCCAGTGGTTTCAACATATATCCGGCTGCATCAACATCATACCCTTTTACCGCATATTCAACGTGCGACGATATAAAGATGATCTTAACCTTTTGGTTAAATCCCCTTATCTTCCCTGCCATCTCTATGCCATCCTCGTCAGCCAGGACAACATCCAGAAAGATAAGGTCTATATCATTCTCACGCTCAATCACATCCATCATTGATTCCGCACGCTGGCAGGTAAATATTGAATAATGGTTCTGCGTTTCCTGTTCATACTGTTTCAAATATCTGATCATTACCTTCACAAACCAAGGCTCATCATCACATATTAATATCTTCACCTATCCCACCATATGTTTCCTTCTTCTTTTGTACCAGAATATCAGGTATCTCAGGTTCTCCCCCGAACAGCAGGCACGGCCAGTCTCTGGCAGTCAGAAATACTGCCGACATCGCAAGCATGACCGTCGTTTTTCCCAAAATATTGCTCATTGCCAATTTCATACTGTTAATTCTTCTTTTCATCGTATAACACCCTTCCTATCATAAACATAATTTCAGCCCAAAAAATACCCGCCAATCCAAAATAAGCCATTGAGCCAGAAAGCAAAGCGAAACATCCAAGCAAAGCGTAAGCCATGGCCAGAGTCTTTATCTTCCTTAGCCTTCTTATCTTTTGGGGAAAAGGATTCCTCGGCGTGCCCAGGGGCGCATATTTTACAAGAAATACCGTCAGCGCCAAATCTACAGCTAAAAGATACTCCAAATGCATCCCAGCAAAGCCCTGCAATAAGATTACGCTGCTGAAAGCAGCAATCGTGATGCCAAGACATCCTTTCAGCGTTTTCGCGTGAAATCCGCCGGAAAATCCCTTTAATGAGCAGAACGACACTAAAAACAAAATGCTCTCAAAGAATCGGCGGCTTATGATTCCCAACCCCAAAACCACAGATAAGTTAAACAAGGTAGACACCAGTATCCTACTCCCAAACGCAATCACTTCACCCATTTCTTTTGTCTTATCGGCGTCTTTTGCATTATTTTGAATAAAATCGGAAAGACGGCTGGATAACAATTCAATCATTCATTTTTACCTCTGCAGAAATATGCTTAGATTCTACACCTCATGTATGGAAAACATTTCCCAAATGACTAATCCGTCCTTTTTAACGCTTAATCGGGATTATAATATTCATTTTAAATACATGGTCCTTAACTTCATAATTAAACGTACCGCCGTACTTATCCAACGAATCCTGTATGCATCCCATCCCCAGGCCGTGGTTCTTATAGTCCTTCTTCTGCGTCGGTAGGAACTTTGTATTTGCGGATTCCAGTTTTGTGGAATTCTCACTTTTGATCACAAGAAAATCATTGTAGCTGTCCGCAAACATTTTAATGTATTTCTCACCTTCGTACCGCTCACACGCCTCAATCGCATTGTCCAAGATATTCCCGAAGATTACACAGACATCTATCAGATTCATAAAGCTGCCGTCTGATAAGTCCATGCTGCATTCAAACCGGATCTTCCCGGCCTCACAGCTCTTTTTCTTTTCATCTACCAGCAGGTCAAGAACTTCGTTCCCGGTATACGTCTTCCGGTCAAATTCCGTAAAATACTCATTCAGCGATACTAGGTACTTCTCCCGCAGGCTGTCATTCTCCAATTGCCCCGCAACCAATACATGGTTCTTCAAATCATGATACACTCTCCGCATCTGTTTCTTATAATCGCTGATCTGCTTATAATACTCCGTCTGAAACTGGGCCTTTTTGGAAAGCAGCTCGATTTCCCTCTTCTGCGCCTCCATCGTATCCCTCTGCCTGATAAATACAAAAAATCCGATGATAAAACCATAGATCATAACGATGTTCACCACAAAAGCAATCTGGAAAACGGCATAATTCGTCTTTTCCATCAGCATGCAGGATACAATAAAATAGAGATAGCCTAAAATCGCAAGCAAGACCAACACGCTCCAGCCAAGCCTCTTCACTATCTCTCTATGTGTCTCCCTTATACTGTTGATAAAATTCAGAAAAATCAGTTCAATGCTGCGGGCTATCAATAAAAATGCCGCCCAAAAGAACACCGTCTTCATCCGCTGTTCCAGCGCATTGCTTTTCTGCTGGAACATTAGAATAACCGATACGGACAGTTCCGCCAGTATGGCAGAACACATGAGTTCCGCGCTCCTGGCTGCCGCCGCTTTTACCGGAACCCTGTAAAGAATCCAGGTTATCCCGATGTAAAAAAGCAGGCTCATGAAGACTCGTTCATGGAATGAATCCATGCCGTTCTTATTCATAAACACCGTCAATGCTGCCATTCCGAAAAAGCAGGCTGCCTGCACCGCCGCATATCCCTTGCGCCTGTCAAGCCTCCTGTTAAACCAGAATAAAATCAACGTATCAATGAAACAGCTTACTATTATTTTCATCATATGTATGCTCCATTTTAATCCATTAACTTTCCAATCTCTTTCTCCAATGTCTTCACGATCTTTACAATAGCACTTCTTTCTTTTTCGGTCCTCGCCTCGATTGACAGGTTATACTGAGTCTTTGGGCTAAAAGTTAAGCTGTCTTTCAGCAGTTCATCCAGGGATGTGTCCAGTACATTCGCAATGCAGATAAGCAGCTCGACGCTTAACTTCGTGCTGCCTGTCTCCACATGCGAGATATGCTGCACAGAATATTCTGTCAATTCCGCCAGCTCGCTTTGTGTATACCCTTTGTTTTTCCGTGCCTCCCGGATGCGGGCTCCCAGCATCTCATAATCCATATTGTACATCCTCATACATCTACATTTTTATTTGCGTCTTTCTGCCGCAGGTGACATGTTTCTGACAAATCCCCACATCCCCCGCTCCATATGAAGTTTAATCAGCGCCTGCTAATCTCTTGCTGCTTACTTCGTTTCAGGTAATTATAATTTTATTAAGAAATGAATTTATATGGAATATACTGCATGGAGAACCATTATCTCTATAGTTTAAAAAGCTGTAGGTCTTACTCTACAGCTACAATCCTTTCAGCACAAAAATCCCCGCAGGAACTGTGAAATAAATTCTTGCGGGGATGTTATTATCTTTTTATTTTTCGTATCTTTTACCAGTCTGTATATATATCAATCGTACCAGATGCACAGCCTGTATCGTAGACTTTTCCTGCTCCAAGGGATGTCTGCACTACCGTTCCTTTCGGATAATCGCTGCTTGCAACGCAAATATACCCGTCCGCATCTCGAATCGTGCCGTCTGACGCTATATGCCTTCCCGGAATCTTAAGGCCGCCGCCCGGCAGCACCTTCTGGGAATAGTAAGTCTCTCTGTGTCCGTTAAAATAATTCACGCCTTTTTTCTTCGTAAGGACACCGTTTCCTGACGGCATGTCATATCCGCCGCCCGATGACGGAGTCTTGCTTGTCTGGGCAGCCTTTTCTTCTTTCTCCTTTGCCTCCTGCGCCGCCTTTTTCACTGCTGCCTCCCGCCGTTTCAGCTCTTCCTCTGCCGCTTTTCTTGCCTCTTCATCCTTAATCTTCTTGATCTGCTCACGCAGCGATTCAATGTCCGCCCCTGTCTGATCAGCTTTTGCCTGCAATTCTTTCTTGCGCGTACTCAGCTTGGCTTTCATATCTTTCTGGGACTTCTGCTCTTTTGTCAAATGTTTCTCCTGATCCGCAATCGTCGTCTGAAGCTTGTGCAGCTCCTCCAGCTTTTCCCGGTCATATTCGCTGATATTCTGGATAAAATCAAGCTTATTCAGAAAGTCGCTCATATTCTGCGCTTCGCATACAACTTCCAGGAGCGAGGCACTGTCGTTCTCATACATATATTTGATCCTGACCTTCATCTCCTCGTACTGCTCGTTTTCCCGATGCCTGGCAATTGCAAGCTGTTCTTTTGTCTTCTCAATCTCGCCCTGTGTCTCTTCTATCTTTTCCTCAGTATCGGCAATCTCGCTTCCGATATCAATAATCTCCTCATTAATATCACTCAGCTGGTTCTTCAGCTCTGACGACTGGTTCTCCATGCTCTCCACATCCCCGGCTTTTACCGTAAGGCAAAAGCACAGAACAGCCATTGCACAGATACAGAGCGTGCCTGTCCATATCCTTTTACTTGATTGAATCTTCATACTCTTCCTCCACATAACAACTAATAGTATTACGCTATTTAGTTCAGGAAATTATCTATAATAATTCCTTCTGCTTCTTCCTCTGTCATACCCATTGTACGCAGCTTGACTAACTGTTCATCATTGATTCTTCCAATTGCCGCCTCATGGATGATAGCAGCATCTAAGTGCCTTGCATTTATTTCCGGAATTGAACTTACCTCTGCCTTGTCCATAATGATGGAATCACATTGTACGTGTGCCCGGCATCCTGCATTTCCCACCGCTTTCGGATGAAATGTCTGTTTCGAATTCCCCTTCGCCACAGAACGCGATACAATCTGTGCAGAACTTCTCTCTCCGTTTAACTGTACCTCCATATTGGAAACCGCCGTCTGGTCATCATGCGTCATCAGCTTTTCTACCACAAACAGTTTCGAACCTTTTCCCATGAAAATGTTTGTCTCCCTCTTAGTCGAGTCTACACCTTTAATCTGTGCAGTGTCAAGGGTAAATACCGATTCTTCTTCCATATAAATATTGGTAACCGGATTCAGCACCCTCGCCCCCGTTCCGTTTCCTTCACCGTAATGTTTCTCCTCATAACGTACATTTGCGCCGTTTGCCACATGAAAAGAGTGAATCCCGTCATGGCGGCTCTCATTGCACCCGCTGTTGTGAATCCCGCACCCGGCTACAATCGTTACTTCCGCGCCTTCCGCTATATAAAAATCATTGTACACTACATCTGTCATGCCCGATGCGTCTACGACAACAGGGATATGCACCTGCTCGCCTTTCGCACCGCCGTCAATATATACATCGATCCCCGGCTTGTCTTCCTTTTTCTTAATCCTGACATGTTCACTGTCTCCGTGGCACAGCGCGATACCATTGTGCCGGAGATTAAATGCCCCGTCCTGGGAAAATCCCTTCCCGTCAATCTGCTCCAATATCTTCTGCGTAATCTCGTCTAATGTCATCATCGCCGCCACCCTACTCCCTTTCCAGGCAGACACAGCTATCCGCCGTATTTATCAATTTCGGAAGCATCTCTTCTGCGTTCCCGATAGAACCGACCTTTCCGCCTTCAATCACCATGATCCTGTCCGCCATGCGGATAATCCTCTCCTGGTGGGATATAAGTATCAGGCTCTGCTCCTTCTTCTTATGAATCGCCTCAAATTGGCGCACAAGCATGGAAAAACTCCAGAGGTCAATCCCCGCCTCAGGCTCGTCAAAAATGCACAGCTTATGCGTCTTTGCAAGCACGGTCGCAATCTCAAGGCGTTTCATCTCTCCTCCCGAAAGCGTCCCGTCTACTTCCCTTGTAATGTATTCATTGGCACAAAGCCCCACTGCGCTCAACATCTTGCAGCACTCTGGCTTAGACAATTCCTTCCCCGCAGCAAGCGATAAAAGACGGATGACCGTCATGCCCTTGAATCTGGGCGGCTGCTGAAAAGCAAAGCCAAGCCCCGCATTAGCCCTGTGGTTAATGTCATAAGAAGTGATGTCTTCACCGTCCAGTATAATCTGCCCGCTGTCGGCTGTTTCAATTCCCATCAAAACCTTCGCCAGAGATGATTTCCCTCCGCCGTTTGGCCCGGTGATGACAAGCATCTCGCCGTCATCCACTTGAAAACTTATATCTTTAACAATATTTCTCTCTATTCCATTTTCATTGACTTTAAATGTCAGGTTTTTCACTTCAAGCATAATAATTGCTCCTTTCCAACCATAGTACATTATAATCGAAAGAGCGAATTTACGCAAGTGGCATACGAATTTATTGTAAATTACGCCTGTTTGCCAGGAATCGAAGCAATCTACAAGCATCTTCAAGACAAGTTCCTGCATCCGCTCCAAATAAAATTTCCGCCCATATTTCATCCATTTTCGTTATTGACGGTTTGTTTAAATCTAAGAATCTAATATTGGAAACTTCATCCTGTATCTTTTGGATTTCTGACGGGGAGATATCAGCAAACACCGGTACATGCGTAGTAATAATATCTCCCACTTCCCCTTTTCTTACTCCGGCATGGTTCTTGCACATCACTTCACATTCCAGCTGGTAAAAAACTGTCGTCATATAAGATGCCGCAATCTCCGCCTCATCCATAGACGGATATGTGAATACAGCAAAGGAAGATACTTGGCGCTGTCATATGCAAAAATTCCATCAAAATCCACCTTATTTGCTTCTATACAAACCTGTTCAACATCATCATGGAATTTACGGATATCATACTTGATTTCAGATCTCCTGACTGCCTTGAAAGCTCCACGTATATATTCATACATCAACATTGCCATGCTGCTTTTCCATCTTTTATCATCAGCGGCGGCAGTATTCATATAAGACAGGAACTGATCTAAAGTAGTCAGGTACTGATACTTGTCCTTTTTAAATTTATCAATCAATTCGGCAAATGCCGCCGCAAGTTTCTTTACAATCGTACTCTCATCATCCATGGAAAAATCACATATACTTTCCATGCCCGGCGCGAGTATTTGCTGATATACCCTCGGCTTTGAAGTATCATACCGGAAACTTATCAGTTTTTCTAAGTTCGTTAAAACATAGAATGACTTTTCATTTTGCGGATGATTCATCTGCACATACGACTGGGCCTGAATTTGATAGCGTGTACTTTGCACATCCGCGGGAGTTCTCTTCACTTCAATAACGCAAAGATACTTTTGTGTATGGATATTTCTGATAACATAATCCATCTCCAGCTTTTCCACATACTGATGATGCAAAACTTCATATTCACGGCTCAATCCCAGACTCTTTAGCGCCTGTTTAAGCGCCTCTTCGCACAGCGGATGAAATGTTTTTACTTCCGAATCTGCATAACTAATCATTCTTTTCTCTCCATCTACGTACTTTTTTAACTCTTTCGCCATGATCTCCGCCAGCATCGGCGGAACCGCATTTCCAACAATCAGATTCCGCCCTTGCTTACTGGATGAAACAATAACATATGAATCAGGAAATGCCTGTAACCGTAACGCTTCCCGGACAGTAATCAGCCGGTCTTCTCTATAGTGTATATTACACCCGACATTGGGTCTGTTGAAATATGTATTAATTGTATATGACGGTTCATCCGGCTTCATCCGGCCATAGCATGTCGTATGCCCGCCATCCCTTTGCAGACGCCTTATCCGGCCAGACGCCACCTCAGACGGAATATCCATATAATTCCCGCCGGGTTTTACATGGCTCACAATAAACTTATCCAGTTCGCTCATCTGAGGCACAAAGTGCTCCGTAACCTCTCTCCCGCCGCGCATCCTCTTCTGATATTCTGTCCTGGGCATTTCTGAATAAACTGCTCTGCCATTCTCATTGCAAATCGCCTTTGGGAGATCGTCCAGCGCATCTTCTGCACTGACATATTTCTTTAGGCCATCTCCTGATTCATTGTGTGTAGCCGGAGGAAACAAAAATTTTGCCCCGCCTTTTAGCCCCACAATAATAACTCTTTTTCTTCTCTGCGGAACACCATAGTCCGCGGCATTCACCACCTGTGTTGTTATCGTATAGCCGATTTCCCGAAACGCTGTCTTCAATAAGCTGATGACCTTTTCCCCTTTGGCATTTTTTGCAGACAAAAGACCTGTTACATTTTCAAACAAAAACGCCTTTGGCTTTATTTCTTTTATGATACTGATATATGTCCATACCAATTTGCCTCTGTCATCATCTGCATTTCTGTTTCCAGCAAGAGAAAAGGACTGGCATGGCGGCCCGCCAATAACAATGTCAGCATGGGGAATATCCTTCACATCAATTTTATTTATATCTTCGCATATAATATGCTCACCAATGTTTGCCTTATAAGTATTGACCGCATTTTGGTTGTTATCTATTGCCCAGATTATTTTAAATCCTGCTGCTTTAAAGCCCAAATCTAAACCGCCACCACCGGAAAAAAGACTAACTACCTTCGCTGCCACTACTCTTTTCCCTCCAGTCTGAATTTCCTAATCTTTTCATACATAACCTCAATCATGTTGAATTTCACTTCTGAATATTTGGATATACAATCTGTTATTTTTACAATATTACGTTTCTCATTTGCAGTCGCCAATTCTTTTGCAAGATTAATAAGCTGAGTCTTGTCATCGTCAGAAAAGAGCGTTATATCCGGGAGCCTGAGCGCCTCAATATCATACCTCTGGAGTTTCAGTAATCCTGCGCCATATTTTTTTCCGCTTTTTTCCAACTGATAATATGTAAAATAATTATTCAGCAGGGCCAGCATCAAATATTCGTCAATCTTCGGCTTGATAATGTAAAAATTGTCGCGCACCAGGCATCCTAAGTCGTTCATTATAAATTTCATATCATTGCGTACAATATAGCCAAACACAATACCTTTACTATCTATCGGACGGATTCCATACCAGTTCTCACTTTTTTGCATTTTTTGAAACAAAGTTTTAGGTTTCTTTTTATCATGTATTGTTTTCTTCCATCTCTCAAGATACTTTTCCACTCCATCTGGTACATTCCCGCAATCCTGAATATACAGCAAGTTGCCCTTGACCGCCCCCTTCGTTCCGTAACCTGTTATCGATTTGGGGCTGGATATGATCGGCAGCAGACACTTCCGGGCTTCTTCTTCTTTTATTGACGGATTTATATACATTGCATTGCACCCCGTAGTAAGCCCCCGCCGGACAGAAGCATACCTCGAAAACGGAATGTCAAATTCCACTTCCCCGCAGTCAAACGTTTTTGCTTTTTCACGCATACTGCCATCTCTTGTTTCTAAATATATGGTCTCAGTTTTATGCTCAATTTTTCCTTTCTTCAGCTTTAAAATTATAACTTCCACCAAAGCTGATTTTTCAAATACATCTCCTGATATATGCACTTGTTTCATTATGGTTGCACATGAATTCAATACCTTTTGGAAAGCCTCTCCACCCCTGGCATCCATCCAGCTGCTTGGGAAGATAACTACCAGCTCCCCATCCTCTTTGAGCAAATCCAATGCTTTAAAAATGAAATACATATACATGTTTGCGCTGCCTGGCAATTTTTTATATATTTTGTTTTTTCTGAGTTTTGCCTTAGTAATTCCTAACTGTTTCAAGTCATCTATTTTTTCCTGCCTTATGTAAGAAGGATTCATAATAATCCCGTCATATCTCCTTGTGCCGGCGACTTTTAAGAAGTCACTGTTATAAAGGTGGAACTTTGGATACTGCACCTTAACATTTTTATATAATTCTTTATCAATTTCATAACCTTCAACATTTGTAAAACCCCGTTGCATGACCATTTCTAAAAACACCCCTGCGCCAAAGCAGGGATCCAAAATAAGCGCATCTCTTTCCACTTCAAACATCGATGCCATATATGCTGCAACCGCTCTATCCGTAAACACTTGCCCTAAATCCATTATCTATTATCCTCACACTCTTTCTCACCGTGTCTTTTGTCGCAATCATGTAATAAGTAAAACAGATTATAGCACAAACGTTCTGGTATCTCAATGCATTTTATTAAATAAAACAGCGATCTTAAATTCTATTTTGTTGATTTATGTCTTATCAATCGATATAATGCCATCAAAATCAGAATTACTGCGGAGGATAGATACTACGGGGAGTTGCTGCACTAAGCTAATCGCAGTTCCTGGAGCATCAATCAACGCAAAGGAATATCCATGTTAGTCATAAGATCAATTTAAAAAAAGAACCCTTCAGTGGGCAAACAAAATTTGTAGTCATTGATTTGACAACTTAAGGACAGCGGCTCAGCCATTGTCCTTTTTATTTAATCTTATTGCCAAGACAAAAACTCCGCAGGAAAAACCTGCAGAGTCTGTTTTTGAATTTGTAAATTCCCTTGTTTCCTATCTCTTGCATAGATACTATGCAAGAGCATCCCTGATAAATGGCAATGCATATAGTGTGTCCGGATCAATATCAAGACATGTTGTGTTATCCCAATTCCCACTGATATCCCACGCAAGTGTATCGTTCATCACAGTACATCTGTCCATAAATATTTCAATTTCCTTTAAGCAGCAAAAAGCCTCTTTCTCAATCATCTGCGACATATCATAACGTACAATCTTTCCATCTTCAAAATATACATATACGGAATAATCTCGCATTGGCACAACCTGTACCACCTTTGGAAACATACCCTCACCTCCGTTACACTAATGGATTAATTCTGTTCAATGGTTTTCCATCCTTTGATAATTCCCAATTCTGCATTAATTCATCCTGATGCAGAACGCACCATGCCAAAATCAATTTTAACTGCCTTGACGGTAACGCTCCCTTAATCACTCTGGCCTCATCAATTCTAATAATTGCCTTATTCCCATTATATTCAGCGTGAAAATGCGGCGGGTTATGGTCATCATAGTACATAGTTACCCGTATTCCGTAAAACAATGAAATCTCCGGCATTTCTTAATTCCCCCATTTTTTAAGTTCAATATAAGTATATCACAATTCATTCCATAAAATAACCCACAAACAAAATCTGTCTGTGGGTTTTCTGTCTCTTTTCTGTTCGTAAATAACTGCCTATCGCTTGCTGAACTTAGAATCCCGATTTTTCACAATGTCATTAACTTAAGGAATCTTTTACATTTTGAATGGTAAAAGGTTCCTTTT
>OFGO01000265.1_pt1 | contig 51699 bp, 44 predicted proteins | sample 1521761 | NCBI WGS metagenome assembly OFGO01 (sample SAMEA3504128, study PRJEB24116) | mouse gut metagenome | biome: mouse gut; feature: mouse-associated habitat; material: faeces | place: Denmark | collected 2011
GCGAAGTCCACCCAGGCCTGCAGCCCGCTGCGGCTGAATGCGGCGCCGGTGGGATTGTTGGGAGAACAGATATAGAGGATATCGGCCCGGGCTTCTTCACAGGGTTCGGGCAGGAAGCCCTTTTCCTCGTTTGAAGACAAATGTATAATCCTTCTCCCCGCGAGAAGATTGGTATCCACATACTCCGGATATGCCGGCTCTATCACCATAACGCTGTTATCCCGCTCAAACAGTTCAAGAATATCGCCGAGATCGTCGCAGGCGCCGCTGGAAACAAAGATTTCATGCTCGTCCATCTCAACGCCCCCATCCCGATAGTGCTCCGCAATGGCTTTCCGAAGCGCAGGATCGCCAGCCTCCGGCATATACCCATGGAAAGTGGCCGCCCTCCCCTGATCCTCAACGGCAGCGTGCAGTGCCTGAATCACCGCCGGACAAAGGGGCAGGGATACATCCCCCACGCCCATTTTAAGCACCTTTTTACCGGCGTTTGAGATGAGATATTCGTTTGTCTTTCTGTAGATGGTGTTAAACAGATAGGCTTCTTTTAAGTCCCCGTATCTTGTATTAGGCTTCAGCATTGTTTGGCTTCTCCTTCTTACATATAATCTTTATTTCTCTTTCTCCGATAACCGCCGTTCAAACCGATCCTTTCTGGTATCGGAGGGTATTTCTGTGGGATACTCTCCGCTGAAGCAGGCATTACAGTAATTGCAGCTGCCGGTCAGCAGGGAAAGCTGTTCTACCGGAAGATAGCCCAGGGAATCCGCACCGATCCTGCGGGCGATTTCGTCAGTGGTATATTGGCAGGCGATCAGATGCTCTTCCGAGTCAATATCCGTTCCGTAGTAGCAGGGATGGAGAAACGGCGGCGAAGAGACCCTCATATGGATCTCTTTGGCGCCCGCTTCCCGCAGCAATGTCACGATACGCCCGCTGGTTGTCCCCCGTACAATGGAGTCGTCGATCAGCACCAGGCGTTTGCCCCTCACCGCATCTTCTATGGCGGAAAGCTTGATCCTCACTTTATCAAGACGGTCTCCCGGCGCGATGAAGGTTCTGCCCACATACCTGTTTTTCATCAGTCCCATGCCGTAGGGAATACCTGACGAACGGCTGTACCCCAGCGCCGCGTCCAGTCCGGAATCCGGCACCCCGATCACAAGATCCGCTTCTACAGGATGGGTTTTTGCAAGAATGGATCCGGCCCTTACTCTGGCTGCATGAACCGAAACGCCGTCGATGACCGAATCGGAACGGGCAAAATAGATATACTCGAAAACGCAGAGCTTTTTCTGCTGTCTGCCGCAGTGTTCCTTTCGGGAGACAACGCCGTTTCTGCTGAAGACAAGGATCTCTCCGGGTTCCACATCCCGGATCACCCGGCCGCCCACCGCCTGGATGGCGCAGCTCTCAGAGGCTGCCACATACATTCCGTCGCTTGTCTTTCCGTAGCAGAGAGGCCGGAATCCATACGGGTCTCTGGCGCAGATCAGCTTTTGGGGCGACATCACGATCAGGGAATAGGCGCCGTCCAGTATGTCCATGGCGCTGCTGACGGCATCCTCTATGGAGCTTGTTTTCAGGCGTTCCTTTGTAATGATATAGGCAATGGTTTCGGTGTCGCTTGTGGTATGGAAAATGGCGCCGGACAGCTCAAGCCCGCTGCGCAGTTTTGCCGCATTGGAAAGGTTTCCGTTGTGCGCCAGCGCCATCCTGCCTTTTTGATGGTTGACCTCAATGGGCTGGCAGTTATTTCGGTTCGTCCCTCCGGTGGTGCCGTAGCGCACATGCGCCACTGCCATCTGCCCTTCCGGCAGACGGGACAAGGCCTCTCCCGAAAAGACTTCGCCCACCAGCCCCAAATCCTTATGGGAGGCGAACAGGCCGTCGTCATTGACTACGATCCCGCAGCTTTCCTGCCCCCTGTGCTGAAGCGCATACAGACCATAATAGCATATGCCTGCCACATCGCGGATATCGGGAGCCATCACGCCAAACACGCCGCATTCTTCACGGATACTCATATCCTACCTCCCATGGCTTTCTCAAATGCCGCTCCGATAAATCCCTTGAACAGGGGATGGGGCCTGTTGGGGCGGCTCTTAAACTCCGGGTGGTACTGTACGCCCACATAGAACGGATGTTCGCCAAGTTCCACCGTTTCCACAAGCCTGCCGTCAGGAGAGGTTCCGCTGACGATGAGCCCCGCCCCTTCAAAAGCTTCCCGGTACGCATTGTTGAACTCATAGCGGTGTCTGTGCCGTTCCCTGATGTCCGCGGCGCCGTAGCAGCGCGCCATTGTGGTGCCCGCCTTGATGCTGCAGGGATACGCGCCCAGACGGAGGGTTCCGCCTTTGTCAATGGCATCGCTCTGTCCCGGCATAAAATCGATCACCTTATGCCTGCACAATTCGTCGAATTCCCCGGAGTTGGCATCCCTCATGCCGAGAACGTTCCTGGCGTATTCGATGACGGCGATCTGCATGCCGAGGCAGATTCCCAGATACGGAATTTCCCTCTCCCTGGCAAACCCCACCGCCAGGATCATGCCTTCCACGCCCCGGCTGCCGAAGCCCCCGGGCACCAGAATGCCGTCCAGTCCCCCCAGTTTTTCTTCCACGGTGTCTGCCGTGATTTCTTCCGAGTCCATCCAATGGATGCGGACATGGGTATTGTGGAAATAACCTGCATGGGAAAGCGCTTCCGCAACCGAGAGATAGGCATCGTGCAATCCCACATACTTGCCCACAAGCCCGATGTCCACATAATGGGGCCTGGCCTTGATGCGCTCCACCATCTCCTCCCATTCCGCAAGCTCCGGAGCGGGCGCTTCTATCCCCAGCTCACGGCACACAACGGAAGAGAAGCCCGCCTTTTCAAGCATCAGGGGCGCTTCATACAGATTGGGCAACGTCCTATTCTCGATGACACAGTCCGGCTTCACATTGCAGAACATGGATATCTTCCTGAAAATCGACTCCTCCAGCGGCTCATCGCAGCGCAGCACCACAATGTCCGGGTTCACGCCCATCCCCTGCAGCTCTTTCACCGAATGCTGTGTGGGTTTCGATTTGTGTTCACCGGAGCCGCCCAGGAAGGGCACCAATGTCACATGAATGAACAGGCTGTTCTCTCTGCCTGCCTCCAGAGAAATCTGCCTTGCCGCCTCGATAAAAGGCTGCGACTCGATATCGCCTATGGTGCCGCCGATTTCGGTTATGACCACATGGGCATTGGTCTTCTTTCCCACACGGTAGACGAACTCCTTGATCTCATTTGTGATATGCGGAATCACCTGCACGGTGGAACCGAGGTACTCGCCCCGCCGTTCCTTGTTCAGCACATTCCAGTAGACCTTGCCGGTGGTGAGATTGGAGTATCTGTTCAAGTCTTCGTCGATAAAACGCTCATAATGTCCCAGGTCAAGGTCGGTTTCGGCTCCGTCCTCGGTGACATATACTTCTCCGTGCTGATAGGGGCTCATGGTTCCGGGATCCACATTGATATAAGGATCAAGCTTCTGCGCCGCCACCTTCAGCCCCCGCGCCTTCAGCAGCCTTCCCAGAGAAGCGGCCGTGATCCCCTTGCCCAGACCCGATACCACGCCTCCCGTGACAAATATATATTTGGCCATTTCCTCCGCTCCTTCCCAATCCCTCATCTCTATTGAACGCTGAAAAGCAGATCTCCATAGGAGGGATAAGGCCAATATCTTTTGGCGGTCAGGGTTTCGGCCTCATCGCAGGCCACCCTTAATTCGCCCATCCCGGCCAGTACCTGATCCCGAATCAAGGCGGCCTCCTCACCGATGTCTTCGGCGGCGGCAAGCGACAGAAGCGAATTTTCAACGGCAACCGCACCGTCATAGATCCTGTCTGTCAGGGCGGAAAGCTTCCGGACAAGCTCCGTTTCATAACCGCATGCCAAAGCGGAATCCAAGGCCTTCTTTGCCGCAGATGTCCCTGCAAGCTCTGATGCATAGGCGCTGACGGCAGGCGCGATCTGGGTTTTTGCCATATCCACCATGGTATTGGCTTCAATGATGATGGTTTTGCAATAGTTTTCCAATGTTATTTCATATCTGGATCTGATTTCCGCCTCCGTGAAGACACCGTGGGAAGTCAGCATATCCACATTCTTTTTGTCAAGAATATGGGGCACGGCGTCCGCAGTGGTGCGATAGTTGAGAAGCCCGCGTTTTTCCGTGGCTTCCCGAATCCAGTTTTCCTCATAGCCGTTTCCGTTGAAAATGATACGCTTATGGTCTTTGATGGTTTTTCTGATCATTTCATGAAGCGCGGTCTCAAAATCTTTTGCCCCTTCCAGACGGTCGGCATAGATTCTCAGGCTTTCGGCAACCGCGGTATTCAGCATAATGTTGGCACAGGCAATACTGTTGGAAGAGCCCAGCATGCGGAACTCGAATTTGTTGCCGGTAAACGCGAAAGGGGATGTCCGGTTGCGGTCGGTGGTGTCGCGGTTGAATTTGGGCAAAACATCCGCGCCCAGTTTCATTTGTGTCTTTTCCGTTCCCTCATAGGGCGTATCGGTTTCAATCGCCTCCAGAACCGCGCTGAGTTCATCGCCCAGAAATATGGAGACAACAGCGGGAGGCGCTTCGTTTGCTCCCAGCCGGTGGTCGTTTCCGGCCGTGGCAACGGAGATGCGGAGCAGATCCTGATAATCGTCCACCGCTTTGATTACGGCACAGAGGAACAGCAAAAACTGCGCGTTCTCATAGGGCGTGGCGCCGGGAGAAAGCAGGTTCTGTCCTCTGTCTGTGGCAATGGACCAGTTATTGTGCTTGCCGCTGCCGTTGACGCCTGCAAAGGGTTTTTCGTGGAGCAGGCAGACCAGGCCGTGCTTTGCGGCTACTTTCTGCATGATTTCCATTGTGAGCTGATTGTGGTCTGTGGCGATATTGGTGGTGGTATGGATCGGCGCCAGCTCGTGCTGGGCAGGAGCCACCTCGTTATGCTCGGTTTTCGCCAGAATCCCCAGTTTCCAGAGCTCATCGTTGAGATCTTCCATATAAGCGGCCACACGGGGCTTGATGACGCCGAAGTAATGGTCATCCATTTCCTGTCCCTTGGGCGGCTTTGCGCCGAACAGGGTGCGCCCCGTAAAGCGGAGGTCAGGGCGTCTTTCATACATTTCCTTTGTGATCAGAAAGTATTCCTGTTCGGGACCCACAGAACTGGTCACCCTCTTTACGCTGTCGTTGCCAAACAGGCGCAGGATGCGGAGAGCCTGTTTATTCAGCGCCTCCATAGAGCGAAGAAGCGGCGTCTTTTTATCCAATGCGTGCCCGCCGTAGGAGCAGAATGCCGTAGGGATGCAGAGCGTCCTGCCTTTGATGAACGCATATGAAGTAGGATCCCAGGCCGTATAGCCTCTGGCCTCAAAGGTGGCCCTCAATCCGCCGCTGGGGAAGGAAGAGGCGTCCGGCTCACCCTTGATCAACTCTTTGCCCGAAAAATCCATGATCACACCGCCGTCAGGGGAGGGCGTGATGAAACTGTCATGTTTTTCTGCCGTTATACCGGTCAGCGGCTGAAACCAGTGTGTAAAATGAGTCGCGCCTTTGGACAGCGCCCACTCTCTCATTGCCATGGCCACCCCATGGGCTACGCCGATGTCAAGCTCGGTTCCCTGGTCGATGGTCTTTTTCAGGGACGCATAGACCTGATCCGATAAAGTGGCTTTCATGACTCTGTCATCGAATACCAGGCTTCCAAAATAATCTTTTACTGTTTCCATAATATACTCTCCTTTGCAGTTCCGGCTTCCTCTGTTTGCCTATGTGTTTCCTCCCTTTATACAAAAAACAAGACGCCTTTCATGGCAGACACAAATGCTGCAGCCTGAAAGACGTCTTTGCCTTTTCGTATATAAGATTGTTTTTTATATGTCCTAAGTTATACACCTGCAAGTTTTCTTTGTCAACCCCTTTTTGCATTTTCCGGGCTGCCTTTTTTGTAACAGTCCAGCGGCCTATCCGAGCTGTTACTTTTTTTCGCAACGTCCTGCACAAAATAGAACTTTAAGTTTCACCTTGACAAAATGCAGGTTTCGGAGTATGATACTGAAAATGAGCAAAGGCGTTCATTTTGGTGCAAGCAAGTATCTGTGCCAAAATAAATGCCTTTGCTCTATTCTATTTTCCCGAAAGGCAGGATACTGATATGAAACTGGAAGGCCAGGTACGAATCCCCTCCGGATGTGCAATCGCCGCTGTCATTTCCCGTGAAGGAAACCGAATGTCCGGCGAGATGATCACCAATGCCATGAAGCCCATGCACGACCGTTCCAACGGACTTGGGGGCGGTTTTGCCGGTTACGGCATTTATCCTGAGTATAAGGATTTTTATGCATTACATCTTTTTTTTGACCAGCGTGCCACACGAAAAGACTGTGAAGCATTCTTAAAAGAACAGTTTGAAATTGTAAAATCGGAAAGGATACCCACGCGCAAGATTCCGGCAATCACCGACGAGCCTATTATATGGCGATACTTTGCCGCGCCTCTTAAGTCCGTGCTTGCCGATCTGCAGCTTGACGAAAAAGAATTTGTTGCCCGTACCGTGATGAAAATAAACACCGGACTGAAAGGAGCCTATGTTTTTTCCAGCGGCAAAAACATGGGTACTTTTAAGGCTGTGGGTTTTCCGGAAGATGTGGGCACATTTTATCGATTAGAAGAATATGAAGGGTACTCCTGGACGGCCCATGGACGATATCCTACCAACACACCCGGATGGTGGGGCGGCGCTCATCCGTTTGCACTGCTGGACTGGTCCGTTGTCCACAATGGCGAGATTTCCTCCTATGATGCCAACCGCCGTTTTATAGAAATGTTCGGATATAAATGCACTCTGCAGACAGACACGGAAGTTATCACCTATGTAATGGATTATCTGATTCGTGTTCAGGAACTCACTCTCGCTGAAGCGGCAAGTGTAATTGCCGCACCTTTCTGGAGTACCATCGAAGGGAAAACGGATCCGGAAGACAGGCACAAGCATACATATCTTCGGACAATGTTTCCCAGTCTGCTGATTACAGGGCCTTTTTCCATTGTCCTTGGATTCAACGGCGGTCTCATGGCTCTCAATGACCGCCTGAAGCTGCGTTCCATGGTAGTGGGCGAAAAGGATGACATGGTGTTTATCGCCAGCGAAGAAGCCGCTGTCCGGGCTATGGAACCGCAGGCGGAAAATATCTGGGCTCCTGCAGGCGGAGAACCTGTCATTATCAAAGTAAAGGACGGTGGGTTTTGATGAGTGTGGAATTTGTCTATCCCGAATTTGAAATAATCAGAAACACGGAACGATGTACTGCCTGCCGTATATGCGAACGCCAATGCGCAAACAAAGTTCACTCCTTTCGGAAAGAGCGGGACGTAATGGAGGCAGATGAAACCAAATGCGTCAATTGCCAGCGTTGTGTATCCTTCTGTCCCACAAGAGCATTGAAAATCGTAAAAAGCGATTGTACCCTCCGGGAAAATGCAAACTGGCAGAATGAAACCATCAAAGAGATTTACCGGCAGGCCAATAGAGGCGGCGTACTGCTGTCCTCTATGGGCAATCCCAAACCGCTGCCTGTTTATTGGGATAAGATTTTAATCAATGCCTCCCAGGTGACCAATCCGCCCATAGATCCTCTGAGAGAGCCTATGGAAACCCGTGTGTTCTTGGGTAAAAAGCCTGAAAAAGTCCAGCGTTATCAAAACGGTAAATTAAAATATGAATTGCCTCCCCAAATGGAACTATCCATGCCAATCCTGTTTTCGGCAATGAGTTATGGTTCTGTCAGCTACAATGCACACGCCTCCCTTGCACGTGCGGCAAAGGAACTGGGTATCTTCTATAATACAGGCGAGGGCGGCCTGCATGAAGACTTTTATTGCTATGGGAAGAACACCGTTGTCCAGGTGGCCTCAGGCCGTTTTGGTGTTCATGAAGAGTATTTGAAAGCCGGCTCCGCCATCGAAATAAAAATGGGACAGGGCGCAAAGCCCGGTATCGGAGGACACCTGCCCGGCCACAAGATTGTCGGCGACATTTCACGCACCCGCATGATTCCCCAGGGCTCGGATGCCATATCTCCGGCTCCCCACCACGACATTTATTCCATTGAAGACCTTTGTCAACTTGTGTTTTCATTAAAAGAGGTCACCGAATATAAAAAGCCCATCATTGTAAAGGTTGCCGCCGTGCATAATATTGCGGCAATCGCCAGCGGCATCGCCAGAAGCGGTGCGGACATCATTGCCATCGATGGTTTCCGCGGCGGTACCGGCGCCGCGCCTACCCGTATCAGAGACAATGTAGGCATTCCTGTTGAACTTGCATTGGCGGCTGTAGACAGCCGGCTTCGTGAGGAAGGCATTCGTAATCATGTTTCCCTTATTGTGGGCGGGTCTGTCCGCAGCGCTGCGGATGTGGTAAAAGCCATCGCTCTGGGCGCTGATGCCTGCTACATTGCAACGGCAGCCCTGCTTGCTCTCGGCTGTCATCTCTGCCGCACTTGTCAAAGCGGTAATTGCAACTGGGGAATCGCAACCCAGCGCCCTGAACTCGTAGAACGTCTCGATCCCGATGCAGGCAGCAGGCGTCTTATTAATCTGATGAATGCCTGGCGGCATGAAATCAAAGAGCTTATGGGCGGTATGGGAATCAACTCCATCGAATCCCTGCGCGGCAATCGCCTGATGCTCCGCGGAATCAGCATGACCGACAAAGAACTTGAGATCCTTGGCATCTCTCATGCGGGAGAGTGAAAAATTTTAAAGGTATGGTATCTTATTATGTTATTGAATGCAAAAAATCTCCATTACAGAGCTTTAAATGAAGCTCTCCGCAAAACCTCCGATGACTGCACTGTCACCGAATGCTGCGGGCAGCGCTATATTGCAGCCGGAATGTCCGCCAAAAACATTACAATCAGCGGTACTCCGGGCAATGCCCTGGGCGCTTATCTGAACGGCGCCACTATTACAGTCCATGGAAATGCCCAGGAGGCCGTGGGCGATACTATGAATGCAGGCAAAATCGTGGTTCATGGCAATATCGGCGATGCCGCCGGTTACGCCATGAGAGGCGGAAAAATCTTTGTCAAAGGGAATGCCGGCTACCGTGCGGGTATCCATATGAAGGCCTATGAAGAAAAGAAACCCCTTATGGTAATCGGCGGTACGGCAGGAAGTTTTCTTGGCGAGTATCAGGCGGGCGGCGCCATCGTCGTTCTTGGTCTGGGCGCAAAGGACAATGAAATCGTAGGTTACTTTCCCTGTACAGGGATGCACGGCGGTAAAATGTTCCTGCGCTCTGACTGCAGGAATGTAAAATTTCCAAACCAGCTTACCGCCCGTGCTGCAGACAAAACCGACTTAGAAGAATTAAATGTGTATGTGTCTGAGTACTGCGATTTGTTCGGCTATAATCTTCATGAGGTGTTGTCCTCGCCCTTTACTGTCATTACCCCCGACAGCAAAAGTCCCTACAAACAGATGTATGTGGCAAACTAAACTGCAGGCCGCGGGGATTTATGACAGAAAAATGGGCAAAGATATCTTGCCGGCGGGCAGCAGTCGGTATTCGCGGCGAATTTTACTGGAGTATGGTATCAATCATGGAAAGGAATGGGTAAGATAGTATGAAGTATTCAAAGGAAGAGGTAATACAGTACGTAAGAGAGGAAGATGTTAAATTTATCCGCCTTGCCTTTTGTGACGTGTTTGGCAGACAAAAAAATATATCAATTATGGCAGAGGAGCTTCCTCGTGCCTTTGAATACGGAATTGCCTTTGATGCCTCTGCCATCGCAGGATTTGGCGATGAAACAAGGTGTGATCTGCTGCTCCATCCCGATGCAGAAACCTTAATGCCGCTTCCGTGGCGCCCGGAACACGGACGAGTAGTGCGGATGTTTTGCAGTATTTCCTATCCTGACGGCACGCCATTTGAATGCGACACCCGCAGTTTACTGCAAAAAGCAATGGATGATGCCGCGAAAGCAGGTTTTGAGTTTATGTTCGGCGCCGAACAGGAATTTTATCTCTTTCCCTTAGACGAATGGGGCAGGCCGACCAAAATCCCATACGACGAAGCTGGATATATGGACATAGCGCCTGAAGACCGGGGAGAAAATATCCGTCGTGAAATATGTCTTACGCTGGAGCAAATGGGAATTCGTCCCGAAAGCTCACACCACGAGGAAGGTCCGGGGCAGAATGAGATTGACTTTCGCTATTCCGATGCCATTACTGCGGCGGACAACGCCATGACATTTCAAACCGTGGTAAAAACCGTTGCCCACCGGAATGGCCTGTATGCAGATTTTTCCGCCAAACCGCTTGATACTGAACCGGGAAGCGGATTTCATATCAATATATCTGTAAAACCCAATGAAAACTCAAGAAATCTTTATTATGTAATTGCCGGTATTCTTGAGAAAATTGAAGAAATGACCTTGTTCTTGAACCCGAACGAAAATTCCTATAAACGCTTTGGCCAAAATAAAGCCCCCGGCTTTATTTCGTGGTCAAAGGAAAACCGCTCTCAACTGGTCCGTATTCCGGCTGCCATAGGAGAATACTATAGGGCCGAACTTCGTTCTCCTGACCCTGCTGCAAATCCATATCTGGCATTTGCACTTATGATCTACGCCGCTCTTTACGGACTGCAAAACAAACCTCACATGCCGGAGGCTGCAGACATCAATCTGTATAAAGCCCATCCTGCAGATTTGGCAAAATTCAGGAAACTGCCCGTGGATCTTCGTTCGGCGTGCAAAATTACTGCGGCAAGTGAGTTTATCAAGGCCCACGTTCCTGCGGCAATCCTGGACATCTATTGCAATCAATGAATGGAAAAAACGAAAAAGGAGGCGTACAAAATGAGTCTTAGGGAACGGATATACAGTGTTCTGATCGTTTCTGCAACAGAGAATCTAAATACCGCTCTAACCGCTCTGCTCCCCGAATCCAAGTACGCACCTGTTCATATCATGTCAAGCATCAGCGCTGCAAAAAGAACCTTTTCCCAACAAGCATATGATTATGTCATCATCAACTCTCCCTTACCGGACGATATCGGGACAAGATTCGCCATAGATACATGTCATTCTGGAGGAACCGTCGTTCTGCTGTTGGTCCGTGTGGAACTTCACGCAGATATATACGACAAAGTCGCCGGGCACGGCGTTTTCACACTTCCGAAGCCAACTTCCAGACAAACAATCATTACAGCTCTCAGTTGGATGACAAGTGCAAGAGAACGGCTCCGCCAGGCAGAGAAGAAAACGCTTTCTATTGAGGAAAAAATGGAAGAAATCCGCATTGTAAACCGTGCAAAGTGGCTTCTTATAAGTGAGACAAAGATGGACGAGCCGAATGCACATCGTTACATAGAAAAACAGGCAATGGATCGCTGTGTTTCCAAGCGTGAGATTGCCTTGGAAATCATTAAGACATATTCATAAAAGCAATCCATCCCCTGCACATACCCTGCTATTGCGGCACGGACAAACCGATCGGACTACTGCTTTGGTAAAGGCATGCTTCCTGGCGCAGCCGATAATATCCCGGCAGACAAGGGACTGATATCAAAACCAGTCCCCGCCATTTCTGCTGCTTTTGCAGCGCTTTACCGTCTCCTTATGACTCACTACAGCTTCAGACCTTTCAGCAAATCTGCCAGGGAGGTTCCCACAGACTTGCCGGAGCTATACTCTGCCGCCATTTTCTCTTCCACAGGATCCGGCTCAGCATTCTCTGCCACTGCCTTCATGCTCAGACTGATCTTGTTATGATTGGTATTGAGCACCTTGGCCCTGACCGTGTCGCCCACCTTCAGTACCTCGGAAGGATTCTTGATCCGCTTCTGGCTGATCTGTGAAATATGTACCAGACCGCTTAAGCCCCCGCCCAGGTCAACAAATGCGCCATAAGGCATCAGGCTTTCCACCCTGCCCTCCAGCACGCTGCCGGGCACCAGCATGGATATCTTCTGGTTCAGCTTTTCCGCCGCCCTTTCCTTCAGCACATCCCGCGCGGAAAGAACCAGTTTCTTCTTCTCCTTTTCCACGGTGATAACGCGCACATCCATGTCTTTCCCCACGAAGCTGCTTAAATCTTCCACATATTCCAGGGATAAATGGGATGCGGGTATAAAGCCCCTGATGCCTTCCAGGTAAGCCACTACACCCTTGTTCACCACTTCGCTTACCTTTACGGAAAGTATGGTTTTTTCATCCAGATATGCTTTCAGCTTATCCCAGCCGATGACTTCCGCGGCTTCCACGCAGGACAGACGAATGTTGCCTGCGCCATCATCCTTCTTAATCACGGTGCCTTCCACTTTATCGCCCACATGTACATCATTTGCCAGGGAAAATGCAGGGTCACGGCTCATGTCTGCCGCTTTGATCACCCCCGGCGCATAATAATTCAAATCCAGTGTGACTTCCTCTTCACTTACATGAATCACGGTTCCGGAAAGTATGTCCCCCTCATTGATCACACGGAAGGATGCCTCCAGCTCCTTGTGGTAATCTGCCATGGTTTCCACGGGCTCTGCCGATTTTTCTGCCTCCGCTGCCTGTGCCTCCACAACATTGCTTTTGATTTCTGTTTCCATAATGCCCTCCTACTCTTCTGCCGCAGCCGGAAAGTCCCTTCAGGCTTGCCATGTAATCCATGCAGTCTTTCTTCCGATGCCGGCTGCCCGGCAATTACTATATGAGACATTCTATCACGCTTTCACGAGAAAATACAATAGCTTTCGGCTTTTTTCCTACAGAATTTCATGTTTTCCCCCGGATATCCGGCGTACTTTCTTTTCCCGGCCTCATCCCTGTCCTCCAGAAGCCACTCCTGCCGAAACGGAATTCCGTGCTCCAGCAGGGCGCGCCGGAAGCCGCAAAACCGGTCCATGATACTGCTCGCGGCATGTATGGAACCCACATATGCCATCCGTGTAAAGCCTCTCTCAAACAAGTACTCCGTCATCAGATACATACCGTAAAATCCTTCCATCACCACTGCATCTTCTGCAATATCCTTATAATAAAAGTCCAGAAAAACCACCGGAATCTTCACGCTGCGCTGCAGGAAACCGATATACTCCCTCCGGTCTCTCCCATGACAATGATCCCGTCCACCGCGCCTTCCTGCGCAAAGCAGGGAAGTTTCCTCTCCCGCTCAGCATCCTGTTTTAAAATTTCTGCCAGCACCATGCAGCCTTTTTCCGGAGCTTCCATGGCCATCTCAAGCTATATTTTCCAATAAAATTAATTAATTTATCAACAATTATTGCTATTTATATATAATTATTGCAAAATATGTATATTTCATCCATTTTCACAATAATTCCCCCTATTTTTGGTCTATTTGACGATATCTTTTTGTACTCATTTCCTATATAATCAAACTGTAATACTTTAGTTTTAAGTGATTTTCTTGCGTATCTAACCCTTGTCTCTGCCAGAAGCAAAACAATAAATTAGTATTACTATAACGGATACCCCACAAGGAGCCAAAGCTTTATGACCAATACCGATATCTACAAGCCGAGTTTATCATTGTTATCCCAAATGGGAATCCAGCTGGTCACCTTTCATCCAGAAGCGGAAGTCCTGAACTATCTTCTGTATCGTACTTCCCTGGAATCCGGCATGGTCACAAGTCCCCTTTCCTATTATACCGCGGCGCACCCCGGGTTCGGCCTTCTGCGTCTGAAATCAGGCTCCCTGGTTTACACCACCTTTTCCCGGGAGAGCTCCATCACCTTGTCGGGAAACTGTCTTCTGCTGTTTGACTGCCAGTACCCATACCGGATCCGGATCAAAGGCAGCGCAGAATACGACATCCTCCATTTTTCCGGTTTTGTGCAGATTTATTTCCAGCAATACCTGGCCTCCCGGAAACCGTTCTGGCTTCATACCCCCGCTGTGGGAACGGCCTGTGAGCTTCTTCCCCTTTTTGACGGGAGGGAACAGAATCCCGTTCTCTCCCATATGCTGCTCACAAAGCTGCTGTCAGAAATGGCACTGGAAAATATGGCGCCGGAAAGAAATATCCCGTCCTGGCTGGCCGACCTGCGTTCGGAACTGGAGACACGGTATTTCCACAAATATACCCTGGAGGAACTGGAGCAGAAATATAAGATCAATAAATACAAAATATGCCGGGAATTCAGGGACTACTTCCAGTCATCTCCCCTGCAGTACCTGCACGGGGTAAGAATCCGGGCCGCAAAAGACCTTCTGAAAGAAACCAATTTAAAAATACATGAGATCAGCTATGAAGTGGGGTATGAGAATACAAATCACTTTATCAACCATTTCAAAAAATTGACCGGCATGACTCCTACTCAGTTCCGAAGCAGACCCTGAAACCGGTACCATGTTCCGGTACCGGGTATGGTCACAGACTGCCGCACAAGGACAATGCGAGAGAGCGTATCAATCATTCTTGATTAATACGCTCCCTCATTCCTCGTTGTCCAATGGACCTTACCTCCTTATTCAATTTTTTTCGTCTTCCATTTCGGCCTCATGTGCTTTCTCACAATGCTTGTCCTCTGTGTACTCGTAACCTTCTGATGATGCTAGAATACGTTACTTTTTTGTGTCCCTGCACATTTTACTTTGTCACACTTCCTATGATGAAGTTGGACTTTATGGAAGATGTCTGTGTCTCTCTTGTTTGTAAATTTATTATATGACACTCCCTTTTATTTGTCAACACTTTTTTGAAAATTTTTTAAAGAAATTTCAATCTTTTTGTTTGCGTTTAAAATAGTCAGAATATTCTGTCATTTTTACACAAATTAGCTGTTTTTATATAGAAGTATCTTTATCAGTTCCTGCCTTTGGGAGATTCCAAAACCTTTTCTTCCCTATCCGCACACAGAACATCCAGTTTCCCATTTCTCCCAAGCCCCAGCACCACCAGCCTGCGGATCAGGTCATATATCACCGCAAATACCGGCACTCCCACCAGAATTCCCACAAAGCCAAATGCGCCGCTGAACACGGTAACCGCAAAAAGCACCCAGAAACCGGAAAGACCTGTGCTGTTGGCAAGAAGGCGCGGACCCAGGATATTACCGTCAAACTGCTGCAAAATAATAATAAAGACCAGAAACCAGATACATTTCACGGGGTCAACGATCAAGATCAGCAATGCGGAAGGAATTGCCCCGATATAAGGACCAAAATACGGAATGATATTGGTCACGCCCACGATCACACTGACCAGCATGGCATTGGGAAAGCCCAGAATCAGGGAAAACACATAGCAGATGACACCCATAATGGCACTGTCCAGTATTTTCCCGCTGAAAAAGCCCACAAACATTTTGTCCGCAAAGCTCACCTCTGCCAGCAGGGCATCCGCCCAGCGGGGTTTTAAAATACTGTACACCACCGCCCTGGCCTGCCTGGCGAACACCTTCCGGGAAGCCAGCACATAGATGCAGACCACCATGCCGATAATCATATTCATGACAAATCCCGCCACCGCGGACACGGTTCCTGCAAACCCGTCCACCATACCCAGCAGCATAGGAAGAAGATCACTTTTGACCCAGACCTGAAATCTCTGGTTCACCGCCTCCATGGCTGTCAGCAGATAGTTTTCCACCACGGGATTATCCGCAAGCAGCGCCTGAATCCATTCCGAGGCTTTGGCGGCGGCATTGGGCAGCTCCGTGACAATGGACGCAATACTGGAGGCCAGCTGCGGCACCACCATGCTGATCAGCAAATACAGAACCACAAACGCACTCACCAGGCTCAAAACCACCGCCAGCCCCGCGGCATATTTCTTTCCTTTCCCCGGCAGCCACTTCCTCAGATACTTTTCAAAAAAATTGCAGGGCATACGCAGCATGTACGCTTCCACTCCCCCGTAAATAAAGGGCAGCAAAATCGCTGTCAGCTGTTTTATCCTGCTGCACAAATCCTCAAAACGGTATAGAAAAAAGAAAAATGAAATTGCCAGCGCCAGAATCAGAAATCCGGTCACTATGGGATGATTCACCCTTTTCCCCTGCAGGAATTTTTCCGTGCGGTTTTCCTTCAGGCCCTCTTTGGTCTTATCTTCTGTAGGATTCTGATTCTGCATTGCCTTCCCCCCGCTCTCTCAATACATTTATTATAAAACATTCTGCCGGCATTGGCAATCTGCCCCGCCATGAATTTCCGTACCGTTTTCACTCGTTTCCCAGTCTCATCTCCGACGGCGTCAGCTGATAATAGCCGTGAAAATGCTGATAGAAATAATTCAGATTGGAATATCCCGCCTCCGCGGCAATGACGGATATTTTTTCATCCGTATATAAAATCCGTTTTTTTGCCGCCTGCATACGGTAAGCCATCAGATATTCCGAAAACTTCATTCCCGTTTCCTTGATAAAAATCTGCCCCAGATACGTGGCATTCATCCGAAACCTGTCAGCAATGCTTTTCAGGGACACATGCTGTCCGTATTCCATGGCTGTAATCATAACAATTTTGCGAATTAAAGGAGACAATTCTTCGTAGGAACACTGCAGAACCGGATCCTTGTTCTCCCTTTCCCGTTCCGGCAGCTTACCGTGCAGTTTTTCCACAATAATCTGCTCTATTCTCTTCTGCAGCTTACCTTTGTCCACCGGTTTCAGCAAATAATCCAGGGCCCCACAGCGCATTGCTTCACAGGCATACTCAAACTCATCATACCCGCTCATCATCACATAATGAGACACGATTCCCATACTGTTCAGATGCCGGATCAGTTCATATCCATACTCATCCCCAATCCTGACATCCACCAGGCACACATCCGGATTCCAGTCCACCACATGGGAAATCACCTCCGCACAGCTCCTGGCCATTCTGACCCTTTCAAAGCCCAGGGCCTTCCAGTCCAGAATTCTGCTGATTCCCTCCAGTACCCCGGGCTCGTCATCCACGATCAGTAGTGTATACATTTCCCCCTCCTTTCTGTTTCCCCGTCCCAAAGGGCAGAAACACCGAAATGGAAAATCCTCCTTCTTCCCGGTTATCCACTTCCATCCGGAATCCATCCTGGTAAAAATAATTCAGACGCATGTAGACATTCCGCAGCCCGATATCTGCTTCCGGCCCATCGTTTCCCTGATACATATTCTTTCTGATCTCCGGAAGCTTGTCCGGATCTGCCCCCGCCCCATTGTCCAGAATCTCGATACAGGCGCCGCCATTCTCCCTCCGGCCGGTAACAATCAACAGATTGTATTCGCTGTCCCGGTCAAATCCATGGGCAAAGAAATTCTCTGCCAGGGGCTGCAGCCAGAATACTATGGTTTCCATACCTCCCACTGCTGGATCCAGTTCCATTTGATAAACAAATTTGTCTCCGTAACGCATGGCCATGATTTTTAAATACATCTCCAGCAGCTCAAATTCTTCCCGCAGGAAAACATACTCTTTTTTGTGCATTCTTGTCCGGTACAGCATTCCCAGCATGGCAATGGCATCCGCCATATCCCTGTCATTCTGGACAAGGGCCTTGGAGCGCAGCATTTCCAGTGTATTATACAAAAAGTGGGGATTGATCTGGTGCTGCAGGGCACGCATCTGTGTCTCCTGCTCCTTCAGCTTCAGAATATATTCCGTCTCTATGTAACCCTCCAGTTTTCTGCCCACATCCTGGAGGGCAGCCGCAATCATACCATATTCGTTTTCCCGGTGTCTGGTAGGCAGAATGCGATTCTGCATTTCTTCAAAGTCCCCGTTCTCCATGTCGGAAAGCATGGACAGAATCAGGGAGAGAAAATTTGCATCCGACCGGATGCCCACATAACTGCTCAGAAGAACGCCGCCATTGATCAGCATCAGCGCTGCCAGCAGCACTGCCAGGACATAAACATTGTCCCACATGGCAGAGACAATATCTTTTGCCACGATGTAACGATGCCCGCTCTGACCGGATTCCATCTGCATATAAAATACCGGATTTCCTCCCACATCCCGAATCCAGCCGCTGTTTTCTGTCTCGCCTGCCACCAGCGTTATCCAGCTTTCCTGATCTTTTTCCGGGTCGCTGCGGTACAGCACGCTGCCGTCCGTCTTCCGGATCTCCCAGAATGCGGGAATATCCCCGGCCCCTCCGTAAATGTCAATACTGCTGACCCAGAATTCCATGGTGCCGATGGTCTGTCCCATATAGAGAGGATCCCTGACCGGGCAGGAGGCCACCAGAATATTGCCGAAAGGATTCTCCTCATCCGTGTCCCCATCGAAAGACAGGCAGACATCCATGTTGTTGAGCCATATGGTCTTTTTTCCGCTTTCCGAGCGCAGGGTCACACTGCTGATTTTGTTCCGGCTGTCAATGAGCACATTTTTGATATCCGCAGGCAAATACCGGATCTGAGCCGGACTGCCCAGGCTGTTCTCCCTCCTCAGACTCAGATATTCCTCTTCGCTTTCCGAAAAAAACAGCGCTGCCAAATCTTCCATCAGTTTTTCATTTCCATACAGACTGTTGACATATTCCGAAGCCCATTCCTGGATATCCGCCAGCTGCTGTTCCCACTCCAGGAAGCGGATCCGGACCTGGCTGCCCAGCGCGGACATCCAGGTATTGACAAAAAAAGCCAGCATGCCCAAAAATACCACCGTGCTCATGAGCAGCATGACCGCAGCCGTGCCCCAAAATTTCTTCCGGTAAATCCGGTATCCGAACAATGTCATGCGGCATCCACCCCCTGTTCCTGGTTTTTATTTTTCATACAGCCAAAACGGATTGCGTATCCGGCCCGGCATTTTTCGGGTATAACCACAAAAACCCTGCAGGGTTCTCGTGTCCGGAACCCCGCAGGAATTTTCATGCTGTCTTTTCTTCAGGAGTATGTACCCCCGCCCTATTTACTTAAAAAACTCATCAACCTGCTTCTGTGCTTCCGCAATGATGGTATCCAGCCCTGCATCTTTCAGCTCCTGAATACAGCTGGCAAGAACCTCTTCGGGATCGGATGCCCCTGTCAGCAGATCAAATTTGTACTTATCCCATGCGGTGTTGACAGCTGCCACTTCGTTCTGAATGTTGGTAGTATCCAGTGCAAATCCCAGACAAGTGGAAGGAGTTGCCTCCTCATTCTGCTTCTTTACTTCATCCCACTGATTCGGGTCTGTTCCCACCTGATTGGTCATGATGAAGAAAGTTCCCTGGGTATAGCTGGGCCATGTCCAGTCATCTCTCAGTCTGTTCACAAATCCATCCGCTGTATACTCAAAGTGATCGCCTTCCACACCGTAAGCACACATATCACGGAATTTGGTATCCGTATTCATCAGCTGCAGTACCTTCAGCGCTTCTTCCTTGTAATTGGAGTTTACGAAAATCGCATTCATGGAACCCTGGATGGTTTCCGTTGTCAGAATGGGACCAAATACTTTGTTCACTATGTACTTGTCAATACCCTGGTTCACTGCCCAGCCGGCAGCCGCACTGGGCCAGCCCTGCGCATTGCCGAACATATGTCCTTTTCCGCTGTCCGTCACTACATTGGCATCCGGATTGATAATGCCTGCCGTATACCAGCTGTGCAGAAGCTTTAAGTTTTCTACAATATCCTCCTGCTCCAGAGTACAAACCACCTTGCGGGAAGCATCATCCAGCTTTACGCCTATAGCCTGGATTCCGCTTGCCAGTCCGTCATAGTTATTGAAGAATCCGTTCCACAGAGATCCCTGATCCAGCTGAACCGGATAGAAGGACTTTCCTTCTGCCTCTTTCACCGCACGGACTATCGGATCCAGTGTCTGCATGGAAGTGATGGAGGTCATGTCAATATTATATTTCTGTACATAGGTATCGTCAATATAATAAAACTGTGTCAGGGACGAATCCTTATAGGTAGGAACCGCATACACCTTTCCCTTCACCTGAGTACCTGACCAGATCTGCTCCGGAATAAAGCTGTACAGATCCGGCGTCACACTCTGTACCATGTCGGTAATGTCCGTAAATGCGCCCAGATTGACAAACTTGCTGTAATTGGTATTGTTGACGAACATCAGGTCGAAATATTCACCGGTCTTTACAATCGTGTCCATCTTTGTGTCGTAATCTGACCAGCCGGCAATTTTCACATCCAGTCTGACTCCGATTTTTTCTTCGCAGTAATCACTGATCTTTGCCACTGCATCGTCAAAGTCATCTGCCGGCGTTCCGCCCACTGTCCAGTAGATCAGCGTGGGCACCTCGCCGCTGCCGCTGTTATCCGCCTCTTGTCCACCCTCTTCGGATGTGGATTCCTCAGCAGTGGATTCCTCGGCAGTGGATTCCTCAGAAGATGTCTCTTCGGAAGTCGCCCCCCCGGTTGCCGCTCCGCTGTCGGATGCCTGTGAACCTGAATCGCCGTTGCCGCAGCCGGCCAGCATACCGGCCGTCATAGCCATGGTCAGGCTCAGTGCCAGAATTTTGCCTAAACTTTTCTTTTTCATGAAAATCCTCCTATTCTCATATAAATTTATATCTTCCGGCAAACGCCGGCCTGATATCCGTAGTACCTTTTACCGTCATCCCTTTACCGCCCCCACTGTCAGGCCGGAGATAAAGTATTTCTGGAAAAAGGGATATGCGCACGCAATGGGCAATACAATGATAACCACAATTGCCATTCGGGCCGCTTCCTGGGGCATCTTGGCCAGCATTTCCGCTGCCGAGACCCCGATTGTGGCCGCATTCTTTACCAGCATCTGAATATTTGTCAGGATCTGGTTCAGCAGGGCCTGCAGGGACAAAAGTTTACTGTCATCAATATAAAGCATGGACTGATACCAGTCGTTCCAGTATGCAAAACATAAAAACAGTCCTATTGTGGCCAGTACCGGAAGGGAAATGGGCATTACGATTCTGCTGAATATCACCAGCTGGCTTGCCCCATCCATCTTGGCCGACTCCACAAGAGATTCCGGTATCGTCGTCTTAAAAAATGTCCTTGTGACGATGACATTGAACGAGGAGACCGACAGTGGCAAAATCAGCGCCCACACAGAATCCTTCAGCCCCAGGAACTGACTGACAACAAAGTATGTGGAAACCAGACCTCCGTTAAATACCATAGGTATGAAAACCACCATGGTCAGGAATCCGTTCAGCTTATAGTCCGGCCTGGAAAGCACATACCCCATCAGCGTTGTGAGCAGTACGCCCAAAGCGGTGCCGGTAATTGTCACAAACAGGGAAATACCCAGCGCCCTGGTAATCATCTTACTCTGGGAAATTAAAAAGATATAACCTTCCAGCGACGGAATCTTGGGAATAAACTGGTACCCATACTCCATAATGGACTCTTCTGCCGAGAATGATATGGCCACCACCAGCAGCACCGGAATCACACAGGCCAAAGCGGCCAAAATAAAAATAATATTCAGAATAATATTTACGGTTTTTGAGACCCTGTTAAAACGGTCAAATCCGTCAGGTTCGTTTTTCTTCTTTATTCTGTCAGCCATCCGCCATCCTCCTAATTTAAATCACTGCGCGATAGTACCGGACTTTTCGCGTTTCCGTCTCAGATCATTGCGCTTTCACGGTCAATTTTCCTCACAATTGCATTTGCGGTCAGAATGGTAATACACCCTGCAACGGACTGTATAAACGCCGCTGCCGCAGACATTCCCGTGGTAGCGCTCCTCAATTGTTTATAAACATAAACGTCCAGCGTGTAAACCACATTGTACAGCGAATTGGAATCTCTCGGCACCTGGTAAAACAGACCGAAATCGGAGTAGAAAATACTGCCCACCTTCATAATAAACATCATGATGATGACATTCTTCATCAGGGGGAGGGTTATGTACCGGATCTGCTGCCAGATGGTTGCACCATCGATACCGGCCGCCTCATAATAAGTTCTGTCGATGCCTGTTATGGTGGCCAGATAAACCACCATGCCGTAGCCCACGCCTTTCCACAAGTTCATAAACACCAGGAACGGCGGCCACATTTCTTTCTTCATATACCACTGCTGCCGCTCATACCCCATGGTCTCCAGGAAATTGTTCAAAAGTCCTTTGTCATAACTTAAGAATGCCCACACCAGGGCAGTTACCACCACCCAGGACAAAAAAAACGGCATGAACATGGCGGTCTGGTAAACTTTTGCCATCCGCTTGGAATGCAGCTGTCCAATGGCAATGGCTGCCGCCACCGGAACCACGATTCCCAGGATAATAAACACGATGTTATAAGCCAGCGTGTTCCGGAGGATAATCCAGATATCCTTGGAAGCAAAGAGGAATTTGAAGTTGTTGAAACCGACAAATTTACTGGTAAAAAAGCTCTTCAGGAATCCTCCGTTGATCTTAAACTCCTTGAATGCAATAATAATACCGAACATCGGCAGAAAAGAAAATAAAAAATACCATATTGTTGTCGGCAAAGCCAACAGCGTAAGTTCGGTGTCGTCACGTCTCCAGCGGCGTCTTTTGACTTTCGTTTTCTTTTTGTCTCCTGCCATTCTTACCTCCTTGCTGTCTCATCTGCTGTAATATTCATATGCAAGTTATATATAATATTTTATTATTTCAAGTATAATATGGCATCTTTTACACGTCAATCTAAAAAAGATGAGTTCATAGTATAAAAATCTTATATCGCCCCCATATATTTTGTATTTTTTTGTCTGTTTTGCACAAAGCTTTTCTCTCCGATTGTTGCTTTTCCATACACTTTCTGGTATGCTTATCCTACCTGAACTCCCGGTAATCCGAAAAACAGACAGGAAACAAAAGGAGGAATCCATGCCAAAAGACAATATTCTGCTAATCACTACGGACCAGCAGCGTTTCGACACCATCAACGCCTGGGGAAACCAAAGTATTTTTACACCGCATTTAAACTATATGGCCGCCATGGGCACCAGCTATACCAGCTGTTACGCCGGCTGCCCCATCTGCGTCCCTTCCCGCACTACCATCATGACCGGTGTGGAGGGCTATGAAAGCGGCGTCACTTCCAATGGATCCCACGCGGCCTTCATGCAGAAATGTACGGAAAACCGTTCTACCCTGCCCGCCATGCTGACGGATGCCGGCTACCAGACATGCGCCAAAGGAAAAATGCATTTCGAGCCCGCCAGGGCCCATTACGGCTTTGAACAGATGAAGCTTCCCCTTGACTATATGAGGGAATATGACAGAAAGCAGCCTCTGGCCCGGCCCAAACTTCACGGGTTGGGAGAATGTGAGGCAGAGCCCGTCCTTTCTACCGTGGACGAAAAAGACAGTATCACCACCTGGATTGCCGACGAGGCCATCGATTTTCTGGAAACCCGGGATTCCACACGTCCCTTTTTCCTGTGGACCAGCTTCACAAAGCCCCATCCTCCCTTTGACCCCTGCCGGAATTTCTGGGAACTCTACGATGGCATTTCCCTTCCCCGGCCGGTGACGGGAGACTGGTCGGATACCCTGGAGAATACACCCCAGGGCTTTTTGGCAGGTTCTTATGAAAACACAAACATGCATCTCCTGGGGCCGGAGCAGAAACAGGCCTGCCGCCGGGCTTACTATGCCTGCATCACCCAGGTGGATTACCAGCTGGGCCGCATCTTCGGCGCCCTGCGGGAAAATGATCTTTTCAAAAACACCTGGGTCATTTTCACCTCAGACCACGGGGAGATGCTGGGCGATCACCATATGTCCCAGAAGAATCTGTTCTTTGAAGGCAGCACCCATGTACCCCTTCTGATTATGCCGCCCCAGCAGCGCGGAATTCCCCATAATCTGCGGGCCGATCACCTTGTCACCCTGGCCGATCTCTGCCCTACCATACTGGCCATGGCAGGACTGCCCGGCCCGGAGGGCCTGTCCGGAAGAAATCTGCTCTCGCCTTCCGTCCCCAAAGAAGACCGCGTATTTTTCGGCAACAGCCTGAACCGGAATTTCTGCGTCATGGAACGGAAACATAAACTGATTTATTCCGCCGTGGGAGATCATGTGCTGCTCTTTGACCTGAACAGGGATCCCATGGAACAGCATGACCTGTCCGCGGATCCGGAATACGCCGGGATATTCCAAAGACTGTGGAATCTCTTGCTGGAACACACCCGCCTTCACACGCCGGAGGCCCTTGCACAGGATGGCAGTTTCATCACTTATGACGCGCCCCGGTTCCCCGGCGACATGCCCGGACGATGGTTCGGTTTCCATTACCGCGACTACAGTGTGGATACCTTCCACTGACCAAAGAGTTTTTCCGCAAATCCAGCAGGGGAACGACCTTCTCCACTGCTCGCCGCGCGGGGCGCGTGCAGCTTTCGCTGCTAATTTCCTTACGCGCCCCTGCGCATAAAAAAACACCGGGGGATCAATGTCCCCTGGTGCAGAAATCATTTGCCCTGCGGCCCGGTCAATATGGAAAATCCGGTAGTCCTGTCATCCTTGTCCGCCGAGCCCGGCCCCTGTCCTCTCACTCATTTTTCCGGTACTGTCCCGGCGTGATTCCCTCATACTTTTTAAAGACACGGATAAAATTCTTGTCGCTGTCATACCCCATCTGCGCCCCGATTTCCCGGATACTCTGTTCCGTTTCCCGGAGAAGGCGTTTCGCTTCATCAATGCGAAGTCTGTGCAGATAGTCAATAAAATTGATATCGGACACCTTTTTCACGGATTTCGACACATAAATGGACGATACATTAAAATAATCTGCCAGAAACGTCAGCGTCATATCGCAGCTGCGGAAGTTCTCCCTGATATATCGGACAATTCTCCGGCTGAGTTCGGATTCCGCGGACTTATGCCTGTTTTTTACAATATCGCAGGTATCTGCCACGCAGGACAGGGTATATTCATTCATCTGTGTGAACAGCGCCAGGGAATAGAGTTTTTTAAAGTCCACCACCTCCGTGAAGCTGGCCTGCGTTTCATGGATTGTCTTGGCACAGGTAAACAGAATCTGGTTGAAAATATACAGCGCATCCTCCCGCCTGACTTTTCCCTGGGAAAAGAAATCGTCCAGCACCGCATTCACATAGTCCAGCGCCTCCGGCGTCTGTCCCGACTTCAGCAGATTGCTCAGTTTCAGTTCGTCGTTTAATGTAAAATTGTAAGACACGGAAGGCGTCCCCTTCAGGTCTTCATACCACACCACTCCGGGGTAGGACAGGGAATAGCGGTACTCCAGGGCATGAAGGGCCTGGTAATACAACGACTTGAAATTCACCGGCGCCCCCACTGTCCGGGAAATTCCCATGGACACGTCCACGTCCACGGAAGAAGAAAGCTTTTTCCTGAGAAAATCAGGAAAACCGGCAAACAGCGGCCGGAACAAATCCGGATTCCGGGAAGAACTGTTTACGATCATCGCGTAGGCATTGTTCCCTCTCTGCGTCTCCGCCAGATAACAGACCATGTTCTGCTCCGAAAAATATTCCTTAATGCAGGAAAAAAACAGCGCTCCTGACGCAGGGGACACAATCATCTCTTCATCCGAATGCAGCTTCATGGCCTCCACCGAAACCGTACTGACAAAAAACCATGTATACGGAAACGTAATTCCATGCCTCTCCAGTTCTTCCCTGTCATCCGCGGAAACTGCCGTGCTGGACAGAAGCCGGTTCAGAAGATTATTGCGCAAAATCGGCATATGGGAGGAAATGCTCTCTCTCAGTACATCATTTTCGCTGGCCAGATATTCCAGGGATTCTTCTATCAGGGAATATTCATTTGCCCCCCGGTCCCCGGGCCTTACCCTGGTTGCACTGGACGCAAGCCTGCGGATGGGGGCATAACTTTTTCTTGCAAAATAATAAGCGAACAAGATGCCCACGGCGATGATACCCAGCAGGGAAAGAACCATAAACAGGAATGTTTCCAGAAACTGCCGCACAATATGATTTACCGGAAAAAATACATAGAAAGCATACTCCAGTGTCTCCGGTTTCAGATAATAACAGACACATCTCATTCCCTGCCACAAGGCATAGCCGCCCTGGCTGTTGCCCGCTTCCAGGACGGGCAGGGCTTCCAGCTCCTCCGGGGAATATTCCGTGCCGGACAGAATCACCTGGCCCTTCTCCCCCCTGATCAGCCACATTTCATTCTCCAGAACCACGGCCGAGTTCAGCTGGTTCACCATGCTCTCCGGCTTCATGGTAACCAGCAGCATGGCTTTGTGCACACCTGAAGTATTCGGTATCGCTTTAAAATAAAGAATACAATCCTGATTGGGCTGGGAATATTTCCCCACTTTGCAGTTGGGCAGCAGTCTGGCATCTTCCGAAAAGTCCAGGTCTTCTGCCCCGTGAAAGTCATCCGATTCAAAGAAAAACCGCTTTCCGAAGAATTCCTCATATGTGGAAGAAAAACTGTTGCAGTCAATCACCAGATCCACGTCCCGAAACAGAATGGCCACATTGTCAATATAGGAGTGCATTGCCTTATGCTTCCGGAGAACATAGACAAGATTAAACAATTCCTCATTGCTTACCAGGGACTGGTTCTGGTTTCCGGTCATGGTAAAAAGTTTTGTTATGGCCGGCCAGCCCTGCAGGGACAATGACAGTTCATCCGTCTCCCTGGTAAAGGCGCGCATCTTCTGTTCCAGATTCTGGATGCTGCCCAGGTTCGCCTCCTGAATATTGCCGTAGACAATACTGTATGTTTTATAATAGGCAATCCCTCCGGTCACCAGTACAGCCACTACCATCAGGGCAATATAGGAAACTGCCATTTTGTGAAAAACACTGCTCTTCCTCACCTTCAGATCTTTCTTTACACCCACATTTACTCTCCTAAATCTCTCCTCATGATATTCCCCCTGATTTTATCTTACCCATTCCTCCGGCGCTTGTCAAACCCGGCAGACTGCCGGAGCAGGCAAAAAGCCCGGAAATATCAGGTATCCGCTAAAATTGTCCATCCGGGAAAAAAATGGGGATGGTATATCCAAAGTCCGCGCAGGCCCCCATATTATCAGGCTTCCGGAAAAAGATGTGACCTCCGGCCAGGAAATGGGCATTTCTTTTTCCCCCGCAAATGTGCTAAAGTGCAGTCAGGGACATCCGCAGCGGCAAAATCCGTTCCGGCAGCACACAGACGGCTGCGGAACGAAAAAAGCAAAGCGGTTCTGTCATCAAAAGACTGAATGATTGTATGTGCGCCCAGGCGCACAAGGGGGTGGAAAATGCAAAGTCAAAAAAACAGAAAAAGAAATTACAAAAAATTATGGAACAGAAACAAATACTATTTTCTTATGGTACTTCCCGCAGTGATCTCGGTCTTCATCTTCTGCTACATACCAATGTACGGAGTGCTGATCGCATTTCAGGATTACAAAATAGGACACAGTATTCTGGGAAATGAATGGGTGGGCCTGAAGCATTTTGCGGAGTATTTTAATTCCCTGTATTTCGGCAGAACTTTGAGGAACACCTTCCTCCTGGGCCTGTACTCCGTTCTCTGGGGTTTTCCGATTCCGGTGATTTTCGCGGTTTTCCTGAATGAAATCCGGAACCGGCACGCCAAAAAGGTCATTCAGACAGTCAGCTACTTCCCGCACTTTATCTCCGTTGTAGTTCTGGTGGGCATGGTAAAGAACTTTCTGGATCCCGACACGGGAATTGTAAATGTACTGATACGGGCCCTGGGCGGCTCCTCTGTCAGCTTTATGAACGAGAGCGGGTGGTTCCGGACGATTTATGTGGCATCCGGCGTGTGGCAGGGCTTTGGATGGAGCTCCATTATCATTCTGTCGGCGCTCAGTTCCCTGGATCCCACCATGTATGAATCGGCTGAGATCGACGGCGCCTCCAGGATGAAGCGCATCCTTTACATCACGCTTCCCAATCTGGTGCCCACACTGTCTGTCCTGCTCATCATGAACCTGGGAAGTGTCATGAACGCCTCCCTGGAAAAAGTACTCCTCATGTATCATCCCGCCATATGGGATGTGTCGGACGTGATTCAGACATTCGTGTACCGGAAAGGAATCCTGGACGGGGCGCAGAGTTTCGGCACCGCGGTGGGTCTGTTCAACTCGGCGGTCAACATACTGCTTCTGGTCATTGCCAACAAGACATCCAAAAAAGTAACAGGAAGCTCTCTCTGGTAAGCAGAAAATATCATACGCAAGAAAGAAGGCATATATGAAAAAAAGAATGAAAAAAACATGGGGGGAATGGATTTTTGATATCGTAAAATGGCTGCTTATGGCATTGGCGTTTCTCCTGACCTTATACCCTTTTATCTACGTTTTCAGCATGTCGCTGAGCAGCCAGGAGGCCGTTCTGGCAAACAAAGTGGTACTGTTTCCGGTGGGTTTTTCCCTGAAGGCATACCAGACACTGCTGGAAAACAACAATATCCTGACCGGCTATGCCAATACCATTTTTTACACGGTGGCAGGCACCCTTTACAGTACGGCAGTCACACTGCTGGGCGCGTACACACTGTCCCGCCAGGATTTCATTTTCCGGAATTTCCTGACAAAGTTCTTTCTTGTCACCATGTATTTCAATGGCGGCATGGTGACCTCATTCCTGCTGATCAAGAAACTGGGACTTTACAATACAAGGGCAGCCATTATCCTTCCGGGCGCCGTAAGCGTCTTCACCATGATTATTGCCATCTCTTTTTTCAAAAGCTTTCCGGAAAGCCTCATAGAGGCGGCAAGGATAGACGGCTACAATGAACTGAGAATTTTTGCCAGTATTGTACTGAAAACATCCCGTTCCATTATTGCCGTGGTAGTTCTGTTTTATGCCGTGGATAAATGGAATACCTACTTTAATGCCATACTATATCTCAGAGACGCGGCGAAACAGCCTATCCAGGTATTTCTGGCCAGGGTTCTGTCAAACAATTCCAACTCCCTGATGTTCTCGGATTCCTCCCAGAACATGATGGAACAGTCCACTCTGGTGCTGCAGATGAGATATGCCCTGATCATGATTACCATGATTCCCATAATGATGGTCTATCCCTTCGCCCAGAAGCATCTGATCAAAGGTGCCATGCTGGGTTCCCTGAAGGGTTGATGCATAAACAAGCAAACGCCCATAGAGGCAGAAAAGAGGTCAATATGAAAAAGAAATTGTTATCGTTCCTTCTGGCTGGCACCATGGCGGGACTCACACTCACAGGCTGCGGAAACGACAATGGCAATGACACCGGAACTCCGGCAGCGGAGGGCTCCGGAACACAGCAGGTATCCTCTTCCCCGGAAGAAACACCCCAGGAAGAACCTGTCACATTGCGCATTGCTTCCATGGACAATCCTTATGCCCCCAAAAGCTACGCAAACGGCACGCCGGTGACAGATGCCCTCCAGGAAGCCACCAATGTAAAAATCGAATGGGAACTGAGTCCGGATGCCCAGCAATACGAAACATATACCCAGACTATCCTGTCCGCGGCGGAAGACATGCCGGATATCATGACCAGTGTTTACGGCCAGGATCCCAGAAACCTGTATGAAGCGGGACTGATCGTGGACTTAAAGCCGCTTATCGACTCTGTGGGCGTGCATACCAAAAAATATCTGGAAGAGCACCCGGATATTCTGGGCATGATCACGGAACCCGATGGTACCATCTTGAGCATCCCTACCATTCAGGACGGCGAAAACTTCGGTCACGGCCTGATGATCCGCAAGGACTGGCTGGACAAGCTGAATCTGGAAGGCCCTGCCACATCCGACGAACTGCTGGAGGTCCTGCGCGCCTTCCGGGACGGCGATCCCAACGGAAATGGTGAGGCAGACGAAATCCCCTGCACCATCACCGGCACGTACAATCTGGATTTCTCCTGGCCCTATATGTTCAAGATTTCCCCTGGACGGGATTTTGACGCGGACCCGGATGGCAAAGTGGTTTATCCCCCCATTGAGGACTCTTACAAGGATTTCCTGAAGTACATGAATACTATGTACTCCGAGGGACTGCTGGACTCCATGTTCTCCACCAGAAGCAGCGAGGACTGGAATACTCTGATCAATACCGACAAAGTGGGTATGGTACAGGGCTGGGTAACCAATCTTCCCACCTTCAACGCAAATGAAGGCCAGGAATGGATCGCCATCAATGTGCCTGCAGGACCCGACGGAACTTCCTTCTCCGTGTCCGTCCCCACCATTACGGGCAAAAACTTTATCACCAAAGACTGCAAAAACCCGGAGGAAGCCTTCCGTTTTCTGGATTATGTATGGGCCTCCGATGAAGGCAGAATGCTGGCCGTCTACGGCATTGAAGGCCTTACCTATGAAATGGTGGACGGAAAACCCCAGTTTACGGATTATGTCCTGAACAACCCTGACGGACTCAGTACCACCGAAGTGCTCAACTCCGTCGGCGCCAATCATAAGCTTCCCAGAATCAGCGACGCTTCCCTGGCCCAGGCCACTGCCACGGAGGAAATGAATGCCTGGAACGAAGCCAACAAGGCCATGATGCGCAAATGTTTCCCTTCCTTTGAGATCATCATGACTCCTGAGGAGACCACAGCCAAGGCAGAATCCGGATTTTCCGATATATGGACCTACAAAGAGGAAATGAAAGCCCGCTTTATTATGGGCAAAGATGACATTGACGGCTACTGGGACACCTATGTACAGCAGATCAAAGAAATGGGCATCGACGAAGTCATTGCCATCGAGCAGGCAAAGTATGACCGGTTCCTGGAAGCCCAGGGCGCAGAATGAGAGGCATTATGAGAAAAAAATATGTGCTGGCAGGTGCCAGCGGAAGAGCTTTCAGCATGTTTGCCAAACCTATCACGGAACGTTTTTCCGATATTGCGGAACTATCCGCCATTTATGACATCAATGGCACACGGGCCGTCTATTTCCGGGACAACGCGGCCCCGGCTGCAAAACTGTATGCCGATTTTGACGAAATGATGCAGAAGGAAAAACCGGATGTGCTGATAGTGGCAACCATGGACAGCTGGCATCACGAATACATTATCAGGGGGCTTTCCTATGGCTGCGACATTATCACGGAAAAGCCCCTGACCATAGACGGCGATAAGTGCAACCAGATTCTGGCGGCAGAACGGACAAGCGGCCATAAAGTATATGTAACCTTTAACTGTCGCTTCATGCCCTATGTGAGACGTATCAAGGAACTTCTGAACCAGAACTTAATAGGCGAGATTCTGCACGCGGACTATGAGTATCTTCTTGACCGCCGCCACGGGGCAGACTATTTCCGGAGATGGCATCGGAAAAAAGAAAACTCCGGCGGTCTGCTGGTACATAAGGCCACCCATCACTTTGACATGGTAAACTGGTGGCTGGGCCAGGAACCCGACGTGATTTATGCCAACGGTTCCAGAAGATTCTACGGCCCCGTCCGTGAAAAAAGAGGGGAGCGGTGCCTGACCTGCCGGAACCGCTGTGAATATGCTTTCCCGAACACGGCGGACCCCCATGTCCAGGGTATGTACTTTATACCGGAAAAGGAAGACGGCTATTTCAGGGACAAATGTATTTTTTCGGAAGAGATTGATATCGAAGATACCATGTCCGTCACCGTCTCCTACAGGCAGGGTGCGCTCCTGACCTATTCCCTGACCACCTACAATCCCTATGAAGGCTGGAAAATTGCCTTTACCGGCACAAAGGGACGGCTGGAGGCTTCCACTTACTACTCGGGAGAAAATGCTTCCGATCCCAATGATTATATAAAATATTACAATGACAGGGGAGAAACCATCACCTATAAAATTCCCAAGGCGGAGGGCACTCACGGCGGCGGCGACATCCGTCTCCTGGAAATGCTCATCCGGGGCTCTGCCGAGGACCCGCTGGGACAGATTGCAGATGTCAGGGCAGGCATCCGCTCCGTAATGATCGGGGCCTGCGCAAACTTAAGCATCCAGGATGGAAAACCCCACAAAATTGATGACATCATCAAATGGCAATGAGAAAGGCGCAGGAATGATCACCATCAGGGATATGGAAACAGAGGCCGAAAACGGCTGCAGCGCATTCGATGCGGCGGACCAGCTCAGGGATTATGTCTACGGGCTCACCGGGCAGGCTTTTGCCCAGGCCAAAGAAAGGCCGCTTACGAATATTGCGGAAGTAACACAGTACCAGGATTTTGTGCGGGAACAATTCCGGAAGGCCATAGGCGCCGGAGAGGAGAAAAAGTCCCCTCTCTGCGCCTCCGTCACCGGCACCCTCCACTGCCAGGGATACCGCATCGAGAAAATCATCTTTCAGTCCGCCCCCCGGGTATGGGTTTCCGCAAACCTTTATCTTCCGGATACTGCGGTTCCGGGCGGACAGCATCCTGCGGTTCTCCTGGTGTGCGGCCATGATCCCCTGGGAAAAGGCGCCGCCGAATATCAGCGGGCATGCATCTGTCTGGCTGCTGCGGGAATCGCGGCGCTGTGCATGGACTCTTACGGCCAGGGAGAACGCCCGGATTACTATGAGGAAGAAAAAGGAAGGGAATGCGTGGGAAGATGCACCCGGGAACACGATTACGCAGGCTTCCAGTGTATGCTCCTGGGAGAAAGCTCCGCCAGATACCTTCTGCATGACGCCATGCGGGCCGTGGATTATCTCACAGAACGGCCGGACATCGACAGTTCCCGCATCGGAATAACCGGAAACTCCGGCGGCGGAACCCTGACAGTCATGATGATGATGCTTGACAACAGAATCGCCGCTGCCGCTCCCGGAACCTTTGTGACCAGCAGAAAAGCCATCCTTGCCACCGGCAAACCCCAGGACAACGAACAGATCTGGCCGGGCCTGACACTGGCCGGCATAGACCACAGGGACTGCCTGCTGTGCATGGCGCCCAGGCCCGTGCTGCTTCTGGCAGCGGCACATGACTTTTTCCCGGCGAAAGGCACACTGGATACCTATGCCTGGTGCCGGAAAATCTGGAAACTATATGGTCAGGAAGCACGGTTTCAGCTTTACCGGGATGAATGTATGCATACCTACAGCCTGGAAATGGCCATCCGCGCGGCGGATTTTTTCAGAACATGCTTCCAAATGGGAGAACAGCCAGCCGGGCCCGGAAGGGCATTTGCACCCGCCATGCTCCGGAATCCCAGGGATCTGTGGTGCAGTGCGGGCGGTTACCTTCGGAACGAAAAAGCGGGATGGGGCATTTTTGAACAAAACAGGGAAAGATACCTGGCCCGGTGGGCTGCTTCCGGAAAGGATGCACAGAAAATGCGTACATTTCTGCAGGAAAGACTTTGCAGGAACCGCCGTCCGGGTCCTCTTTTTCTCCGGAAAATCCGGGATACGGAAATGGTTCTGGATCTTTTCTGCGACAGTTACCTATGGGAGTCCCAGGAGGGCGTGATCAACCACGGCTTCCTGTTCCGTGAAACAAAAGACAGACTGCCGGTCACCATCGCCCTGTGGCGGGACGGCTGCAGGCGCCTCACGGAGCACTACACCGTCATCAGGGACATCTGCCGCAGAGGCCGGGCAGTGCTGGTTCTGGATATCACGGGGATGGGCATGCTGGAGCAGAGGCAGTTTTCCCCTGCCGTGGACAAAGAAGCCTTCTACAGCGCGAAGTTCAAGCTGAACACTGATCTTCTCTGGCTGGACGACTGCCTTATGGCGCTTGGATGCTTTGACCTGCTGCGCTGTCTGGATGCTGTGGAAGAAATGCCTGGTACTGACTGTTCCGGCACAGAACTGTATACCTGGGGAAGCCATTCCCTTTACGGTGAGATTGCCGCGTTTCTGGATCACAGAATCCGTGCCCTTACCTGCCAATGTCCCCGGGCCTCCTTCGGTGAAATTGTGACACAGAAATATTATGATCCCGCGGACATGGCATCCTTTGTCATCCCGGGAATATTAAAATACGGGGATATCGAAGATATCCGGAAATGGAGATTTGCAAATGAAAATAATTGTCAGTGAAAATGCCACTGTTTTGGGAAAAAAAGCTGCCGCCATGGCAGCACAGTACATAAACGAAGCCATCTGCCAAAAGGGCAGCGCACGTATCATCCTCTCCACGGGAGCTTCCCAGTTTACCACGCTGGAAGCCCTGGTCCTGGAAGACATCGACTGGAGCCGGGTGGAAATGTTCCATTTGGACGAATATGTAAACCTGCCGCAGACACATCCCGCCAGCTTTGTGAAATATCTCACGGAGCGTTTTGTGGAAAAGGTGGGCCCCTTAAAGGCCGTACACTTTGTGGATACCTCCCGGGGCACGGATTCCATAATAGAGCATCTGACTGCCCGGCTGGACAGCGCCCCCATTGACCTGGGCCTCATCGGCATCGGTGAAAACGCCCATATCGCATTCAATGACCCGCCTGCGGATTTTGACAACCAGAACGCTTACATTGTGGTGAACCTGGATGAAGCCTGCCGCAGGCAGCAGCTTGGGGAAGGCTGGTTTCCCACTCTGGAAGATGTCCCCGCCCAGGCAGTATCCATGACGGTGAGCCGCATCCTGAAATGTGAGCATATTATCTGCCCCGTTCCCTATCGCGTAAAAGCAGCGGCTATCCGCAAAACCCTGGAGCAGGATGTCAACAATATGGTTCCCGCCACTATCCTGAAAACCCACAGGGATGTGACAATATTTGCGGATCAGGAATCCCTGTCGGAAGTGCCCTCCCCGCTTCTGGAGCAGTATGTATGAATACACTCATCACAAATGTCCGGCTCGTATGGGAAGACCGGATCGCTGAAAACGGCTGGCTGCTGCTGTCCCGGGGGAAAATTGCCGCCGTGGGGGAAAACACCCGGGACAACGCCCTGCATCAGGCCCTGAAACTGGCGGATACCATATGGGATGGCCAAAACCAATACCTGGCTCCCGGCCTGATAGACATTCATCTTCACGGCGGAAACGGATATGACTTTATGGATGGCACTCCGGAAGCATTTCAGGAAATTGCCCGCTATCATGCCGCCCACGGAACCACCTCCCTGCTTGCCACCACCATGTCCGCCAGCGAGGAAGAAATCCTTCATGTGCTGAATGCCTTTGTACAGTATGCCCCCCGGATTCAGGACTGTCATCTTCTGGGGGTCCATCTGGAAGGACCCTATTTTAACAAAAGACAGTGCGGCGCCCAGGATCCCGGCTTTATCAGGGATCCTGACCTGGCACAATGCCGTCGTTTTCTGGAAACCGGCTGCGTCAGACGGGTAAGCCTGGCCCCGGAGCTGCCGGAAGCACTGGCACTGGCAGAATTCCTGGCGGAAAACAAAATCATTGTATCCGCAGGCCACACAGAAGCCGACTTTGACTGTATGGAACACGCTTTTGCCCATGGCTTCTGCCTTATGACGCATCTCTACTCCGGAATGACCGGCGTCCACAGAAAAAATGCCTTCCGGATGGGCGGGGCCGTGGAAGCCGGACTGCTGTGCGACACCGGGGCCGTGGAACTCATTGCGGATGGCTGTCATCTGCCGGGCTGTCTGCTGCGTCTGGTGCGCAAATGCAAAGATCCCCGAAACATCATTCTGGTCAGCGACGCCATGAGAGGCGCAGGACTTGCGGACGGATCGTCCACAAAACTGGGAAGCCTGGAGCAGGGCCAGGATGTAATCATCGAAGACGGTGTGGCCAAAATGCCGGACCGGACTTCCTTTGCCGGAAGCGTTGCCTCCGGTGACCGGCTGATCCGGACCATGCGGGACCTTGGAAACGTTCCCCTGTACGAGGCCGTGGCCATGATGACGGCAAATCCCGCCCGGCTGCTGGGTCTGGACAGCCAAAAAGGAGGGCTGCTGCCCGGTATGGACGGAGATGTGATATTGTTTGACGAAAATATCAATATCAGGGCCGTCTGGGTTGCCGGAAACCGGATTTGCGAAAGCGCTTCCCGGACACCGTCCTCCTGAAATGCATCGGTGCCGGGATCCGGAACCGGATCCGTCTTTTTTGCGGAACAGACGACAGGATACGACGCCCGCGGGCAATGAGGAAAATAGCCATGCCTGCATGGATATGGAAGCCAATTCATTGGTTTGATACCCCGTTGCCTGCAGCGGGGTCTTTAATTTTATGAAAGCGAGGAATGAAAATGAATCAGAAATGTGTCAAAGTGGCAATCGCGGGACTTGGCGGCAGGGGAAAAGATACCTATGCGGAATGTGCCCTGCGTTTTCCCCGGAAAATGCAGATTACGGCCATAGCGGATCCTGTGGAGGAAAAACGCCGGGATGTGGCCGGGAAATTTCATATTCCTGAAGAAATGTGCTTTTCCTCCGCAGAGGAGCTGCTGGCCGCCCCCAAAATGGCCGATGTGCTCTTTATCTGCACCCAGGACAGGATGCACTATGCCCACGCCATCCCCGCCCTGCAAAAGGGTTATCACCTTCTCATTGAAAAGCCCATTTCCCCCATTGCCTCGGAATGTGCCGAAATCGCCGCTGCCGCCCGAAAATACCACCGTCATGTACAAGTATGCCATGTGCTGCGCTATACCCCCTTTTTCCAGGAAATCAAACGCATTATCCGGGAAAAAACCATCGGGGAAATTGTGGCAGTCCAGGCAAAAGAAAATGTGCAGTACTGGCATCAGGCACACAGCTATGTGCGGGGCAACTGGGCAAAAGCAGAGGAATCCAGCCCCATGATACTGGCCAAGTCCTGCCATGACATGGATATTCTGCTTTGGCTGGCAGACAAAGCCCCCAAATATGTCTCCTCCTACGGCAGCCTGTTCTTATTCCGGCCCGAAAAAGCACCCGAAGGCGCTGCGCCCAGATGTCTGGAGGACTGTAAAGTCAGGGAAAGCTGTCCCTATAACGCGGAACGCTTTTACATTCACGAGAGACTCCTGCAGAACCGGACACAGTGGCCCCTGAATATCCTGAACATACATCCCACGGAAGAAAATATCCGCCAGGCGCTGAAGGAAGGCAATTACGGAAAATGCGTTTATTACGCAGGCAACAATGTGGTGGATCACCAGGTGGTAAACGCGGAGCTGGAAGACGGCGTGACCCTCAGTTTCACCATGAGCGCATTCACCAGCAGAGGCGGCCGGCACCTTCATATCATGGGAACCCTGGGAGACATCGAAGCCGACATGGACCGCAATCTGATCCGCACGAACCGCTTCGGACAAGAGCCGGAACTGACGGATGTCACCACACTGGCCCAGGATTTCAGCGGCCATGGCGGCGGGGATTTCCGCATGGTGGAAGAACTTCTGGACGATATTGCCCAGGACAGGGAACCCGGCTGCGGGCTCACCTCTGTCTCCAAGTCAGTGATGAGCCACTATCTGGCCCTGGCAGCGGAAGAATCCAGAATCCGGCACGGCAGGAGTATTGCTATGGAAGAGTGGATCAGGGAACATGAAACCCTGGCTGAAAAAAGTTATTTATGAAATATTACGAAAGTCCGTCCATCCAAAACCCGGGGAATACAAAATGTTTCCCCGGGTCTCCATGCATGACATTACAAATTACGGATTCAGACGTCCCGGCCCCCGGAAAATAAACATGGCCTCCTTTATGGTCAGCCCCAGAAGCAGCATGGTCAGCCTGTCCACCCCAAGTCCGAATCCCCCATGGGGAGGGCATCCGTATTTAAAAAATTCCAGATAAAACTTCACGTCTTCGGCCAGCCCTTTTTCCTCTGCCTGCCTTTTTAAAATCTCGTGGCGGTGTTCCCGCTGTGCTCCGGTGGTAATCTCCACGCCTCTCCAGATCAGGTCATACCCCTGGGGAACACCGTTTTCGTCTCTCATATGGTAAAAAGCCCTTTTGGAGGCGTCAAAATCTGTCACAAACAGGAACTCATGGTCGTAATGCTTTTTCACCCATTCAAAACTCAGTCTCTCGGCCTCTGTGGTGAGATCCCCTTTTTCCGACTCGTCAACGGTGTAACCGAAATCTTTCTCCAGTTCTTCGTATAATGTTTTCAGGGAAATCACCGGAAACGGCGTCCCGGGAACCCTCACCGGTATCCCGAACATTTCCTCTATCTGCTCCCCATATTTATCCTGGATGCACTCCAGACCTGCCTTCAGCAGATTTTCCTCCAGTTTCATCACATCATGAAAAGAATCAATATAAGAAAACTCCAGGTCAAAGCCCGTAAATTCCGTGGTATGCCTGCTTGTAAAGGACTTCTCCGCACGGAAAACCGGTCCCACTTCAAAAATCCGCTCCAGACCTGCCGCCATGGCCATCTGCTTATAAAACTGCGGACTCTGGGCCAGATAGGCATTCCGGTCGAAATATTTCACCTCAAAAACATCCGCGCCGCTTTCGCTTGCAGCCCCGATGAGTTTCGGCGTATGGATCTCCACAAAATTCTCATTTAGCAGATACTGTCTCATGGCATTCACAAAGGCAGTCTGCACCTGAAACATAAACTGGTTCTCATCGGTTCTCAAGTCGATCCAGCGATAGTCAATTCTCTGGTCAATGCCGGATCTTTCCACCGCTTTTTTCTTCTTTGTGGCAGGAATTTCCTTCCTGGCAATGGGCAGGGGATCCGCAATACTCTCCACCCTGATTTCCTCCGGCAGGATCTCAATCCCTCCCATTTTCACATACGAATTCTCAGCCACCACTCCCGAAACGGTAATCACGGAATCGCCGGTTACCCCCTCCATTGCCGCCGCAGCCTCAGGTTTTTGCTCCTTTTCCAGCGTAATCTGCACCTTCCCGGTGATATCCTTTAAGACAATAAACAGCATTGCCCTGCTGTCCCTGATGGTATCCACAAAACCCTGAACCTTTACCCTTTTCCCGATATGATTTCTGATCTCCCCTAATGGTATTCTGTCGCTCACTTTGTCTTCTCCTCTTCCATTCATCTTTTCTTTCCGGAAATGAATTTTGATACCGGCTTCCGGATTATTTCCGCAGAATTTTATCCATGGCTTTCCCCCTGGCAAGTTCGTCCACTAATTTGTCCAGGTACCGGATATCCCGCATCAGGGGGTCCTCAATCTCTTCCACCCGGATGCCGCAGACCACCCCCTTAATCAGCTTTCTGTTCTCGTTCAGCTCCGGCGCATTCCGGAAAAAATCCCCGTAAGAAAGCTCTTTTTCCCACATGTCCTCCAGTTCTGCCTGGCTGTATCCGGTGAGCCACATTATTACCTGGTCCACTTCCTCTTTGGTCCTTCCCTTTTTTACGGCCTTGTTGACCAGCGCCCGGTAAATCTTTGCAAAATCCATCTGATATACTTTCTCATTACTCATACAATGCCCCCCTGTTCTGCCAGGTACGTTTTCCCGGCGTTTTTACCAGACCTTTCAGCGCTTGCCGGCCGAAAAGGCACCGGCTTCCTTTACCCAGTCCAGCAGCTCGTCGTCTATCTCCGCCTTGTCCGAGATCAGGACATGATGTGTCCAGCGATGAGGATACGGCTCCACTGCCGCGTCAATGCGCGGCGAATCCACCCGGTATCCCAGGCCAAAAGTTATCACAATAAAAACTTCCGGCCTCTCTTTTGCCTTCCGCACCGGCAGAAAAGATACAAACGCGAAATGATGTCTGTTGGAAAAGGCAATCTGCGTCTTCTGGACTTTCACACTCACGTCCGGCATCGCGGAAAGTACCTTTTGCTCAAATGCCTCGTACAATGGCAGCGCGTCCGGCTTTTTATCAAAAAAACAAAGAATATCCTGGTTCATCTCCTGCTCCTTACGCCAAAATATTATTCACAGTATAAATCATATCCCGTCAGAATTCAATATAGTTTGTATCCATGATATCATTCAATAATTTTTAATTAGATAAATATAAAAATAAATATTGACATACCAGCATTGTATGTATATAATCAGTATAGACCTTCAAATGACAAGAGATGAAAGATTGAAAATTAAAATTTTCAATCGCGAGATTTGTGTCTTCGCGCTGCAAAGCCATACATGGCTTGCCACAAACTCGTTATGCACAAAAGCAGCGCAGAAATGGTGAAAATTATGGACAATTGCAAACATGAAACTTTTATAGGATATCTGGACCGGCAGACAGCGGATATCCAGAAAACCATCGCCCTTCTGGTGGCAGATGAGCGAAAAGACGAATCCGACTTTGAAAAAATCAGGGCAAATATTTTTCAGATAGCCAAAAGCGTTTATCAGACTTCCCTGAAAACATTCCCGGAAGAGAATGCCCGGCTGGAGTTTCTCGACTCCCGTCTGGCAATGATCGCCCAGTCCTGGAAATCTGCCCTTGACAAGGCGAAAACGCACCATGACGAAGTACGGGTGCTGCAGGAACAATTGAAACTGGATACCATGGAGGAAATCCTGAAGAAACGGAAAGAAATATGGGAGGTGGCCGAATGACAGAGACAAATGCCATCAGGCTTTTCAAATGCCTGGCAGACAAATCCAGACTGCAGATACTCAAATCGCTGCTCCTGGAGGACATGTATGTGGAACGGCTGGCAGAACGCCTGAATCTGACACCTGCCACAATTTCCTTTCACCTGAAAAAGCTGTCAGAAATCGGCGCCGTCCGTTCTTACAAAACCCAGTACTACACCATGTATTCCCTCTGCCGCGACACCTTTGCCATGACAATCCTGGACATCCTGAAAGAGCAGTCGGACGAAGCCGAACTGCAGGACCGGAGAGAGCAGGCATACCGGCAGAAAGTCATTGATTCCTTTTTTGAGTATGGGAAGCTGAAGTCCATTCCGGCTCAGCGGAAAAAAGAACGGATCATTCTGGAAGAAATCGTCAAAGCATTTGAGATGGACAGAATTTATTCCGAGCGGGAAGTCAATATCATCATTGCCGACTACAATGACGATTTTTGTACCCTTCGCCGTGACATGATCTCCGAACGGCTGCTGGACCGGGATCATCGGGGATACTGGAGAATTTAACAGGCTGCCGGAACATTCCTGCTTTTCTCCCGCAGGCTGCTCCGGCTCAAGTATGCTGCCCGGCCATTATGCCGACGCTCATTGCCAGAACGTTTCAATGACTTTCCTGACTCCCTCCTGATCATTGGAAGATGTCACGAATTGGGCAGCTCTTTTTACCTCTTCCTGGGCATTGCCCATGGCCACCCCCATGCCCGCATACTGAATCATGCTTAAATCGTTCAGGCCATCGCCCACCGCCACCATCTCTTCCCGTCTGATTCCGTACATGTCGCCTATTTTTGCCAGGGCTGCCCCCTTGGAAACCCTGCTGCTGAAAAATTCCAGGAAAACGGGTTTGGATGTGCAATAAGCAGTCTCCGAAAACATGTCCGGAGATAACTGCGTCCGAAACCGTTCAATCTTCCCGGCTTCATCATACCACAGGATTTTTGTGATGCCCATATCCAGCAATTCTTCAAAATCCCCGGCAGGCTGCGGCTCCACACCCGACAGCTTCTGATAATCATAAATTCTGTCATTCATCTTATTTCCGTAAAGTCTGCCATCTGCCCAGATACACATAGTGGTGTCATACCGCCGGCCAAGTTCCAGAATCTTTCCCGCGTCATCGCGCGTAAGCTCCTGCGCAAAAAGTACTTCCTGCGTTCCGGTATCCACAATCACGGCTCCATTGTAAGTGATGACCGGGCCCTTCAGGCCAAGCAGGGAACAGTATTCTTCCACACCCTGGATGGGCCGGCCAGTGCAGATTGTAAAAACAACTCCCTTTTGAACGATATTCCGTATGATTTTCACCGTTTTTTCAGAAATACGACCCCTGTTGTCCAGCAGAGTATCGTCCATGTCAACTGCCATTAATTTGTATTTCATTTTGTGACACCATCCTATTCTTTCAATGCATGGCTCAGGCTGTTGGGAACTCCCCGGGGCCCGCGCACGGCATAAATCCCGAATTCTTTTTTCAGTCTGTCAAATGTAAACTGACCCGGATCATATCTATGCAGAAGCTTTATTTTCATCATGGTAGTGATTGTCAGATTCTCATCCTGATAATGACAAGGGATGTCCACCTCCACCGCCTTACATCGATAGAGAATCGCTGACACCGGTGCCGCCACATACATAAAAACCGTGTCTCCGGCCTTAATACTGCTGCTCTGCTTCCAGTCTGCCAGATCCGTATTGTCAAAAGCATGTTCAATATCGTAAAACCTGGGATTTGCCGGAATGATCCATTCTTTCGGAAGGCGCATTTTCTCTTTTTTCTTCCTGGACGCGGTGGCCGCATAGCTTGCGTCAGTCAGATCCCGGACTTTTTCCTCCTCTACCGTGCCGTCAAGGAGAACCGTAATCCAGTGTTCCTTATTCATGTGATAAGCCGGAAAAATTCCGGGCTGTTGTACCAGCATATCCCGGAACATCCTGTCTTCTATCTTCAGGTTCACCGCATCCACATATCCGCGTCCCTGAAGTCCCAGCTTATCCCTCCCAATATTCATCACCAGAGCAAACCATTTTTTATTGTCAGTGTGCCGGAATACAGCGCTGTCCGTGTCCCTGGCCCATGGATATTCCGGGGAAACCTGATACTTCTCTTTGATATAGGAACAGATTCTCTCACGCATCCTCTTATCCCCTCTGTGCCAGCAGCCATGCCATAATATGTACTGCCTGCTGGAAACCGCCTTTGGCAATCATCTCTTCTATCTCATCCGCGGAATACCTCCCCACATTCAGGAATTCCGTCTCGTCCAGATTTTGTTCCCCGGACTTGCGGCAGTTCCCTGCCACAAAAATATGGGCATAGTTGTCCGCCAGCGTGGCATTGGACGGCACTGACAGCAGATACCTCCATTCATCCGACACATATCCCGTCTCTTCCAGCAGCTCTCTTCGGGCTGCCTCCATGGCATCCTCCGCCGCAGGTGAATTCCGGTCCGTACCATATTCCTTTCCATCCGTCCGCTCGATGCCTCCTGCCGGAAATTCCGTGGTCACTTTCCCGATTCCCTGCCGGAACTGCCTGACACAGAGATATTTCCCTTCCTCGTCCGATGCCACTATCACCACATAATCCCTGCGGCTGTAACTGTAATACGGTTCAAATACACTTCCATCGGGAAAGCGGTAAGCTGACTTTTTAAAATCTATCCATTCGTCCTGGACAATATGCTCCGTCCGGATTTCCTCCCATGCCAGATTTTCTCCCTCATCTCCGTTTTTCGGTTCTGTCCCGTTCCCTCCGGCGCCGGCAGTCTTTTCCTCCGCTTTTCCATCCCTGTAGCCGAACCCATGGCTTTCACACCATTCCATGGCCAGTTCCCGATACTTTTCGGCCTGAAAATCATACCACTTCTGCTCCAGGCCAAATCTGTACACAGTGTCCTTGAACCGGCGGAAAGCGCCCCTTCCCTGAATGGCGCTTTCCAGGGTGTTCTGCTGCTTCCCCTCCGGAAGACTCCAGACAAACTCCTCCATAATGTGGTATTCATGAATGTCAAACTTTGACGGCAGCCCGAAAAACCTGGTCTGCCAGCCTTCTTCAATCATATCTTCCAGCTCCTGGCTTTCCTGGTCCTCCTCGTCTCCGAAAGGAAATTCCGGAACGCTCACCACTTTCATCTCCTCTATATCCAGGTACTGTCTCCAGGAATCACTGACTTCCTCTATGGCGCCATAAACAAGGTCTAACGGAACGATAACCTTCTTTTGTTTTTTCTGCAAATCAGAATCCATACTCTTTTCTCCTTCCCCGCTGCCTTTCATATCACTGTCCTGTGCCTGTCATCCGGCTGACAGTGAGTGTTTCTTCCAGTATAGCTGATTTTTGAAAAAATTACAATTTTCTTTCAACTAATATTCCGGCCCAAAACAAGGGAGTTATTTGTAAAACTTGAATATGCAGAAAAGTTGTGGTACGATAAATCAAAAGAAAAACGAGGTAATGACATTGCTAAAAATATCTCTTGATGAATTTTTAAGATTAAGAAAGCTGGTTCACCGTAACGCAAGACCCCTTGAATACACAAAATGGAAATTTCTTTTTGAAAATGGCAGCTGCGACGATTTCCTGTCGGTTTTGTGCTGCTATCAAAATGAAGACGGCGGTTTTGGACACAACATTGAGTGCAACAACTGGAACCCTAATTCGTCTCCCTATACAGTATGCATTGCCCTGGATTATCTGGATACGACGGACGATTATGAAAGCGACATAAAAAGTAAAATCATTGCGGATATTGTCAAATATCTGAGTTCCGGGACATATTTACTGGAGGACGGCTGGCCGGGGATGCAGGGAATCCCCAGCAATAATGATTTCCCGCATATGCCATGGTTTCATTACGATCCCGGGAAAGCAGCCAAAGCCGATATCGGAGTGACCAGGCGCCTTGCGGACTTCATCCTCAGACACGCGGACAGGGAAAGTGACATTTACCGCAAGGCTGAGGAGTTGAAAGACCGGTACAGGCAATGCGGGCAGGTCCTTCTCCATGGTTATCCCGATTACGATCCCACAGCATTGAATATCAGTGCATTTGATCCTGTAACATATCCCTCATGGCTGCCGTTGCCAGTGTATTTTGTCGGTTCGCCGGACAGCAGTTTTTATCCGGAGTGCAGACATACTGTGGAAATGAATTTGGACACCATCATCGCTTCGCTGCGCAGTACGCACGAGTATCAGTTTCCTTCTGCCCAGGAGCTTGATGCATTTGAACATAGTAATCCCCATCCGGAGGGCAGGCGGTGGTGCGTGGCAGAACAGACGATTGGAAACTATTATTGGGGAAGCAGTTTTATCATACGGGACCTGGACATATTGAGGAAATTTGGCAGGCTGGATTTTGATTTGCCTGTCCTGGTGCCTGTTTGATCATTGCTTTCCGGCAGCCGTGCGTCAAAGGTTACTTCTGCTGCAATCATGTATGGAGGACCGCTTTTCATTTCTTATCCAAAATGTCCGGTGTGCGCGAAAGGCCGTACCGTTTCCGATATTTGCAAAACATAAATATGGACAAAGCAAGCGCCATCAGCTCCGCGGCAGGAGTGGCCAGCCAGACACCGTTTACCCCCAACAGCGCGGGAAGGACCAGCATGGCAATCAGCATGAACACAAAGGAACGCGAAAAGGCCAGGACCGCGGAAATAATACCGTTGGACAATGCGGTAAACATTCCGCTGGCAAAAATATTAAAGCCGATAAAGAACAGCGCTGCCCCCGAAAATACTGTCCATAACGGAATATCCGAGTATACACATCACCAGACCCACCAGCACATTGACTAAAATCAAAAACGTGAAATCTTCCCGGGCCTCCTTCGGCTTCTGTTCCCCCATCTTTTTCATAATGACCGCAGTCACCAGCTGAATCACCGGGGCCGTCAGGTTGATGGCCGACAGTGCATTTGTACCAATCAGATTGGACACAAATAACCCGTCAACCATGGTGTAAAAAGACATAAAAACCGACATTCCTATGGTAGGAACCGCAAATTTGAGAATGTTTCCCAGTGATACCGGTTTGCTGTAAGCATTTTGATGATCCATTATTTTTCTCCTTTTCTACTTGTTTTTTTCTGGTATATGCCTTATCATAATCCGTACAGTAACTGTACGGTCAAGAGGTAAAATGAAAAATGGAGAAAAAAAGTAAACTGCTCACCATCGGTCAATTTGCGGCCCTCCACGGCATCAACAAGAAAACGCTGATGTGGTATGATGAAATTGGCCTGTTTCACCCGGCAGCTGTCCATCCCGGGAACGGATACAGGTATTACAGTTATTATCAGAGTTCCATCCTGGAAACCATTCTGCTGCTGCGGGAGCTGGATGTGCCCATTGACGAAATCAGGATATTTATGCAGAATCGTTCGGCCGCCAGCATGGAACAGCTTCTGCAGGAAAAAATAGCCGATCTGGACCGGAATTTGGCGCATCTGAAAGCAGTGCGGAAAACGCTGGACTATCATCGCCAGAATATGCTGACGCTGCTGAAAATGGATTTGTCGGAAATCAGCATTGTCGAGAAAAAAGAGCGCAGTCTGGTTACCGTTGACGTGAACCAGGACCTCTCTTTTGATAAGCTGGTGGATCTGATTACTGACCAGACGAAAAAATACCAGCTTCGCCGCCTGCACGACGCCTCCTATGGGACGATGATCTCTGTGGAAAGCCTGTATAATGGTAAATTTGAAGATTACTCCAAAATGTTTATTGAGATTCCGTTTCCTATTCAGAAGGCCGGACTGCACATACAGCCCGCCGGAAAATATGTGCGGGCCTTTTATAGAGAATCCGTGGAAAACGCCCGGTTGTGTTACCAGAGAATATTTGAGTATGCCGCGGAGCATGGTCTTTCCCTATCGGGATTTTCTTACGAAGTTATTATCAATGAAAATGTGATCGACAAAATGGAGGATGCACTTGTACAAATAGAAATCCCTGTAAATCCAGATCCCGAGCCACTCTCTGTTCGGTGACACCAAGGGTTATTTTCTTCCAGGTTTGTTTTGACATTTTTTCATTTTCTCATTATAATATGTATTACAGACGTAAGACTTAAGGAGAGAGGGGATGCCAATTGAAAACATTACCACAGATTTCAGAATCAGAATTTGAAGTGATGAAGGTCATATGGAAACATGCACCCATCAGCACCAATGAGATCACCGAGAAATTAACACAGACCACAAAATGGAGCCCCAAGACAATACAGACCCTGATAAAGCGGCTTGTAACCAAAGGAGTACTGTCTTATCAGAAGCAGGGCAGGGTTTTTGTCTACACGCCCCTGGTAGAAGAAAAAGAATATATCGGCCAGAAAAGCCACTCTTTTCTGAAGCGGTATTATGACGGGGATATTACGGCAATGCTTTCTGCATATCTCGAAGATGATAAACTCTCCGAATCAGAAATTGACACACTCCGTTCCCTTCTTTCAAAGGGTTGAAAAGACAGGTGAAATTAATATGGCAGATTTTGGAATACGTTTTTTCTTATGTAATATTTTTATTTGCATCATCATAGGTTTTCTTCTGATCGCAAAACGAACATTGAAAAATGTCCTCACCAGCCGGATGCAGTTTCATTTATGGTTTCTGCTGCTTGGAATTCTTGCGGTTCCCTTTCTGCCCTTTCCTGCAGACGGATTTGCAAAAATTTTTGCATGGTTTGACGCACGCAAAACCGCGGCAGCATCGGACAAATCCGCAATTGCGGAAAATGCCCTGGAACCAGGTATCAGCGGCACTGTCAGTCAAATGAATGACTTTGCACTGTCCGTCAGCAGAAAAACACCCTCCATGATTGGATATATTTTGTGCGGTATATGGCTGGCCGGCGTCCTTGTCATGGTTTTCTTTATGATAAAGTCTGCATCCCGCCTGAATGCCATAAAAAAGTCTGCGCTTCCCCTGCAGAACAGGACCGTCCGTCTTATATACCATGGCTGCCTAAAAGAGATGAAAATAAAAAGAAACATTCCGGTTTACAGTACTGCCTTTTTAAAATCCCCTGTTATTGCGGGCTTCTTCAATCCCTGCATTTATCTTCCCATCCACCTGATATCGGATTTTCATGCCACGGACATGCGGTATATACTGTTACATGAATTACAGCATTACAGGCATAAGGACGCACTGGCCGGCTTCTTCATGAACCTTTTCGGCATACTTTACTGGTGTAATCCATTTGTCTGGTACGCCTTGAAGGAAATGCGGAGCGAACGGGAAATTGCCTGTGACACATCTGTCCTGAAACTCCTCAAAGAAAGCGATTATAAAGAGTATGGAAATACTCTCATCAACTTTGCCGAAAAAGTATCACTTACACCTTCCCCTTTTGCTTTTGTTTCCGGAAGCAATGCTGTCGGAATCAGCGGAAGCATGAAACAGATGCGGCGGAGAATTACCAATATTTCCTCTTATCAAAAACCTTCTGTTTTCAGAAAATTAAAGGGACTGGCGGTTTTTGCCGCCATTGCCGTGATTCTTTTCACGCTTGCCCCGATACTTTCCACCTATGCTGCAGATCAAAGCCGGTATCAGTGGAAAATATCCTCCGACAAAATTTCCATGCTGGATCTGTCTGCCTATTTCAGCGGATACCGGGGCAGCTTTGTACTATACGATCTGAAAAATGATACATGGAAGATCCATGACCTGGATCAGGCCACTTTAAGGACTTCCCCGGATTCAACTTATAAAATCTATGATGCGTTGTTTGGACTGGAAGAAGGTGTGATTGCACCGGACGATTCTTTTATGGCCTGGGACGGGACGGAACACCCCTTTGAAGCCTGGAACGGAAATCAGGATTTATTTTCTGCCATGCGTGATTCCGTCAACTGGTATTTCCAGGAAATCGATACGCAGATGGGTTTATCTGTCCTTCAGGGTTATATCCGGAAAATCGGATACGGAAATGAGCATGTAAATGCAAACCTTTCCTCCTACTGGATGCAGGGGACACTGGAAATCTCCCCGGTAGAGCAGGTAGAGCTTTTAACGGCTCTCCACAACAATCGTTTCGGTTTTGCCCCGGAAAATGTAAATGCCGTAAAAAAATCAATCTGCCTGGTTTCTTCCGAAAATTTTTCCCAGGAAGATATAAGCTTTTACGGGAAAACCGGAACCGGCCGTGTAGACGGCCAGGATGTGAACGGCTGGTTTGTAGGCTGCTTGGAAACAAAGGGCAATACTTACTTCTTTGCCACAAACATTCAAAATGATTCGGGCGCCAACGGAACCAGGGCGGCAGAAATTACGAAGGCTGTCTTATCTGATTTAATCCTCCGGAACTGACACCCGTGCAGTTTTTTGTCCCCCGTTTTTGACACCCGTTTCACATCCTTGGCTTTTATTCAGTCATAACTGATGCATCCACCATATCCTGCTGCAATTTAAACTCTATCGTTTTTGTACTTCCCCCTGTTCTTCTTATCAGTTCATCTTGTCCTATTATTTTCACAAGATTTGCAATTTTTGCACCTAAATCAGCTCTTCCATTATCATCATATCCTTCTTCATTTGAATTTTTATGATAAAAAATCGTTGTATGCACATTATCATTCAAGATCCATTCCCTAAGGATATCTTTGTCTGTAACATCTAAAGAGTGTCCAAATATGTAGAGGTCGTATTTTTTCTTCATCCCTTTATAATTTACGCCTGATGCTTTACTCCATTTTAGAAGCTGCTCCATATCATCGTTTTTAAGAGCATTCATCATTAATTCCATACTGTTTTCATACCCTTCTTTACCTGATTCATAATTGCTTTTAATTTCATTAATCCACTCCTTATACTTACACCCTGTCCCCTTATATATTCTTTGATAAAACTTCTTAAAAGCAATAAATTCTATATTCTTATCCTTTCTGTCATCCGGTAAATATTCATCTATCCCAAGAACTATATTGCTATTTTCAACTGTATGCTTAATGTCTGCTTTTCCATGAATATAATCTATATAATCTACATCGCTTTTATCAATATTTTCTTTTGACTTTTCTAAACAGCTGAAATAAATACGTTCATATGTAGATGTATAATTAAAATTCAATACCTTGGTTATTTTTTTAATTGTGGTTTTATCCACATATTCAAAGTCATATGTCATAATACTCTTTATATCTGGCGATATCCTCTTGTAATCAATCCTTTCGGTAATTTCATATAAATAGATTTCAAGCGCCCTTATCAGTCTGTTTAAATTCCTGAGCAAAAGATCCCTCTGTTCCCGATAACTTATTTCATTACTTCCGTTCTCCTCCATGCATTTATCCATTTTATATCTTTTATTTAAACAGTGATCATTTAAATAGTTTATCAATAGATTATCAACTTGACCGTTAAAACTTTTTCCTTTCATATCACTATCTATCTTCTGAATTACATTTGAGATTTCACTCTCAAAATCAATCCAGTTATCTCTTCCCTTCATATTACACTGATCAAAATAATCAAACCAGCAATTATCCTTTATCAATTCATAAAATTCGTCCATATTGGGATTTCCTGTTTTAAATCTGCTTGTATTTCCTTCCGTTTCTTTGCATTCTTCACGCCCAATAAATAAATCTTGTAAATATCTCTTAATTTTTTCATCCATTTTCCAACCATTTAAATAATCTTTCTGATACGATTCAGGTGATAAGATATTTGTTTCGCTATAAATTGCGCTTAATTTTTTGCCAAACTCCAAAAAATCCTTATACTTTGTAGGCAATCCATGTGCCAAATCAAAACCGTTTCCAATCATAAGTATATTCATAAATCTTTTCTCCTTAATTACATTTTTAATGGCCACACTTCCACATTTTTTATTTTATTCTATTTTTTTTGCCCTTCTTAGTCAATATATTTTTTGAGAAATCTGAAAAATTTTACCCACTGTTTCCATCAACCGCTTTTATAATAAACTTTTATAATAAGCAAAAAATATGCTTTTTAACCTCGTCAGAAAAAACACAAAACCTGCAGAGGCTCTGTCTCATAGAGAGCCCTGCAGGTTCCTTCTGCTGAATTCACATTTCACAATAGTAATATTGCATCCCTCTCCGCTTTCTTAACCGGATGCCTTATAACAGTCTTTAACTTCTCCGGGGCCACACGTCTTGCATCCGACAAGTAAATCTCATGGTGCATCCTGCTCTCTGAAAAGTCATTTTCATAGCCCTGCTCTTTCATAAACTGTTCCATGGCGGTAATCGTGGCAGGTTCATCATCATATGCGCCTATGTGCATACACTGCACACATAAACCTTCACGAATGGTCAGAAATTCCACCCTGGAATAATCTTGTTTTTTCTTATTTTGCGCCGCATCTACCGCCCATTGGAAATCATCCCTGGTCACAAAATCCGGCAGCCTGATTACAGATATCCAGCAAAAGTCCTCTTTCCGGCTGTAATCCACCCCCATAACCCCTTCCTGCCACCAGAATCCTTCCAGGGGCGGTACTACATAATCAAAATATCCGTCCATTTTATGGCCGCTCTTTTTACTCATTTTAATTGTAAACGCAATTCCGTACAGCAAACCTATTGCCTCTTTGTACGCGCCACCCTCCTCATTGGGATTTCCCTTTCCCCTTACCGCAATAAATTTCATTTCCGGCACTTCCACCAGCTCCGGTTTCTTCTTCGGCATATAAAATTCTTTATATTCTTTCTTATAATCGAACGCCATAAGAACAGACTCCTTTCAGATTATTGATCCGCTCCTGGATACTGGCTTCAAATTGGGAATCCGTCATGGACGGATCTCTTGTCATCTTCCAGATATCGCAGGCCATATCATCACAATACCCACAGACAGCATATCTGTGTTTATTTGCGCAGCAGCCGTAAATTGGGCAGGGCTTTCCGTCAGGCGCATGAAAAACTTTTCCATCGGATTCATTACAGCCTTTACAGGCGCTGCCAAGCAGAGTGCATTTTGTACAGTCAGTACCGCATACAGAGAGACCTAAGAGCTCCCGCTGCTTCTTTTTGGGAAAACCTGCCAGTACAAGGAAATAGGATTTATCCAACAATTCTTTTAGCAGTTCATCGGGTACGCTGCCATCGGGTTTTATGGAATTCCAATGCTGTTTATTACAATAATATCCCGGAACAATATCCTCATACTGCTTCCGCAGAAAGTCTCCTTCCGCCGGCTCCAGCTTTAGCGTAATATAGTATGGTTCATCATTTTCTCCCAGACACACTGCGGCAAACATTTTTCCGCCAATATGATACCGGATCCAGTTCCAGTCTTTTTGCAGATCCTTTGTCGCGCCGGCTTTCCCCAGCAGATATTCATCCAGCCACAAATACCTCATATTTAACCCCATTTCTGCGCGGCCTTTTGCGCATGTCAAGTTTGTGGATGC
>OFGO01000273.1_pt1 | contig 50770 bp, 40 predicted proteins | sample 1521761 | NCBI WGS metagenome assembly OFGO01 (sample SAMEA3504128, study PRJEB24116) | mouse gut metagenome | biome: mouse gut; feature: mouse-associated habitat; material: faeces | place: Denmark | collected 2011
TAAAAGCCCCTTATAGGGGCAGTGCAAGCCACCGGCTAAGCCGGTGGTCTTGACTGTTGCCGGTTTTTGGGAGGAAAATATTGAAACTATACATTTGCCGCGTTTTGGTGTAATGTCAGATTATTCACCTGCCAGGCAGCGGCAGTAAGGAGGTTGGTTATGAAAGGGAAAACAGCGAAGCCTTCCATGACGAAGGAAGAAAAGAAGAAGTACTGGAAAAAAAGCCTGAAAAGGGATAAGTATCTGATTATCATGATTCTGCCGGTAGTGATTTACTACCTGATATTCTGTTATCTTCCCATGACAGGATTGTGGATGGCTTTTACACAGTATAAAATCGGTTCCGGTTTTGAGGGATTGTTTTTCAGTGATTTTGTGGGCCTGAAATGGTTCCAGCAGTTTTTTGGTTCCGTGTATGCGTGGAGGCTGGTGAGGAATACATTTTTGTTATCTTTCTTTTCCCTGATATTCGGCTTTCCGATTCCCATTATCTTTGCCGTCGCGGTGACGCAGTTAAGGGGGAAACGACTACAGAAAGTGATACAGGTCAGTACATATCTGCCCTATTTTATTTCAACAGTTGTGGTCTGCGGTATGATCAACAACTTCCTGTCTCCCTCCGGCGGTATCATCAACCAGCTGCTGGGAAAACTGGGAATCGATGCCATAAATTTTCTGGGCCTGCCCGAATGGTTCCGGCCCATATATGTCATATCCGGTTCCTGGCAGAGTTTTGGGTTTAACTCCATTATCTTTGTGGCTGCAATCATGGGAATTTCGCCGGATCTGCATGAGGCCATGCGGGTGGACGGTGCGAATAAGCGCCAGGTGATCTGGCATCTGATTCTGCCCAGCATCCGTCCCACCATCATCCTTCTGCTGATTATGACCCTGGGAAATATGATGAGCGTGGGTTTTGAAAAAGTATATCTCCTTTATAATCCTTCCGTGTACGAGACGGCGGATGTGATCCAGACCTATGTGTACAGACAGGGTATTCAGAGCAATAACTACAGTTATGCGACGGCGGTAGGCCTGTTTAACTCAGTGGTCAACTTTACGATTGTATTTCTGGCAAACCGGCTGAGCCGTAAAGTCACGGATACCTCAATCTGGTAAAGATAAAAAACCTGGAATAGGAGGACTGAAGGCATGATAAAACAAATCAAAAACCAGACCATAGGCGACAACATATTTGACGGTATTGTGGCAATTCTGCTTCTGCTGGCGGTGCTGGTCTGTGTGTATCCTTTTTTATATGTGGTGAGTGTGGCACTGAGTTCCGGCGAGGCGGTGAACAAAGGACTGGTGACCCTTCTGCCGGTGGATTTGAACCTGGATGCCATGAAGACCGTTCTGAAATATGAGCAGCTGTGGATATCCTATGGAAACACCATATTTTATACCATTGTAGGTACCATATTGAATGTGGCGTTTACCTGCCTGGCGGCATATCCCCTGTCAAAGAGGACATTTTGCTTCCGAAAGCCGCTGAACTTCCTGCTGGCGTTTACCATGTATTTTTCGGGAGGACTGATTCCCATTTATATCGTGGTGACCAGCCTGGGATTATACAACAAACGGCTTGCCATGCTGGTGCCGGTTCTGGTAAGTGCATATAATGTGATGATCTGCCGTTCCGCATTCGAATCTATCTCGGATGAATTGTTTGAGGAGGCAGAACTGGAGGGGGCCAATGATTTCCTGATCATGCATAAAATTGCAATCCCCCTGATCAAGCCCACCCTGGCGGTGCTGACATTATATTATGCGGTGGCAAGATACAATGATTTCTTCAACGCCATGCTGTATATCAGCGACAAGAAACTGGAGCCCCTGCAGCTGTTCTTAAGACGAATCCTGCTGGAAGCGTCCACGGAGATCATGCAGACCACCAGTATCAGTATGGCGGCGGCCAGCCAGTCCACTTTGCAGGTGAGATATGTGTGTATCGTGGTGTCGGTGGTACCCATCATGCTGGTGGTGCCCTTTGTCCAGAAGTATCTGGTGGAAGGAACCATGCTGGGAGCAGTGAAGGGGTAACGGGACGGCGGATGCGCGGTCCGGTACGGGGGGCAGGGCCTGCCCCGGGGAAATAGAAAAAAGGATGTTGCTGTGTGCAAATACAGTTAAAATACATCAAAGGTAAGTTCGGCGGAAACGCCGGCAGAGACGCCGCGAGGCGAGTAAAATAAGGAGGATGGAAAAATGAAGAAGAGAAAATTGCTGGCTCTGGGACTGGCTGCTGCCATGATGGCAGGATGCCTGACAGGATGTGGAAACGATGCCGCAAACGGCAGCTCGGAAGAAAGCACGACGAGTTCCGGGGAATCTTCCAGTGATGCCGGAAGTGAAGAGGGAAGCGAGACCGGAGAGGAAGCGTCAGGAGAAGCTTCTGGGGAAGCATCCGGCGGAAGTGAAGGCGGATTTACTTATACCGGAGAGGCTCCCATCACGGATACGGACGCCACACTGAAGATTCTTGCCGAGACATCAAACTATACTACCGTGGATATCAAGAGCGCTCCGATCGTGGAGACAGTGGTGGCCAACGCCGGTGTCCAGGTGGACTGGGATTTGCATGACTATGGCACCTATGCCGATTCCGTGGGGCCCATGCTTACCACAGGCCAGGCGGATGCAGACATTATACTGCTTCCGGACCAGGATCCCAATCAGACTTACATTAAGTCAGGGATTTTTGAGCCGCTGGATACACATTTTGACGAAATGCCGAATTTCACCAAATGGCTGGATGCAAATCCCGTCATCAAGGCTGAGCTGACGGCAGAAGACGGACATATTTACTATGTTCCCGGAACCAATGTGGGCAAGGACTATCAGCCGGTGCTGATGTACAACCAGAAATGGCTGGACAAGGCAGGCAAGGAAGCGCCTACCACCCTGGATGAGTTTGTGGAACTGCTCCGTTATTATAAGGAGAATGACATGAATGACAACGGGGATGCAAGTGATGAAATTCCCATGAGTATTATGTCGTCTTTCCTGCCCTATATGTTCGGACCTGCTTTCGGACTTGATCTTGTGAGCGGATTCCAGGCAGATGAGAGCGGCAATGTGACCTATGCCGCAGCAGACAGCGAAAAGTATAAAGCATATCTGGAATTCCTGAACGGATTATACAATGAAGGGCTTCTGGAAGTGGAATATACTTCCCTTGACAGAGACCAGATTACCACACGTATTGCAAATGACACCACAGGCGTGACTTATGACTTCAGCTGGTCCATGTCCATGACTTTCAGCCCTGCCCTTCCCGGCTATGACGGAACAAAGGAAACCGCTTTTGTGGGCGCGGCTCCTCTTTCCGGAGATTTTGAAGGATACTATGTAGGACGTGTGGAACTGGGAAATATGTTCGGCGTCAGCTCTAAATCTTCCAACATTGCACTGGCATGCAGATTCCTGGATTATGCCATGAGTGAAAGCTGCCAGACCATGTATCAGTGGGGTATTGAGGGCGAGAGCTACACTGTGAACGCGGATGGATCAAAATCTTTCACAGAGCAGGCAAATGACAATGACTGGCTGCAGCAGCTGGGAATCAATCCTTCCTTCGTATTCCCCGCACAGCAGTCCGTAGAGTCCACGGATGTGCTGGTGGCTGACTGGCACGCAGAATGCAACGCTTGGCAGAGACAGTACGTGGTAGATCCCTGGCCGTTTGTATATGCGACGGATGAGGAGTCTTCCGTAATCAATACTTACATGACCGACATCGAGACTTACGTAAACGAGAACGCAACTGCATTTATCACAGGTACCAAGGGAATGGATCAGTTTGACAGCTATATCACCGGACTGGATGCACTGAACCTGGCAGAGGTACTCACTGTGAAGCAGGGACAGTATGCAAGATATCTGGCAGCATTGAATTAATCGCCGGATCAGACAAAAAAGAACGTTTTTTTGGGGGACACTTCGCGGGAAGTGTCCCCTTTTTCTGCGCAGGCCCGTATACAAAGTGCGACTCTTCGCACCCGGAATTATGCCGCTAAAGCAGCGTACGGGCTGCGCGGCGGGTAGGGGAGAAGAGCATTCCCCTGCTGGATTGCGCCCCTTCTTCCCTGCCCATTGGAAAATATTGTCATATTTGATCGGGACAGCTTTCCCGTGAAATATAGGTGACAGGTATCACTTTGGAGGTTATGCCGCATCCGGAGGCATGCATCTGACGGTGCATGAGCCGGGTACATTCCGAGGCGACCGTCTCCAGGGGAAGATGCACCACGGATAAGGCGGGGGTGCAGACTTCGCTGATGTCCAGGGCAGAGTCCCCGATGGCGATGAATTCCAGATTCCCGGGGAAAGGGATTTTCAGCTCGGAAAAGACCCGGAGGGATCCCAGGGCCAGCCCCTCCCGCATATAGAGGATGCAGTCCGTCTCCGGATGGGCCTTGAGAAGTTCCAGGGTTTTCTCATAGCCGCTTCTGGCGGTAGGTTCACAGCAATAGACCAGGGGTTCGTCCATATCCCTGGAACGGCAGGTATAGGCGAAGAGATTCTGCCGGATGCTCATGCCGCTGAATGTGGGCAGGGTGGTGACCACCGCCGGATGCTTTTTGCCGTGGGAAGCGAAGATTTCCCCGGGTATGGAGCCGATGGAACGGTCATCCATGACCACACTGGAATATTTCCTGGAATACCGGTTGTAGAGGATGAGGGGACGGGGGAAGCTGCCGGCCTCCAGATATTCCAGATCCTCCTCGGCCGCATTGCACACAAGGATACCGTGGCAGGAAAGAAGCAGCTCATCCTTCATGGCAGACCGGAGCGCACCGGGTCTGTAGGACTGGAGCAGAACCTCGAAGGGAAGACTTTCCCTCTCAATGGCAGCCTCGATGCCCCGGAAAAAGCGCAGCATGGTCTGGGCCCGGGTGTCTGCCACCCAGAAGATGAGGATTCGGTAGGAAAACGTGCCTCCCCCTTTTTTCAGGCTTATGGCCTGGAGATTGGGAAGATATCCCAGGCGCTGCGCGATCTGCAGTACCCGCTGTTCCGTCAGGGCAGATATTTTCCGTTCTTTGGATTTATTGTTCAGTATCAGGGAGACAGTGGTGGGAGATACTTTTGCCTCCCGGGCAATTTCTTTGATTGTAACCATAATAACGCTCCTGTTCAAGTGGTCAAAGTAAGGCTTCCTGGCTGTGGTGATGTGTTTCCGGCGGTTCATTCCGGCTGCCGGCCTGCAGAAAGCCAGTGGGAGCAGGACTTTCCGGGAGAGTCTGCGGGAGACGGACACCGGGGATCCGCCCGGCCTTTTGGGAAACGGCCCGGAGACGGCAGGGATGAACGATTGAGCTCTTGTTAGTATGCTACAACGAAACGGAACATTGGTCAAGAAAAATAGAGCCGGAAAAGCAGGGGAAGACATTCTGCCGGGTAATAAGATATCTTTTGACAGTGAATAGGTTAAACGGAAGGATTGACAAAGGGGATATAAAAAGGTATCATAATGAGACAAAAAAACTAAAACGTTAAACCCCCTTGAAAAGAGGAAAAAGATAGATTACACTGTAAGGAGGGCGCTATGGGAAAAGTGATAATCGGAGGAGGACAGGGCTTCTGGGGAGACAGCAATGACGCCGCCATACATATGGTCCGACACAGCAATATCAATTACATGGCCTGCGACTATCTGGCGGAACTGACCATGTCCATTATGGCCAGGCAAAAGAAGAAGAATCCAAAGGCAGGATATGCAAGGGACTTTATCGACATGATGAGGGAGTGCGGAAAAGAGGCCTATGAAAAGCAGATCAAAATACTGACCAATGCGGGCGGCATGAATATCGAAGAGCTGGTGGCGGCCCTGGCGGCCCAGGCATGGGAACAGGGACTGGGAGGGATGAAAATCGGTTATGTGACCGGGGACGAGATTTCGGACCGGATCCCGCAGCTTCTGCGGGAAGGCGTTTCCTTTGAGAATATGGATGATGGGGGAGATTTCCGGGAAATTCAGGACAAGGTTTTTCACGCCAATGTCTATTTTGGACATGAGCCCATTTTGGACTGTCTGAAGCAGGGGGCAGACATGATTGTCACGGGACGTTCCACGGATTCTGCCCTGTTTCTGGCACCCTGCATGTATGAACTGGACTGGGAGGCAGACGACTGGGATAATCTGGCCAGGGGCATCATGGCAGGGCATCTGCTGGAATGCGGGGGCCAGGGAGCCGGCGGAAACTATGACTACGGCTGGAGGGACGTGCCCGGGATGGACGAACTGGGATTTCCCATTGCAGAGGTAACGGAAGATAATTTTGTCATCACAAAGGCCCCGGACTGCGGCGGCGTGATCTGTGAACAGTCCTGCAAAGAGCAGTTTCTCTATGAGGTGCATGATCCTGCCAATTATCTGACCCCGGACGTGACGGTGGACATCAGCCAGGCAACCCTGACCCAGACCGGGGAAAACCGGGTCAGGGTGGGAAATATCCGGGGCAAAGAGCGTCCCGGGATGCTGAAGCTCTCCCTGGGGTACCACGCCGGGTACAAGGTGGCGGGGATGCTGAGCTTTGCCTGGCCGGATGCCTATGAGAAAGCACAGTACGCTGCGGATATTATCCGGAAGAAGCTTGCGCGTAAGAATCTGGCGGCGGAGGAAATCCGGATTGACTATATCGGCGTAAACGCCCTGCATCTGGGGGTGGCGGAGATGGATCCGGAGAAACTGAAAGATTTAAATGAAGTGGTGATGCGTATCGCCGTTCGGACACTGACCAAAGAGGAGGCTTACAAACTGGTGCCGGAGATTGCGCCGCTGCAGCTGAACGGCCCGCCCGGAGCGAGCTTTTTCGGCGGCAGGGCCAAGGTACAGGAAGTGCTGGGGCTGTGGCCCTGCCTGATACCCAGGGACGCGGTAAAGTTAGAGAGCCATATTTTGAAGGTGGGATAGCATAAAAGGAGGTGCAGCCAGTATGGAGATATATCTGAATCAGATTGCCCACGGCAGATCCGGGGACAAGGGGGATACCAGCAATGTGTGTGTCTTTGCCAGGAAGCCGGAGTATTACGGCATTATTGCCAGGGAGGTGACGCCGGAACGGGTGAAGGCTTATTTCGGCGATATGGTCAGGGGTGAAATCATACGCTACGATGTGCCCTCCCTGCAGGGATTTAATTTTGTCATGAAGCATGCCCTTGGAGGCGGCGCCACGCATTCCCTGCGGCTTGACAGTCTTGGAAAGTCCATGGGGAGCGCCTTTTTGCGGATGAAGATTGAAGTGGCAGAAGGAGAGTGCTGAAAATGGCGGAACATGCGGCTTTGGAAAATCTGGTGGTGCTTGACTTGTGCCGTGTGATTGCCGGTCCCTTCTGCGGGGCCATGCTGGCGGATCTGGGCGCCACGGTCATCAAGATAGAGATGCCGGGAAAAGGTGACGACGCCAGGGCCTACGCTCCCCATCTGAACGGGGAGAGCCTGTACTATTCCAATCTGAACCGAAATAAATATGGAATGACTCTGGACATGAAACAGGAAGCGGGAAAAGAAATCCTCCGGGAACTGGCGGAAAAGGCAGACATTCTGATCGAGAATTTCCGTCCCGGCGTCATGGACCGGCTGGGTCTTGGCTATGAGGAACTGAAAAAAGTAAATCCGCGGCTGATTTACGGGGCCGTCAGCGGTTTTGGCAGTTACGGGCGTTACCATGACAGACCGGGATACGACATCATTGCCCAGGCCATGGGCGGACTGATGAGCATCACGGGGCAGAAAGGGGATCCCCCCACCCGTTCCGGCAATGCCATGGGGGATATTCTGGGGGGACTGAATCTGACCATAGGTGTCCTGGCTGCCGTGAACGCAAGGAGCATTACCGGGGAAGGGCAGAGAGTGGACGTGGCCCTGACAGACTGTGTGGTGGCCAGCCTGGAGCAGGCCGTACAGCGTTATTCCGTGTCAGGCCGGGTGCCCGGGCGCCGGGGAAATTCCTATGAGGCCATCGCCCCCTACGATACCTACCGGGCGAAGGACGGCTATGTGGTAATCGGCTGCGGGAATCAGAAACTGTATGAGCATTTCTGCAGAAATATCCTTGGCAGGCCGGAACTGGCGGAGGATGAAAGATTCCTGACGGTACCCCTGCGAGTGGAGAATAATCTGGTTTTAAAGGAATACTTCGAAGAGTGGACCCGGGGGAAATCCGTGATGGAAGTGACGGACATTCTGCTGAAAGAAGGGATTCCCGCAGGGCCCATCTATGACCTGAAAAATATTTTCCAGGATGCCCATATCGCAGTGGACAGGGAGATGCTGGTAGAGACCACCCACCCGGTGATGGGAAAGATTGTGCTGAACGGGAATCCGGTAAAACTGATGGGTACCAGGCCCAATGTGACCAGGAAGCCCTCCCCCGTGCTGGGGGAGGATAACAGGAAAATCCTTCTGGATTTTCTGGGCAAGACAGAAGAAGAATACAAGGCCCTGGAAGCCGTAAAGGTGATATAAAGAGGCGGCATGCTGCCGGGAGGAAAGGTGCCTGCAGACAAAACAGTAACCAAAAACCGGGAAAGAAATCCGGGAAATAACAATATATCAAATATAACAAAACGGAGGCGGTAAGTATGGAGAAAAAATTTATCTATGATGAGCAGACAGCTGTGGTGGAGACCGGAAAAGGAAAAGTGAGAGGGTACTTTTACGACGACATGTATATTTTCAAGGGCATCCCCTATGCAAAAGCCAGAAGATTCCATGCGCCGGAACCGGTGGAACCCTGGGAGGGCGTGTTCCAGGCTGTCAGCTACGGCTGTGTATGTCCCCTTCTGGATCTGCCCAAACCCGGAGGCGAGCTGATGGTGCCCCATCGGTTCTGGGTCATGGACGAGGACTGTCTGAACCTGAACATCTGGAGTCCGGGTCTGGACGGGGAAAAGCGCCCGGTGATGGTGTGGCTTCACGGGGGCGGTTTTTTCGCAGGCTCCTCCATCGAGCAGATTGCCTATGAGGGCGAGAACATGTGTAAACTGGGCCAGGTGGTGGTAGTGTCCGTGAACCACAGGCTGAATATTCTGGGTTATTGTGACCTGTCTCCCTTTGGAGAGGAATATGCCAACTCCGGAAACGCGGGAACCGACGATCTGGTGGCGGCGCTGAAATGGATTCATGACAACATCGAAAGCTTCGGCGGAGATCCGGAGAATGTGATCATATTCGGGCAGTCCGGCGGCGGGGCCAAGGTGACCACCCTGCTGCAGACACCGGCGGCAGACGGTCTGTATGCCAAGGGCATCAACATGAGCGGCGTCATCGGAGGCGCGCTGGCAGACGCCGGGGGAAACGGCGAGAAACTGGTCCGGGCATTGATGGAAGAGCTGAAGGCGGAGGATGTGAAGGCGCTGGAGACGGTGCCCTACGACGCCCTGGCGGCGGCCTACAACAAGGTGAAGCCAGCCCTGGAAAAAGCAGGGGAATATGTGGGCGGCTCTCCTCATCCCAACGCATTTTACCTGGGCGAGCCTGTGGCCAACGGATTCCGGAAGGAGACGGAGCATGTGCCCCTGATGGTGGGCAGTGTGTTCGGGGAATTCGGCTCCTTCGCTCCCACACCCTATAAACGCCGGGAGATGACACCGGAGGCAGGCGCAGCCTTCGTGGAGGAAGAAGTGGGGACGGAAGAGGCCGGGGAACTGATCCGGCTGTTCCAAAAGGCATATCCGGAAAGGAATCCGGTGGACATCATGACCATGGACTTCATTTTCCGGACACCCGAAATCGACTATATCAGGGCCAGGAGCAGCTGCAGCGGCGGCACATGGTCTTATCTTTTCAATCTGGACATGAACTTTGACGGCGGGCGCACTCCCTGGCATTGTGCGGATATCCCGTATTTCTTCCACAATACGGAGCTTGCGCCTTACACCCAGGAGGAAGGCGTCACCGAAAAGGTGGAGAAACTGATTTTCGATTCCGTCATGGCATTTGCCAGGAACGGGAATCCGGAGAATCCGGAAATGCCCTGCTGGCCCGCCTGCACGCCGGAGAAAGAGTACACTCTGGTTATCGGAAAAGACAGCCGGGTGCGGGAGAACTTTGACCATGAATTGATTCCGGTGCTTGGAAAATGTATGGGACCCGTGTACGCCAGAAACATGGAGAAGCGGATGAAGGACGTGCAGCACTGAAAACGGAAAAAAGATAATAAGATGACACGGAAAGGTATGGTTATATTTATGGCAAAATTTTTTGCATCCACAAGCCCGGAAATCAGCGGGCGGGAAAAACGGAATATGGAACGGGCAAGAAAAATTGCCTCCCAGGGCATGGTGCTGTTGTCCAACAACGGCGCACTGCCCCTGGCCGGGGGCGGAAAAATTGCCCTGTTCGGCAATGGCGGAAGGAAGACCGTAAAGGGAGGCACAGGCTCCGGGGACGTGAACAGCAGGTTTGTAGTGAACGTGGAGCAGGGACTGGAGGAAGCCGGTTTTCAGGTGACCACCGGGGACTGGCTGGACCGTTACGACAAGGCGGTGGAGGAAGCCAGGGCTGCCTACGGGGAAGAGATGAGGGCAGCGGTGGAAGGCAGCGGCGTCATGCCCATCCTGTATCTTTTTGACCACCCTTTCAAAGAGCCTGCGGTGCCCCCGGTGACGGAGGAGGACTGCCGGAAAGCCGATACGGATACGGCGCTGTTCATAGTGGCCCGGAATTCCGGAGAAGGGAAGGACAGAAGGCCGGTGGCCGGAGAGTACGGACTGTTCCCGGAAGAGGAAGAAAACATACGGATACTCAGAAAGCATTTCCGGAAAGTCATTATCATCCTGAATGTGGGCAGTGTGGTGGATACCGGATTTCTGCGACGGGAATCGGGAGCGGATGCCATACTGCTGATGAGCCAGGCGGGCAATATCGGCGGGTATGCCCTGGCGGATGTGCTGACCGGACAGGTGACTCCCGGCGGCAAACTTACCACCACCTGGGCAGAACGCTATGAGGATTATCCCGGGGCAGCCAGTTTCAGCCATATGAACGGTGATGTGGATGATGAGCACTATGAGGAAGGCATCTATGTGGGTTACCGGTATTTCGACAGTTTTAATATCACGCCGGCCTATCCTTTCGGCTTTGGCCTGTCCTACACCACTTTCCGGATGGAGACGGAGCGCGTGGAGGCAGATGGGGAAAAGGTATCCCTGAAGGTGAGGGTCACCAACACAGGAGACCGGTATGCGGGAAAAGAAGTGGTACAGGTATACTATTCCGCACCCTGGGGGAAACTGGAAAAACCTTATCAGGAACTGGCGGCTTTCGGGAAGACCGGGGAACTGGCACCGGGAGAATCCCAGTGTCTGGAAATTTCATTTCCCACTACGCGCATGGCTTCCTATGACCAGGAGCAGGCTTCCTGGATTCTGGAAAAAGGAGAGTACTGTATCCGCGTGGGAAACAGCTCCCGGAATACATCCGTGGAAGCAGTCCTTGTGCTGGATGGGGACGCGGTGACGGAGAAGCTTTCCAACCGCCTTGTCCTGGACTGTGACATGAAAGAGCTGTCCGTCAAAGGGCGGATTTCCTACAGCTATGAAGGGGAGCAGGAACAGAGAAAAGCGGCTCCCAGGATTACCATCGACGCAGGTACGATTTCCTGCAGGGAAGCCGTGTACCGGAAGGAAAATCCCCAGCTGCCTCCTGCCCCGGGAGAGAAGATCACCATGGATGACGTGCGCTCGGGCAGGGCTTCCCTGGAGGCATTGACGGCACAGCTGACGGTGGAGGAGATGGCAGAACTCTGTGTGGGAACCGCCAGAGGCGGCATGGGCGGCAACTCCGTCATCGGTGCGGCTTCGGCAGCCTGCCCCGGCGCGGCGGGGGACACTACCTCCAGAATGATAGAGGACCGCAATATCCGGAACATGATTCTGGCAGACGGCCCCGCAGGGCTGCGGCTTTCCAGACATTTTTCGGCAGACAGGGATGGAAACCTGATTCCCGGCAGCGAAGATTCTTCCCTGGCGGAACTGGGAATGCTTGCGGGAGGAAACAAAAAACCCGTGATTCCGGAGGATGCGGTGACATACTACCAGTACTGTACCGCAATCCCCATCGCCACCCTGCTGGCCCAGACCTGGGATATGGAAACCGTTGCGGAGGCAGGGGATATCGTAGGCGGGGAGATGGAAGAACTGGGTGTGACCCTGTGGCTTGCACCGGGGATGAACATTCACAGAAATCCTCTGTGCGGACGAAATTTTGAGTATTATTCCGAAGATCCGCTGATTGCGGGAAGCTGCGCCGCGGCAGACACCCTGGGAGTGCAGAAGCACCGGGGCGTGGGCACTACCATCAAGCATTTTGCCTTCAACAATCAGGAGGACAACCGGATGCATGTAAACGCCCACATCGGGGAGAGGGCCATCCGGGAGATTTATCTGAAATGTTTTGAGATAGCGGTGAAAACTGCCCAGCCCATGTCCATCATGACCTCCTACAACCTGATCAACGGTACCCACACGGCCAACAGCTATGACCTGCTGACTGCCATTGCCAGAGAGGAATGGGGCTTCGGGGGAATCATCATGACAGACTGGGGCACTACGGGGAGCATTGAGATGAACCCCGGACAAAAATTCAAGTACGGCTGTTCCAATGCGGCAGGCTGTGTCCGGGCAGGCAATGATCTGACCATGCCAGGCAGCCAGGCGGACGTGGATGAGATTATCCGTTCCGTGGGTGCGGCAGCGGGAGAGGTGAGCTGTCCCATTACCATGGGGGATCTGCAGGCCTGTGCCGGGAGAATGCTGAATATCATTGCACGAAGTTCCGTTTATGAGGATGCGGCGGCTTATCAGGTGCTCTGATGGGATATTATGAGGAAGCGGACAAGGACAGTGTCCGTGTTTCCCGAATCGCAATAAGGAGTGGCTGCTGTCAGGGCCATTCCTTTTTGCCTGAATGCGTAAGGGCAGGAACAATGCTTTAGCATAGAAGCAGGATGGAGGTACGGGATGAAATTTCAAAACGGATGTTGGCTGTTAAAAGAGGGATTTGCAAGTTTTTCTCCCCAGCAGATATACGACTGTAAAATCACCGGGGAGGAAGTGGTGATCTGTGCCCCCACGGCCGTGGTGAACGGCCGGGGCAATACCATAGACGGCATCAATCTGACGTTGCGGATTACGGCGCCCCTGCCGGAAGTGATCCGGGTGCAGACCTGGCATCACAGGGGAGCCGTAAAGAGGGGGCCGGAATTTGAACTGACTCCGGTGACGGCGGACCAAAAAAGTCCCCTGGAAGTGGAGGAGACGGAGGCTGCCATAACCGTCAGGAGCGGGCACCTGAGCCTGGTGATTGGCAGGCAGCCCTTTGACATGCGCTACCAGCGGGACGGAAAGCTTCTGACCAGGAGTGTTCCCAGGGATCTGGCCTTTATAAAGGAAAACTGGAAGGGCATGGCTTATGACAGGGGCGCGGGGGCTTATATGCGCCAGCAGCTTGGACTGTCGGTGAACGAACAGATTTACGGTCTGGGCGAGCGGTTCGGGGCCTTTGTAAAAAACGGTCAGTCCGTGTCGGTCTGGAATGAGGACGGCGGTACCAGCACGGAGCAGTCTTATAAGAATATTCCTTTTTACTTGTCCAGCAGAGGTTACGGGGTCTTTGTGAACCATCCCCAGCGGGTGGAATTTGAGGTGGGGACGGAGCAGGTGAATAAGGTTGCGTTTTCCGTGGAGGGAGAATGCCTGGATTATTTTGTCATGGCCGGGCCGGACGGAAAGGCAGTTCTGGAACGGTATACGGATCTCACGGGCAAACCCGCCCTGCCGGCGCCGTGGACCTTCGGACTGTGGCTGTCCACTTCCTTTACCACGGATTATGACGAGGAGACGGTGATGGGTTTTATCGACGGCATGCTGGAACGGGGAATTCCACTGTCGGTATTTCATTTTGACTGCTGCTGGATGAAGGAATTTCACTGGACGGATTTCATCTGGGACGAGGCGGTATTTCCGGATCCGGAAGGGATGCTTGCCAGGATCAGGGCAAAGGGCATCAAAGTCTGTGTGTGGATCAATCCCTATATAGGCCAGGAGTCGGCGCTTTTTGAGGAAGGGGTGCGGGAAGGCTATTTCCTGAAACGGCCCAACGGTGATGTGTGGCAGTGGGATATGTGGCAGTCCGGAATGGCGATTGTGGACTTTACCAACCCGGAGGCGGTCAAATGGTACCAGCGGGGGCTGGAGAAGCTGCTGGATATGGGCGTGGACTGCTTTAAAACGGATTTCGGGGAGAGAATCCCCACGGAGGTGGTCTGGCATAATGGGGCGGACCCCATGAAAATGCATAATTTTTATCCCTATCTTTACAATCAGGCGGTGTTTGAGCTTCTGGAGAGGAAGCGGGGAAAGGGGGAGGCAGTGCTGTTTGCCCGTTCCGCCACGGCAGGAGGACAGAAGTTCCCGGTGCACTGGGGCGGGGACTGCTGGTCGGATTACGAGTCCATGGAGCAGAGTCTCCGGGGAGGCCTGTCCCTGACCAGTTCCGGATTCGGATTCTGGAGTCATGATATCGGCGGCTTTGAGAGCAAATCCACGCCGGATGTATATAAAAGATGGTGTGCCTTCGGGCTGCTTTCCACCCATTCCAGACTGCATGGTTCCTCTTCCTACAGGGTGCCCTGGCTTTACGATGAAGAAAGTGTGGACGTGGTCCGCTTTTTCACCGGGCTGAAGGCGTTGCTGATGCCTTATCTGTACCGGAATGCCATAGAGACTTCCCGGACGGGGGTGCCCATGATGCGGAGCATGGCCCTGGAATTTCCGGATGACAGAAACTGTGCATATCTGGCGGGGCAGTATATGCTGGGAGATTCCCTGCTGGTGGCGCCGGTGATGAACCAGGAGGGGATGGCGGAATATTATCTGCCCGGGGGAGAGTGGACCCATTTCCTTACCGGAGAGGCCAGGGAAGGCGGCAGATGGTACAGGGAGAAACAGGACTATCTTGACATTCCCCTTTATGTGAGGGATCATTCCGTGGTGGCCGTGGGTGCATGTTGCCAGGGACCGGTCTATGATTACGCGAAAGACGTGACTTTCCGGGTATATGCACTTTCAGATGGGAGCGAAGCGGGGACAGTGGTCTATGACGGAAAAGCAAATCAGGATACCCTGGTGCAGATAGCGCGCAGGGACAGGGAATATCAGGTGGATGTGACCGGGGAGAAGCCCTGCAGGGTGGAACTGATCAATGCGGGAACCATAGCGGAGGTCCATGGGGCGGAAGCGGTGAACCGGGGCAGGAACATTATTCTTTCCTTTGAAAAGGACGGGCTTGCCACGGTCTGCGTGAAATGAAAAAAGGCCGGCAGGCGCAGGGCATGAAGGGATTTTATGCCGGAAAAAGCAGCAGAAAGGAGAAAAGGATGGGGAACAGGATTTTCGACAGGGAGCAGTATGCCAGGACGGCCAGGGCAGTGGCGGCAGAGGGCGTGGTTATGCTGCGCAATGAAGGAGCGGTGCTGCCTTTGGGGGAAAAAGAAAAAATCGCCTTGTTCGGCAGGGGACAGTTCCATTATTATAAGAGCGGCACTGGTTCCGGCGGCATGGTGAACACCAGTTATGTGACCGGTATCAGGGAGGCTCTGGAGAACAGCAGTTTTGTGCTGAACCAAAAGCTGAAGGCAGTGTATGAGGAGTGGCTGAAGGACAATCCGTTTGATGCGGGGGCAGGCTGGGCCGGGGAACCCTGGTTTCAGAAAGAGATGCCGCTGACGGAGGAAGTGGTTGCCGAGGCCGGGAAAGAATCTGACACGGCTGTCATTGTTCTGGCCAGGACAGCCGGGGAGGATCAGGATAACAAGGCCCAGGAGGGGAGTTTTCTGCTCACCAAAGACGAGGAGGAAATGCTGCGGCTGGTTTGCGGCGCTTTTGTGCGCACGGTGGTGCTGCTGAATGTGGGAAATATTATCGACATGAAGTGGGTAAAGCGCTATGAGCCGTCAGCGGTTCTGTATGTGTGGCAGGGCGGCCAGGAGGGCGGAAACGGTGTGCTGGATGTGCTTTCCGGCAGGGTGTGTCCTTCCGGAAAACTCACGGACACCATCGCCTGGGATATTGAAGACTATCCTTCCACCCGCAATTACGGGGATAAGAAGCGGAATTTTTACCAGGAGGACATCTATGTAGGATACCGGTATTTCGAGACTTTTGCCAGGGATAAGGTGCTCTATCCTTTTGGCTTCGGGCTTTCCTATACCACCTTTGCCCTGGAAGCGGAGATGGCGGGGGAGGCAGTGGCAGAAGGGGCGGAAACGGAAACCATGGCCGCCTTCCGGGTGAAAGTTACCAATACGGGAGCCGTTCCGGGAAAGGAAGTGGTGCAGGTTTATTGCCAGGCGCCCCAGGGCGCGCTGGGAAAGCCGGCCAGGAGCCTGTGCGGTTTTGCCAAGACAGAAGTGCTTGCACCGGGTGAATGTGCGGTTCTGGAGATGGAAGTGCCACGGCATACCCTGGCTTCCTATGACGACAGCGGCGCTGCGGGATATAAGTCCTGCTGGGTGCTGGAAGCGGGAGAGTATCGTTTCTATGTGGGAACGGATGTGAGGAGCGCTTCTTTTGCGGGCAGTATGGCACTGGAGGAAACCAGGGTGGTGGAACGGCTGGAGGAGGCCTGCGCGCCGGTGACGGCATTTGACAGGATGAAACCCCTGGCCTGCGAAGACGGCAGTTTCCGGATAGGCTATGAGGCCGTGCCCCTGCGCAGCCAGGATCCCGGAGAGCGGAGAAATGCCCGTCTGCCGGAGTGCGGGGCGGCCGGGGAAGGTGCAGAAGGCGGGAAGAAGACCATCTGCACCGGGGACCGGGGCTACAAGCTTCATGATGTGGAGTCGGGAAAGGTGACCATGGAGGAGTTCCTGGCGCAGCTTACGGACGAGGACTTATGCTGTATGGTCCGGGGAGAGGGGATGTGTTCTCCCAAGGTGACGCCGGGAACGGCAGGCGCTTTCGGCGGCGTCACCGGGAGGCTGGCAGACTATGGGATTCCGGTGGCCTGCTGTGCGGACGGCCCCAGCGGCATCCGTATGGACTGCGGCAGTATCGCATTTGCCATGCCCAACGGCGCATGTCTTGCCGCCACTTTCAACGAAGCTTTGTCGGAAGAGCTTTTTGAGTGGGAAGGACTGGAGCTGCGTGTCAATCAGGTGGACACCCTGCTGGGACCGGGCATCAATCTGCACAGGAATCCCCTGAACGGCCGGAACTTCGAGTATTTCAGCGAGGATCCCCTTGTGACCGGGAAAATGGCGGCGGCACAGCTTCGGGCCATGGGGCGTTACCAGGTCACGGGCACCGTGAAGCATTTTGCCTGCAACAGCCAGGAATTCTGCCGCAATGCCGTGGATGCGGCCGTGTCGGAACGGGCATTGCGGGAACTGTATCTGAAATGTTTTGAAATTGCGGTGAAGGAGGGCGGGGCCTACTCCATTATGACCTCTTACAATCCTGTAAACGGATTCTGGTCCGCGGGCAATTACGATATGCTGACCACCATTCTGCGGGGACAGTGGAAGTATGATGGCATTGTGATGACAGACTGGTGGGCCAGGGCCAATGACGAGGGAAGTACCGGCAAAGTGGAAAATGTGGCAGCCATGGTGCGGGCCCAGAATGACCTGTTCATGGTGACGGCAGATGCCGCCGCAAACTCCCAGAATGACAATTCCATGGAGAGCCTGGAGAAGGAAACCGTCACCAGGGCCGAGTATCTGCGCAGCGCGGCGAACATTTGCCGGTATCTGCTGCGGACGCCTGCCTATCAGCGGCTGGAGGGCAGGGAAAGCGAGCTGGACAGACAGCTGGCTGCCGTTGCCGCCCAGGAGCAGGAATCCTTCGGGGAACTGGAGCGGATTTCGGTGGGGGATACAGGGTGCTGTCTTCCGGTAGGGCGGATTCCCACGGAAAAGGGAAGCTGCATCACCTTTGAACTGAATGTGAAGGAGCGTGGTTTCTATCAGCTTTCCCTGACCTGCAGAGTGACAGGGCAGGGGAGCCTGGCCCAGGTACCCCTCACATTGTCCCAGGACAAGCAGATTCTGAAGACCATTTCCCTTACGGGAGAGGACAGGGAGTGGAGATGTGAGGAAATCAGGCTGAATCCTTCTTTCCACAACACCACATTCCTGAAGTTTTTCTTCGGCCAGGGAGGCATGGAAATCAGGGAGGCCCGCCTGGTGCTGGCGGAATCCCTGGAAGAGAAGTTCCGGGCTATGAAGGCTTCCGCGGAGGCATAGGAAATATGTTCTGAAAAATAAACGCTCGTGCGGCGGTGAGGCTGCACGGGCGTTTTACTATGGGCAGGGGCGCATATGGAATTTTCTATTTTTCATGATAAAGTTCCCTGTACTGGGAAGGGGTCATCTGATGAATCTTTTTGAAAGCCCGCATAAAATTTTCCGGATTTTCATATCCCAGCATCTTGCTGATCTGGTTTATGGTCAGACTGGAATTTTTCAGGAACAGATCTGCCTTCTGAAAGCGGATCTGGTGCAGCAGCTGGGAAAAAGTACAGCCAAAGAGTTTTTTGATGTATCTGGAGCAGTAGGGAACCGTATAGTGCAGGTGTCTGGCCAGTTCTTCCAAAGTGATGGTGGAATAGTTTTCCTGGAGAAAGGTCAGGATTTCATGGTCCATATTTTTTATCATGGCCGATTCCACGGCGGCCTGCCAGTTCCTGGATAACTTTACCAGCAGGGTCATCAGCATCCCCGTGATAATGCGGTCCGTATAGACATCGGCGGTAAACATTTCCTGAAACATATCGAAGACCAAAACGCGAATCTCATTGTTCTGCCCGGTGCGGAAGAGAAGATACTGTTCGCTGTTTTCATTGTAGATGCTGTCCAGGAGAAAGTGGCTCAGCAGATCCTGGCACTTCAGCAGCCCGGTACAGATATCCGTGAAAGCCGACGGACGCACCAGTATTTTGACGGCAAGCCCTTCCGGGCAGCAGTTCTGCTGATGTCTGGCGGCAGGGGGAAGGATGCAGAAATCCCCTTCGGAAAAGGTTTCCGGATTCTGGTTGATCAGGTGGACACTGCTGCCGGACAAGGTATAGATCAGTTCAAAATAGGTATGGGAATGCTCCGGGATTTCCATCCGGGGCTGTTTTAACAGAATGATATTATGCTCCATTCCCGGGACTGTGCCGTATGTATCCCGCATGACGGTCAGGGCATGGTTCCAGGTGAGCAGCGGCACATGGCGGGAGTCGTAATCTACGGGCAGTTTGGTGAGAAGGGTAAAAAGATCCGTGGAGTTGCCCGGGGGGGCATTATGCCTGAGGTGTGTATGCAGATATTTTTCCCTGGGGGATTCCATGCGGAGATATTCATAAACATACTCGTGGTCCATTGGGTGCCATTCCTCTTTCGATTTAGTATTTTACTATTATATCAAACAGCGGTAATAAAGAGAAAGATGGAAAATACACAATGTCAGCCAAAGCATATTTTAGGTTAAAAAATGACAGCCAAAATAGTTAAGTAAAACAACTGTAAAACGTTTGAGTTGCTGATATAATGACTTATACGCACGAAAAAAGTGCAAAAAGAAAATGAGGAGGTAATGGTATGGCTGGCAAAGGCCCAAAAGAAACCAAGAAAAAGCAGCAGATCAGTCCGGGTCTGTTGTGGAAGCAGAGATATCTGCTGATGATGTCTCTTCCGTTTGTGATCTGGCTTATTATTTTCAAGTATATCCCGCTGTGGGGATGGACCATGGCATTTCAGGAGGTGAAGCCGGCTACCTTCGCCCTGCCTATCTGGGAGCGGCCGTTTGCGGGCTTTCAGAACTTTATCAAAGCATTCGAGGACAGATTATTCCAACAGACCATGATCAATACATTGGGAATCAGCATTCTCCAGATTGCCATCGGCACTTTGGTGGCCATCGCGTTTGCGGTGCTGCTGAATGAACTAGTATTCTTGCGATTCAAGAAAATTACCCAGACCATTTCCTATCTGCCCCACTTTGTGTCATGGGTTATCATAGCAAGTATTGCAAAAAACATTTTTAACGATGGCGGAGTCGTGGACTCCCTGGTAGGGACGAACCTGCATCTGATGAGTACCAACTCTCCCCTGATCTGGCTGGTTATTGTGGTCATAGAGTGCTGGAAAGAGATGGGATGGAGCGCCATCATATACTTATCTTCCATGGCAGGCATTGACCCGGGACTGTATGAGGCGGCCCAGATAGACGGGGCGAACCGTTTCCAGAAAGTCTGGCATATCACACTGCCGGGTATCCGGCCCACCATCATTGTCCTCCTGATCATGAGTATCGGCGGTGCGCTGAACGTAGGCATGGAGCGGCAGATGCTTCTGAGCAATGCGCTGGTGCAGGATCACACCATGGTACTTTCCTGGTTCTCTTATATGAGAGGTATTAAGAGCAGCGATTACGGACTTGGTACGGCCCTGGGTGTGTTCCAGTCGGCGGTGGGCGTGACGCTTCTTCTGATCGCCAATAAAATTGCCAGCCTGGTGGGCGAAGACAAGTTGATATAAAGCGAGGTGGAGAGATGAAAAACTTACATAAAACCTGGTTTGACTATTTTCTGGTGGCGATGTTTGTCATCATCCTGGTGATTACGCTGTATCCGTTTCTGAATGTGCTGGCAATTTCACTGAACGATGCCACGGACACTTTAAAGAACATTAACTTTATCTTTCCGCGGAAATTTACCCTGGCAAACTATAAATATGTGTTTGAGGAGGGCGGAATCCTGCAGCCCTTGTTCCTGTCCATAGCAAAGACTGTCACCGGTACGGTGGTGGGTGTGATCTGTACCTCCATGCTGGCCTACACTTTGAGCCGCAGGGATTTTGTGTTCCACAAATTCTTTACCCTGCTGTTTGTGGTCACCATGTATGTGGGCGGCGGCATGATTCCCGAGTACCTGCTGATTGTCCGCACCCTGCACCTGGGCAACAACTTCCTGGTGTACATTATCCCGGGTCTGATCTGGGTCTATAATATGATTCTGGTCCGTTCCTTTATAGACGGTCTGCCGTCTGCCCTGCAGGAGGCGGCACAGCTGGACGGCGCCAACGACTTCCAGATCTGGTACAGGGTGGTGATGCCGCTGTGTACGCCGGTTCTGGCTACCATTGCCTTGTATTATGCGGTGGGACAGTGGAACTCCTTTATGGACACCTATCTGTATGCAAAAAAGCTTCCCACGCTGCAGTATAAACTGTATGAAATCATGTCCCAGGCTACCATGCAGCTGGATACCCATACTACCACCAATGCCACCCAGGCCGTGACGCCCATGGCCATCCGCATGGCGGTGACGGTGGTTGCAACGGTTCCCATAATCGTGGTGTATCCCTTTGTCCAGAAGTATTTTGTGGGAGGCATGACAGTGGGCTCCGTGAAGGACTGATTCCAAAGTTCCGGGAAGCAGAACGGATTTTATAATCACATTTCAATAAAGGAGGATTTAAAAGTATGAAGATGAAAAAGATTCTGGCTCTGCTGATGGCGGGCGCAATGCTGACGGGCATGCTCACCGGCTGCGGTGATGCGGAGGAGACGTCAGGGAATGGCAATTCCCAGGCAGACAGCGAGGCCGGCCAGGAGGACAGCGCCGGCGGGGATGAAAGTGATGCAGGCGGAGAACAGGCAGACGGTGGAGAAAAAGACCTGACACCCATCACGTTTGAGTACTACAATGCTGACGGCAAGAACGGCAACTGGAGTGAGACAGCGGTAGGCGCCGCCCTCACGGAGGCTACCGGCGTGACCCTGGAGATCACTTATCCGGTATCCAGCACCGGAGACGCCAGCGAGGACGTGGCCCTGATGATCGCCAATGACGAATATCCGGATATGATTTATTCCAAGGCGGCCGTGACGAACCTGTATGAGGCAGGGGCACTGATTGATATGACAGACCTGATTGAACAGTATGGTCCCAACATCAAGAAAATGTACGGTGATGAGTTTGATAAGCTTAAATGGGGCTCAGGGGACGAAGGCATTTACCAGCTGTCCTACGCAGGTGTCAGGGGTCAGATATTCAGCACCGGCGGAACCTGCCAGATTCAGTATGCGGTGTTAAAAGAAAATGATTACAAGTATCCGAAGACCCTGGAAGAATATGAGGCCATGATCAAGAGTTATCTGGAAGCACATCCGAAAACGGACGATGGCCTGGATACCATAGGTATCTCCATGAGCGCTTCCGACTGGCACTGGATGATCACGCTGGGAAACCCCGCAGGATTCATTGCGGATGCGGCGCCGGACAACGGACAGTGGCTGATCGATGAGAATTACAATTGTACTTACAAGCACACCAGCAATGACGAAAAGGAATATTTCAGATGGCTGAGCCGCATGTATGATGAGGGCATTCTGGATCCCAACTTTGCTACCCAGACAGATGACGATTATATTGCAAAGCTGGCCAGCGGCCGCGTGGTTGCCATCACGGATGCCAACTGGCATTACGGCCAGGCAGAGGCAACACTGAGGGCAGAGGGCAAGCTTGACAAGACCTATTGTGCACTTCCCGTAGTTATGGACGCCGGCAAGAAAGCTCCCACATTGATGTATCAGGGTCTGCAGGTAGGATACGGACTTGCCATCACCAAGAGCTGCGAGGACCCGGTACGTGCAATCCAGTTCCTGGATTATCTGTGTTCCGATGAGGGAGCGGTGCTCTACAGATGGGGTATTGAGGGCGAGCATTATTTCCTGGATGACAATGGAAAGCGTTACCGCACACCGGAAGAGATTGCCAAGGCCCAGAGCGATCCCGACTATGGCAAGAATACCGGAATCGGAAACTATGTGGGATTCCCTATTTACGGTGACGGTGTCCTGGACGACAATGGCGATTATATGACGCCCACCAGCAAACAGTCGGTTATCGCGGAGTACAATGAGGAACAGAAGGCCGCCTGTGAAGCATGGGGCGTGGAGATGCTGACTGATATCTTCCCTCAGCCCGGCGAGTTTGAGACGCCGCCGTATTCCCCGCTGTGGGCTTATGCGATTCCCCAGGAACTGAGCAACAATGTGAGCATCCTGGATGAGATCGCGTTCCCCAGCCTGGTAAAATGTGTCACGGAGCCGGAGTCTTCCTTTGACGCAAACTGGGATGCCATGATAGCCGAACTGGAGGCTAACGGTCTGCAGGAGACCAATCAGATGATGACGGATTTCCTGGCTACCAAAGTATCACAATAAGACAGAGTAAGGTGTAAAGGGGCTGATATGGGACTGATATCAGTCCCTTTTTGCGGCTGTCCGGATCCGCATAGAGATGACGGGGACGTGGGACTGCGAGAATCAGCCATTGCAGTCCCGGGCCGGATATGGTATGATTTTCATGGAAAATAAGTTTCATGGGTATGGGTGTACAAAGTGTGAAATAAGGAGAGCAGGCATGGAAAGAGTGATCAGGCCGGGGCAATATTACGGCAGCCGGAAGGGGATGCTGGCAAAGTATGACCGTCTGGCGCGGAAGGATGCGTTTACCGGGGCGTCGGCGGAGGAATTTGAGCAGTGGGGAAAGCAGGCCAGGAAGACTCTTGGGAAACTGCTGGGCCTGGAGAACATGGAGAAATGTCCTCTGGAGCCCAAAGTGCTGGAGCGGGTGGAGGCTGCGGAAGGAATTCTGCGGGAGAAGGTGCTGCTGCAGGTGGAGCCGGAAGTCTATATGCCGGTGTATATTCTGATACCGGAGAAAAAACAGGAAGAAAAGCAGGACTGTTTTATCGCCCTGCCGGGCCATATGGGAGCCGGAAAGTACAGTGTGGCGGGCTGCACGGAGATTCCCGTGGTGCGGGAGGCCATAGAACGTTTTCACTATGATTACGGAATGCAGCTTGCCAGAAGGGGATACGTGGCGTTGTGCCCGGACTGCCGGGGCTTCGGCGAGCGCAGGGAAGAGGATTTGCAGAAGGACACGGAAGAGGCCTTTTTGTCAGGCAGCTGTTACCAGCTGGCGCATATGGCGGAGCCACTGGGGCTGACTGTGGCGGGAATGTGCACCCATGACGTGATGCGCCTTGTGGATTATATTGAGGAGAGGGGAGAATGGCGGCTGGAGACGCTGGGCTGTCTGGGTTTTTCCGGCGGCGGCATGCAGACGCTGTGGGCGGCGGCCCTGGATGACAGAATCCGGCAGGCGGTGATCAGCGGATATCTGTACGGTTACAAGGATTCCCTTCTGATCTTAAACGGCAACTGCAGCTGCAATTATGTGCCGCATCTGTGGGAGCATTTTGACATGGGGGATATCGCCTCCCTGATCGCACCCAGGCCGCTTCTGGTCCAGTCCTGCCGGGACGACCATCTCAACGGCCCCAGGGGACTGGAGAATGTGTATGAACAGCTGGAAGTGATCCGGAAAGCATATGGTCTGTACGGAAAAGAAGATTTTCTGCGGCATGATATCCGTGAAGGCGGACATTGCTGGCACGGGGAGGCCCTGGATGCGGTGACGGTGATGACCGGACAGGCGCAGGGACGCTGACGCAGACACGCCGGTCCGGGGAAGAAAGAGGGCGGCAGACACGCCCGGGAATCCGGCTTTCGGCAGGAAAAAGGGCGAATGGAAGGAATGCCCCGGCGGGAAACCTGCCGGGAATGGGATACGGAGGCAGCCGAGATGGAAGCTTATCGGGATTTTGCGCGGGTTTACGACAAGTTTATGGACAATATTCCGTACACGGAGTGGGGGGAGAGACTGGATGCCCTGATACGAAAATACGGGGTGTCAAAACCGGAACGTGATGCGGAAGGGCTGCTGGATGCCGAGCGGAACCTGGTGGTGGACCTGGGCTGCGGCACGGGAACCCTGACAGAGATGATGTATCAGAAGGGGTATGACCTGGTGGGGGTGGACGTGTCGGACGCCATGTTGAACATCGCCATGGAGAAAAAGGAGCAAAGCGGCTCGGAAATCCTTTATCTGCAGCAGGACATGCGGGAACTGGAACTGTACGGCACGGTGGGAACCGTTTACTGTGTGTGTGATTCCCTGAATTATATTCTGGAGGAAGAGGAGCTGGCGGCTGTTTTTTCCCTGGTGAACAATTATCTTTTCCCCGGGGGCGTTTTTATTTTTGATTTTAACACCGATTATAAATATCATGAGGTGATCGGGGATGCCACCATTGCGGAAAACCGGGAGGACTGCAGTTTTATCTGGGAAAATATTTACGACCCGGAGGAGGGCATCAACGAATATGACCTGACGCTGTTTGTCAGGCAGGAAGACGAGACATTCCGAAAATATACGGAAACCCATCTGCAGAGAGGGTATTCCGCGGAGCAGATGAAACGGCTGGCGGAGCAGGCCGGTCTGGCGGTGCTGGAAATCACGGACGCGGACACGGGGCAGGCTGTCACGGACAAAAGCCAGCGGATTTACATTGTGGCCAGGGAGCAGGACAAGAAAGAGGGAAGAGCATGAGGGATTACATTGTACGCGCCGCGGCGGCAGGGGCGCAGATACGGGCGTTTGCCTGCACTACAAAGGGCGTGACGGAGGCGGCAAGGCAGGCCCATGATACCAGCCCTGTGGTTACGGCGGCACTGGGACGGCTCCTTGCCGCCGGAGCCATGATGGGAAGTATGCTGAAGGGGGAAGAGGATGTACTGACGCTTCAGGTAAAGGGGGACGGTCCCATTGGGGGCATCCTGGTGACAGCCGATTCCAAAGGCAGCGTAAAAGGATATGCCAATGTACCGGATGTGATACTTCCGGCAAACCAGAAGGGAAAGCTGGATGTGGCAGGAGCCGTGGGCCGTGGGACGCTGCGCGTGATCAGGGATATGGGTTTAAAAGAACCCTATGTGGGGCAGACTTTACTGCAGACCAGTGAAATTGCGGAGGATCTGACCTATTATTTCGCCACATCGGAGCAGGTGCCTTCCTCGGTGGGGCTGGGTGTCCTTATGGAGAGGGACAATACCGTGCGGCAGGCGGGAGGCTTTATTCTCCAGCTGATGCCCTTTGCGGAGGAGGCGGCAGTGGCCAGGCTGGAGCAGAATCTGGCCCGGATTACTTCTGTCACGGCCCTGCTGGATGCGGGAAATACGCCGGAACGGATGCTGGAGCTGCTTCTGGAGGGGCTGGAGCCGGAGATACTGGAAACCATGCCCACAGCCTTTTCCTGCAACTGCGACAGAAAGAGAATCGAGAAGGTTCTGGTGAGCCTTGGAAAAGAAGAGATGAAGGATATGATAGAGGAAGGCCGGGAAATAGAGGTAAACTGTCAGTTCTGCAACCGGCATTACCAATTCAGTGTGGAGGAGTTAAAGAAGCTTTACCACAAGGCGGGATGACAGACTGCAGCCTGCCGGAAGGGCATGGGAAGGAGCACTGGGAACCCGCGCGCGGAGCATGGGACAGCGTGCGGCGTCAGCCCGGGGACAGGATGCCCGGTGAAGGCCGGACGGGAAAAGGAGCGGCATGAATCAGGGATTTATCAAAGTGGCGGCTGTGACGCCGAAAATCAGGGTGGCAGACCCTGTCCATAACCGGAAGGAAATCTGCGGGAAACTGGAGGAGGCCTGCGCGGCAGGGGCAAAGATCATTGTCTTTCCGGAGCTTTGTCTCACGGGCTATACCTGCGGGGAGTTGTTTCTGCAGGAGATTCTGCTGAAAGCGGCCTCGGCGCGGCTGCAGGAGATTGCGGAATATACCAGGGGCAGGGATGCCCTGGTCTTTGTGGGGCTTCCCATGGAATATGACGGCAGGCTTTACAATGTGGCGGCGGCGGTTCAGGACGGGGAAGTTCTGGGACTGATACCCAAGGCCAATATTCCTTCCTACGGGGAATTTTATGAGGGACGGCATTTTACCCCAGGCAACAGGGAGCCCTTTCTGGTTCCTTTCGGGGAAAAGCAGGTTCCCTTTGGAACGAACATTCTCTTTTGCTGTGAAAACGTACATGGACTGACGGTAGGATGTGAAGTGTGTGAGGATTTGTGGGTGGCGGATTCTCCGGGAACCGGCCATGCCCTGAAAGGAGCCACGGTTCTGGTGAATCTCTCGGCTTCCAACGAGACCATCGGCAAGGATGCTTACAGGGAACTGCTGGTGAAATCTGCCAGCGCAAGGCTGATCTGCGGCTATGTGTACACCTCCGCAGGAGAAGGGGAATCCACCCAGGATGTGGTGTTCGGAGGGCATAATCTGATCGCGGAAAACGGCATTCTGCTGGCTCAGGTAAAGAAATTTACCTGCCAGACCATATACGGCGACCTGGATGTGGAGAAAATTCTTTCTGACAGGAGACGCATGGGGACTTTCGGCCGGGAACCCCGGGAGGCTTATGTGAAAATTCCGTTCCGGCTGAAAGTGGAGGAGACCAGACTGGACAGGACTTTCGGGCGTCTGCCTTTTGTGCCGGAGGATGCGGCCGGGAGGGAGGAGAGATGCCAGGAAATCCTGTCCATACAGTCCTATGGCCTGAAGAAAAGATTTGAGCATACGGGCCTCTCCTCGGCTGTCATCGGGGTGTCGGGAGGACTGGATTCCACCCTGGCGCTGCTGGTCACGGTGCGTACCTTTGACCTGCTGGGCCTTTCCAGAAAGGGAATCAGGGCAGTGACCATGCCCTGCTTCGGTACCACGGACAGAACCTATGAAAATGCCTGCAGGCTGGCCGAAACTCTGGGAGTCACTCTGGAAGAGGTGGATATCAGGGAGGCGGTGGAGGTTCATTTCCGTGATATCGGCCAGGACAGGGAAAAACATGATGTGACATATGAAAACGGGCAGGCCAGGGAGAGAACCCAGGTGCTCATGGATGTGGCAAACCAGAGCAACGGGCTTGTCATCGGCACAGGGGACATGTCGGAGCTGGCGCTGGGCTGGGCCACTTACAATGGCGACCATATGTCCATGTACGGGGTCAACGGGGGCGTGCCCAAGACGCTGGTACGGCATCTGGTAAAATATTACGGGGATACCTGCGGGGACAGGGAACTGGCCGGAGTGCTGGAAGATGTGCTGGATACGCCGGTGAGCCCGGAACTTCTTCCCCCGGTGGACGGGAAGATTTCCCAGAAGACGGAAGACCTGGTGGGGCCTTATGAGCTTCATGACTTCTTCCTGTATTATATGCTCCGGTGCGGTTATCCGCCGGCAAAGGTGTACCGTGTGGCAAAGCTGGCCTTTGCCGGACGGTACGGGGACGAAACGATTTTAAAGTGGCTGAAAGTATTTTACAGAAGATTTTTCGCGCAGCAGTTTAAACGGTCCTGCCTGCCGGATGGGCCCAAGGTGGGAAGCGTGGCATTATCCCCCAGGGGAGACCTGAGAATGCCTTCCGACGCCAGTGTGCGGCTGTGGATGGAGGAGGCAGAGGCAATAAATTCATAGAGCAGATTTGAGGCGGGGCTTTTCCCCCGTCCCTTGTCCGAGACCATCTGAATGGAACGCTGCGGGACAGGGCAGCTGAGGGGGATTTGCACCAGCCTCTTTTCCTGTAAGAACGGCATGGCCAGCTGTCCGGGGACAAAACCGATTCCCAGATTGGCTTCTATCAGGGGCAGCATAAGGTCGGATGTGGCAACTTCCATGTCAAGTTCCATATCCGACTTATTTTCCATAAAAAAATTCCGGTACAGTTCATAGGTGGCGGTTCCCCGGCCCAGTCCCACCCAGGGGTATTTCTTCAGGTCTTTCAGGTTTGCGGGTGTTTCGCATAAATCCTGATACTGGGTTCCGCCGGCCAGTATTTCCTGAAAATCAAACAATTTTTCCTGAAAAAACGTTTCATCCGTTTCCAGAGGGCCGGTGACCACCGCAAAATCCAGTCTGCCGCTGACCAGGGATTTCAATATCTCAGGCGTTGTATGGTTGTGAATCTGGATTTTTACGGCAGGGTATTCCAGCCTAAAATCCCGAAGCGCATCCAGCAGGAAGAGATGAAGCGCCGTCTCCGTTGCACCTACCACAGCCGTGCCCCGCTGGGGGGAATCCGATCTGCCGATCTCCTCCTGGGCGAGGAGCAGATGCCTGTACGCGATTTCCACATGGGAACAGAGTGTCTCACCTTCCTCCGTCAGGCGTATGCCCCGGGCTTCCCGCAGGAACAGCCTGCAGTTCAGCTGTGATTCCAGCAGCTTCATGGCCCGGGTCACATTTGGCTGGCTGCTTCCCAGCGCAGCGGCGGCCCTGGTGAGATTCTGATATTTTGCCACATAATAGAAAATCTTATAATATTCAAAGTTAATATCCATAATTTTTTGATATATCCCCGATATATAATATATATTTGTTGTATGGTATCAATGGTATTATAATACAGTCTTGGAGAGATGTAAATCAGGAGAGGGAAGGATATGGGCTTATGAATAAGGATTTGACGGAGGGAAAACCGGAGAGGGTATTATGGAGGTTCTGTCTGCCACTGTTTGGCAGCGTGATCTTTCAACAGCTTTACAATATTGCGGACAGTCTGGTGGCCGGAAAATTTATCGGTGAAAATGCGCTGGCGGCAGTGGGAAACAGCTATGAGATCACCCTGATTTTTATTGCGTTTGCGTTTGGCTGCAACATGGGATGTTCCGTGATCGTTTCCCAGCTGTTCGGCGCGAAAAAATATGCGGAATTGAAGACCGCGGTGACCACCACATGTATTTTCAGCGCCGTTCTCTGCGGTATTCTGATGATTACGGGGATTGTGGGATGTGACCCGCTGCTGTATTTCATAAAGACGCCGGAGGAAGTGTTTTCGGATTCCCGGTTATATCTGGACATTTATGTATGGGGGCTGCCGTTTGTGTTTTTCTATAACATTGCAACCGGAATTTTTTCCGCGATGGGAGATTCCGGCACGCCTTTTTATTTTCTGGCAGCTTCCTCCCTGGCAAATATTGCGGTGGACATTCTGTTTGTAAAGAGCTTCCATATGGGCGTGGCAGGTGTGGCATGGGCTACATTTCTCTGTCAGGGGGTCAGCTGTGTCCTGGCGGTGGCCGTGGTCTGGAAGCGGCTGGGAAAAATTGAGATCTCAGGGAAGGCTGCCCTGTTTGACCGGGCGCTTCTGAAAAAAATACTGGCGGTGGCCGTTCCCAGCATTTTGCAGCAAAGTTTTGTTTCGGTGGGTAATATCATGATCCAGAGTGTGATCAACGGCTTCGGGGCTTCCGTCATGGCAGGCTATTCCGCAGCGGTTAAGCTGAATACCATGGTCATCACTTCTTTTACCACCATAGGAAACGGCATTTCCAATTTTTCTGCCCAGAATCTGGGCGCCCGCAAATACGAGCGGATCGGACAAGGCTTTCGCGCAGGGCTGAAAATGGTATGGTGCCTGTGCGTTCCCTTCTGTCTGCTTTATGTGGTGTGCGGAAGGTATTTCCTGCTTCTTTTTATGGAGAAAAGCTCCGGGGATGCCCTGATGACAGGCATGGAGTTTTTGTGGATTCTCTCCCCGTTTTACTTTGTGGTGTCCGCCAAACTGGCTGCGGACGGCATTCTGCGGGGAGTGAGCGCCATGGGAAAGTTTATGGCAGCCACATTCACGGACCTGATTCTGCGTGTGGTGCTGGCCTTTGTATTTTCCGGATGGACCGGCAGCGCCATGGGAATCTGGTGTGCATGGCCTGTGGGCTGGACAGTGGCCATGGTGCTTTCCGTGTGTTTTTACCGCAAGGAATACGAAGAAATACGGAAGTATGGTTCCGGGGCGGCAGGCTGACAGGGAATAAAAATTGTGCCGGGGTTCTTTTTGTGATAGAATGAAAACGTCCGTCAGAGACGGCTGGCCGCAGAATCCCCGGAAAATTCCGTGGGCCGGTCCTGCAGGTGCGTCACAGACGGAACATAGGATCAGGAGGAGACGGAAATCAGGTTTTTGGCGGAGCGGAGATGCCGGCAAAAGAGCGGGGAAGGCAGGGGAAACCGGCCTGTATCCCGCTGGTTTGCCATACATGGATACAAGGGATTTCCCCTGGCGTGCGTGCGGAAAATATGCGTTATTCCGTCTCTGTTTTTGCCTTTTCAAGTGAGTTCTGAATGGCCTCCAGCAGAACCAAAGAGGTGTATTTGCTTTCTGTGCTGTAGGTGATGGATTCCAGGGACTGTTTGTCATAAACCTGCTCACAGATGGAATCAAAGGTGGGCTGGAGCAGCGGATACATGGTGGCAACGGCATCATTGAGGTTTACCATGCGGATAGAAGTGATGGAATCTTTATCCACAATGACTTCCACATCAATATTCTGGCTGCCCAGGACCAGTTCCGTGGTGTAGATGCCGGGTATGTAGAGGGAGGCGGTTTCCGCAATGTCCGACTCCGGCGTGGGGGCTGGAGAATCTTCTTTTTTGGCTCCAGGCAGGAACATTACGATCAGAAGGATGACAAACAGAATCCCCAGAACGGCAAAAATCCCGGTATAAATCAATTCTTTCATGTGAAGTACGACAATTTTGGTCTTAGCGCTCATTCTTATTCCCCTTAAAACTTGTTTGGTCATTTTTTCTTAATAATAGATATGTGGGAAAGTGGGGAAATATTCATATTGCCATATGCAAAAGAAGGATGCCGGGTAAAAAAACGCAGGGTTTCTAATGACAAATGGTATCAGTCTGTGTTAGACTAAAAACGTTGGAAAATGCATGTTATGGAGGGGCGGTGTTTTCATGAAAAATCATACGAGGGATGATATAGAGAGACTGGTGAAAGATGAGGATGTGGAGTTTATCCGGCTGCAGTTTACGGATATGCTGGGCCATCTGAAAAATATAGCCATCACTGCCAATCAGCTGGACAAGGCGCTGGACAATAAGTGTATGTTTGATGGATCGGCCATAGATGGCTTTGCGGGAATTGAGGAGTCGGATCTGTATCTGCATCCGGACCTGAGCACGCTGGCGATTTTTCCCTGGAGACCCCAGCAGGGAAAGGTGGCCAGAATGATCTGTGACATATACCGCCCGGACGGCAGTCCTTTTGAAGGGGATCCCAGACTGGTGCTGCGCAGGGCCATAGCAACGGCAAAAGAGCTGGGATATACCTTTGAGGTAGGGCCGGAGTGTGAATTTTTCCTTTTTGACACAGACGAAAATGCAATGCCCACTACCCACACCCATGAGCAGGCGGGATATTTTGATATCGGGCCCCTTGATGGCGGCGAGAATGCAAGGCGGGAGATTGTCATGACCCTGGAGGAAATGGGGATGATCATCGAAGCCTCCCATCATGAAACCGCCCCTGCGCAGCATGAGATCGATTTCCGGTATGCCGAAGCGCTGGCGGCGGCGGACAATATTATGACATTTAAGCTGGCGGTGAGGACCATTGCAAAGAGGCATGGCCTCCACGCGACTTTTATGCCGAAACCCCGGTACGGGGTAAACGGTTCCGGCATGCATGTCAACATGTCCCTTCACAAGGACGGAAAAAATATTTTTGAGGACGGAAACGATACCGATGGGCTGAGCCGTGAAGCACGCTGTTTTATCGGCGGAATTTTAAGTCACATCAAAGGTATGGCGGCTGTCACCAATCAGCTTGTCAATTCTTACAAAAGGCTGGTGCCCGGTTTTGCGGCACCGGTCTATATTGCATGGAGCACCGCCAACAGAAGTCCGCTGATCCGCGTTCCGGCAGAGCGGGGAGGCAGTACCAGGATTGAACTCAGGAGTCCGGATTCCGCGGCCAATCCTTATCTTACCCTGGCGGTATGCCTGATGGCCGGGCTGGATGGCATGCTCAACCACGTCGAACCGCCCGCAAGTGTGAACTGTAATATTTATACCATGACGGATCAGGAAAGGCGGAGCCTGCATATTGAAAATATGCCGGGAACGCTGGCAGAGGCAGTGGAAGAATTAAAAAAGGATCCTTTTATCCTGAATGTGCTTGGCCGGCATGTGGCGGAGAAATATATTGCGGCGAAGGAAAAGGAGTGGCAGCAGTACCGGGCATATGTGTCGGAGTGGGAAATACAGGAATATTTATACAGGTATTGAGTCCGGTTTGTTCCGGAGGGCGTGCCGGGATTTCTGAGACGGATGCATCGGGGGTGGGCATTTGACAAATATCATTGTGGCAATGCCCAGGCTGGAGGATGCGAAGGGCATTAAAAATGTGCTGGTGAGGAACGGGATCCGGGTTACCGGCATCTGTTCCACGGGAGCGCAGGCAGTAAGCCAGGCTGACGGCTTGAACGGCGGTATCGTTATCTGCGGTTATAAACTGGGGGATATGGCTTATTCCGGGCTGCGGGAGTGCCTTCCTGCGGGATTTGAAATGCTTCTGATCGCCTCGGACCGCCTGCTGGGCCAGAGAGAAGAAACAGGGGTGGTGTGCCTTTCCCTGCCGCTGAAGGTAAATGACCTGGTGAGCACGGTGGGGATGATGGCGGAGGAGATAGAGAGGCGCAGGAGAAAGAGCCGGCCCGGGCCAAGGGTGAGAAGCCGGGAGGAGGAAGCGGCCCTGATGGAAGCCAAAACGCTTCTGATGGCCAGGAACCATCTCACGGAGGAAGAGGCACACAGATATCTGCAGAAATGCAGTATGGACAGCGGGACAAGTCTGGCGGAGACGGCATTGATGGTGCTGGCGGTGATGAAGGTATGAACGGACAGAAGAAGCTGTCCGGGACAGAAAATGCTGTCCGGGACGGAAAATGCCGGCCGGGCCGGGGAAGGCAAAAGACGGGACCGGAAAGGAAGGAGCGGGTATGCGGTTTACAAAAATGCAGGGATGCGGAAACGATTATATTTATGTGAATGGTTTTGAGGAGAAGACAGATGTCCTGGAAAAACCGGATCTGGTGAGACGGCTCAGCGACAGACATTTCGGAATCGGCGGCGATGGCGTGATATTTATCAATCCGTCCAGGGAGGCCGATTTTGAGATGGAGATGTACAATGGGGATGGCTCCCGGGCAGAAATGTGCGGAAACGGCATTCGCTGCGTGGCAAAGTATGTGTATGACAAAGGGCTGACGGACGCGGAACAGATCAGTGTGGTCAGCGCAGGGAAAATAAAGTATCTGGACCTGACAGTGGACAAAAAATCCGGGCTGCACGGTGCCAGGGGGGAAGTGACCAGGGTGCGTGTCAATATGGGAAGCCCGGTTCTGGAACCGGCCCTGATCCCGGTGGAAGCGGCGGGACACAGGGTGGTAAATGAAGCCATTGGGGTGGAGGGCAGGGAATACCGTATGACCTGCGTATCCATGGGGAATCCTCATGCCGTGATCTTCTGCAGGGGGGTAGGCGAAATGAATCTGGAACGGCTGGGGCCGCTGTTTGAGAATCATTCCCGGTTTCCGAAGCGCACCAACACGGAGTTTGTGGAAATCCTGGACCGGAAAACCTGCTTTATGCGTGTCTGGGAACGGGGCAGCGGGGAAACCCTGGCCTGCGGAACCGGCTGCTGTGCCGTGGCGGTGGCAGGGGTGTTAAACGGCCTGCTGGATCATGCGGTAACGGTGAAGCTGCTGGGCGGGGAACTGCTGATCGAGTGGGATCAGGAGAAAAACCTGGTCTATATGACCGGCCCGGCAGTCACGGTATTTGAAGGAGAGATATAAGATGTTTCAAATCAACGAAAATTATTTAAAACTTCCCGGAAGCTATCTTTTTTCCACTATCGGGAAAAAAGTAAGCGCGTACAGTGGGGCGCATCCGGATAAAAAAATAATCCGCCTGGGCATCGGGGATGTGACACTGCCGCTGGCTCCGGCCATCGTTTCCGCACTGCACAAAGCTGTGGAGGAAATGGGAAGGGCGGAGACATTCCGGGGATATGCGCCGGATCTGGGATATGAGTTTCTGAGAAATACCATAGCGGAAAATGATTACAAGAGCAGGGGATGTGAGATCGGGCCCGATGAAATTTTTATCTCGGACGGCGCGAAAAGCGATTCCGCCAACATTCAGGAAATATTCGGTCCGGAAAATAAGGTTGCGGTATGTGATCCTGTGTACCCGGTGTATGTGGATTCCAATGTGATGGCAGGGAGAGCGGGCAGTTATGACCGGGAGAGGGGAATCTGGAGCGATGTGATTTATATGCCTTGTACCGAAGAGAACGGATTTCTGCCCGGACTTCCGAAAGAACATCCGGACCTGATCTACCTTTGCTTTCCCAATAATCCCACAGGCGCCGTGATCACCAAAGCACGGCTGCAGGAGTGGGTGGACTATGCCAATGAAACCGGGGCGGTGATTCTCTACGACGCCGCGTATGAGGCATATATATCGGAGCCCGGAGTGCCTCACAGCATTTATGAATGTGAAGGGGCCGTGACCTGTGCCATCGAACTGAAGTCTTTTTCCAAAAATGCGGGATTTACGGGTATGCGTCTGGGATATACCGTCATTCCGAAGAAACTGAAGTGCGGTGATGTGGCGCTGCATTCTCTGTGGGCCAGGCGCCATGGCACAAAATATAACGGGGCGCCTTATATTGTACAGCGGGCAGGGGAGGCGGTCTATTCCCGGGAGGGGAAGGCACAGCTGGAAGCGCAGATTTCCTATTACCGTAAGAACGCGGATTACATTTTCAATGGTCTGAAAAGAGCAGGCTATACCGTGTCCGGCGGGGTGAATTCTCCCTATATCTGGCTGAAGACTCCAAAGGGCATGACAAGCTGGGAATTTTTTGATTATCTGCTGGAGAATGCCAATGTGGCGGGAACACCGGGATCCGGTTTCGGACCCGGCGGGGAAGGGTATTTCCGTCTGACTGCTTTCGGCAGTTATGAGAACACAGTGGAAGCAGTGGACAGGATCAGAATGCTTTAGAGGCAGGCCGACGGCAGAAAGGAGGCAGAAAATGGAGGGGAAACGGCGCAGGGCTATGTGGATTATGACATGCATTCTGATTGCGGTAAGCATTCCGGTGCTGTATATGACCCACAGGGCAGTTACGTTTATGATGGATGACAAGTGGTATGCTACCATGCTTTATGATGAAAGCATCCCCATCACTTCTTTTTCCGACATTGTGGAAAGCCAGGTATGGCATTACCATCACTGGGGCGGCAGAAGTATGACCCATGGCATACTGCAGATGACGCTGCTGGCAGGGGAAAGGGCGGCAGACGTCCTGAATGTGGTGTTTACGCTGCTGCTGGCGGGGATGATCTGCCTGGTGTCGGACTGGCGCAGGCCGTCTGCTTTTCTGGCTGCCATTGCCATGCCCCTTGGGCTGAACGCCAACTGGATGATGAGTATGTTCTGGCAGTCAGGGGCGGTAAATTATCTGTATATTACGGTTTTTATTCTTGCTTTCGTGTTCTGCTATCTGCGGGAACTTTCGGAGGATGACGGTATCTTCCGGAATCGGGCCGGCGCCGGGGCGGCAGTTTCCGGTATGGGGAACGATGGGAAAAGGGCGCTGACCGGTGTCCCGGAAGAAGAAAGGGCAAAAGCCCTTCCCAGGGAAGAGGCAAAAGCCTTTCCCAGAGAAGAGGCAAAAGCCTGTGCCGGAAAGCAAGGGGAAGGGAGGCAGGGAATCCGGAGTCTGCCTGGAATTACGCTGTGGATCATTCCCCTGGGAATTCTTGCGGGCTGGAGCAACGAGAATATGGGACCTGCGGTGTGGCTTGGCAGTCTGGCGGTGATTCTGCTGATCCGGAAGGCGGGCGGAAAAGTAAGGCCGTGGATGTATATGGGCAATCTGGCCTGCCTGCTGGGGAGTGTGATCTGCATTGCGGCGCCGGGGAACAGGGTTCGCAGCCTGGAGGTGGGGACAGAGCAGTTTGGCGCCTTGTGGAAGCTTTTCCTGAGAAGCTATGGGGAATGCAGGGCCGCGCTGGAATATCTGTTTCCGGTGCTGCTGGTTCTGGGTTTTCTTCTTCTGCTTGGCAAAGGTGTGCTGAAGCTGCCTTTGGGCGGGAGGAATGTGTTGCTGCTTTTTATGGCCCTGTTATCCTGGGGGGCGTTTTTCCTGTCCCCGCACTATCCTGACCGTGCTACTTTCGGCACCATGGTGCTGTGCATCTGTGTCTGTCTGTCCCTGGCAAAAAAAATACTGCGCGGGCGCCCGGACCTGGCCTGGCCGCTCTGGGGCGGTGCCCTGTTTATCTGGCTGCGGGGAATGTATTTCTGCGGGGAATATCTGACTACGATCTGGGGATGGATCCGCTGAAACAAAACGGAACCGGGACAAAAGGGAAAAGAGCCAGGCGGGAAAATAAAAAAGTGCTTGCCATATGGAAATAAATGTGATAGTATCATTGCCATATTCAAAATGCAATGAAGGAGACTCCTTTCAGGAAACGCAACAGGAAGGCGGCGTCACCGACTGAAAGCGCTGCCGGCGGGAACTGATCTGGGGAACACTCCGGAGCAGGCTGTCTGAAGCAGGGCCGGAACGTCTTGTTAGGGCAGCACGTGGCACGCGTTAAGTGTAAGAGGGGATTAGCCCGAGCTTTTGCCAGGGCTTTTCAATGCGGGTGGTACCGCGGATAATCTTCCTGAAAGGTTATTCGTCCCGGGATGCAGGAAACTGTGTTCCGGGATTTTTCTATGCGCAGGAGAGAAAATCATTTCCCTGCCCGAGAGCATAGGGGGTATATGGAATACCCCTCGCAAGCAGTGAAAAGGCCTGATTGCACAGCCCCGTGCAGTGGAAGTATGCCGCAATGCGGCGCACGCGGCCGGTGAAGGAAGAAAAATATCCCTGCCGGATTGTCCGGAACACGAGGAAGCTGGGAACAGCGCGAAAACTGGAATGGAGGACAAACATTATGGCAGAGAAAAACCGTTACAGGGACATGACCATCGGACAAGTGGGGGAAGAGCACACAGGGGCATACTTACGTGTGGCGGGCTGGGTTGAAAATATCCGCGACCACGGAGGCGTATCCTTTATTGACCTGAGGGATATGTACGGAGTGCTGCAGATTGTTTTCAGGGCGCCGGAACTTCTGAAGGGAATCACGAAAGAGGCCTGCGTGAGCATCGAGGGAATTGTGGAGAAGCGGAATGAAGAGACCTACAACCCGAAAATTCCCTCGGGCACCATTGAACTGGAGGCGGCCAGGGTCACTGTACTTGGAAAAGTATATGGACAGCTGCCCTTTGAGGTGATGACTTCCAGGGAGACCAGGGAGGAGGTACGACTGAAGTACCGCTATCTGGATATGAGGAACAGAAGGGTGCTGGATAATATTCTGTTTCGCTCCGAAGTAATCGCTTTTATGAGACAGAAAATGACAGAGATGGGATTTGTGGAAATCCAGACACCGATTTTGTGCGCTTCCTCACCGGAAGGGGCCAGGGATTACATTGTCCCTTCCCGTAAATACAAGGGGAAATTTTATGCGCTTCCCCAGGCGCCCCAGCAATATAAGCAGCTGCTGATGGTGTCCGGAATTGACAGGTATTTTCAGATCGCCCCGTGCTTCCGGGACGAGGACGCCAGGGCAGACCGGTCTCCGGGCGAATTTTACCAGCTTGATTTTGAGATGAACTTTGCCGGTCAGGAGGAGGTCTTCCGGGCGGGGGAGGAAATCCTTTCCGCCGTCTTTGAAAAATTTGCGCCCCAGGGTTTCGCCGTAACACAGGCTCCCTATCCGGTGTACAGTTACCGACAAGCTATGCTGGAGTTCGGCACAGACAAGCCCGACTTGAGGAACCCCCTGCGCATCACGGATGTGACCGGATTTTTTCAGGAATGCTCTTTCAGGCCTTTTTTGGGCAGGACGGTCCGGGCCATTCGGGTACATTCCCGGATGAGCAAGGGATTTCATGAAAAACTGCTGCAGTTTGCCTGTTCGCTGGGAATGGCCGGCCTGGGATATCTGGAGGTAGAGGAGGACCTGTCCTACAAGGGACCCATTGACAAATTTATCCCGGAAGAACAGAAAACGCGCCTGAGAGAACTGGCGGGGCTGAAGGCGGGAGACACAGTTTTCTTTATTGCGGATAAAGAAGAAAGAGCCTGCTATTATGCGGGAAAAATCAGGGATGAGCTGGGCGCGAAACTGGAACTGACAGAGAAAGACGCGTTCCGCTTCTGCTATGTAAACGATTTCCCCATGTATGAGCCGGATCCGGAGACAAAGCAGCCCGTATTCACCCATAACCCTTTTTCCATGCCCCAGGGAGGTCTGGAGGCACTGGAGAAAGAGAACCCTCTGGACATTATCGCTTATCAGTATGATATTGTGTGCAACGGCGTGGAATTATCTTCCGGCGCCGTGAGAAACCACGATATGGATATTATGGTGAAGGCTTTTGCACTGGCAGGGTATGACGAGGAAACCCTGAAGAGAAAATTCGGGGCTCTATATCAGGCATTCCGGTTCGGCGCGCCGCCTCACGCGGGAATGGCGCCGGGGATAGACCGGATTCTGATGCTTTTGAGGGGAGAGGACAATATAAGGGAAGTGATCGCGTTTCCCATGAGCGGATCGGCCCAGGACCTGATGTGCGGCGCGCCCGGCGACGTGACGGAGCTGCAGCTGAGGGAGGCGCACATCAGGGTCCGGCAGTGACGGAAAGGAGTAGTGTGAAAATAAATTTTCACACAGTTACGGGAAGGCAGGGAGATTGATATGGCAAATCAGATCAGCGATGAAATCATAGAATATGTGGGGATTCTGGCCAAACTGGAGCTCTCCGGGGAAGAGAAGGAGCAGGCGAAAAAGGATATGGCCGGAATGCTGGATTATATTGACAAATTAAATGAGCTGGACACGGAAAATGTGGAACCCTTGTCCCATTTGTTTCCGGCAGGAAATGTATTCCGGGAGGATGTGGTCACAAACGGCGACAGGCGGGAGGAAATCCTGGGAAATGCGCCATCCCGGAAAGACGATATGTTCGCGGTTCCCAGAACATTCAACTGATGATGTGAGCGGAGGTATGGATATGGAACTTTTATCTCTTTCGGCCGTGGAGCTGGGAAGATGGATACAGAGCGGCAGGGTCACGGCGCCGGACGCCGTCCGGGCCGTGCTGGACAGAATAGACCGGATGGAAGAGCTTTACCATTGTTATGTGACTGTGGACAGGGAAGGGGCCCTGAAAAGGGCCCGGGAAGTACAGGAGAAAATAGAGGCAAAAGAACTGACAGGGCCGCTGGCGGGGGTACCCATGGCCGTGAAGGACAATCTGTGTACAAAAGGAATGCGGACTACCTGTGCTTCCCGGATTCTGGACAATTTCATTCCCTCCTACTCTGCCCAGGCCATAGAGAACCTGGAAAGGGCGGGAGCAGTCCTGCTGGGGAAGACCAACATGGATGAATTTGCCATGGGCTCCACCACGGAAACCTCCTTTTTCGGCCCTACGAAAAATCCCCGGAATCCGGAACATGTCCCGGGGGGCTCCTCAGGGGGCTCCGCTGCGGCCGTGGCGGCAGGGGAATGTTTCTTTGCCATAGGATCCGATACCGGCGGATCTGTCCGGCAGCCCGCTTCCCATTGCGGCGTGGTAGGCATGAAGCCTACTTACGGCACGGTTTCCCGCTATGGGCTGGTGGCTTACGGATCGTCCCTGGATCAGATCGGACCCCTTTGCAGGACTGTGGAAGACTGTGCCGTGATTCTGGAAATCCTTTCTTCCGGAGACGGGGAGGATAGGCGGGATTCCACATGGATGCCCGGAAAGCTGCGGGATCTTGTCACGGCCCTGAAGCAGGATGTGAAGGGAATGCGCATCGGGATTCCCAGAGACTATATACCGGAAAACGGAGGGGAAGGACCGGACCCGCAGGTCAGGAAGGCTGTCCTGGAAGCGGCAGGGACACTGAGGGAAGCGGGGGCCGTTCTGGAAGAGTTTGACCTGGGGCTGGCAGAATACGCCGTCCCGGCATATTACACCATTGCCTCCGCGGAGGCCAGCTCTAACCTGGAGCGTTTTGACGGCATTAAATACGGGTACCGCGCCGGAGGGGCCCAGGAGCTGCACCGAATGTACAAGAAGACCAGGTCGGAGGGATTCGGCCCGGAGGTAAAGCGCCGTATCATGCTGGGAAGCTTTGTGCTGAGCTCCGGTTATTACGACGCGTATTATCTGAAGGCGCTGCGGGTGAAGCATCTGATCAAAAAGGCCTTTGACGCCGCCTTTGCCAGGTTTGACTGTATTCTGGGCCCGGTTGCCCCCGGGACGGCGCCGAAGCTGGGGGAGAGTCTGGCGGATCCGGTCAGAATGTATCTGGGGGATATCTATACCATTTCCGCAAACCTGGCCGGACTGCCTGCCATCAGCATTCCCTGCGGCAGCGATGACAAAGGGCTGCCCATAGGCCTGCAGCTGACAGGGGACTGTTTTCAGGAAAAAAAGATACTGCAGATAGCGTATGCATACGAAAAGGCGGCGAAAGGGGGCAATAAGGTATAAAATGGCGAAAGAATATGAGACAGTCATAGGGCTGGAGGTTCATGTGGAACTGGCCACAGACACAAAGATTTTCTGCGGATGTTCCACGGCCTTCGGGGGAAAGGCAAATTCCCATACTTGTCCGGTATGTACCGGAATGCCGGGCTCCCTTCCCGTGCTGAACAGAAAGGTGCTGGAGCATGCGGCGGCGGTGGGACTTGCCACCCATTGCGAGATTACCAGGTACTGCAAATTTGACCGGAAGAATTATTTCTATCCGGACAACCCGCAGAACTATCAGATTTCCCAGCTGTATCTTCCCTTGTGCAGAAACGGCTATGTGGAGATAGAGGAGGACCGGGAGGGGCAGACCCCGGAGGAGAACGGTCCCTGCCGGGAAGGCGGGCCGGTAAAGAGAGTGGGAATTCATGAAATTCATATGGAGGAGGACGCGGGCAAGCTGATCCATGACGAATGGGAGGACTGCAGCCTGGTAGATTACAATCGCTCCGGCGTACCCCTGATTGAGATTGTGTCCGAGCCTGACATGCGCAGCGCCAGGGAAGTGATTGCCTGTCTGGAAAAACTGCGGATGATCATTCAGTATCTGGGAGCCAGCGACTGTAAACTGCAGGAGGGCTCCATGAGGGCAGACGTAAACCTGTCTGTCCGGGAGGCAGGCACGGAGACGCTGGGCACACGTACCGAAATGAAAAACCTGAATTCCTTCCGCTCTATTTCCAGGGCCATTGAAAATGAGAGGGAGAGGCAGATTGCACTGCTGGAGGAGGGCAGGCCCGTGGTGCAGGAGACAAGACGGTGGGATGAGGCAAAGGAATGTTCTTACCCCATGCGCTCCAAGGAAGATGCGAAAGATTACCGTTATTTTCCGGATCCGGACCTGATGCCGGTTACGGTCAGCGATTCTTTCCTGGAGGAAATCCGCGCCCGGCAGCCGGAATTCCAGACGGAGAAAATAAAGCGGTATAAACGGGAATTCGATATTCCGGAGTATGATATTAAGATCATCACGGAGCATAAGCATATGGCCGATCTTTTCGAGGCGGCGGTGGCGCTGGGGAGCCAGCCCAAAAAAGTATCCAACTGGCTTATGGGGGAGACACTGCGGCTTTTGAAGGAAAAGGAGCTGGATCCGGGGGATATCCGTTTTTCACCCGAAAATCTGTCCAGGCTGATCGCCATGACGGAGGCCGGCACCATCAACTTCACTGTGGCAAAGGAAGTATTTGAGCTGATGTTTGAGGAGAATATGGATCCGGAAAAGTACGTGGAGGAGCAGGGACTGAAAATGGTGAATGATGGGGATGCCCTCCGGGAGGCCGTGAAGGAGACGATAAAGGCAAACCCGCAGTCCGTGCAGGACTACCGCAACGGAAAAGAAAAAGCCCTGGGATTTCTGGTGGGACAGACCATGAAGGCCATGAAGGGAAAGGCCAATCCGGTGAGCGTGGGCGAACTACTGCGGGAATTGCTGTAGACGAACGTAAATGCCTTAAAACAGCGCCGGGGAATCTACTGAAGAACAAAATCAATGTACTTGGAGGCGTTTTCCGTGTTTGTGCCATTGATAACCACGCTGAGGATAACTTCCCCGTCCAGGAAATAGTAATTCTCCCGGATGTCCGCATTTTCGTCCAGATAGATTCCCACCGGCACGGGATCTTCCATTGCCTCAGGGTTTTTGGGAGAAGGGTATTCCGGCAAATCGGTGAAATCTTCACTGGTTAAGGCGGCTTCCTCCCGGGCCCTGGCCACGGCGCGGTCCATATAATAGAAGGAAGATTCGTATCTGGCAATCTGTTCCTCCGTGAGATATTCCCGCAGATCATAGAAGGTGTCATTGTAGGCATAGTTGTTTATGGCGGATTCCCCGCCCACAAGGACATCTATTTCCTGGGCCGCGATATAGACCATAAGCTTCTGGCTGGACGCCATGGTATTTTCGTCCGGCGACGAATCGGACAAGTCTATCCGCATGGACGTGTCAAACTGGATGTTATAGGTATCCGTGTCAATGCCGGCGTATTCCGCAAATTTCTGGCGGTATTCCGGGGCGGACTCCGCTTCCACCACGTTAAGCAGGGCCACATACAGGGCATCCTCTTTCTGGGTCACCATCTGGTAGATCATGGAGACCGCCAGGGCCAGTACGGCGATGACCACTATCGTATGCCATTTATAATAATAGAAAAAATAAGACAGTTTCTCCTTTGGGGTTCCGTTTTTCAGAGCCTGGCGCTCTTCCCTGAATTCATCCATTACCGGCATGGCTCATCCGCCTTTCTGTTGTGTGTATTTTTCCCTGCAGGTTCCCGGAATGATGTTGTACGGGAACGGTTTTCCGGCCTGGCAGACAATCTGTCCGTGCCGGGCAGCAGGGATAAGTGATATGTTTTACATCATAATATTATCTGATACAAATGTCAATGAACCCTGTCTAACCAGATTCTAAAAAAAGGATAAATCATGCAGGATTTTGGAAAGTCAGCTTGAAAGTTCATGGAAGATAGTTTATTATTATCTTATATGCCGGAATGAATTATCAGACACGCTCCAGGCATAATACTAAAAATAAGATAAAGGAAAGGTATGTAAGATGAGCGATGCTTATGTAGAATGCCTGGTAAAGGCAAAGACCTCCCCGCTGGCTAAATTTTTCAAGGTTTTTCTGATGACTCTGACCGTAGTATTTGTGCTGGCGGTGTTTGTCCTTCCTCCCCTGATGATATTCGGGTTCATCGGCGCCATACTCACCGGCGGGGGAGCTTACTTCGTCAATCTGTACACAGATCTGGAGTATGAGTATCTCTATCTGGACAAGGAACTGGTGGTGGACAAGGTTATGGCGAAGACCAAGCGGAAGCGTATTGCCACATATCATCTGGACAGAATAGAGATTCTGGCGCCCATCAGGAGTTACCACCTGGACAATTACAAAAACCGCAATGCCAAAGTGAAGGATTACAGTGTGGGAGAGGAATTAAAGCCGGACAAAAGGTTTGCCATGTATTATGAGGGCGGGGAAAAAATTCTTCTGAACCCCTCGGAAGAGATGATAAAAATCATGAAAAATGTTGCTCCCAGAAAGATATTTTCCGACTAAACTCCCATGCACCAAGCTGCTCCACCATATATGAAAGTGGGGAGTTTAGAAGATGCACACAAACCCTCAAGGGAAGAGGATTTGGCGCACAGCAGTCTTGCAAAACCGCAAAGAGAAGCGGTTTTGACTTCGCGGCGCCGGAATGGCCCAGGGACTTTTACAGTAAAAGTTTCTCTCATGATAGGGGTGTCGAAGCGACTTTACCCTTTCGTGCTATCGTGCAGCGATTTATATTAGTAGGGGGATTAACCAATAAATACATTGTAGTAGGAGGATAATGATGCTGGAAGAACTGAAAAAAGCGGTATGCGAAGCGAATATGGATTTACTGAGATACGGTCTGGTCACATTCACCTGGGGGAATGTGAGCGCCATCGACAGAGAGAGCGGGCTCTTTGTGATCAAGCCCAGCGGGATAGCGTATGACAGGCTGACGCCGGAAGACATGGTAGTGGTGGATTTGAACGGCAAAAAGGTGGAGGGCAATTATAATCCCTCTTCCGACACGGCAACCCATGTGGAACTGTATAAAGCATTTCCGGAAATCGGGGGAATTGTACATACCCATTCTTCCTATGCCACCAGCTGGGCCCAGGCGGGAAGGAGCATTCCCTGCTACGGAACCACCCACGCGGATTATATTTACGGGGAAGTTCCATGTATCAGGTGCCTCAATGCGGAGGAGATCGCGGATGCCTATGAGGAAAACACAGGTCATCTGATTGTGAGTGAATTTTTGAGAATGTGCAAGGACCCGGTGTCCGTTCCCGCGGTACTGTGCAAAAACCACGGGCCTTTCACCTGGGGAAAGGATGCCGGGGAGGCGGTGCACAATGCCGTGGTGCTGGAGGAGGTGGCAAAAATGGCCTACCGCACGGAATCCATAAACCATCATGTCCAGCCGGCGCCCCAGGAACTGATGGATAAACATTATTACAGAAAGCACGGGGCGAACGCTTATTACGGTCAGGACAGCTGACGGTCATATACATTGCATGGAAAAGACACACCGTATTTCAAGATACGGTAGAATGGAGGAGACAATGGACAATTTAGAACTGCGGAAACGTGCCAACGAGGTTCGCAAGGGAATCATCACGGCAGTTCACAGTGCAAAGGCGGGGCATCCCGGAGGATCACTTTCTTCCGCAGATGTGTTTACGTATTTGTATTTTGAGGAAATGAATATCGATCCCGGGAATCCGGGGAAGGAGGACAGGGACAGATTTGTGCTCTCCAAGGGACACAATGCCCCGGGACTGTATTCCGCCCTGGCCAACAGGGGATTTTTCCCGGTGGAGGATCTGACCACCCTTCGCAAGCTGGGGTCTTATCTGCAGGGACATCCCTGCATCCACATCCCGGGAGTGGATATGTCTTCCGGTTCCCTGGGCCAGGGTATTTCGGCCGCTGTGGGCATGGCCCTGGGCGGAAAAATGGACGGAAAGGATTTTCGTGTATACACCCTTCTGGGAGATGGAGAGATTCAGGAAGGCCAGGTGTGGGAGGCCGCCATGTTCGCGGGCTTCAGAAAGCTGGACAACCTCTGCGTGATCGTGGACAACAATAATCTGCAGATTGACGGCCCCATCGACCAGGTCTGCTCCCCCTATCCCATCGACAAAAAGTTCCAGGCTTTTAACTTCCATGTGATCAATGTGGACGCCCATGATTTTGACGCGCTGCGGGCCGCGTTCGGGGAAGCCAGGGAGACAAAGGGAATGCCCACCTGCATAGTACTGCACAGCTTAAAGGGGAAGGGCGTATCCTTCATGGAGAACAATGTGGACTGGCACGGGAAGGCGCCAAATGACCAGGAGTATGCCGTGGCAATGGCGGATCTGGAAAAAATAGATGCGGAGCTTTTGAAGCAGGAAACGGCCGGTGCAGAACCGGGAAAGGCAGGTGAAGCGTGATGGCAGACACAAATACCGTGAAAAAAATAGCAACTCGCGAAAGTTACGGCAACGCGCTGAAAAGTCTTGGGGAGGAATTTCCCAATCTGGTGGTGCTGGACGCGGATCTGGCGGCGGCCACCAAGACAAGTATTTTTAAGAAGGCGTATCCGGAACGCCATATTGACTGCGGTATCGCGGAGGCGAATATGATGGGCGTGGCAGCGGGACTTTCCCTGGTGGGAAAGATTCCTTTTGTCAGTTCTTTTGCCATGTTTGCCGCAGGGCGGGCCTTCGAGCAGGTGCGCAATTCCATAGGCTATCCGCAGCTGAATGTAAAAATCGGAGCCACCCATGCGGGGATTACGGTGGGAGAAGACGGAGCCACCCATCAGTGCAACGAGGATATTGCCCTGATGCGTACCATTCCCGGCATGGTTGTCATGTGTCCGGCAGATGATGTGGAGGCAAAGGCTGCAGTGCGTGCGGCGCTGGAATATGAGGGACCGGTGTATATCCGTTTCGGAAGGGCTGCCGTGCCGGTGATCAACGACAGGCCGGATTACCACTTTGAGATCGGAAAGGGTACCGTTGTCCGGGAGGGGAATGACGTGACCATTGTGGCCACGGGAATCTGTGTGGATTCTGCGCTGGGCGCCGCGAAACTGCTGGCGCAGGATGGCATCAGCGCGGAGGTGGTCAGTATCTGTACCATAAAACCGCTGGATGAGCAGCTTATCATTGAAAGCGCCCGGAAGACCAAAAAGGTGGTCACGGTGGAAGAGCATACCGTGATCGGAGGTCTGGGAAGCGCGGTCTGCGACTGCCTGAGCGCAAATCTTCCCACCAGGGTAAAGAAGCTGGGAATGCAGGATGTGTTCGGGGAATCAGGCTCTGCGGCGGCGCTGGTGCAGAAGTACGGACTGGACGCTGAGGGCGTGTATCAGTCAGTGAAGGAATTTTTATAAACGGGAGATATAGGATGATCAAGGGATTTAAAATGAAGCTGTATCCCGGGCAGGAAGCGGAGTACGAGAAAAGACACAATGAACTCTGGCCCGAGATGCAGGATATGATCCATGCGCACGGCGGTAAAAATTATACCATTTTCCTGGATAAGGAGACGCTGACCCTGTTCGGCTATATTGAGATTGAGGACGAGACGCTCTGGGCAAAGGGAGCGGATACTGCCATCAATCGAAAATGGTGGGATTTCATGGCCGATATCATGGAGACAAATCCGGACAACAGTCCGGTAAGCATTGACCTGCAGAATGTATTCCATCTGGACTGAAGCCTGTCTGGATGAAAGCTGCAGTATGGGAGACAGGAAAATCCTGCCCGGACGGTCTGTGTGTCCGGGGCAGGATTTTTTTGTGCACAGCCCCGGGCAGAGGAAATATGCCGCAGGGGAAGGAAACTATTTCAGGAACATGCGTATTATTTTATCTTTGGTTTTGCCGTGGGGCTGGTAGCGCAGGGGCAGGTCAATCCAGCCGTACTTTTTCAGGATGTTTTTTTCATGGGTGAAGGTCTCAAAGCTTCTGCGTCCGTGGTAGGAACCCATGCCGCTGCAGCCCACGCCGCCGAATCCCATGCGGGAGGTGGCAAGGTGTACCACCGTGTCGTTGATACAGCCGCCGCCGAAGGAGATTCTGTCCAAAAAATGTTTTTCCGTCTTTTTGTCTCCGGTAAACAGATAGGCAGCCAGGGGTTTTTCCCCTTCCAGCACAAAACGGAAGGCTTCTTCGATGTCATCAAAGGCTATCACCGGCAGGATGGGGCCGAAAATTTCTTCCTGCATAACGGCGTCCTCCCGGGTGACATGATCCATGATGGCAGGTGCAATCCGCAGGGACGCAGGATCCGTGGCGCCCCCATAGATCACTTTCTCCGGAGTCATCAGGTTTACCAGACGCTGGAAATGTTTTTGGTTTATGATTTTTCCGTAGTCCGGATTGTCCAGCGGATGGGAACCGTACATTTCGGTGATCATCCTGGATAAATGATCCAGAAACGCTTCCTTCACGGAGCGGTGGATGAGAAGATAATCCGGCGCCACGCAGGTCTGCCCGCAGTTGAGGTATTTGCCGAAGGCAATCCTTGCCGCGGCCAGTTTCAGATCGCTGGTTTTGTCCACAATGCAGGGACTTTTTCCGCCCAGCTCCAAAGTGACGGGAGTCAGGTGGACGGCTGCTTTTTCCATGACAAGTTTCCCCACGGTCACGCCTCCGGTAAAGAAAATATAGTCGAAGCGTTCTTCCAGCAGCGCGCTGTTTTCGGCGCGTCCTCCCTCAATTACGGCGGCGTATTCTTCCGGAAAAACTTCCTGAATCAATGCCTTTATGGCCGCGGAGGTGGCGGGGGAATAGGCGGAGGGTTTTAAAATACAGCAGTTTCCGGCCGCGATGGCGCCGATGAGAGGCTCCATGCACAGCAGGAAAGGGTAATTCCAGGGGGACATGACCAGAACACATCCGTAAGGCTCCCGCAGGGAAAAGCTGCGTCCGTGAAAATTGGCCAGATCCGTCATATGCCGTTTTGGCCGGGCCCATTTTTTCAGATGCCTGATCTGGAAAGACAGTTCGCTCAAGGTCAGGCCGATTTCGCACATATAGGATTCGCTGGCGCTTTTTCCCAGATCCGTGCGCATGGCCTGGGCAAGTTCTGACTGGTGGGAACGGATTGCGCGATGCAGTTTTTTCAGTACCCAGATACGTGTATCCATATTCTTTGTGGCGCCGGCGGCAAAGTATTTTCTTTGTTTTTCCACAAGATTGCTGATTTCCATATTGCTCCTTTCTTTGCTTTCGGGGATAAGGTACCGGTCAGGACTGCTGTGGTCAGGCCAAAGGCGGTCAGCCGGATTTTATCCGCGGAAAGATTCAGACAAACGACGCGTGGACGGTTCCCGACACCTGCCTTTTGCCGGCGATTTCCAGGTACATGCCTGCCAGTTCGTCCGCGTCCATAAGGCGGGGCACAGGATAAAGGGGATTGCTTTCCTTGTCTGCGTGGGCGGCCATTTGGGAAATATCTTCTTCCCGTATGCCATCAAGGGTGTCGGGAATGTCCATGGAATGATTCATCTGGCGCACCCACCGGATAAAGTTGCGGGAGGCGGCGTGATCATCTGCGCTCTCCGGCGCAATGCCGCATATCCGGGCAAGCTTTCCCAGACGTTTTTCGCAGCTTTTTCCATAGGCCTCCAGAAAATAGGGCAGAATCACCGCGTTGGCCAGACCATGGGGAATGCCGTATCTTCCTCCCAGGGAATGGGCGACTCCGTGCACATATCCCACATAAGAACGGGTGAAGGCGATGCCGGCGCAATATGCGGCATGAAGCATATTTTCACGCGCTTTTGCGTTGTCCCCGTGATCGTAAGCCTCTTTCAGATTGTCGCGGATCAGGCGGACGGCCGTCTCGGCCATTTTACGGGTAAGCTTTGTGGTGCTGCCTCCGATGTAGGCTTCCACCGCATGGGTCAGGGCATCCATTCCCGTGGTGGCGGTGATCTGCCTGGGCAGGCCGGTGGTGACGCGGTAGTCCAGAACCGCGTATCTGGGAATGAGCACGAAGTCATTGACGGGATATTTGTGGTGTGTGGCAGAATCCGTGATCACGGCGGCCAGGGTGGTTTCGCTGCCGGTGCCTGCGGTTGTGGGGATGGCAACCAGTGTGGGAAGTTTTTTATGTATTTTCAGAAGACCGCGCATTTTCTGTATCGGCTGCCGGGGTTTTGCGATTCTGGCAGCGGCTGCCTTGGCGCAGTCGATGGAAGAACCTCCGCCGAAGGCGATGATGGCAGTGCAGCCTTCCGCGAGATAGACTTCCCGGGCCTGCTCCACATTGTCAATGGTGGGATTTTGTACCGTGTCGTCATAGATACAATAGGCAATGTCCGCTTTTTCCAGGGCATCTGTCAACGGCGCCAGCAGTCCCAGGCCGGAGATCCCCTTATCCGTGACAATCAGTACGCTTTTGTTTCCCTGGTCTGCCAGAAGGCGGCCAAGGCTTTCCATATCGTCCAGGATTTTGGGTTCCCTGTAGGGCAAAAACGGAAGCGCCGCCCGGAAACATAGCTGAAACGATCTGCAATAAAGTTTCTTTATCGTATTCATGTCAGGACTCCTCCAACTCATATTACTTTGAATATCAAAGATTTTATCACTTCTTTTCATGAATTTCAAGGGATAATATCACGGCCTGATAATTTATTCCCGCGGGCAATGAAGAAAATAGCCATGCCTGCATATTTCTAATTGGCATGCAAATTTTTAATTGGCATGCGTATGCCGTGAGGGTTAAATTTGATTGAAAGCGGGAAATGCTGATGGTAAAATGAAGTGGAAACAGTGCGGAAGCCAGGAGACGGAACCAAAATAAAAGTAAACTCGAAAGGAGAAAGATTGAAAATTGAAAATTTTCAATCCCAAGTTTGTGTCTGCGCGGCAT
>OFGO01000275.1_pt1 | contig 50671 bp, 47 predicted proteins | sample 1521761 | NCBI WGS metagenome assembly OFGO01 (sample SAMEA3504128, study PRJEB24116) | mouse gut metagenome | biome: mouse gut; feature: mouse-associated habitat; material: faeces | place: Denmark | collected 2011
CACGACATCCGCACGCCCATGAACGCCATCGTGGGCATGACGGCCATTGCGGTGACGCATATAGATGATAAAGAGCAGGTGCAGAATTGTCTCAGGAAGATCACCTTGTCAGGTAAGCACCTGCTGGGGCTGATCAACGACGTTCTGGATATGTCCAAGATCGAGAGCGGCAAGATGACGCTGACCGCAGAGAGGATATCGCTGTGCGAAGTGGTAGAGGGGGTCGTCGGCATTGTTCAGTCTCAGGTCAGGGGAAAAGGGCAGAATTTCAATGTACATATCGATAATATCGCGGCAGAGGATGTATGCTGCGACAGTGTCCGTCTGAATCAGATTCTGCTGAATCTGCTGTCCAATGCAGTCAAGTACACCCATGAGGGAGGAACCATAGAGTTGTCCTTGTTTCAGGAGACGGCCCCCGAGGAGAAAGGGGATGCCTATATCCGGACGCATATCACAGTGAAGGACAACGGAATAGGGATGGAGGAGAGCTTTATGGAGCATATCTTCGATTCCTATACAAGGGCGGACAGCATGCGGGTTCATAAGACCGAGGGCGCGGGGCTGGGGATGACCATCACAAAGTATATCGTGGACGCCATGGGCGGATCCATTGCCGTGAAGAGCGAGGTGAACAAAGGAACCGAATTCCATGTGGTCTTGGATTTGGAGAAGGCCGACTCAAAGGAAACGGATATGATTCTTCCTGCATGGAAGATGCTGGTGGTTGACGATGACGAGATCCTATGCCATACGGCTGTGGAGGCTTTGGATTCCATCGGAATTCAAGCGGATTGGACCATGAGCGGGGAGAAGGCAGTGGAAATGGTCGCCAAGCATCATCAGGCGCGGGACGGATATCAGATCGTCCTTCTTGACTGGAAGCTTCCCGGTATGGACGGGCTTTCGGCCGCCAGACAGATTCGGAAAATAGTAGGCGACGAGATGCCGATTATATTGATTTCGGCATATGACTGGAGCGAGCTTGAGCCGGAGGCAAAAGCGGCGGGCATCAACGGCTTTATTTCAAAGCCTCTGTTCAGGTCGACCTTGTTCTATGGGCTCAAAAAATATATGGGCGTGGCGGAGCCTCAGGGCGGTGTGAATCCGGATACGGATAAGGATCTGTCCGGGCGGCATATACTGGCGGCTGAAGACAATGAGCTGAACTGGGAGATCCTTAAAGAGCTGCTGTCCGATGCGGGAATGATATTGGATTGGGCGGAGAACGGACAGATCTGTCTGGAGAAGTTCCGGAACTCCGAGGAGGGATTCTATGACGCCATTCTGATGGATATCCGCATGCCCATTATGAACGGCTATGAGGCTACCGAGAAGATTCGTGGCTTGGATCGTCCTGATGCCCGGTCCATTCCGATCATTGCCATGACAGCAGACGCATTTTCCGATGATGTCAAGCGGTGTCTGGACAGCGGAATGAACGCGCATACTGCAAAACCGATCAATCTGGAGGAAATCCTTTTTCTGCTGAAAAAACATATGCGATAGCTGTGCAGGGCATGTGGCTGCCATGGCGGAATGGTTCTGGGGTTTTATTTCGATTACGGTTCAGTTTTTGTTGTGCAGTCTTTCATGCAATGTGTTCAGCCAGTGCCCTGAAGAGAGAGCAGGAAAGAAATTGGGCGCTGATTATACAGAAAGCATTGGCTGGAAGGCCGGTAGATTGAAACGAAAGGCGCTATCAGAGATTGAGCCGGAAAGGAATAGAGGCATAGAGATGGCACGGACAGTAAGCATCGGAAATCAGGATTTTGAGAGTCTGCGGGTAAAAAACTGCTTCTATGTGGACAAGACGGGCTTTATTCGGGAATGGTGGGAGTCGGAAGACGTGGTGACGCTGATTGCCCGCCCAAGGCGCTTCGGGAAGACCTTGAACATGAATATGCTGGAGAAGTTTTTCTCAGTGGAATATGCCGGCAGGAGCGACTTGTTTGAGGGGCTGGATATCTGGAAGGAGGAAAAGTACCGCAGACTGCAGGGGGCATATCCGGTGGTCATGGTCAGCTTCGCCAGTATCAAGGAGACAAATTATGCCATGGCCAGAAGAAAAATCTGTCAAATCCTCACGGATGAATTCAACAAACATCACTTTCTTTTGGAGGAAGAGTGCCTGACTGATCAGGAAAAAGAGACATTTTGCAGGAAGAATATTGATATGGATGATGCGGACGCGACACTGGCGCTGAACCAGCTGTCCCTCTATCTCTCCCGTTACTATGGGAGGAAGGTGATCATCCTTTTGGACGAATATGACACTCCCATGCAGGAAGCATATATGAACGGATACTGGGAGGAGCTTGTAGCTTTTACCAGAAGTCTCTTCAATGCCACCTTTAAGAGCAATCCTTATTTGGAGCGGGCGGTGATGACGGGAATCACTCGGGTCAGCAGGGAATCCATGTTCTCAGATTTAAACAATCTAAAGGTGGTGGCTTCTACTTCAGAGGAATACAGTGACAGTTTCGGATTCACGGAAAAAGAGGTGTTTGCTGCATTGGATGAATTCGGCATGTCTGACCGCAGGGAAGAAGTGAAGCGGTGGTATGACGGGTTCATATTCGGAAGCCAAGCCGATATCTATAATCCATGGTCCATTCTTAACTATCTGGACACGGGAAGGTTAGATCTCTACTGGGTCAACACCAGCTCCAACAGTCTGGTGGGAAAGCTGGTACAAGAGGGGAGCCGTGAGCTTAAAATGACCATGGAAAGGCTGCTGCAGGGGGAGACCTTCGCCGTCAAGCTGGAAGAGCAGATTGTATTCAGCGAGCTGGATCAGGGGGATGAGGCGGTGTGGAGCTTGCTGCTTGCCAGCGGTTATCTAAAGGCAGTGCATCATGAATTCAATACCGATCTGGGCAAGGCAGAATATGAACTGCAGCTGACGAATAGGGAAGTCCGTGCCATGTTTGAAGGAATAATAGGGGGGTGGTTCAGGAGATGCCGGGGAGTGAATAACGCCTTTCTGCAGGCCATGCTTTCCGACGATCTAAGGGGGATGAACGCCTATATGAATAAGATTGCCCTTCAGACTTTCAGCTATTTTGATACGGGGACGAATCCCTCAGAACAGGAGCCGGAACGGTTCTACCACGGCTTTGTACTGGGGATGATGGTGGAACTGTCAGATAGATATGTGCTGACCTCCAATCGGGAGAGCGGATTTGGCAGGTATGATGTGATGCTGGAGCCGAGGCTTGGGAAAGGAAGCTCTGATGTCTCGCCTCTGGATGTCGCCGTAAATAATTGCGGAACAGATGCAATTATTATAGAGTTCAAGGTGCTGGATCCGGACGAAGAGGAGGAACTGGCTGATACGGTGCAGGAAGCGCTGAATCAGATTGAGAGGAAACAGTACGAAGCCGTATTGCAGGCAAAGGGTATCCCTTCAGAGCGAATCAGAAAATATGGCTTTGCATTCTGCGGGAAAAGGGTTTTGATTGGGAAAGCAGGGTGATTCCGGCGAATGTCCTGAAGAATTTTGAGTCATCTAAGCGCTTCTGGGTGACTGCTTCACACGGAAACAGTATGGACTTTTCCTAACCCAGTTCCGGGACAGCTGTGGTTTGACTGACTGCTTATGTGTATAGAGCTTCCGAAGGCCTCAAAATAGGCAAACGCAAGTTTGCCTATTGAACATTATCACTGAATGTGCTACACTCAGATAGAATCAATCTGTTTCAACAGATTGTGAAAGGAGAGAAAAAATATGACTAATTTATATGAGGTAATTGCGTCTTAAAACTGCATATTTGGTGCAGACAATTATTGAGGTGTAAGACCTCTTTATTGTTGAGCCGTTTTCAGGTAACCTTTCGTGAATACTATGCCTTTCGGTTGTAGCACACTCAAGAGGTGTGTTATTTTTATGCCCATTATCAGCCGCAGGAAGTACCCACAGATTAAGGATACTTTCTGCGGCATTTTTGCACCCATTTTCAGGAAATCGAGAACAAAAAATATAGGAATGGCTGGGCGTGGAGTACCGGAAAGGGTATGGTTTATATGAAAATTATCTGTTCTATTTTTAATATTACAGACATGAAGAAAAAAAGCTTTATAGGATTATGTTTCCTTAGCTTTGCAAGAGGTATCTTCTATATTTTCTATATCAATTATATTAAAGAAATGATGAACTGTCTCATAAATAGGCAATTTCAGGAAGTGTATCTTTATATCGGTCTTTTTATCCTATTTGCAATATTGCAGCTGCTTGTAAAATATATTTTTGATATGCTCCGCAATAAAGAGCAGGCTGCTTTGGAGGCGCATGTCAAAAAGAAATATTTTGATAAGTTAAGCACGGCAAAAATATCTGAACTGTATCAATTCTCCACATCAGATATATTGACGAGATTTGATGCGGAGATAAGCCGGATCGTGACATTTAACGTAGTGACATTGATAGATATTTTTTCAGATGTTCTCATGCTGTCATTTATTATCATATACATCGGCATCAATAACGTGTTCTTGCTTTCTTTCTTATTCTTAACGCCGTTTATTGTCATGCTCACCAAACGATTTGGGGTAAAAAGCAGAAACGAATATAAAGAGGGACAGAACGCCCTGATTGACCGTAATGAGCTTGCAAAGAATATCGTCGATTATTCAGATAATATCCGGGCTTATTTGGCGGAACCGTTTTTTATTGCGAAATATGATAAATATGAATGTAGGTTTACGAAACATAAAAGGAAAGAAGCTTTTTATAACAGGATTTTCTGGCTGGCTAATATTGCGGGCTATCAATGCATTTACATGTTGTTCTATATAGTGGGCGGATTCCTTGCTTTTGGCGGCATGTTTGAATTTGGGATTATCATCAGTCTTTTCGTTCTATTGGATCCGTTGATTATTATGATTCAGGCCCTTGCCAATATATCCCCTGCTTTTTATAAGGCAGGTGTCAGCATCGACTTTTATAACGATATTGCCGACCTGCAGGATGTAACCGACAAAACCGCGTTTCTCCCCTCCGATGATTGTCAAATCGCTTTTGAGCATTTGAATTATTCCTATCAGAATAGAGAATCTGGCATCCCGGTGCCGGTACTGGAAAATATCACCATGAAATTTGGCATAGGACAAAAAATTGCTGTCATTGGTGAAAGCGGCAGCGGCAAAAGTACATTATTGAAGCTTCTGATGGGGTATGACGACAAATATGAGGGTGTAATTTCTATCAATAATATAGAGGCCAGAGATCTGGACCTGAAAATTCTAAAGGAACTCTTTTCTTATTTACCTCAGGAGGAACGATTTCTGAATGAAACCATTGAAGAAAATGTATTAAATATGATCGACGCAGAGTTGGATGGCTCAAAAATGCGCTATTATGCAGCCATGGCAGAGATTGATAAAGATATACAAGGTTTCGCAGATTCCTACCAGACCATGATGGAGGATGGCGGACAGAATATTTCCACCGGACAGAGACAACGGATTTGCCTTCTTATGGCTTTGATAAAAGAGCGTCCTATGCTTTTGCTTGATGAAAGCTTCTCGGCAGTGGATCCGGATACTATGTTAAAAATAATCGACAACATAAGTGAGCAGAAAAAGTGTGGAATGGTTGTAATTATGCACACGGTCTATGAAGCTGTTTTGAGTAGATTTGATTCCATAATCATAATGGAGAACGGCAGAATCGTATCAAGCGGAGAATACAATGTGGTGAGACACAGTATACACTACCAAAAACTTGAAAAAATATAACACATGAGGTACGAAACAATGATATCTTACTTTTATAAAGAATATTTTGGCTGCATCAAAAAATATCGCTGCGCTTCCTTCCTTTTTGCAGCATCTTTCATCGAAATAGTGAGAGGGTTTGTCATGACCCAAGGTGTTGCATGGGGAGTGAACTGGATCACTGCAGGCTGCGTAAATAAGGATTACTCTATTTTCGTTACTGGTATTATCGTATTTGCCGCATCCATTATTTTTTCTGTTGTAGTGGTAAATGTAAGCGGCATATTAGTGGATTATAAGATGATTCAATTGGAAAGCGATATCAGAAGCAGCATCATCAGGAATATATTATCCGGTAATTACAAAGACATAAAGGCTTTTGAAAAGGACGATATATTATACCGGTATAATAATAATGTGGCTGATATCAAAAATATTTTTATGGGCACCATGAACTTTATCGGCGGTTTTGGCAAAATACTGGGAGGGTATATAGCAGGTCTGATGATTTCATGGCAGCTGACACTTATATTGGTGGGTTTTGGATTTGTAAAGATATTTGCCGACCGGTGGATCATGAGACCGGTTGTGGAAATGGCTGAGAAGAGAAATGCTGCCGCAAACAAAATATTTTCCAATATACTGCAATTTTTGGAAGGTTTATTATTCTTCCGCCTGACTGCCAATCAAGATAAAATCAAGAAAAGCTTTGACCATGAGCTTGAACAGTACAAAAATATTGTTGTTCCCGCAAACAGCATCCAAGTCTGCATGGATACGTTCGGCAATTTGATAGAGTTGGCTGTCATACTCAGTGTAATAGGAATCGGCGCAGTGCTGTATATCAATGAGGTCATTTTGCTGGGAGCCTACGTGTCGCTGATTTCGTTATATGATTTTTTCGTCAATCCTTATAAATTTGTAAGCAATTTTATCCACATGAAAAGACGGTTTTCCGTGGGATGTGTGAAAGTTTTTGGATTATTGAAAATAACAGAAAACGTAAACCGCAATCAGGAGCAGATAAACTTAACGGACATTCCTTTTCGCTTAAAAATCGAAGATGTGAGATTCGCTTACGAGGAAGGTCATCCTGTACTGAAGCGTCTGAGCGCAGATTTTTCATCCGGCCAGATAGTTTATATAACAGGCGTCAGCGGGGCGGGAAAAAGCACATTGTTGAAACTGATTCAGGGGATTGTACCCATGCAAAGCGGCCGGATATATCTGGAAACAAGCACGGGAATGCGTTTTAATGTCATTGATTCACCGCTGGTTACATATGTGTCACAGACACCGTTTTTATTCCCCGGGTCAATCGCTGAGAATATTGCCCTCTGCGAAGAATCGGATATGGATCTTGGTAAAATCAAATATGCACTTGAAAAATCCTATAGCCGTAACTTTGTGGAGAAACTGCCGGGTGAAAGCAACTGCATCATTCAGGATAACTCAAAAAATCTATCAGGAGGCGAGAAAGGCAGAATTGCCCTTGCACGGGCGTTTTATAAGCCGACACCTATTATTTTATTGGACGAAGTTTATGCATCTCTCGACAACGCGGCTATCCTCGAAATCGAGCAGGCCATACAAGAGCTGTGCAAGCTTAACTGCTGTATTTTATTTGTGACCCATCGGCTGGAATGGATCCCGAAAGATTCCAGAATTTATTGTTTGGATTCTTGTAGGTAAAAGTTGACCTTTATTTTTTATCCTTCATACAATGGAAAAAAGGTGTCTTAAGGGGGCATCATTGACAACAATGTTTGAAATATTTGATTGTGGAATAGTATAGGTGGGGGTATAATGAGTGTAGGAACTGAAAACAGGGATAGGTAGTTTTTTGGGGGTGTAGGCGTTTTCTCTACTGGGCGGCGGACATGGACATTCGATATGAAAGAGTTTTTTTCAATCGTGGATATACAAGAAAGCAATATGAAGAAGTGGGAAGACGTGCTTCCTTTCTGCCGGAATGTCAGAGCGGAGGGGATTGTTTTATGGAAAGAAGCCTGAAGTTGTATCAGGGACAATTCTGAAATCGCATACAGTACAAGCACAGAGAGAACCGCTCTGAATTTTTTATACAAGAGGAAACATTATGGATTTAAACAATTATAAGCAGCTACATTTTGAGCCAGTAAATGATAAAAACCGGGAAGATGTCAAAAGTTTATCCCTCTTTTCGGAGCAAGTTGATTTTATAGAGAGTGTGAACGAGTGTTTGCAGGAGGCGGATGAAATAAAAGTATGGCGCCCCGTTGGCATCTATGACAAAAGTATATTGGTTGGTTTTGCCATGTATGGCTATTTTCCCGACCCTGCTCCGGGTCAGTTGTGGCTTGACCGACTGCTCGTTGATAAAAAATATCAGGGTCAGGGGTATGGAAGACAAGCAGTTCTGGCATTGCTCGACAGATTATATAGAGAGTATGGTAAGGATACCGAAACGGTATATTTAAGTGTATATATGAATAATGCTCATGCTATCCAGCTTTATGAGAGTATCGGTTTTCAGTTCAATGGAAAGTATGATAGCAAAGGGGAACATATCATGGAATATCATTTCATAGATGAAGATAGCAAAGCCAGCCAACGGTCAAGATGAAGAGCGCTTTCAGCGCCGTTGTTGACAGTTTTACCTATCTTTGCTGATGGGTTCAGGGCTTTATTTCAGGCTTTCCTGCCACTTTAAATTTTCTTGTGTTCCTCGGTGGAAATGGTATTTTCATTGGTGTAAAAGTTGCCGCCCATTATGTATCCATAGTAAAAAAGTCTCCCTCAGAACTCCGATTCAGTCATACCCTCCGGAAATCCTTCATACAATGGAAAAAAGGTATCTTAAAGGGGTATTCCTTTGAAGGATTATATCGAAGAGCGCGCCATCGGCATCGCCAATTATATCATCGATAACAATGCCACAGTACGGCAGACGGCAAAGGCCTATGGGGTGAGCAAGAGTACGGTGCATAAAGATGTAACCGAGCGCCTGATGCAGGTGAATCCTACTCTGGCGTTGGAGGCCAGAAAGGTTCTGGATCTGAACAAGTCCGAGCGCCATATCCGCGGGGGGCTTGCCACAAAGGAAAAGTACATGCATCAGCATGGGTGATGGGAGACGGGGACAGAGATACATATCCGGGTCGGCGGCTCTTTGGCCGGGAAGACATTGCCGGCGCTGCGGGAAATGGGGCAGAAGGCAGCAGCCGGCCTAGAATAGCGGTATCATGGAAGGTATGCGCAGGCTGTGCGCATTACCGTTCCGGATACCGAATGTCCGTTTCCGGGTGGCGGCATCCCTTTTTATAGCTTTTTGTAAAAGAAAAATTCGTCATAAACCCTTTCTTCGCCCCAGGGTTCCCGGATGCCGTCCGGTATTCTGCCGCACTGTTCCATTCCGATGGCTTTGTAAAAATGCTCGGATCCATCGCCGCGGCAGGAGGTGGTCACATAATCCGCTCCCATTTGTTTGGCATGGGCGAAGGCCTCATGGCAAAGCCGTTTCCCTAAACCCCGCTTTTGGAAGGCGGGGTTTACAATCACGTCTGACAGCTCGCACTTGTGGGAGTGGAGGATGTACTGTGATTTTTCCGCAATAATAGTGCCCACTATCTGGTCTTCTGCTGCGGCTACCAACGCGATATAATCTCCGGCCTCCATTTTTTCTACAGAGTTCTGAACCCGCAGCCTCACTTCTTCCGGTGTATTAGCCGAAAAGATGTTTTCCCAAAGGCTCTTGGCATCTTCAAGCTTCATTTTTCTGATGTTGATTTCATTCATGTCTTTTTTACCCTCCCTTACTGCCAACAGTTTTGCTTGTATTTTTTTGTGCTGTCGAAGCTGATGGTGACGGCGGTATTCGCTGGGTGTGCATCCGATGCATTGAAGGAATGCCTTGTAAAAGCCGGCCTGAGTATCAAAACCATAATCCATAGCGGCGTCATACATTTTCCGGCCCAGAGCGATCTCCATGGCGGCGCTGTAGAGCCTTCTTTTTCTGACATACGCCATGATGGGCATGCCCATTATATTATGGAAATCATAATAGAGCTGCCTGATGGAATAATGGTATTTTTGACTCAGATCTTCCAGCGTAAAGTCTTCTTTCAGATTGTTTTCAATATAGTTCAGTATATCGTCAGGAGACATTTTGTGTCACCACCCTTTCTCAGTATAACAGATAGGGCACGAAAATCTTTTCCAAAACTGCAAAGCCTATTGGATTTAAAGGGCGATACCAAAGGCAGGGCTTATGCCTGAGCGCGGCGGGGATATGCTGATATCGGGGGAGTCAGGGCGGGCGCGGGAAACAAAAGAGGCTATTTGTGTTCCGCAATCCAGTAACCGCTGTAGGGATAGCCGTCCTTTCCTATCAATAGATGGGGGGATTTCCGGAATCCCAGTTTTTGTATGGCTTTGATTCTTTCCACCGCATAGATGGGGGCTTTGGTGATAAGTTTTGTGCAGTTGAATAGGCCGAAGGCGTTAGGGACAATCAAGGAACCGATGCAAGTCAGCGATTCTTCCTGCTCATAATCGCTTCTGACATCAATTCGCAGGACTCCGGCCCCGTCAAAAGTATCATCGGAGACCCGGAGGCATAGCTCCACCGTTCCCACGGCCTTTGCGGCGGCTTTGTCTATGATGCTCCATCTAACGAACCACTTGTTTTCATACGAGGTCCGCCAGAAACGGTTGGCTTCCCGCATCCTCTCTATTGAGGGATAGTAAAAGTTATCACCGTCGCAGTTGTCGCTGTTGAAAAAGGGCAGGGCGTTTTTGTCGGCATACACCTCCAGCAAGTCTTCGCTGTCCTCCATCTCGGTAAAACGCAGCAAAAAACGGTGGTTTTCATAGGTGGGACATTTCTCATAGACGTTCATGTTGATCCTCCTTGTTCTTTCGGCAGCTTTTGTTCGTAGGTGTTCTGAACTTGGGATGTTTATGGGCTCTGAAACCTGCTGATGCTTGTTAGTATACATCAATCATCCGAAAATGAAAACCTTATTTTGTGTGCCGACTTCTGAAATTTTCATTCTGGCAATGGCGATTCTTGCCCTAAAGACCCTCTCCGTCATGGGGGAGGACAGGCGTCGATATGAGATTCTGTTTCGGCTGGGGCTGGGAGAGGAGGGACGCCGCAGGAATTTGATAAAAAGTTGGATTATATAGTTGACTTTTAGTACAAAACAATATATAATGATGACAAGTGATACGGAGCATTTTAAGACTGCAACAGTGGCCACTGGGAAATATGATTTGTAGGGGATGTCGGTATTGCTGCATGTGGAGAGCACAGCGGCGCAGTATCTGTGCTTTTTACTTGAATGAATATGCTGTGCAGAAAGCGGGAATTTTACATGAGAAAAAAAGTGGTTAGAGCGGTTCTTTCGATGGTGTTGTCGTTTGCGGTGGTGATGTCTTTTGCGGCAAGTACGGTAGAATCCAATGCGGAAGAGGGCAGCAGGTGGGGGAAGGATGCCAGAGGCCTGGAAGGTGATCATAGGATGGTCAACGACGGCTCATGGCGTGACGGGTATGCAGAATGGAACAGTGAGTATCATTTTTTTACTGACCACATTAGGCTGAGGTGTCTGGATTGCACTTTGAAGATAAGCTATGAGGAGGAGGGGTACGAGTACCATGATTTAAGGGGGGTTTCACAAGCGCCGCTTCGGTGGCATTGTATTTTGTGCGGTTATGAGGAGTAAGCAATGCAAAAAACAGCCAGAGGAGTATGCTGTTAATGTAAGGTTGAGGGTTATATAAGGGGCATGAACGGCAAGGGCATTTAGAGACGGCTACCATGACTGAGGCAGAGCTGTGGCTGTAGTCCGGCTGTGGATTCTATATTCACGGTCGGACATTTTATATATGACAGCAGAATTCTCGCGAAGCATGATTTTATTGTATTGTTGTCAAGGGGTGGAATTTGGCCAATAAGGAGATTTGAACCAGTGAGGAAGATGAATACTTTTGCTATTGTGTTGACTTTATGCATTTGGTGCATGGCTTGTCTTGCAGGCTGCGGAAAGGAGGAAGAGCCGCAGCGTTTTGATCTGCAGGTAGAACAAGAGCCGTTTTATGATGTGGCTGCTAATGAGGATGTATACACCCATTTCCTGAGCATGCAGTTTTATCGGGATGAGCCGGTACAGCTCTGGATCGTGTATGACGGGGTCAGCAGTATGGATGCGTACTTGTATAGGATGGATGGGAGCAGAGAGCTGATTTTAAAAGATGTGCCCAAGGAGTACCGTCATGGCGGCGGTTTTCTGGACAAGGACGGGAATTACTATTACTGGGCCGTAAATCAGGAAAGCATCATTAAGGTGGATTCTTCCGGAAAACAGGTTTTTTGCAGACAGCTGTCAGATTTTGACCTATTAAGGATAGAGAATCTGTGCCAGCTAGAGGATGGCAGAGTGTATGCAAAGTGTCGGAAAGTAGACAATGGGGAAGGGTCTTATTGGGTGTGCAGCATAAATCCGGACACCGGTGAAATCGCCAAGGTTAACGGAGCCGTTTCCGAGACGGACTATTATACATATGTGGCAGCCGGTGAGGGGTGCCTGCTTTATCTGACAGAGGAAGGGGTTGAGAGGGTCGATGCGGAGAAGGGGACACGGGAAGAGGAGTGGCCGTTTGCGGGAACCAGCTATGCCAGAGATCATAGAACCACCTATCTCGTATGGGATTTTCGGATACTGGAGGACGGGAGTCTGGAGCTTTTGGAGGCGGAAAGCCACTCGTTGGCCAAGGGCAGTGACGGGAGCGTCAAAGCGCTTCGGAAGGTGGCTGTGGGGGAGGAAAGGGAGATCGTGGTTCTGCGGGGCACCTACCTTGTATACGATGAGTGGATCAAGGAATGCATCAGAAGCTTTAATGAGCAGAGCAAAGACTGGTACGTGATGCTGGAGGAATGTGGGAATGACGACAGTCTCTGGGAAGACTACGCCAGACAGACCAGCATAGAGATAGCATCGGGGGAGGGACCGGATATCTTGTATGGGAATGTGCTGTCCGACTATGTGTACGGCGTTATCGAGCAAGGAGGGTTTGCTGATCTGAGCCCTTATTTGGAGAGCTCAGGCCTGAGTAGAGATGACTTTTTCCCCTGCGTTTTTGACTGTTGGCAGGAAGAGGGGAAGATATATGGCGTCTCGCTTAACATAACCTTTCTCAGAAAAGGAAGCATTCTCATGGATGCTGCGGTGCTGGGGGACAATGAGGAGCCGGATATTGAGACTCTGGTGAATGCTCTGCTTACATGGGAAGGAGATGCAGCCCTTTTAAAGGCAGCTGATCCTGAGGGTGTTTTAGAGCGGTTCTTGGTGGGGAGCGAGAACCTCTGGGGAATGGTGGACTGGGAAGAGAAAAGCTGCGATTTCGGTACGGAACTATTTGCCGGGATATTGGAGATCGCAAAACGATATGGGAGAAGCGGGAGAAACGATGCCCGGCCTTTGCTTGCGGAGGAAGAGATGTATTCTACATACGAATATCTGGACAGCGCGCTTCTGGAGAAAAGCGGGAAAGTGAAAGTGGGCATCCTGTTTGACGACGGGTGCCACGCTGCTGCGGATTCTGAATGTGTGGTGGCGGTCAATGCCAATTCTCCTCAGAAGGAGGGGGCATGGGAATTTATCAGGTTTGTGCTGGAGGATAGGCAGGTGACGAAGAAGGATGTGTGGAGATACCCTGCCGGAAAAGAGGCCTTTGACAGGGCCATGGCCAGCGAGAAGGCAAAGGGGCTCTGGGAGGATGGAAGTGCACTTTATAATAAATGGGACGATACAATGATGTATTTTTATCCCTTGACAGAGAAAAGAATCAAGGAGCTGAAGGCGATTCTGGAGGATACCCGGTTTACTCCCATCCGAACCGAACCCATTCTGGACATTATCTGTCAGGAGGCCGCAGAATACTTTGGCGGAACAAAGAGCGTGGAAGAGGTCATCGACATGGTCAACAATCGGGTGCAGGTTTTTCTGGACGAGGGAACGGCGCAGCAGGCTGGTGGAGATGATGCTTCATAGGCGGTGCCAAAAAACGGTACTTTATTTTTCAAATATATTGACAAGCTTCTTTGTCTATGCTATGGTACAAAGACAATATCCATTTTCTTCCGGACTTCCCCTGAATGGGGACAAGCGGGAAGAGGCATAATAAAAGAAACCCATGGGGGAGTAGTAAGCGCATTTGGCGTGGCATGTCAACAAACCCGACCTTCTGGTCTGGCATGTCTTAAATCACGAGACTCATGTATAGCGGCAGGCTATATGTAAGTGCTTCTGGTGCGCAGGCCCATGGAACATTGTTGCAGCGTATGCGACCCGGCGGAGCGTCAGCCAGCCGGGTCTTTTTTTGCATATGGATTGGGACGGAGGGCTCAAAAACGAAATTCACGAAAGAAAGGGGTAACACAGATGGAGCTGGCATGGATTATTTTTCTGTTTCTCGTAGGCATCATATTCATCGTGAAGGGGGGAGACTTCTTCGTGGATGCGGCGTCCTGGATCGCGGAGGTCAGCGGAATCCCTAAGCTGATCATAGGGGCCACAATCGTGAGTCTCGCCACTACCCTTCCGGAGCTGCTGGTCTCCGTCATGGCGGCGGTCAGAAAGAACGTGGACATGGCCATAGGCAATGCGGTGGGCAGCGTTACGGCCAATATCGGTCTGATTATGGCGATTTCCCTGATCTGTATGCCGGCGGTGATCAAGAGGGCAGACTATCTGATGAAATCCCTATTGATGCTGGCTGCCGCCGCTCTCATTGTAGCCTGCGGCTTCTTGGGAGAGACGGGAATCGGGATTTCCGCCGTGCTGATCGTTATATTCCTTGTGTTCCTCTGGGAGAATGTGACCTCTGCAAGGCGCTCCATGAGGCAGGGGCAGGAAGGGGAGAAGCGCAGGCTGAAGACCGGAAAGAAAGAGATCGGGATCAATATCGCCAAGTTTGTGGTGGGCGCTGTAGGCATTGTATGGGGAGCCGATCTGCTGGTGGACAACGGCAGCGCGCTGGCCGCCATGGCCGGTATTCCTGAGAGGGTCATCGGTGTGACCATCATAGCCGTGGGAACGTCCCTGCCGGAGCTGATCACCACCATCACAGCCATCGTGAAGAAGCAGTCCTCCCTTTCCGTGGGAAATATTTTGGGAGCGAATATCATTGATCTGTCCCTGATACTGCCTCTCAGCGCGCTGGTTTCAGGACAGGCCCTGCCCATTACGGAGACAGCGGCCCGGATCGATCTTCCGGCCTGTCTTTTGGTGGGCTGTATCGCCGTGATTCCTGCCATGATCTTCCAGAAATTTCAAAAATGGCAGGGAATCCTGATGCTGGCAGTGTATGGAGGGTATCTGTGCCTGACCTTGACGGCGCAGTGATTTAATGAAGAAACGCCCCGGAGCAAATTGCCGGGGCGTTTTTGAACTCTTTTTTCTATTCTCCGGCCTTTTCCTGCAGCCATTCTTTCTTCTCGTCGCACCACAACACACGATTGCGGCCCAGCCTCTTGGCCTCGTAGAGCATGGAATCCGCCAGCTTTAAGTAATCGTCATAGATGTCCTCGTTCTTGGGAACCAGAGTGACGCCTCCGGCGCTGACAGTGACCCACTGGGATACGGGTGAGTTGTGGGGAATGTGAAGCTCCTCCACGGACTGGCGTATCTTTTTCAGGAACTCGAAGCAGGAAGCGGCATTGTTGCCTATCAAAAGCGCAATGAATTCCTCCCCGCCGTACCGGGCAAAGAAATCCGTGGACCTTCTCAAGTGGAAGGAAACGGTTTTCGCCAGTGTGGAGATCACCTTGTCCCCGGCGGGATGGCCGTAAGTGTCGTTATATAGCTTGAAATGGTCGATATCAAACATACAGATGGAGAAAGGGAGCTTGAGGCGGGTGGCCATGCGCCATTTTGCATGGCGCTCTTCCTCGTAGCACCGTCTGTTGGGGATGCCGGTGAGCTCATCTATCATGGCCTGCTGCATGAACTGCATCCTATAATGATGCATGCGAATATGGTTGCCCACTCTGGCCTTGATGATGATAGGGCTGAAGGGCTTGGTAATATAGTCCACCGCGCCCAGCAGAAGGCCCTTCTCCTCATGCTGAATGTCTGAAAGGCCGGTGATCAGGATTACGGGGACATGCTTGGTAAGGGGCATTTCCTTAAAGATCTTCAGCAGCTTGAAGCCGTCCATGTCCGGCAGAATCACGTCCAGCAGAATCAGGGAATAGGACCCGGAACCCGCCAAATCCAATCCGTCTGCGGCGGTATGGCAGATTTTAGTCTCATAATCGTCCTTCAAGATGGATTGCAGGTATTCTGCCTGCATAAGGCTGTCGTCAATGATCAATACTTTGTCCAATGGGGGTTCCTCCTATTTGTTGTTCTTCGGTCCGCTTGCCTTGTTTCTATATGTTGTTTGTATTCTTTTTGGTTTCCGTGATATCCTGAGCCCAATATACCACTGTCTTTGGAATGTCGTCCTCTCCGATCTGGGCGACCACCGCCGTGGCCCGGATCCATCCGCATTCTTGTGTTTCGTCGTCCGGCAGCGTGCGGTATTCCAGCGCGGTATAGGGATGCCACCACCGCAGGGTCCGGCGCCAGTTCTCCGGATTCATGATCCGCAGGTACTCCTCCCGATCCTCGGAATGAACGAAATTTTCCGCATAGATCCGAAGGGCGGCTACGCAGTCCACTTCGGTGCCCAATATATCGCCCACCTTGCCCAGCTGAGCCACGGCCCGGAAGGTATCATGCTCTAAATCCACATAGTAGGTGGAGAAAAACAAGCTGCTCAAACTGCTGATGATGTAGGATCTGTCCTCCAGAGCCTGATGCTCCGCCGCCTGCCGGTTCTTTTCTCTGGTGATATCCTGACCGAGAATGTTCACCATCACGCCGTTCTCCTGCCGGGTATAGATCACATGCTGCTCTATCCATCGGACGGGATCGCCCTTCAGCCTATACTGACAGACTTCTTCCTGATAATCCTCGGTTGCGGCGCCTTTTTGCCGAAGATGTTCCAGAGACAGAAGGCTTCGGTATTTTTCCGCATCCTCCGGATGGATGTAGGACAAGGCGCATTGCACGTGGCTGTCATAATCGTCGATCAGCGTATTCTGGGGCTTTGTGGGCTTGCTCAGGATGACGCGTTCGCATTGGCCGGTTTCCAGATTTACGGTGTTCATGATGCTGAAACGGGATTTGAGGATGGCAGCCATCTGCATATCCCGCTGGGAATGAGCCAGCTCCTGACGCATTCTCTGATCTACATCCCGGAAGGCCAGAACGGCATAGCTGGTCTGCTCATGCTCCCGGCCGAGGGTGGCGGTGGCGGCAATATAGCGGTAGTCGTCGCCGTTTTTCTGCTGGCACAAAAATTCCTCCTTCTGAAGGCCCAATTCCATGGAGCGGCGAAGCCCGTCCAGAGAGAAGCGTTCCAGAAATTCCTCCTGATAAGCGCTGTGAAGTTCTTTTTTGATCCGTGAGCATACCGTGTCCCAAAGAAGTATCTCGGAAGACAATCCATCCTGCATGGCATCGTTTTCCCGCACGGCTTTCGCCGCGCCGGTATTGAGATCTACGGTGTAGATGCTGAAGCTCTGTTCTCCCAGCGAATAGATGATCTCACGATTGCGTATGTTGATTTCCTCCCGTTCCAGTCCCTCCCTCAGCACATCATGTACATCGCGAACGCAGATCAGGGCTTTCAGGCTGCCGGTGGTGTATCCGAACCCCGGCATGATCTCTATCAGGTTCCATCGGAAGAGATTTCCTACCCGGCGTCGATAGATACAAGTCTGGGCGGTGCTGTTGGTGCCCAAGACGTCTTGGAGATGCTCCAGACGGACAAAGGAGACAAAGCGTTTTTGGTCGTCAGGATGAATGGAGCCGTCCTCAGCCAGCCGGGCCAGCTGTCTGGAAATGTTCTCTCCGGAGGGCGGAAAGCTGTCGGGCTCCGTTTTCAGGGCCTTGTAGGCACCCTGATTCAGATCGACCTGAATAATCTTCCGGTATGTATAGCCGGCCACCTCTACGCGGGGCATCACGGCGATCACGAAAGCGGGAATGCTGCCCTTCCACATCATTCTGGCCGCCACCAGATCCACTACGCCCCCGAAGGCCTCATTGTAGCTGACGGAACGGCTTTCTTGCTGTCCTTTTATGGTTAAAAGGGGGCAATTTTCGCAGGAGCCGGACCACACATCATGGCAGGCTATCCCCAGCCGGACCTCAGGAGACATCTTCTCAACCCATTTGTTGTAGTATAATATGCTGTGATCTGCCTCTTGTATGACGTAAATGCCTACTCCGGACACGGCGTCCAGAATTGTTTCATATGCTATGCTTTCCACAAGCTGCCTCCCGTTCCGGAGCCATGTCGATCGGTCCGGTTTTTTATTATGATATGTCAGAATGGCCGGCGGCGTTCCGGGCGGAAATCAATCTCTGGAAGTGATGATCATAATGCTGCTGTCTTCCGGAAGGGTTTCCAGTATCGTGTTTCCCGGGCACCATACGGTCTGAAAGTCAGGCAGGGAAGCCAAAGGCTTCAAGCTGGTCACATTGTTGTCCGTGATGTCCAGATACTGCAGCTTGGGAAGGTTTTCCACGAATGATATGCTGTCGATTTCCGTGGCTTCCAGATACAGATCTGTGAGATTGGGAAAATGGCCGAACATGTCATAATGCTCGGAAAGCTTCACGGTCTGTCTGTTCCAGCCGTCATAATCGTCTGCGCCGGCATCCGAGATGGCCACCTTGTCCAGCAGCAGACATTGAAGGGTCTCGTTGACGGGCAGGGTGTCGAAATTCAGCGCAATGCGGCAGTCGGTGAGGTTTAGGTAATATAGGGTGGGAATGCCGAATATTTCGTTTACGCTGCCAAAGATGTCGGTGCCGGTCAAGTCCAGCGCTTCCAGCTTGGGAAGTCTGGTCAGAGGCTCCAGAGACTCTGTGGCGGAGTTGAAGTCGTGGATCTCAAGGGTGGTGAGCTCCTGCATGGCGGTGATAGCCTCCAGCTCCCAGCCGGCGCAGCCCTCCAGACAGAGATAGGTCACATTGGGGGCATTCCTTAAAAGAGACAAGTCATTTGCATATTTTAAGGTCAGCCAATTCAGGCTGCCCAGATTCTGGAAGGAGGGCATCTCTTCACTGTAGTTCAGCTCCAAAGTCAGGTCAGTGAGGCCGGGCAGCGTGTCCAGACCTGTAAAATCCTCTATGCGATAGTTTCCGGTCAGGTGCAAAGCAGTGATTTTGGGACAGTCGGCCAAGGCGTCCAGATTGGGGATCAGGCTGTCTGCAATGGTCAGGCTGGTGAGGTCCGGCATATTGCTGATAAAGTCGATGGTTTTGAGCTGTACCGAGTCGATGGAGAGCTCCTGCAGCTGGGTCAGATCCATAAGGGGGCTGAAGTCCGTGAGCTTATTGCAGCCCGTCAGGGACAGTCCCAACAGATTTGGCAGCTGGGATAGGGCGGAAATATCCTCAAGAGAGCCGTATTCCACGGAAAGGTACTGCAGGCTGGGGAAGGCGTCGATTCCCTCAAGGGAATCGCTGAAGAGAGAATCCTCCGTGCCCAAAGCCTGAATCTTCTCCGGATTCGGCAGAATCTCCAGATAGTCCCGGATGCTGTTTTCGGCATAAATCACCTGCAGGTTATACAGTCCGTCCAGATCGCCTTTGGATAAGTCGTCGTCGATGGAAAGAAATTCCAGACCGGTGAAGCAGGACAGATCAGAATACTTTCTCCCCATGTCGCTTTCATAGGTCAGGGTCAGAGTCTCCCCGTAATCCAGCTGATAGTAGATCGCCTTTTCTTCCCGATCGATTTCAAGGGCCGTGAGCCGGGCATACTCCTCGGCGGAGATTGCACGGTAGTCTTTTTCCCAGATAACTTGGGCAAGCGCCTGAAAAAAGAGGGATTCCGGCTGGCGGCCTGAGGAGACGGCATCTCCGGAGCCGTCATCGGAGGGAGACTGTCCTTCCTGAGACGGGTCGTATAAACTTGAGGCCGCCAAAGGGAGATCGGGGGAAGGCTCGTAGGAGTCAAAATGGTCTCCGGAGAAGAGGCTGCCGATATAGTCGATGGAAGCGTCGACTCCGTAGTATACCACGAAATAAACCGCCACCGATACTATCACGGACACTGCGGCCCCGCCCAGAATCCCCCAAAATTGCTTTGTCTTGGAGGGAGACTTTTGAGCGGTCTGTCCGGCGTTGGTCTGACTGGCGCGATATTGTCCGGCATTGGATTGTCCGGTACGGTATTGCCCGGCGTTGGACTGGCTGGTGCGATATTGCCCGGCATTGGATTGTCCGGTACGGTATTGCCCGGCGTTGGACTGTCCAGTACCGTACTGTCCGGCATTGTACTGACTGGTGCGATATTGTCCGGTATTGGACTGCCCGGCACTGTACTGGTCGCTGCTGTAGTTGGTCTGCTGGTCGGCAGTCCTATAATAGTAACCGCAGCTTTTGCAGGTCAATCTTCCGTTTATCATTTTCAATTTCGTACTGCACATGGGGCATTTCTGTTTTTCGCCGGCCATAGTTCCTCCCGTCCCGCCGTTTTCGGCAGCGTTTGCTTTACGTTTCTTCCAATAATTATACAATTAAACCTTCCGCATTTCAAGGATGGCGGGCGGAAAAGTTGTGAAATCAATACATGGCAATACATGTTCAGGCAGTCAAAGACAAGGCTAAGGCTGACTTGGCCTGCACCGGAAGCGGAGAACGGATTGACTGGAAGCGGATAAGGGGCTATAATTTTTCTAATGGGCAGAAAGGGAACTTTGGGGAAGCACACAGAAGGAGCAGGAGTATGAGATTTGAGCCAAAGACTTATGATTATGAGCTGAGCCCTTATACGGGACTTACCAGAGAGAGCTGGGTGGAGGCCGGAAAGTATCTTCTGGAGGGGATTTTTCACAACATCAAGGACTTTCAGGATCCGGTAGTCATGCCGCGGAAGGAGACGGAGATTACATATCCCCATCTCTGGGCGTCGCAGGAGATTCAGGCCACCCAGAGAAGGGCGGAGGTGTTGGAGGGCCTGACCCGCTCCTTCTTTATTGCGGCGCCCTTGATCAGCCATGAGCCGGAGCTTGAGATCTGCGGCTATTCCATGAGAGAATATTATAAGAATCAGATTCTTCGCGCGTGTACCAGAGGGGATGAGCTTTATGTGGGGACCTATGGGGATCAGCAGGAACTCACGGGACATGCGGATCCCTATAGGGCTTTTCAGCAGACCGTGGAAACCTGCGCGCTGGTGATCTGCCTATGGGTCAGCAGGGAGCAGATATGGGACTGCTGCACCAAGGCGGAGAGGGATGTGGTTGCAGAATTTCTGGAGGGCTATGCCCATGACGCCACGGTGCCCCAGAACTGGCGTCTTTTCAATATGCTGGACATGGCCTTTCTGAACATGGAGGGCTATCCCATCCGGAAGGAAGTGATGCGGGATCATGCTCAGGCCATATTAAACTACTATGCAGGGGACGGCTGGTATCGGGACGGCCATTCCTTTGACTATTATTCCTGCTGGGCGTTCAATGTGTACGCTCCCCTATGGAATCTCTGGTACGGGTATGAAAACGAACCCTATTTTGCCAAAAAGTTCGAGGAGCATTCCAACAAGCTTATGGAGACCTACGGGGACTTTTTCGATAGGGACGGCTGGACGAACATGTGGGGTCGGAGCAATATCTACCGCAATGCAGCTACCAGCGCCTTTGAGGGGAATCTGCTTCTGCGGGGCGCCAAGGCGGATCCGGGGCGGGCCAGACGGATTTCTTCGGGCTCGCTGATGCAGTTTCTGGGCCGGGAGGATTTCCTGCATCAGGGGGTTCCTACTCTGGGATTTTACGGACAGTTTTCGCCGCTGGTACAAGGGTATTCCTGCGCGGAGTCGCCCTTCTGGCTGGGCAAGGCGTTTCTTTGCCTGCACCTGCCTGCGGAGCATCCCTTCTGGACGGCCAAGGAGAACAACGGAACTTGGGAGGAGCTGAAGCCGCGGGAGGTGAAGGTGACCTGCTTAAACGGCCCGGCGCTGTGCTTTTCCAACCATGAGGCAAACGGAGAGACCGTTCTGCGCACGGGGAAGGTGGTGAAGGGGGCCGGAGATGTCCATGGCATGTGGAGCTATTCCAAGCTCTGCTACAATACCAAATATCCTTGGGAGGCGGGGCCTCAGATTCCGGAGGATGCGCCGGATGAGAAGGGCCAGCGGAAGGACGGGCCGGATGAGAAGGCCCGGTGGAAGGACGGGCCGGAGGGGAAGGCCCATGTGAAGCCGGCCTTTGGGGAGGAAAATGCGGGGAAGGCCCCGCCTGCATCCGGAGGGATGTCAGGAGAAGAAAATTCCGGGACGGAGCAGGGGAAACTGGTAGAGTCCCAGCAGTATGTGCTGAGGGATCATGTGTCCGGCAGGGCATCCAGAGCAAACGTGACCTTTTGGCATGGGGAGAGGGATGGTGTGCTGTACCGCAGACAGTTCTTCGGCTATGATTTAAGCAAGGAGAGCCATTGGGTGCAGGCCGTCAATCTGGCGGATTTTCCGGTGTCCTATGGCATTGTGCGAGTGGATAGGCTTCGGCTGTTCCGGGGCATGGTGACTCTGACACTGGGCGCTTACGGTTTTCCCGACAATGGCACAGAGGTGATATGGAAGACCTGCGGTTTTGCAAAGGCCGTGGTTCTAAAGGGCAGGGACGCCGTAGGCCGGGAGAAACAGATGGCAATGACCGTATACGACGGCTGGGCGGATCTGAGGCTGCTGCACAGCCGGGGGACGAATCCGGATTCCGAAAGATCCCTTCTGCCCTACGCGGTCATGAGAAGGCAGAAGCAGTACGGCGGCTTCGAGCCCTATGTGCTGATCTCTCAGGTTATTACGAAGGAAAGCCATGAGGATTTTGCGGAGGAGGAGATTTTTCCGGTGAGTCAGGTGATCTATACCGACCCTGAGGGCTGCGGAAGCTATGGGCCGGTGGTTTTAAAGCTGCGGGACGGCACTGTAAAGAGAGTGGACTATGAGTGCATGGAGGGAAGGCTGGAACTGTAGCGTCTTAAGCCCGGTAAGGGGCTTTGTTTGGATCGGAAGGCCAAACATGTAGGAGGCAGACATGGAAAGAGATGACATAAAGCGGGACACGGATTATAGTCTCCTTTTGGAGCAGCTGGAGGCGCTGACGGAAGGGGAGCGGGATACCATTGCCAATCTGGCAAATGCATCCGGGGCGCTGAGCATGAATTTGGCGGATGTGAACTGGGTGGGCTTTTATCTGATGCGGGAGGAACAGCTGGTGCTGGGACCCTTTCAGGGAAAACCTGCTTGCCGCCGCATTGCGCTGGGAAAGGGGGTCTGCGGGACTGCCGCCGCCACGGGCCGAACTCAGCTGGTGGAGGACGTGCATGCTTTTCCGGGGCATATCGCCTGCGACGGCGCCTCCAACTCGGAGATCGTGGTTCCCGTTTATCATGAGGGGAGGCTTGTTGCAGTGCTGGACATAGACAGTCCCCTTTTTGGGCGCTTTGGGCAAAGAGACAAGGAGGGACTGGAAGACTGCGCCGCCCTGCTGGGGCGGCGCTGCAATTGGAAAATCTGAGGGGCGGGCTATGTGAGACATGTGCCTACGGTGAGTTTTACAGTCATCCGTTCCTTCAGGATTCCGTCGTCCAAAATGAAACAGATAGAGTATTCGCCCTGCTGGTCTTCGCAAGGAGTCCAGCTGAAAATTCCCCGCTTTTCATCGAAGACAGCTCCCTTGGGCAGGTTTTCGCAGGATAAGGTCAGGGGAATTTTTTTGCCCTGTACACTGTAGTTTTTCCGGGCTGTCTGCTCGTTGTAGATTATGCCGGTATCTGCATCCTGAGACACATTGCTGGCGGGATTGCGGGGAATCAGCGTCAGGCTGAAAGCCTCCTTGGGGGCGGCATACTGCGGGGCCACAGGACGAAGGAAGGGCCGGTGGACCGTCAGCGGAAGGGGATAGGCGTCGGTGTCTATGGGATAGGCATATCCGGTTTCCGCGCAGGGCACGGTGGGATAGGGGTAAAGGCTGTCCGAAGGCGTGCCCGGGGCGGGGGCGTTGATTTCTATTTCCGCGATATCCTCTTGTCCGATGCTGTGGGCGGGGCCGTGGCTTCCCTGCAGCTTAAGAGGCTTCAAAAGGGAAAGTCCCGTTACTTTTGTGGTGAAATAGGGCTGTTCCGGCACGTTCTCCCGATTGGTATGTCTTCTGTAGCTGTGGGTCACTGTGGCTATGGGGGCTATGCCGGGGGCGCAGAAAGCCTCGATTCCGTCCAAGGTTATGTCACATGCGTCGTCGAACACACATACATGCCTGCCGTCGGGAACCTTGCAGGAAAAGCGTATGTTTCGCAGGGTCAGCCCGTCCACATGCTTTGCGAAAAGGCCGTAGGCAGGTAGGATGCCCCAATTGCTGGGCTCCGGGTATACTTCGGGAAGCTCAGGCACGTTGTAGGGATCGTCCCGCCAGCAGCAGGCCTCTTTGTCCCAGTCGGCACGGGGCAAAAGACCTTCGTTTTTTAAAAAGAAGCCGTTTACCAGCCAAGGGAGATTCTGGACATGCTCTTTTGCGTGGAACTGGGAATAACTCCACTCCGTATTCAGCTGCCGCTGTTCCACGGCGTGCTCCATGGTTAGGCCGCCTCTGTATTCCACCTGAACGTTTTCCAGCACCACGTTTTTGATGTGGGAGTCGGTGAGCCCCATGAGCAAAATGGGGTAGCGGGGATCCGCATTGGTGACGGTCACATTGCGAATCAGGATATTGGATAGGGAAGCCATCTTGGAACTGCCGATGCCGTTGGCGTACAAGGGCAGATCTTTTTTAGGGATCTCTCTGGAAAAGTCCGTCTCGTAGCTGCCGGCAGGGCATGTGGGGGGAGCCGTTTTGGAGAAAGGGCACTCCGCAAGGAGGGGAGCATGTTCGGAAAGGCTTCCCTGAGGAGGATTCTGGGCGGCAAAGGGCCGGGAGACGGCGGGCTGCCAGACCCGCAGATAGAACCGTCCGTCTCGCTCCTCATAATTTGCGGGATTGGGTTCCACGGGATTTTCGCCGTCTACGATCTCGAAAAAGGAATGCCCGTCCACGGTGACGGTTTTGGTCCGGTTATAATGGGGAGCGTATCTGGCGGCAGGGAAGCAGGCATAGTCTTCCCGGCGGGGAAGCACCCAGTTTTTGCTGTCCAGACGGATGCTGTCTCCGGAGGGAGGATATTCCGTGGAGGAGCCGTAACCGGTGACGGGAAACCGTCCCCGATCCCCTGCCCGAAGGAAGATGGGGGAGCTGGAGACATTGTCCAGACAGCAGTCCTCAAAGATTACGTCCGTCAGGGAGGAACAGTCCACCGCTTCCAGACAGAAGCCTCTGGAGCGATGGAAGTTTACCCGCCTCACGGTGATCTGATGATAGCCGCAGGTGCTTTCCGTGCCCAGCTTCACCCTTCCGGTGGGGCCGCAGCGGTCTGCCGCCGCCAGCTTGTCCTGAGTGTATTCCCCGGCGTACACGCTGCCGGCATCATATCCGCTGACAGTGCAATCTTCGATCAGAACATTGGTCAAAGGCTTGAAGACTCCGGCCCCGAAGGAGGCCTTCAGGCAGATTCCGTCGTCCGTAAGGGAGTTGCAGAGGGTATGCCGCACCGTCACGTCCCGGCAGCAGTCTATGTCGAAGGCGTCTCTGGTGGTGTCCACCAGCAAATGCTCCGCATACAGATTTTCGCAGCCTTCGGCTATGATGGCGAAATGGCCCCCTATGGTAATGGAAAAGTCCTTGAGGACAATGTTCCGGCACCGGACCAGAGCAAGGCCTTTGTTGCCGAACCATTCGCCCTGATGGCCCCTTGCCTCTCTGTCCGTGGGCTCCGGCGGATCCCCGCCCTGCAGGACATACTCCAGAATGCCGCTTTCGGGGTCGAAGCGCCCTCCGGTAAACAGCCCCTGACCGTAGATCATGATGTTTTCCAGATTGGCCCCGTACACAAGACTGTTGGCAAAGTAAGAATGGCCGTGATCTTGTATTCCCACATAGGGATTGGCCTCCGGCTCGTCATAATTACCGCCCTCCCCGGTCTGTTTTTCATAGGAACGGCGGATGTCTGTCTTTGCGGCGGAGATGACGGAGCCGTTTTCCAGATAAAGGTTCACATTGCTGGCCAGCCGGATGGTATAGGTGTAAAAGGTTCCCGCGGGGAATACCACGGTGCCTCCGTGAAGGGAGGCGGCCTGAATGGCGCTGTTGATAGCGCGGGCGTTGTCCGCGGGGGTGGCCTGAGGGGATGCCCCGAAGTCCGTTATAGGAAAAATGGAATCTTTTGATAGAGCTTCAGGCCTGACGGAAGCGCCGGTGGCCTCCAGAATTCTGTCTGTTGTCTTGTTTAACATAAGTATGCCTCCCTGCCCGTTTTCTCGGGCAACTTCGCCTTTGCAGGCGCTGCGGCGCACATGGAATCAGAAGTCGAAACAGTGCCCTTTTGTTTCGATATTTTACCACAATTTCGTGCGCCGCAGCGCACATGGAATCAGAAGTCGAAACAGTGCCCTTTTGTTTCGATATTTTACCATATCCTCAGCCCTGCTTCAACGCCGGAAGCGAAAAAGGCTTTTTTACAAAATGGCTCTTGACATTTTTGCATAGTGGGGTTATCATGCAAAATAGTTTGATAATCAAATATATTGAATATCAAACTATTAGAGAGCCGAATCATATCATATAGTATTCAAAGCTATGTGATGGCTTCTCCGTCTGCCATGAGATGAGAGGCGGGGGAATACAAGAAAATTGTTGAGAAGAAGGAGAGAAAGGTATGTTTGACAGATTGAAGGCGGTTATTGAGGAAAAGCTGAATGCGGAGGGTGTTGAGATCACCGAAAAGACGGATTTCAAGGAGGATCTGAACGCGGACTCCCTTGATTTGTTTGAACTGGTTATGGCTCTGGAGGAGGAATTCGGCACGGAGATTCCCTCGGAGGATCTGGAGAAGCTGGCCACGGTGGGAGACGTGATGGAGTATCTGGAGAATAAGGGCGTGGAGATGTAAAAAGGCCGCTTTTGAGGCGCTGTCTGGCGTAAGGAGGTATGATGCCATGAAAACGAGAATTACAGAGCTTTTGGAGATCGAATATCCTTTGATTCAGGGCGGCATGGCTTGGGTGGCGGAATATCACTTGGCATCGGCGGTGTCCGAGGCCGGAGGACTGGGCATCATCGGTGCAGGCGGGGCTCCGGCGGAGTTTGTGAGAGAGCAGATACGCAAGACCAGAGCCGTCACGAACAAGCCCTTCGGGCTGAACATCATGCTGATGAACCCGGAGGCCGATGCCATTGCCAAGGTGGCCGCGGAGGAAGGGGTGAAGGTGGTGACCACCGGAGCCGGCAATCCCGGCAAGTATATGAAAATGTGGAAAGAAGCGGGCGTGAGGGTGATTCCCGTGGTGGCCAGCGTGGCCATGGCCAGAATGATGGAGCGGGCCGGCGCCGACGGGGTGGTGGCCGAGGGCATGGAGTCCGGCGGGCATATCGGCTCCGCCACCACCATGACGCTGGTGCCTCAGGTGGCCGATGCGGTGGAGATTCCGGTCATTGCCGCCGGCGGCATAGCTGACGGGCGGGGCTTCGCTGCTGCTTTCATGCTGGGTGCGGAAGGAGTCCAGATAGGGACCCGCTTCGTAGTGGCAAAAGAGTCCATAGTCCATGACAACTATAAGAAAAAGATCATCGCCGCCAGAGACATCGATTCGGAAGTGACCGGAATGAGCCACGGCCATCCGGTGCGGCAGCTCAGGAACCAGATGACCAGAGAATACCTGAAGCTGGAGAAGGCGGGGGCGTCCTTCGAGGAGCTGGAGCAGCTGACTCTGGGAGCCCTGCGCAAAGCAGTGGTAGAGGGAGACGCGGTGAACGGGACTCTGATGGCCGGCCAGATTGCCGGGCTGGTGAAGGAGGAGCAGTCCTGCCGGGAGATGGTGGAGGAGATCATGGAGCAGGCGGAAGCGCTGCTGGGGCATAATCGGAGAGAGGTGTGAGCATGGGTAAGACGGCGTTTATTTTTCCGGGACAAGGCGCCCAGTACTGTGGTATGGGCAAGGACTTTTATGAGTCCTTTGAGACGGCGCGGAAGCTGTATACAATTGCGGAGGAGGCCACGGGGCTGGATGTAAAGAAGCTTTGCTTCGAGAAGGATGATAGGCTTGATATAACCGAGTACACTCAGATCGCCATGCTTGCCACGGAGGTGGCCATACTGAAGGTGATGGAGGAGCAGGGGTTTCGCGCGGACTGTGCCGCAGGCCTGAGCCTTGGAGAGTATGGGGCGCTGGCGGCGGCAGAGGTGATGGAGCTGCCCCAGCTGTTTCGGCTCATACGCTGCAGGGGAATCTATATGCAGGAGGCCTATCCCACGGGGGGAGCTATGACGGCGGTTCTGGGGCTGGACGCGGAGACAGTGGGCAGGATCTGTGAAGAGACCTCCGGCATCGTGAGCATTGCCAACGATAACTGCCCCGGACAGATCGTGATCACCGGGGAGGCGGAGGCGGTGGAAGCGGCTTCGGCCAAGCTGGCGGAGGCCGGGGCCAAGCGGTGCGTGCCTCTGAAGGTCAGCGGTCCCTTTCATTCCTGCCTGCTTGCGGGAGCAGGGGAAAAACTTGCGGCCCAGCTGGAGGAAGTGGCAGTAAAGGAGCCGAAGATTCCCTACATATGCAATGCGGAGGCTGTCTATGTGCGGGAGAGCGCTCCTATAAAGAAGCTTTTGGCCATGCAGGTGTCCGGCACCGTGAGATGGCGGGAGACCATGGAGCTGATGATTGCCAATGGAGTAGACACTTTCATCGAGATCGGGCCGGGGAAAACCTTGGCGGGATTCCTCAAGAGGATCAGCCGGGACGTGAAGGTGGTCAGCGTGGGCACGGTGCAGGAGCTGGAGGCGGCCAAGGGCCTTTTGTCGTAGGGGCGTGAGACGGATTTTGTCTGCAGGGGCAGATATGCTCTTGCAGGGGAGGAAATAGATCGGAGCGGATGTGAAAAGAGCCCATGGCATGGAGTTCTTTAGAAGGATCCGCAAGACGGAAGCTTAAAGGGTGGTGGATATGGAAGAGGAAACAGTAAGCACAAAGGAGCTGGAGGGCAGAGTGGCTCTGGTGACAGGGGCCAGCCGGGGAATCGGCAGGGCCGTGGCTCAGAGGCTGGCCCGGATGGGCGCTACGGTGCTGGTGAATTATAACGGTTCTTTAGACCGCGCCATGGAGGTGGTGCAGGAGATTCAGGAGGCCGGGGGTCGCGGAGAGGCTATCTGCTGCGATGTGTCCGACTATGGCGCATGCGGCAGGATGGCGGAGGAAATCATCAAAAAATATGCGCATGTGGACATTTTGGTAAACAATGCCGGCGTCACCAGAGATAATCTGATTCTGCGTATGTCGGAGGAAGAGTACGACAAGGTGCTGGATACGAATCTGAAGGGAGCCTTCAATACCATCCGGCATTTGTCAAGGTATTTCCTGAAGCAGAGGGGCGGAAATATTATCAATATATCGTCTGTGTCCGGGGTGACGGGCAACGCGGGGCAGGCGAATTATTCCGCATCCAAGGCGGGGCTCATCGGGCTGACCAAGAGCGTGGCAAGGGAGCTTGCAGGCAAAGGAGTCAGAGTCAATGCGGTGGCGCCGGGCTTTATCGAGACGGAAATGACACAGGCGCTGCCGGAAAAGGCGAGGGAAGCGGCCGTGGCGTCCATTCCGGCGGGAAGGATGGGAACCGTGGAGGACGTGGCCCGTCTGGTGGCATTTCTGGCCGGAAAGGGTGCGGACTATATTACGGGACAAGTGATCTGTGTGGACGGCGGCATGACCTGCGCGTGACGTAGGGAGAGGCAGACCTTAGAACCTTGATCCAGCGCAGGAGTATGGAGCGGGAATGAAAAAAGGCAGGAGTTGGAGACGAAGATGAGGAGAAGAGTGGTGATTACGGGCATGGGCGCGGTGACGCCCATCGGCATCGGCGTGGAGGAGTTTTGGGCCGGCATTCAGGAGGAGAGAATCGGCTTCGGACCGATTACAAGCTTTGACGCATCCGGCTACAAGTGCAGGCTTGCGGCGCAGGTCAAGGGGTTCGAGCCGGAAAAGTACATGGATAAGAAGGCAGCCAGACGCATGGAGCCTTTCTGCCGGTATGCGGTGGCTGCGGCAGGGGAGGCCATGGCGGATGCGGGGCTGGACATGGAGAAGGAGGACGCATATAGGATAGGCTGCTGCGTAGGCAGCGGCATCGGGAGTCTGCAGGCCATGGAGAGAGAGTATGCCAGACTGACGGAGAAGGGGCCCGGCAGGGTGAGTCCCCTTTTCGTGCCCATGATGATATCCAACATGGCGGCGGGCAACGTGAGCATTGCCTTCGGCCTGAAGGGCAAGAGCCTCAATGTGGTCACGGCCTGCGCCAGCGGCACCCATTCCATCGGGGAGGCATTTCGATCTATTCAGTACGGTGAGCTGGACGCCTGCGTGGCCGGCGGCGCGGAGGGGGCTGTGACGCCTCTGGGCATCGCAGGCTTCTGCGCGCTGAACGCGCTGTCGGAGAGTCAGGATCCTCGTAGATGCTCCATTCCCTTCGACAAGGACAGAAGCGGATTTGTCATGGGCGAGGGAGCGGGAATCGTGGTTTTGGAGGAACTGGAGCACGCGAAGGCAAGAGGGGCTCATGTCTACGGGGAGGTGCTGGGCTACGGCTGCAGCTCCGACGCCTATCATATCACTTCCCCCGCGGAGGACGGTTCCGGCGCGGCCAGAGCCATGAGCAATGCGCTGGAGGACGGCGGTATAAGGCCGGAGCAGCTGACCTACATCAACGCCCACGGGACAGCCACCCATCTCAATGATTTGTTCGAGACCAGAGCCATCAAGCTGGCGTTCGGGAGCCATGCGGCCAATCTTAAGATCAATTCAACCAAGTCCATGATCGGGCATCTTCTGGGCGCGGCGGGCGCGGTGGAGTTCATCGCCTGCGCGAAGCAGGTGCAGGAGGGCTATATCCATAGGACGGTGGGGCTTCTTGAGTCGGAGGAGGAACTGGATCTGAACTACTGCCGGGAAAGCTATCGGGAGCAGGTGCCCTACGCCCTCAGTAATTCGCTGGGCTTCGGGGGACATAATGCCAGTATTTTGATGGGACGATATGAATAAGATTCCATAAGGGAGACAAAGGTTATGTCATTGTATACGGCAAAGGAAATCATGGAAATCATTCCCCATAGGTATCCCTTTTTGTTGATAGATACCATAGAGGAGCTGGAGCCGGGGGTCCGGGGGGTAGGGCGCAAATGCGTCAGCATGAACGAGCCCTTTTTTCAGGGACATTTTCCGGGAAATCCGGTGATGCCGGGGGTTCTGATCATAGAGGCTCTGGCTCAGGTGGGGGCCGTGGCCCTATTGTCCCAGCCGGAGTGGAAGGGGCGCACCGCTTACTTCGCAGGAATAGACAAGGCCAGATTCCGGCAGAAGGTGGTGCCGGGAGACGTGCTGACCTTGGAGACAGTGATTCTCAAGGTAAAGGGCCCCGTGGGCGTGGGAAAGGCCGTGGCTGCCGTGAACGGAAAGGTGGCCGCAGAGGCGGAGCTGACCTTCGCCCTTGGATAAAAACAGTCTCAAAAAGGAAACTGGAATTAGAGGTGAAAGAAATGAGCAGGTTGCTGGATCGTACAAAGGTGGGAAAGTATATTTTGTTGAAACAGAAGCGTTCGGATTTCTTTACCAAATGGAAGGATTCCGAAAAGCAGGCAGCCGGAACGGCAGGATCCGGGCCCGAAGCGGAGACCTCCGAGGAAAAGCGTAAGGAGTCGGAGGATCTGCGTAACAGAGAAGGATATAAGATACGCTGTCCTAAGTGCGGGAAGTCGGTGGACCGGGACCGGGTGGTGAAGAGGAAATATATCTGCTATGAATGCAATGGGTATTTCCGGGTCAAAGTGAACAACCGCATCCGTATGGTCGCTGATCCTCATAGCTTTGAGCCTTGGTTTACGGATATGCCCGTATCCAATCCGCTGGACTATGAAGGATATGAGGAAAAGCTGGCCGGAGCCAGAGAAAAGACAGGTCTGGAGGAAGCGGTGACGGTGGGACAGTGCAAGGTGTTCGGTGAGGACATGGTGCTGGGGATCTGTGACTCCAGATTTCTCATGGCCAGCATGGGCCATGTGGTGGGGGAGAAGATCACTGCCGCCATTGAACGGGCCATTGAGAGAAGGCTGCCCGTCTTTCTGTTCTGCTGTTCGGGAGGCGCCAGAATGCAGGAGGGCATCGTCTCCCTGATGCAGATGGCCAAGACTTCTGCGGCCGTGCGGAAGCTGGGGGAGGCCGGGCTGCTGTACTGCACCGTGCTCACGGATCCCACCACGGGAGGCGTGACTGCCAGCTTCGCCATGCTTGGGGATGTGATCATGGCGGAGCCGGGCGCGCTGATCGGATTTGCCGGGCCCAGAGTCATTCGGCAAACCATCGGTCAGGAGCTGCCGGAGGGCTTTCAGACTTCGGAGTTTCTGGTGGAGCATGGCATCATTGACGGTATCGTAAAGAGGGAGAACCTGAAAAAGACTATCTATTTCCTGATCAAGGCCCATCAGGGCAGGGAGGGGGAGTACGCCCGCTTTCTGCCGGGAACGGAGAACCATTTCATTTTGAGCGAGGTGCTGAAGGAACAGTCTTGGAACGAGAGGCCCCGCAATGCCTGGGACAAGGTGAGGGCGGTGCGGAGGGTGGAGAGGGCCTCCGCCTGCGACTACATAGAGCATATCTTTGATTCCTTCGTGGAAGCCCACGGAGACAGGAGCTTCCGGGACGATCCGGCCATCATAGGAGGCATCGGCTTTCTGGACGGCCAGCCGGTGACTGTGATCGCCCAGCACAAAGGAAAGGATGTGCGGGAGTGTCAGGAGAGAAACTACGGCATGCCTATGCCGGAGGGCTATCGCAAGGCTTTGCGCCTTATGAAGCAGGCGGAGAAATTTCACCGCCCCATCGTCAGCTTCGTGAATACCTCCGGGGCCTTCTGCGGCATCGAGGCGGAGGAGCGGGGGCAGGGGGAGGCCATCGCCCGGAGCCTGACGGAGATGTCGGCCCTGAAGGTGCCTGTCCTTTGTATTTTCATCGGAGAGGGAGGCAGCGGCGGCGCGCTTGCCACCGGCGTGGGAAATCAGGTGTGGATGCTGGAAAACGCCACTTATTCCATATTGTCCCCGGAGGGCTTCGCGTCCATATTGTGGAAGGATTCCACAAAAGCCAAGGAAGCCAGCGAGATCATGCGCATTACGGCTCAGGACTTAAAGGAACTGGGCATTATCGAGAAGATCATTCCTGAGTTCGGGGGCGCGGACGCCGGGACGGCTTCGGCCATAGGGGGCTACCTGAAGGAACAGATCAAGGGATTTCTGAAGGAGTTTCAGGGAATGACGGGAGAGGAGATCGCGGCGCAAAGGTACGAGAGATTCCGCAGATTCTGAGACAGTGTAGGGCAAAGGTTCCATTTTCCGGATCCCGGCGTTGATATGGGAGGATATGGGAGAGATTGGGCAAGGACGGCGGCGCTGAAAGATTTCGATAGAAAGGATGGTTTATAGGGATGTCTGTTAGGATAATAGGAACCGGAAGCGCATTGCCTGTTAGATGCGTTGGCAATGGGGAGCTGGAAGCTTTGGTGGATACCTCTGACGAATGGATCAGGGAGCGCACGGGAATCTGCAGCAGATATGTGTCCACCGGGGAGACCGTGGCGTCTCTGGCGGCGGCAGCCTGCGCCCATGCTCTCGAGGACGCCGGGAAGGAGAGCGGGGAGGTGGAGCTGCTGCTGATCGCCACTTGCACACCGGAGGATGCCCTGCCCTGCGTCGCATGTCAGGTGCAGGAGAGGATCGGGGCGGTGAACGCCGTGGCCTTCGACCTGAATGCGGCCTGCGCCGGCTTTCTGTTTGCCCTGCACACGGCATGGGCATACATCGAAGCGGGAATCTATAGGAATGCTCTGGTGGCAGGAGCGGAGGTGCTGTCCAAGATCATAGACTGGACGGACAGGGGAACCTGCATTCTGTTCGGTGACGGCGCGGGGGCCGTGTATCTGGAGAAATGCGAAACGGGGGGGCAAAACGGCATTCTGGGCTTTGCGCAGCATTCCGACGGCAGGCGGGGACCGGTGCTGTCCTGCGTCGGGAGACAGAGTGGCAATCCATATTTCCGGCAGGAGCCTTTGTATCCATATGTGAGGATGGACGGCAGGGAGGTATTTGCCTTTGCCGTGCGTCAGGTGCCTGAGGCCATCAGGGAGGCAGTGGGAAAGGCGGGGATAGGAGTGGAGGATGTGGACCTATTCGTGCTCCATCAGGCCAATAGGAGGATTCTGGAGGGAATTGCCAAAAGGCTGTCCGTGGACATGGAGCGCTTTCCTATGAATCTGGATAGGGTGGGAAACACTTCTTCCGCCGCCATCCCCCTTCTTTTGGATGAACTGAGACACAATGGGCGCATAGTCCCCGGAATGACTCTGGTGCTCTCAGGCTTCGGCGCCGGACTTACCTACGGGGCCTGCGTGCTGAGATGGTAAAGGTTGTCCTTGACATTTTCTGAAAAGTTGGTACATTTATATTAGCCGTGGTTGGGGCGATTGCGGTCAAAGGAGGATAGCGGCGGCGAGATGGCACAGAATACGAAGCGTTCCATAAACGAACTGCTGGTGAGCTTGTTCAACCATGTGATGGCTCTGGAGGCAAAGGCGGTCATCACGGAGGAGTATAAGGACATCACCAACAATGACATGCATATCATAGAGGCCATCGGAGTGGAAGAGCCCAGAAACATGTCCGTGATAGCCCGCAGGCTTTCCGTGACGGTAGGGACCCTGACCACAAATATGAATGGATTGGAGAAAAAAGGCTATATTAGAAGAGAGCGCAGCCTGAAGGACAAGCGGGTGGTGCATGTGACCCTCACGGAGAAGGGGAGAAAGGCCTTTTTTCATCACCGGGATTTTCATAAGAAAATGATCAAGGCAATTTTGAAGGACTTAAGCGGGGAGGAGATGGAGATTCTTTATAGGTGTTTGGAGAATCTCAACGGATTTCTGGAGCCGGACGACGGAAATGCGGGGGAATGAATGGTTCGGCCCTTCAGGCAGGCCTTGAAAAGGCGTAAAAGAGGTCCTTTGATGAGGCCGGAAGGTGGTATGGATGAGTACGAGTGAAAAGGGCGACAGAAGGTTCGGCGGAATCAAGACGGTGATATATGGCCGCACCATCGTGATACTGCTGGGTTTTCTTGCGCAGCTGATTCTGCTGGCGGCAGGATATTACCTGCTCAGGAACTATAATTTCCTTTTTTATATATTGTTTTTGTGCATCAGCGCCGTTGCGCTGGTGTATATTTTTAATACGCCGGGAAATCCGGACGTGAAACTGACATGGATGTTTCCCATTGCCATTTTTCCGGTATTCGGTTCCATCTTCTACATGACCATCACTTTTCAGCCGGGAACCACGGTGATGTACGATAGGCTTAGAATCCTTTCTGAGCATACGAAGAAATACGTGCCCCTAAGGCCCCTGACCAGAGGGAGGCTGCGGGAGGAAAGCCCTCACATGGGGCAGCTGGCTTATTATCTGGAGAGGCGGGACAACAGTCCTGTGTATGAGAATACGCAGGTGAAGTATTACCCCTTGGGGGACGGCCAGTTCGTGGATATGGTGGAGGAGCTGAGAAAGGCCGAGAAATTCATTTTTCTGGAGTTCTTCATCGTCCATGAGGGCAGGATGTTGGACACGATTCTGGAGATTCTGAGGGAAAAGGCGAAGCAGGGTGTGGAGGTGCGGTTCATGTATGACGGCACCAATGTATTGCTTAACCTTCCCAGTTTTTTTCCGAAGCTCATGGAGGACGAGGGCATCCGCTGTAAGATGTTCGCGCCGATCAGGCCTGTCTTTTCTCCCCACTACAATAATCGGGATCATCGGAAGATACTGGTCATCGACGGCAAGGTGGCTTTTACGGGGGGCATTAATCTGGCGGACGAGTATATCAATGAGAAGAACCGCTTCGGCCATTGGAAGGACGCGGGAGCCATGGTCAGGGGCGACGCGGTGGAGAGATTCACCTATATGTTTCTGGAGATGTGGAATGAGTCCGAGACAGGGCCGGAGAATTATGGGGCCTATGTCCTGCCGGAGGAGGCGGCAAGGCCCAGCGACGGGTATGTGATTCCTTACAGTGTCTGCCCTCTGGGGCCGGAGCGGGTGGGGGAGAGGGTGTATCTGGACATCATCAATACGGCCCACACCTATGTGCATATCATGACCCCTTACCTGATATTGGATTATCAGATGCTTATGGCGCTGATCTATGCCGCCGGCAGGGGCGTGGAGGTGGTTATCATCATGCCTCACATTCCCGACAAGAAGTATGCGTTCATGCTTGCAAAGACATATTATAATCAGCTTCTGGAGGCAGGGGTGAGAATCTGTGAGTATGAGCCGGGCTTTGTGCATGCAAAGGTATTTGTGTCCGATGACGTGAAGGCGGTGGTGGGCACGGTGAATCTGGACTATAGAAGTTTGTACCATCATTTTGAATGCGGGCTGATTTTGTATAAAAATTCCCAGATAGCGCTGATGGAGGAGGATATCAAAGATACTCTGAAAAAATGTATTGAGATGACCGTGGAGGACTACAGAAAGCTGAAGCTGACGGATCGGGCGCTGGGAAGGATCATGAGGTTTTTGGCGCCGCTGATGTAGGGCGTTATGGGGCAGGTTTTGACCTGCCCGTTTTTTATTCATGACAATAGAAGACTCGCGAAGCGTGGCTTCTATTGTTTCAGCTGAAACTTTTTTGCGCAAAGATCGTCTATAGTCTCAGAGGGGAGCGGAAAGGATGCCAAAGCGCGCTTAAAAGATGCGTGAAGGGCGGTTGGGAAGCAGTCTTACCGCCAGAGGCAAAGGGACGGGAATAGGAGGGCAGAGTTTGAAAGATACGGAAATAATTGATTTGTACTGGGCCAGAGATCAGCAGGCGATCGCGGAGACGCAGAAGGCCTATGGAAAATACTGCTACAGCATCGCATGGCATATTCTGTTCAACAAGGAGGATTCGGATGAATGCGTCAACGATACCTGGCTGAGGGCTTGGAATGCCATCCCGCCCAAAAGGCCGGGGAGGCTGGAGGTATTCTTGGGCACTATCACGAGGAATCTCTCTCTGGACAGGTGGAAGGAAAGGCATACTATGAAAAGAGGAAACGGGGAAATGATGCTGGCTCTGGACGAGCTGGCGGAATGTGTGCCGGACATGCACGGCACGGAAGAGCAGGTGGAGGCGGCGGAGCTGGAACGTCTGTTGAACGAATTCCTGCATTCGCTTCCGGAAAGGGAATGCAATGTGTTTCTGCGCAGATATTGGTACGTGGAAGAATACAATGAAATCGCAAAGCGATATGGGATGAAGCTGAACACGGTGAAGACATGTCTGTTTCGCACTAGGGCGAAGCTACGCAGTTATCTGGAGGAGGAAGGGGTGATAGTATGAGCAGAGATAGGGACGAAGGCATGAGGGAGCATGCGCTGAGGATTATGGAAGCGCTGTCCGGTGTGGACGAGGAGCTTCTGGAGCGCAGCGGCAGGGAGCGGCAGCGCCGAAACCTGACAGCGCCGGGGCATAGGAGGGCATCCCGGACCGGGGCTGTCGGCTCCCGCAAGCGCCCTATATGGCAGGTGGCAGGCGCTTGGGCAGCAGCTCTGTGCCTTGGCGTGGCGGGCATTGCCAGCTGGAGCGCATACGGACAACGGGGGGGAGCCGGAGACGGAAGTCCCCTGGTAAAAAGCGGCACCGTCCATGAGGAGAACGGAATGGATATGGCGGGAGGCCAGAACGATTATCCGGGAGACGCTCCGGAGTGTGAGGGCGCGGCAGACGTGGAAGAACATCAGAAACTCGGCCCGGCCCAAGGGGATGTGGCAGCCCAAGGAAACGGCGCGGCACAAGGGGATGGCATGGTCCAAGGAAACGGCGCGGCACAGGAAAACAGCTCCGTGAAAGATAATAGCGCGGTACACACAGGTGTGGAGTCTGCCGGAAACTATGGCGATACGGGCCGGAAGGATGGCTTGCCACAGAATATTGATTCAGAGAATACCGGGGGCTTCGGACAAAATGATACAGAAGATGGTATGACGGAGATCGTAGACGGCTGCGGCAAGCTAAACGCCATAGAATATTCCCTGCAGGCGGCTGGTCAGATAGAGGGGCTGGGGGAGTATGTGCCCGAAACACTGCCGGAAGGCTATAAATTTGAGAGCGCCTACAGCAATCAGGATCTGGATAGAGAGAACCTTACAGTTAGCTGGAGCAGAGGAATGGATATGATCCTGCTGCATCTGGAGCAGACACAGGGAACCGTGGAAACCGTGGACGTGGAAAAGCCGGAGATCTATGATGAGCGTCTCTATGAAGTTCCCTATGGGGAGACGGTGCCGGAGGAATATCGGCAGGTATTTCAGGATCCGGTGTTCGCGCTGGAGGATTTCAGCTTGGAGATCGTGGAGAGCCGGATGAAGGCTTATGAGGACAGCGGGGACACAGCCACACCCAGAGGCAATTTCAAGGTTCTGTATCCTGACGGGGTTCTGGTATCCTTCAACGGGCGGGGCACGGCTCAGGAGATATGGGACATGTTCTGCTCCATGGGGCCCTGAAGGGCCGGACGGGGACGGTTTGGCAGGAAGCGCTGAGAATGGCCGCTGAGGATGCGGCATTGACGGGGCGGCGCAGCCGCGGCAAAGCTATAGGGCCGTGACTGCGTCGTTTTCGCGCATTCGATATCCGATGCCTACTTCCGTGAACACATATTGGGGCTGGGCAGGATTCTGCTCTATTTTTCGGCGGATGTTTGCCATGTTCACCCGCAGAATTTGGTTGTTTCCGTCTATGTAAGGCCCCCAGATATTGTTCATGATGAAATTGTAGGTCAGCACCCGCCCTGAATTTTTCGCCAGCAGGGTCAGGAGCTGGTATTCGATCTGAGTCAGGTGAATCTGTTTTCCCTGAAGCAGCACCAGCCGTTTCTGGAAGTTGATCTCAAGATCCAGAGCCCTATATGTGGTCGCGGGGGAGCTGCCGCTGTTGTGGCGCAGGGAAGTGCGTATCCGGGCCATGAGCTCTGCGATGCCAAAGGGCTTGGTGATATAGTCGTCAGCGCCCATGTCCAGAGCCTTGACCTTTTCCTGCTCCTCGTTGCGGGCGGAAATGATGATGATGGGAACATGGCTCCAGAGCCGGATTTTCTGCAGCACTTCACAGCCGTCTACATCGGGAAGCCCCAAATCCAGCAGAATCACGTCGGGACAGAGGGAGGCGGCCAGACTTAATCCCTCCCGTCCGGTAAACGCTGCTCTGACCCGGTAGCCGTTTCCGCTCAGGGTGGTGGTGATAAAGGAACAGATGCTTTTGTCGTCTTCTATTACCAGTATACTGAGTCTTGCAGTCATATGGAGTCCTCCTATTCCAGTGCCGTCTCTACGCTACAGCGCCCATTTTACGGAAGGATTTTCGGCCGCAAGGGCATGCGTCCGTAAATCCTTCCGGGCGCTTACGCTTCGAGACTGATTCCAGTGCCGTCTCTACGCTACAGCGCCCGCTTTATGGAAGGATTTTCGGCCGCAAGGGCATGCGTCCGTAAATCCTTCCGGGCGCATCCGCTTCGAGACTGATTCCAGTGCCGTCTCTACGCTACAGCGCCCATTTTACGGAAGGATTAATATTACTTCTTTTTGGGCAGGGTGAAGATGAATTCCGCTCCGTGCTCGTGATTCCTTCCCAGAATGGTTCCCTGATGGGCGCTGATGATGGTTTTGCAGATAACCAGACCAATCCCCATTCCTTTCTGGGCGTCAGGTGCATGGACGGCGGAGTAATAAGTGCCCTCGAATAAACTGTTCAGCATGTTTTCCGGAATGCCAATTCCATAGTCCCTGATAGTGAAGGAGACGTAATCAGGCTCGTCTTCAACCACCATATCCACAGGCTCCTTGCTGCCGGAATGGCGCAGGGCATTTTCCAGAAGGTTCAGGATTACCTGCTCGATCAGTACCACGTCCATGGGCAGCAGGATGAAATCGTCGGGAATTGTCACATGGATGGTGCAGCCGGGGTGCCGCTTTTCCATTTTCTGCAGGGCCTCTCCGATCACCTCCTCCACGATCTCGTCAGTGGTATTGATAATGGGACGATCTTCTCTGATGCGGGTGATGGACAGAAGATTTTCCACCATATTGATGAGCCAGTCGGAGGATTCCTGAATATTGGTCACGATCTGTCTTTTCTCTTGTTCGCTTAAGAGAGATTGGTTTTCCAGAAAGATTAGGCAGTTGCCCAGAATTCCCGAAAGCGGAGTCCTCAGGTCGTGGGAGATGGCCCGAAGAAGGTTGGCGCGGGTTTTTTCCAAGCCGGCTTCCGCCAGCTGCTTTTCCCGTTCAGCGATGAGTTCTGATTGTGTGGTTGAATGGGAGATCAGAGCGCTGATGAATATGGTGACGGCGGCCATGCCCAGAAATGTGATGAAGAGACTGCCGGGAGAGACGTCCTGAGTCAGCCCCAGCCACAGTACGGCGAGAAGAGAACAGAGAAGGCCGTAGAAATACCCTATGGTGTTGCAGGATATGATGATGAGGCTGAAAATGAACAGTATAGTGACATTGGAAGGATCTCTTCCTGCAGTGCCGCCATAGATGGCTGCGGCGGCTATGGTGATGGCCATACATACGACAGAAAAAAGTACACTGTAAAGATGTTCGTTCCGTTTGCGCAGGGTCTGTAATTTTTTCAGCATAGGTTACTCCTCCGTCAGCCGGTGCATGGAGCGTCTATTCGCCCTAAGGGTGCTGTGAAAAGCCACCACCTTTATTATATAGTCTTTGTGCAGGTTAGGCAATAAGCCCAATGTAAAGATAGTGTTAAGAATTCCGGCATTCAGTTTGAATTCCTTAAGATTCTATTGCGTCTCTTGCGCAGGGCTGTCTTGGGGACTATAATGGAAAAAATAAGTTCTGGCAGGGCTGCCTAGGCCGGTATGGCGGTGTGGACGGCGTGGGCGGAACGGGGCAGGGAAAGAAGAAGTATGAAAAAACGGGAAGTTTTTCTGGATGGACTGCGGGTGGCGGCCACTTGCGCAGTGGTGATGCTGCACACCATCACGGGGGCCATGGACATTACGAACATGAGCGAGTACCCTCTGGAATGGAAGGTGTTTTTGGCAGGGCTGGATCTGCTCTGCTGGTGTGTCCCGGTTTTTTTGATGATATCGGGATACTTGTTTTTAAATCCGGCACGGGAGATAGGCATGGGGAAGATGCTGACGAAATACTGCAGAAGGATCCTATTGGCTTTGTTTGTGTTCGGAGTGCCTTTTGCTCTGCTGGAACAGGTGGCCACGGAGAGGTGTCTCCGCCTTGACATGGTGGGCAGAGGAATCCTGATGGTGCTTCGGGGGGAGAGCTGGTCCCACATGTGGTATTTGTATAGAATTCTGTTCCTTTACCTGCTCACTCCGGCACTCAGGTGGTTTTTGACAAGGATTCCCGTATGGGGGGTATATCTGGTGCAGGGTCTGCTTCTTGCAGTCTGCAGCGGGCTGCCTTGTCTGTGCAGGGTGCTGGGACTGGGATGGGGTGACCAGCTGCCGGAGGAGGGAATCTATCTCTTCTATTATATATGCGGATATTTGTTTGCCGCAAAGGCCGGCAGTCCCCCAGCGGCTTGGAAAGAAAAAGGGGCTCCGGCCAAGGAAGGGGGGCGTCATACTTCCCGGAAGGTATGGGCAATGAGGGGCTTGTGCATATTTGCCCTCCTGCTTGCGGCGGGAGCCGTATATGGGCGGCTGTCGGGAAAATACACTCTGGTCATGGCGTACAACCATCCTATGACGGCGGCGTTTGCGCTTCTGATCTTTTGGCGCAGCATGTATTTCCGGTGGAATGTCCCCGGAAAGGGGGCCGTCTTGGAGAAGCTGGGCAGGCTTTCCTTTGCAGTGTACCTGGTGCATCCGGTGTTCCTGAATCTCACTTACAAATTCCTCCATGTGACGCCGCTCTCATTTCCGCTGGGGCTGTCGCTTCCGGTCTTTTTCATAGGAACGCTGCTTCTGGCCACGGGAACGGCATGGATTCTGCACCGTCTGCCGCCTATGAGAAAGTATGTGGTGTGATGCGCTCCCAGCGTCCCGCCGCGCCGCAGGGCAGCACCAGACCGCTCTGTGTCACTGGGAGGCCGATTTCCGCTGCCTGAGCTTGTCCGCCCAAGGGTTTTGTGATCTCGCTGTTTAACATGTAGGACAGCACTGCAGGCTGCAGCCCGGTGGTGTAGGAGTTGATCAGGAAAAATAGGGCGTTTCGGGACAAGAGCTTGGCTGCCAGTCCTAGAAAGGACCAGATATTGTCCTCCATCTTCCAGATCTCTCCCTTGGGGCCCCTGCCGTAGGAAGGGGGATCCATGATGATGCCGTCATAAGTGCTGCCCCGGCGAAGCTCGCGTTCCACGAATTTCACGCAGTCGTCAACCAGCCAGCGGATGGGGGCGTTTCCAAGTCCGGAAGCCTGTGCGTTCTCCTTGGCCCATGCCACCATTCCCTTGGAGGCGTCCACATGGGTGACGCTGGCGCCTGCCGCCGCGGCTGCCAGAGTGGCGCCCCCGGTGTAAGCGAATAGGTTCAGAACCTTTATGGGGCCGTTTTGGCTGCGGCGGGCTCTCCGGATGATTCCGTAAAACCATTCCCAGTTGACCGCCTGCTCCGGAAACAGTCCTGTGTGCTTGAAGCTGAAGGGCTTCAGCCGGAAGGTGAGACGGCTGCATTCTCCGGGCTGAAAGGAGTCGGAGGGGGCCAAAGAAGTCCCTTGATCTCCCAGAGAATAATGAATGCTCCACTCGTCAGGCAGCCGGAAGAATTCCCATTCTCCGCCGCCCTTGGCGCTCCTATGATAATGGGCGTTCCTGCTCTGCCAGCCTATATGTTTGCGGGGGGTGCTCCACAGCACCTGCGGGTCGGGACGCACCAGCACATATTCGCCCCATCGCTCCAGTTTCTCGCCGCCAGAGGCGTCCAGCACCTCATAATCCTTCCAATTGTCTGCAATCCACATTGATCTTTGCCTCCGTAGGTTCTATCTATAATATGAAAACACTTTAACATACAGAGTTTTCTTTTTCAATAAGATTTGTAGGAGTCTGAAGGGATCAGCCTTTGGTTCCTCTGTCCAGAGTGCCTGCGGCCTGAGATCCTTGCGCAGGAGAAAAATCCTTACGGGGCGCTCTGAGAGGGGCAAGTGTGGATTGTACTTAAAAAAATACAATAAAAATACAAAAAAACTTGCAAAACAGAAAAAAACACGTTGCAATCCTGAGAATTACCATGTATAATAGTCTCGCTGTGGCATGATAGCTTTGAAGCGTGAGGTTGCTGACTGCCAGCAATGGCTGTCAGGTTTTCCGTGGAGCGAATGTCAAGTTAGAAAACTGACGACAAGTCACTGTACCGAGAATGAAGTGCGGGTCCGGATTCAGAATGGTTGCGCAGGAATTTAGGACACACACGGGAGAGTGTACAGTCACCGCTTGTCGTACTGGCAATGAAAAACGCAGGAGATGCGGATTTTCATTTCGTTAAAAGTGCGAAAAGGAGGCGACTTTTTTTATGGCAAGTCAAGTAATGAGAATTACACTGAAGGCGTATGAGCATCAGCTGGTGGACGCGTCCGCCAAGAAGATCATCGAGACTGTGAAGAAGACCGGATCCGAGGTGAGCGGCCCCGTGCCCCTTCCCACCAAGAAGGAGGTAGTGACCATCCTCAGGGCGGTACACAAGTACAAGGATTCCAGAGAGCAGTTCGAGCAGAGGACCCACAAGAGGCTGATCGACATCATCGCACCGACCCAGAAGACAGTGGATGCATTGCAGAGACTGGAGATGCCTGCAGGTGTGTACATCGACATCAAAATGAAGACGAAGTAATCAATTCAAAAACCTCTACTTAGACGTAAGAACGCATCTCTCTGCTTGAATGGAGAGGGACGGGGAATTCTCCCTGAGAGAGCTTCCTGAGGCTGCGGCGCAACGGCGGTCTTGCGGTCCGCTATGTAGATGAAGCCCTATGGGCAGAAAGAGAGGAAAAATGAAGAAAGCAATTTTGGCAACGAAAATCGGAATGACCCAGATCTTCTCCGATGGAGGCGTGCTGATTCCGGTGACGGTTCTTCAGGCAGGCCCCTGCGTGGTCACGCAGGTCAAGACCGTGGAGAACGACGGCTACAAGGCAGTTCAGGTGGGCTTTGTGGACAAGAAGGAGAGGGTCATCAACAAGGACGCCAGCGGCAACAGGGAGATGATTCACCTCCACGGCGCAAACAAGCCGGAGATGGGACATTTCAAGAAGGCCGGCGTCAGCCCCAAGAGATATGTGCGCGAGTTCCGTTTCGAGAATTCCGAGGAGTACACTCTGGGAGCAGAGATCAAGGCCGATATCTTTGCACAAGGCGATAAGATAGATGCCACAGCCATTTCCAAAGGTAAAGGATTTCAGGGCACCATCAAGAGATTCGGACAGCATAGAGGACCTATGAAGCACGGCTCCAAGTTCCACCGCCATCAGGGTTCCAACGGCGCCTGCTCCTCCCCCAGCCGCGTGTTCAAGGGCAAGGGAATGCCCGGCCACATGGGCTGTGTGAAGAAGACGGTTCAGAATCTTGAGGTAGTGAGAGTGGATGCGGAGAAGAACCTGCTGCTGGTAAAGGGCTCCGTGCCCGGTCCCAAGAAGGGATTGGTAACCGTCAAAGAAACAGTCAAGGTTGAATGCTAGTATAGGGTGAAAGGAGGACCAATCGGATGTCAAACGTATCTGTTTATAATATGGAAGGCAAGGAAGTCGGCACGATTGAGCTGGATGATGCAGTGTTCGGCGTGGAAGTGAACGAGCATCTGGTGCATATGGCCGTGGTGCAGCACCTTGCGAACAAGCGTCAGGGAACCCAGAAGGCCAAGACCCGCTCTGAGGTGTCCGGCGGCGGAAGGAAGCCCTGGAAGCAGAAGGGAACCGGCCATGCAAGGCAGGGATCCACGAGAGCTCCCCAGTGGAAAGGCGGCGGCGTAGTGTTCGCGCCCGTGCCCAGAGATTATTCCTTCAAGATCAACAAGAAGGAAAAGAGAGCTGCGCTGAAGTCGGCGCTGACCAGCAAGGTTCAGAGCAACAACCTGATCGTGCTGGATGAGCTGAAGCTGGACGAGATCAAGACCAAGAGCTTTTTGGCAGTGATGAACAACCTGAAGGTGCAGAAGGGTCTGGTGGTTATGGCCGGAGACAACAACGGCAACGTGATTCTGTCCGCAAGGAATGTGCCGGACATTGACACCGCAAGGGCGGACATGATCAATGTCTACGATATCATGAAGGCGAAGACACTGGTACTGACCAAGGATGCCGTTACGAAAATTCAGGAGGTGTACGCATAATGGCTGATATTAAATACTATGACGTGATCCTCAAGCCGGTGATCACCGAGCGGAGCATGGCAGGCATGGGAAATAAGGAGTATACCTTCCTTGTGCATCCCGAGGCAAACAAGACCATGATCAAGGAAGCTGTCCAGAAGATGTTTGACGGCGTGAAGGTAGAGCGCGTCAACACCATGAACTATGACGGCAAGAAGAAGAGACGGGGCATGACGGAGGGCAGGACCGCCAAGACCAAGAAGGCCATCGTCAAGCTTACCGCAGACAGCAAGGATATCGAGATATTCTCGGGCTTATGATCGGGATTCGGCGGAGAACCTAGAGGGGCTTTCCGGCCGTAACTGATCAGGATTTAGGTATGCGGCACAGATAAGCGGCTGCGCAAAGAATCGAAGAAAAGGAGATATACGACAATGGGTATCAAAACATACAAGCCATATACACCTTCCAGAAGGCATATGACCGGCTCCGATTTCTCGGAGATCACGAAAAAGACCCCTGAGAAGAGCTTGTGCGTGGCTTTGAAGAAGCATTCCGGACGCAACAATCAGGGCAAGATCACCGTTAGGCATCGGGGCGGCGGTGAGAGAAGAAAGTATAGGCTGGTTGATTTCAAGAGAAACAAGGACGGCGTAGTGGCAACCGTGAAGGGCATCGAATACGATCCCAACAGATCCGCCAACATCGCGCTGATCTGCTATCAGGACGGTGAGAAGTCCTATATTCTGGCTCCTCAGGGCCTGACCGACGGAATGAAGGTCATGAACGGACCTCAAGCCGAGGTGAGAGTGGGCAACTGCCTCCCTCTGTCGGAGATTCCCGTAGGTACTCAGGTACACAATATCGAGCTTACTCCCGGCAAGGGCGGACAGCTGGCCCGCTCCGCAGGCAACAGCGCACAGCTGATGGCTAAGGAGGGCAGGTACGCAACGCTGCGTCTTCCTTCCGGAGAGATGAGAATGGTGCTTCTGGGCTGCAGAGCCACAGTGGGCGTGGTCGGAAATGCTGATCATAACCTGATCAACATCGGTAAGGCAGGGCGCAAGCGCCATATGGGCTTCCGTCCCACGGTTCGCGGTTCCGTTATGAACCCTAACGACCATCCTCACGGCGGCGGCGAAGGCAAGACGGGCATCGGACGTCCCGGCCCTTGCACTCCTTGGGGCAAGCCGGCGCTGGGCTACAAGACCCGCAAGCCCAAGAAGGCTTCCAACAAGCTGATTGTAAGAAGACGTGACGGCAGGGCGATCAAATAATGAGGAGGAAATACAATGGCTAGATCACTTAAAAAAGGACCTTTCGCAGATGAAAGCCTGTTAAAGAAAATAGATGCTTTGAACGCTTCCGGACAGAAGCAGGTCGTCAAGACCTGGTCCCGTCGTTCCACGATTTTCCCTTCCTTCGTGGGACACACAATCGCAGTGCATGACGGCAGGAAGCATGTTCCGGTGTATGTCACCGAGGACATGGTCGGCCACAAGCTTGGAGAATTCGTCGCAACCAGAACCTTCCGTGGTCACGGAAAGGACGAGAAGAAGTCTAAGGTCAGGTAATGACCGGGGAGCTTCCCCGTGGCAGCCGCCACGGCGCGGCCGCTGTGCGGCGGCAGGAGGCGGTCCAAGGTCAGGCAACTGCCTAAGGTGCTTCCTCGTGGCCGCTGCCGCGAGGGTGACGGGAAGAAATCCAAGGCCGGGTAATATGATAAGGAGGATATAAATCTATGGCTAAGGGACATAGAAGTCAAATCAAGAGAGAGAGAAATGCCCAGAAGGATACAAGGCCTTCGGCAAAGCTGTCTTATGCGAGAGTGTCCGTGCAGAAGGCATGCTTCGTGTTGGATGCCATCAGGGGCAAGAATGTAGAGACGGCGCTTGCCATTTTGCACTACAATCCCAGATACGCTTCCAGCCTTATCAAGAAGCTGCTTGAATCGGCTATTGCAAATGCTGAGAACAACAATGGCATGAATAGGGACAATCTCTATATCGCAGAGTGTTATGCGAATAAGGGGCCTACCATGAAGCGCATCCATCCCAGAGCTCGGGGCATGGCATATCGGATCGAAAAGAGAAGCAGCCATATCACCATCGTGCTGGATGAGAAGCAGTAGGGAAAGGAGCGAACAAATAAATGGGACAGAAAGTTAATCCTCATGGCTTAAGAGTCGGAGTTATCAAAGAGTGGGATTCCAGATGGTATGCCGAGAACGATTTCGCAGACTATCTGGTGGAAGATTACAAGATCAGAAAGTATCTGAAGGATAAGCTGAACAGCGCAGGCGTATCGAAGATCGAGATCGAGAGAGCCTCCGACAGAGTCAGGGTCATCATCCACACGGCAAAGCCCGGCGTGATCATCGGCAAGGGCGGCGCTGAGATCGAGGTTACAAAGAACCAGCTTTCCAAGCTGACCGACAAGAAGGTGCTGATCGACATCAAGGAGATCAAGAAGCCCGACAAGGATGCCCAGCTTGTGGCGGAGAACATCGCGCAGCAGCTGGAGAACCGTGTGTCCTTCAGGCGTGCCATGAAATCCTGCATGGGCAGAACCATGAAGTCCGGCGCGCTGGGAATCAAGACCTGCTGTTCCGGCCGTCTGGGCGGTGCCGACATCGCCAGAGCAGAGTTCTACAGCGAGGGAACCATTCCTCTTCAGACTTTGAGGGCGGACATTGATTACGGCTTCGCAGAGGCGGACACCACCTACGGCAAAGTCGGAGTCAAAGTATGGATCTACAAAGGCGAGATACTTCCTACAAAAGGAAACCAGACGGAAGGGAGTGATAGATAATGTTAATGCCTAAAAGAGTAAAGCATCGCAAGCAGTTCCGCGGCAGCATCAGAGGCAAGGCTTCCAGAGGAAACAAGATCACTTACGGTGAGTACGGCTTGGTAGCCATGGAGCCCTGCTGGATCAAGTCCAATCAGATCGAGGCGGCCCGTATTGCGCTTACCCGTTATACCAAGCGTAACGGTCAGGTATGGATCAAGATATTCCCCGACAAGCCTATTACGGCGAAGCCTGCCGAGACCCGTATGGGTTCCGGAAAGGGGTCCGTGGAGTATTGGGTAGCAGTTGTCAAGCCCGGCCGTGTGCTGTTCGAGATTGCCGGCGTTCCCGAGGATCAGGCAAAAGAAGCGCTGCGTCTGGCAATGCACAAGCTTCCCTGCAAGTGCAAAATCGTTTCTAAAGCAGATTTGGAAGGCGGTGTAGAAGAATGAAATCTAGCAAGTTTGTAGAAGAGTTAAAGGGCAAGTCCGTTGAGGAGCTGAATCAGGATCTTGTTTCTGCTAAGAAAGAACTTTTTAATTTGAGGTTCCAGAACGCAACCAATCAGCTGGATAATACTGCAAGAATCAAGGAAGTCAGGAAGAACATCGCCCGCATTCAGACAGTCATTACCCAGAAGGCTAGAGCATAGCTGTGTGCGGGGAAAGGAGATCAGTGGTGGAAAGAAATTTGAGGAAAGTTCGTGTTGGCAAAGTTACCAGCAACAAGATGGAGAAGACCATCGTGGTGGCCATCGAGGAGCATGTGAAGCATCCTCTATATAAGAAGGTCGTTAAGAGAACCTACAAGCTGAAGGCTCATGATGAGAAGAACGAGTGCAATATCGGTGATACCGTAAGGGTCATGGAGACCAGACCCTTGTCCAAGGATAAGAGATGGAGACTTGTTGAGATCGTAGAAAAGGCAAAATAAGGGGACCGCATTCTTTAGGATGACCGGTAAGGAGGAAAATCATGGTTCAGCAGGAAACAAGATTGAGAGTTGCCGATAACACCGGTGCGAAGGAACTGCTTTGCATCCGCGTTTTGGGCGGCTCCACGAGAAGATATGCGCATGTTGGTGATGTGATCGTTGCTTCCGTCAAAGATGCAACACCAGGAGGCGTTGTAAAGAAGGGTGACGTGGTTAAGGCAGTGGTGGTTCGCACCGTGAAGGAGGTTCGCCGCAAGGACGGATCCTACATCAGGTTCGATGAGAATGCCGCCGTAATCATCAAGGAAGATAAGACTCCCAGAGGAACCCGTATTTTTGGACCGGTAGCAAGAGAGCTTCGTGAAAAGCAGTTCATGAAGATCGTGTCTCTGGCTCCGGAAGTATTATAAGGAGGTGCCGTATATCCATGATGAAGATTAAAAAGGGCGATACCGTGAAGGTGATCGCCGGCAAGGACCGCAATGCGGAGGGAAAGGTTATTTCCGTGGATGTCAAGAAGGGAAGGGTGCTGGTGGAAGGGGTCAACATGATCACGAAGCATGCGAAGCCTTCTCAGGCGAATCCCAACGGCGGCATCATCCGGAAGGAAGCTCCTATTCATATTTCAAACGTAATGCTTGTCTTCAAGGGAAAACCCACCAGAGTAGGCTTCAAGTTTGACGGAGACAAGAAGGTTCGCTTTGCAAAGTCTACGGGTGAAGTAATTGACTAATCAAGCTGTGGAATGCACAGTTTAGGAAGGAGCAACGAGAAGTGGCTAGATTAAAAGAATTTTACTATGATACAATAGTAGAAGCAATGATGAAGAAGTTCGGATACAAGAACGCTATGGAAGTTCCGAAGCTGGAGAAGATCGTCATCAATATGGGAATCGGTGAGGCGAAGGAGAATGCGAAGGTTCTGGAGAACGCCGTTTCGGACATGGAGATCATCACCGGCCAGAAGGCCGTTCTCACCAAGGCGAAGAAGTCCGTGGCAAACTTCAAGATTCGCGAGGGCATGAACATCGGCTGCAAGACCACTCTCCGGGGCGAGAAGATGTACGAGTTTCTCGATCGTCTGGTGAACCTGGCCCTGCCCCGGGTACGCGACTTCAGGGGCGTCAATCCCAATGCCTTCGACGGCAGGGGAAATTATGCTCTTGGTATCAAGGAGCAGTTCATCTTCCCTGAGATCGAGTATGACAAGATCGACAAGACCCGCGGCATGGACGTGATCTTCGTGACCACTGCCAGAAGCGACGAAGAGGCCCGTGAGCTGTTGACTCTGTTCAACATGCCTTTCGCAAAACAATAAGGAGGGAAGTTCTAATGGCTAAGACATCACTGAAAATAAAGCAGCAGCGCAAGCCCAGATTTTCGACGCAGGCGTATTCCCGCTGCAGGATCTGCGGCCGTCCCCACGCTTACTTGAGGAAGTACGGTATCTGCAGAATCTGTTTCCGCGAGCTGGCTTACAAGGGCCAGATTCCCGGTGTCAGAAAAGCGAGCTGGTAAGGTGTGTGCAGGAGAGCGCACCAGACGCTCGCTTGCGAGCTGGTAAGGTGAGCGCAGGAGAGCGCACCAGACGCTCGCTTGCGAGCTGGTAAGGTGAGTGCAGGAAAGCGCACAGGATGCTCGCCTGCAAGCTGGTAAGAAGGAGGAAAAGACAATGACAATGAGCGATCCT